>Ga0335082_10005028_pt1 | contig 14417 bp, 9 predicted proteins | sample Lox_Sample_41_FD_206718 | JGI IMG/M metagenome (GOLD analysis project Ga0335082, IMG submission 206718) | Soil microbial communities from Loxahatchee National Wildlife Refuge, Florida, United States - Lox_Sample_4.1 | ecosystem: Environmental > Terrestrial > Soil > Wetlands | place: USA: Florida...
CAAGGACGGCGCGCCGCAGGCGATCTCGTGGTGGAACGCCTTCTACCTGTGCCCGGCGTACGCCAAGACCGTCTCCTACACGGATGCCATGGTGCGCCGCTTCATCGGCGGGTGGGGCTTCGCCGGGCTGAAGGTCGACGGGCAGCACTTGAATGGCGTGGCGCCCTGCTACAACCCGGCGCACCACCACGAGCGCCCCGAGGAATCGGTGGAGAAGCTGCAGGATTTCCTGCACGGCATGTACGCCACCGCCATCCGCATCGACCCGCAGGTGGTGATGGAGCTGTGTCCCTGCGGCACCGCCTACTCCTTCTTCAACTTCGCCTCGATGAACCAGGCGCCGGCCTCCGATCCTGAGTCCTCCTGGCAGGTGCGGCACAAGGGCAAGACCCTCAAGGCCCTCATGGGAGAGAACGCCGCCTTCGCCGGCGACCACGTCGAGCTCAGCGACGGCGGCGATGACTTCGCCTCCACGGTGGGCATCGGCGCCATCGTCTCCACCAAGTTCACCTGGCCGAAGGATCCGAAACCTAAGGACTCCTTCCTCCTCACCCCGCAGCGCGAGGCGCTGTGGCGGCGCTGGATCGCGCTCTACAACGAGCATCGCCTCGCCGAGGGCACCTACCGCGGCGAGCTCTACGACATTGGCTTCGACAAGCCCGAGACGCACGTGGTGGAGAAGTCCGGCCGGCTCTACTACGCCTTCTACGCCAAGAGCTGGAGCGGCCCGGTCAGGCTGCGCGGGCTGCCCGCCGGGCGCTACCGCCTGCGCGATTACTTCAACGCGCGCGAGCTCGGCGAGATCGTATCTGCGGAGCACACGGTGGCGCTCAGCTTCGAGCGCTTCCTCGTGCTCGAGGCGGTGCCGGCCTGATGGCGCAGGCGCTGAGCGAGCCCGGCCTCATGGCCGAGGAGCGGCGGCGGCGCATCTGCGAGCTGCTGCGCTCGGAGGGCCGCGTGCGCGTCGAGGCCCTCGCCACGCGCTTCGGCACCTCGACCGTCACGATCCGCGCCGACCTGAGCTCGCTCGAGGCCGCCGGCGCCCTCACCCGCACCCACGGCGGCGCCCTCAACGTGCCGGAGGCGGACCAGCCGCTCTCGGTCAAGGAGCTGCAGCACCGCGCCGAGAAGCTGCGCATCGCGGAGGCCGCCGCCGCCCTGATCCGTGACGGCGAGACCCTGATCCTCGACTCCGGCACCACCACCGCCGAGATCGCGCGCCGCATCCGCGCGCTGCCGCTGAGGGCCGTCAACGTCATCACCAACGCGCTCAACATTGCGGCGCTCCTGATCGACGTGCCCTCGGTGCGCCTCATCATGCCCGGCGGCATCCTGCGCCGGGATTCCAACTCCCTCTCCGGGCCGATGGCCGAGGCCGCGCTCGCCACGTTGACGGCGAGCCGCCTGTACCTGGGGGCGGATGGCATCGATCCGCAGATCGGCATCATGACTCCGCACGTGGCGGAGGCCGAGCTCAACGCCAAGATGATCGCCATGTCGGCGCAGGTGGTGGTGGTGGCGGATTCCTCCAAGTTCGCCCGGCGCAACATCTCCCTCATCGCGCGCATCGAGCAGGTGCACATGCTGATCACCGACCGTGCGGCGCCGGCCGAGGCCGTCGAGCAGCTGCGCGAGCGCGGCGTCGCGGTGCGGCTGGTGTGAGCATGAGCCGCGCGCGGGTCGTGGCGGCGGGGCTGCTGCTCGGCTGCGCGCTTGGGGCCTCCGCGGGGCAGGGGGCGGGCAGCTACTACGGCCTCGCCGATTTTGCGCAGGTGGACAAGATCGACGCCCACGTGCACGTGCACGGGGCGGGCGAGCGCTTCATGGCGCAGGCCAAGGCTGATGGCTTCCGCGTCCTGACCATCGACGTCGACTATCCCGACTACCCGTCCCTGGCCGATCAGCTGCGCGATTCGCTCGCGCTCAAGGCGCGCTATCCGGAGCGCGCGGCCTTCGTGACCACCTTCTCCGTGGCCGACTTCCACGCGCCCGGCTGGAGCGACAGGGTGGTGCGCGAGATCGACGCGGCGGTCGCGCAGGGCGCGGTCGGCGTCAAGATCTGGAAGAACATCGGCATGAGCCTGCGCGATGCCGACGGCTCCTACGTGATGCCCGATGATCCGCGCCTCGAGCCGGTGATCGCGCACCTGGAGCGTGCGCACCTCGTGCTGCTCGGGCACCAGGCGGAGCCCCGCAACTGCTGGCTGCCGCTGCAGAAGATGACGGTGCGCGGCGACCGCGAGTATTTCACCGAGCACCCGCAGTACTACATGTACCGGCACCCGGAGATGCCCTCGCACGATGCCATCCTGGCGGCGCGCGACCGCATGCTGCGCGCGCATCCCAAGCTCGTCTTTGATGGCGTGCACCTGGCCTCGCTCGAGTGGGACGTGGACAAGGTGGCTGACTTCCTCGAGCGCTTCCCGCACGCGCGCGTGGACATGGCCGCACGCCTGGTGCACCTGGAGTACCAGGCGGTGCGCGCTCCGAACAAGGTGCGCGCCTTCCTCATCCGCTACCAGGACCGCATCCTCTACGGCAGCGATGAGGCCTGGGGGCCGGAAGAGGGCGATCCCCAGGCGGCCGCAGCGCTGCATGCGGCCTGGCTCGAGGACTGGCGCTTCCTCGCCACCGCGGAACCGATGACGTCGGCGGACTTCGACGGGAGCTTTCACGGGGTGCACCTGCCGCGCGCGGTGGTGCAGAAGATCTACAGCGGCAATGCGCGCCGGCTCTTCCCGCGCGCCTGGAGCGCAGCGCCACCGACGCGCTAGCAAACACCCGCGCCGCCGTCAATCGTGCCGAGGTACCGTTCCGGCTGCTACCCCCGGACCTGCGCAGCCGCGACGCGCGCGTGGCAGCATTCCTGCCAGCCCGCACCCACATTACGCGGCGGTGCGGGCAGGGGATGCCCGCGGTGCACAATTCTGGCCGGTTCATCGAAGCGCGCGATCAGCTGCTGCGCGGGCGCGCCGATCCCGCGCGTGCGGCGCGCGAGTTCCGCTGGCCCGCGTTCGAGCACTTCAACTGGGCGGGTGACTACTTCGACGTGCTCGCCGCGGACAACGCGGCGCCCGCGCTGCGCGTGGTCGATGACGCCGGACACGACCAGGTGCTGTCCTTCGCCCAGCTGGCGCGCCGCTCGCTGCAGGTGGCCGCCTTCCTCGCCTCCCTCGGCGTGCGCCGCGGCGATCGCATCCTCATCATGCTGCCGAACGGCGTGCCGCTGTGGGAATCGATGCTGGCCTCGATCCGGCTCGGCGCGGTCATGATCCCGGCGACCACGCTGCTCGAGCACGCGGACCTGGCCGACCGGCTGCAGCGCGGCCGCGTGCGCGCCGTGATCACGACCGCCGCGCTCAGCGCGCGCTTCGAGCGCCTCGCCGACGGGCTGCTGCGGATCGCCGTGGGCGGCGCCCCGGCCGGCTGGGTGGCCTGGGAGGCCTCCGGCGCGGCACCGGCGCAGTTCGCGACCGCCCCCACTCGGGCGGATGAGCTGCTGCTGCTGTACTTCACCTCCGGCACCACCGCGCGGCCGAAGCTCGTGGCGCACACGCACGTGAGCTACCCCGTGGGCCATCTCAGCACCATGTTCTGGCTGGGCCTGAAGCCCGGGGACGTGCACCTGAACCTGAGCTCGCCGGGTTGGGCCAAGCACGCCTGGTCGTGCTTCTTCGCGCCCTGGAATGCCCAGGCCACGGTGCTCGCCTACCTCTACGAGCGCTTCGACGCGCGCGCGCTGCTGGACCAGCTGGTGCGCTGCCGGGTCAGCAGCTTCTGCGCCCCGCCGACCGTGTGGCGCATGCTGATCCAGCACGAGCTGCGCGCCTGGCCGGTGAGGCTGCGCGAGGCGGTCAGTGCCGGCGAGCCGCTGAACCCGGAGGTGATCGCGCAGGTGCAGGCGGCCTGGGGTCTCACCGTGCGCGATGGCTTCGGCCAGACCGAGACCACCGCGCAGGTGGGCAACCCGCCGGGCCAGCCGGTCAAGCCCGGCTCGATGGGCCGTCCGCTCCCGGGGTGCCCGGTCGTGCTCCTCGACCACGAGGGGCGCGAGGCGCCCGAGGGTGAGATCTGCATCGAGCTGGCCGGCGCGCCGCTCGGCCTGATGCAGGGCTACCACGACGACGGCGAGCGCACCGCGGCGGCCATGGCCGGCGGCTACTACCACACGGGCGACGTCGCCGCGCGCGATGCCGAGGGCTATCTCACCTACGTCGGCCGCATGGACGACGTGTTCAAGTCCTCTGACTACCGCATCAGCCCCTTCGAGCTCGAGAGCGTGCTCATCGAGCACCCGGCGGTGGCCGAGGCGGCGGTGGTGCCGAGCCCCGATCCGCTGCGCCTCGCGGTGCCCAAGGCCTTCATCGTGCTCGCCGCCGGTCACGCGCCCGATGCCGCCACCGCGGCGTCGATCCTGGCGCACGTGCGCGCGCGCGTCTCAGCGTACAAGCGCATCCGGCGCATCGAGTTCGCCGCGCTGCCGAAGACCATCTCGGGCAAGATCCGCCGCGCGGAGCTGCGCCAAGCCGAGGTGCAGCGTGCGGGCGGCGAGTCGCGCCGGGCACACGAGTTCTGGGAACAGGACCTGGAGCGCTGAAGCGCGCCTCCCGCGCCCCGACCATGCCACGCTCCTCCAGCCGCGCGATTGCCCTCGTGAGCACCCAGGCCGCCGGCGAGAGTGCGGCGGCCGCGGCCATCAGGGCGCAGACCCCGGGCGGGGCAGCTGGCCTGACGGTGCTCTTCTGCACCGCCGGCTACGATCTCGGCAGACTCGGCCGCGCGCTCAGGGCCGCGGGCCGCACGCGCGTGATCGCCGCGGCCACCAGCCGGGCGATCGGCAGCGACGGCTTCCTCACCCGCGGGATCACCGGATTCCACCTGCCGCCGGCGCGCTTCCAGGTGGCCGATGCGCTCATCGAGGACACCGCAAGCTTCGGCCTGCCGGATGCGCACGCACTGGTGCGCACGCTGCGCGCGCGCCTGGCACGCTCGCGCCACGCGCAGCTGCCGCACCTCTTTGGCATGCTGCTGGTGGATGCCGCGCCGCGCTGCGAGGAGCGCGTGATCGCCGCCCTGGGCACCGAGCTCGGCGGCGTGCCGATCGCCGGCGGCTCCGCCGGCGATGTCTACTTCAATCCGACCGGCCAGCGACCGGAAGCGCCGCGCATCCTGCATCGCGGCCGCGCGCGGCGCGGCGCGGCGGTATTCTGCCTGGTCGCCTGCGCCGAGCCGGTGCTGGCACTGAGTCACCACCATTACGTCCCGGGACGGCGCCGCTTCGTCATCACCGAGGCCGACCCGGAGCGGCGCCTGGTGCACGAGATCAACGGCCGCAATGCGCTCAAGGTGTACACCGCCGCCTGCCGCCTCAAGCCCGGCCCGCACCCGGCCGAGGCGTTCGCCCCTTATCCGCTCATGATGCGCATCGGTGACCAGTACTTCGCGCGCGGCATGCAGCGCGTGTACGAGGACGGCACCATCGAGTTCGCCTGTGCCATGGAGCCGGGGCTGGTAGTGACCGTGGCGCACGCGGGCGACATGGTGGCGCGCCTGAAGGAGATGTTCGCGAACATGCGCGCCACGCTCGGACGCACCGAGCTCGTCATCGGCTTCGAATGCGCGGCGCGTACCGCCTACATGCAGCAGCGCGGGCTCACCGGCGCCATCGCCGCCCTGTTTGCGGCCCACAACGTGGTGGGCTTCTCGACGCTCGGCGAGCAGTTCAATACGATTCATGCCAACAACTCCTTCACCTGCCTCGGAGTGGCGGCGCCGCGATAGCCATGCCGGCCAAGCGCAAGACCCGTGCGGTGCGTCGCGTGAGCGGCGCGGCACAGCTCGCGCGCCTGCGCGAGGAAAACGTCGCGCTGCGCAAGACGGTACGCGCGCTCATGGGACGCGTCGAGCGCGCGGTCGACAGCCAGGGCACTTCGTTCTCGTGGTTCCAGGCGGCCGCCAAGCTCGAGCAGACCGTGCGCCAGCGCACGCGCGAGTCCGAACAGCTCAACGATCGGCTCAAGCGCGAGCTGCAGTCGCGGCACGAGATCGAGCTCGCCCTGAAGCAGGCCAAGCAGCAGGCCGAGGAGGCCAACCAGAGCAAGACGCGCTTCCTCGCCGCCGCGAGCCACGACCTGCGCCAGCCGCTGAACTCGGCGCTGCTGTTCCTGGAGTCGGTGCAGGAGGAGCAGATCCCGCCAGGCGACCGCGAGCTCGTGCGCCGCTCGCGCCTGGCGCTCGGCGCGCTCAACAACCTGCTCGGCACGCTGCTGGATGTGGCGCGGCTGGACTCTGGCGACATCCAGCCGCATCTGGCCGACTTTCCGCTGGCGGCGCTGTTCGAGCGCCTGGAGCCGGAGTTCCAGGCGCTGGCGCGCGCGGCCGGCATCCGCTTGCGCGTGCGCCCGAGCAGCGCCTGGGTGCGTACCGACGCGCACCTGCTCGAGACCGTGCTGCGCAACCTGATCAGCAATGCCATCCGCTACACGCGCCGGGGCGGGGTGCTGCTTGGCTGCCGCCAGCGCGGCGGGGCGCTGCAGATCTGTGTCTACGACACCGGGGTCGGCATCGAGCGGGCGCATCTCGAGGCGATCTTCGCCCCGTACTACCAGGTGCCGGGGGCGACGCGACGCTCGGACACCGGCATCGGCCTCGGGCTCTCGATCGTGAGCCGCGTCGCGCAGCTCCTGTCGCTCGAGCGTGAGGTGCGCTCACGCCCCGGGCGCGGCTCGCTGTTTGCGGTGCGCGTGCCCTACGGTACGCCGCAGGCCGATGCCGTACCCGGCGCTGCGCTGGGGCGCCCGCAGCCCGCCGCGCGCACTACACGGCCGCTGCTGGTGGTCGTGGTCGATGACAATCCGGAGGCGCTGCTGGGCATGGCGGTGCTGCTGGAGAAGTGGGGTTGCCGCGTGGTGAGCGCTGCAACGGCGACCGAGGCGCTGGTGCAGCTGATCTCCGGCGACCTCACGCCGGATCTGCTCCTGAGCGACTACCACCTGGCCGCAGGCGCCAAGGGCGACGAAGCGATCCTCGAGATCCGGCGGGAGTTCGACCGCGCGCCGGCCGCGGCCCTCATGACGAGCGACCCGGACCCGGCGCTGCACAAGCGCCTGCAGGGCCTCGGCTTCACGGTGCTCGACAAGCCGCTGAACCTCGCCAAGCTGCGGGCGCTGCTGGCGCGCCTGCCCGGTTAGTCGGCCAGCAGCCGGCGCGCCTCGATGGCCGCCTGCACCCGGTTGCTCACCTGCAGCTTCTTCAGGATCAGCGACACGTGGGCCTTGACGGTGATCTCGCTGATCTCGAGCTCGCGCGCGATGCGCTTGTTGGAGAAGCCCTGTGCCAGGAGCCTGAGCACGCGCTGCTGGCGCGCGGTGAGCTCGCCGGCCGAGGACTGCGCGGGCGCCGCCCGGGCGCGTGTGGCGCGCAGCGCCACCACCGCCGCGGCGGGCAGGTAGGTGCCCCCGCCCATGACCGCGCGCAGTGCATCCACCAGCACCTGGCGGGGCGCCGCCTTCGGCACGTAGCCGGCGGCGCCGGCGAGCACCGCCTCACTCATCGTGGCGGGGTCCTCGTTGCCCGAGACCACGATGACCGGCGTGAGCGGCGCGGCCTCGCGGACCTGGCGCAGGCAGGAGAGCCCGGTGGCATCCGGCAGTGCCAGGTCGAGCACGATCAGATCGAAGGCGCCGTCGCCGCTGACCAGCGCGGTCACCTCGCCCTGGCTGGCAGCCTCGCTCACCTGCGCGCCGGGGAAGGCCTGCGGCACGATGGCGCGCAGCGCATCGCGGTACAGCGGGTGATCGTCCGCCACCAGGACCCGCCGCGTTTCGGAAATTCCGGATTGCGCCCCTGTCATGAGCGGGCATCGTACGTCAGCGGGCCGCGCGGTGCGCAGGGCGACCGATACCAAAGTAGGGGACCCCCTGCGAAGGGCTCATGGGAACCGGCGCCTGCCCCGGGGATACTCGCAACGAGAACCGTAAGATCAGGGGATACCCATGGCCACCGCCGCGCAACGCCAGTCCGCACCCGCCCCGGACGCACTCGCCAACGACCTCAGCCGCATCCGGTCCGAGAACGCCGCCTTCCTCGGCTCTGCCAAGCGGCTGCTCATCGATGGCGCCTGGGTGGACGCGGCCGCCGGTCAGACCTTCGAGGTGCGCGATCCTTCGAGCGATGTCGTCATCGCGCGCGTGGCCGCGGGCGAGGCGGCCGACGTCGATCGCGCCGTCGCGGCGGCGCGGCGCGCCTTCGAGGATTCGGACTGGTCGCGCATGAAGCCGGTGGACCGCGAGCGGCTGCTGCACCGCCTGGCCGACCTGATCGAGGCGCACGCGGATGAACTCGCCGAGCTCGAGGCGATCGACAACGGCAAGTCGGTGCTCATGGCGCGGCACGTGGACATCAAGCATGCCCTCGAGGTGTGGCGCTACATGGCCGGCTGGCCCACCAAGCTCGAGGGGCAGACGCTGCCGATCTCCGGGACGCTGGTGCCGGGGCAGGAATACGTGGCCTTCTCGCAGCGCGAGCCGGTGGGGGTGGTGGGGGCCATCATCGCCTGGAACTTTCCGCTGCTGCTGGCGACCTGGAAGAGCGCCCCGGCGCTCGCGGCCGGCTGCACCGTGGTGCTCAAGCCCGCGGAAGAGACCCCGCTCACCGCGCTGCGGCTGGGCGAGCTGGTGCTCGAGGCCGGCTTCCCCAGGGGCGTCTTCAACATCGTCACGGGCCTGGGTCCCACCGCGGGCGCGGCGCTCGCCGCACATCCCGGCGTCGACAAGATCACCTTCACCGGCTCGACCGAGGTCGGGCGCCTGATCGTCAAGGCCGCCGCCGGCAACCTGAAGAAGGTGACGGTCGAGCTCGGCGGCAAGTCCCCGGTCATCGTCATGGACGATGCCAACCTCGAGAGCGTCATTCCCGGGATCGCGGGCGCGGTGTTCTTCAACCATGGCCAGGTGTGCTGCGCCGGCTCGCGCGTGTACGTGGCCGAGCGGCACTTCGAGCGGCTGCTCGAGGGCTTGAGCGCGCAGGCGCGCGCCATGAAGCTCGGCCCGGGCCTGGATGCGAGCTCGCAGATGGGACCGCTGGTGTCGGCGCTGCAGCGCGAGCGGGTGATGCGTTACATCGGCGAGGGTCTCGCCGGCGGCGCGCGCGCCGCGGCCGGCGGCCGCGCGCTCGAATCCCGCGGCTACTACGTGGAGCCGACCGTGTTCCACGGCGCGGATGATGAGCTGTCGATCGTGCGCGAGGAGATCTTCGGGCCGGTGGCGGTGGTCAAGCCGTTCGCCGACCTGGACCAGGTGGCGCGCCTCGCCAACGACACCGAGTACGGGCTCGCCGCCAGCATCTGGACGCGCGACGTGCACCGGGTCTTCAGTCTGGCCCCGAAGCTGCGCGCCGGGAGCGTCTGGGTCAACTGCCACAGCATCCTCGATGCGACCATGCCCTTCGGGGGCTACAAGCAGTCCGGCTGGGGGCGCGAGCTCGGCCGGGAGGCGGTGTACTCGTACCTGGAGAGCAAGTCGCTGTGCATCAATTACGCCGGCTGAACGGGCCGGCGGCGACGTAATAATCCGAAGAGGCCGCGCACCGCGCGGCGGCAAGGGGAGAGAGCGCATGAAGTCGGGGCGAAACGGGGGCGGATGGACGGTGGCGGCGGGCATCGCGCTCGCGCTCAGTGCGGCGGGTGCGTGGGCGGCGGAGGGGGCCGCGGAGGCCACGGCCGACAGCGAGGGGATCCAGGAGGTGGTGGTCACCGCCAACAAGCGCGCCGAGAACCTGCAGAGCGTGCCGGTGTCCCTCACCGCGCTCACCGCCGCGCAGCTGGCCGAGGTGAAGATGGACTCGCCCAGCGCGATTGCACAGCAGATCCCGAACCTGCAGGTGGGCGGGGTCAACGGCGAGGGCTCGCCGATCTTCTCGCTGCGCGGCGTGTCGATGTTCGACTACAGCCTGAACCAGTCGGCCCCGGTGGCCTCCTACATCGACGAGGTCTACAAGGGCAACGTGGTGCTCTTCGGTGTCGAGCTCTACGACCTCGAGCGCATCGAGGTGCTGCGCGGCCCGCAGGGCACGCTCTACGGCAAGAACAGCACCGGCGGCGCCATCAATTTCATCACCCACGATGCCGGCTACGGCACCGAGGGCAACGTCACCCTCGGCGCCGGCAACTACAACCGCATGCAGGCCGAGGGCGCCTTCCAGACCGCGCTCGTGCCCGACAAGCTCGCGGTGCGGGCCGCCTTCACCTACACCAAGGTCGACGGCTTCATGGAGAACATCCTGCCCGGCCACCCGGACATGGAGGGCGTGCGGCAGTGGGCCGGGCGCGTGATCCTGCGCTACGACCTGAACGATGAGTTCACCGCGCACCTGCGGCTCTCCAAGAGCAAGCAGGACCCGGTCAACTACGCGATCATCGCCGGCAACATCGCCCCGGGCGGCGTCGGCGGCGTGGGCTACTACCGCACGGTGGATGGCACCGCGACCGGGGAGCCGCTGCGCAACGACCAGGTGGCGCAGAACTACACCCCCGACCGCGAGCAGGAGAACGAGGCTGCCGCGCTCACCCTCGACTGGCGCTTCAACCCGCACTACGCGCTGAAGTCGATCACCTCCTGGGACGAGGGCTCGCTCTTCAACCCGGACAACACCGACGGTGCCCCGATCGACATCTTCAAGATCCCCTACATCGGCAAGACGCGCCAGGTGACGCAGGACCTGCGCCTCACCTCCAGTCTCGGCGGCCCGTTCGAGTTCATCGCCGGCGCTTACTACCAGCACGAGATCATTTACAACTCGACCGAGAACCAGTTCTACAACTTCATCGACGTGACCGGCGAGGGTGCCTTCAACTACCAGGACTGCGCCGCCGCCTCCTTCTCGGCCGGTGCCGGCTATTACGCTGGCGCCCTGATCAACGCAGGCTGCCGCTACTACAACCAGTTCGACCAGACGCGCAACAGCTGGGCGGCGTACTCGGATGCCAGCTTTGCCCTGAACCGGCTGTTCAAGCTGCGCGCCGGCGTGCGCTACACGCACGAGAACGCCATCCAGAAGAACGCGCTCAACCAGCTGCGCGGCTCGGATGACGTGCCGATCGCCAACATCGGTTTCTTCAGCCAGCAGAACGGGCCCTTCGGCCCCTACTATGGCCCGACGCTGGCGCTGCCGGGCTCGCCCAATTACGCCGAAATCGTCGGCGCCACGCGCGAGCAGTCGGTGCACAACACCGCCACCACCGGGCACGCCGGCCTCGACTTCACGCCGAACCCGGACACGCTCCTGTACCTGAGCTACAGCCGCGGCTTCCGTGCCGGCGCCTTCAATGCGCAGTTCCTGTTCTCGCCCACCGACTTCTCGCAGGTGCAGCCCGAGACGGTCGACTCCTACGAGGCCGGCTTCAAGACCGCCTGGCTCGATCACCGCCTGCAGCTGAACGGCGCCATCTTCTACTACCAGTACAAGAACCAGCAGATCGTGGACGTGCGCCCGGACGGTGAGCAGCCCCTCATCAACCTGCCGAAGTCGCAGATCAAGGGCGGGGAGCTCGAGATCGTGGCGCGCCCGGTGCGCACCCTCACGCTGCGCGCGGGCCTGGGGCTCCTCGATGCCACCGTGCAGGATGGCGCCATCGCCGGCGGCACGGTCCCGGTCAACGGCCACAAGCTCCCCATGGCTCCCGATGTCTCCGGCACCCTCGCCGCCGACTGGGTCGCGCTCGCCGTGCCGGCCGGGCAGCTGACGGTGCACGTGGATGGCAGCTATGCTTCCAAACAGTACTTCGAGCTCTACAATGAGGACCGCATTGCGCAGCAGTCGTACGAGATCGTGAACGGGCGGCTCGCCTGGCACGGCGGCGATGACCGCTGGGAGGTCGGGGTGTGGGGCAACAACCTGTTCGACCGCTACTACCTGACCAACGCCTACGACCTGCAGGCGCTCGGCTTCGACTACCTGCATCGCGGCGTGCCGCGCATGTACGGCGTGGACGCCACGTACCGCTTCCACTAGAGGTCGCTGCGGCCGGGGCAGGACTCGCATGAGCGTGGCGCAGGCCGCAGAGCCGGACAGCTTCGTCTGCGGGACGAGCGCGCAGCCGCTGCTGCACCGCACGGTCGACGGCGTACTCCAGGCGGCCTGCGCGGCCGCCCCCTCGCATCCGGCGCTGACCGTGGCGCACCAGGGGCTGCGCTACTCCTTCGCCGAGCTTGACGCGGCGGTCGATGAGGTGGCGCGCGGCCTGCTCACGCTCGGACTTGCGCCCGGGGAACGCGTCGGCATCTGGGCCCCCAACTGCGCCGAATGGGTACTGACCATGTTCGGGGCGGCGCGCGCCGGGCTCATCCTGGTCAACATCAACCCCGCCTACCGGCTGAGCGAGCTGGAGTTCGCGCTGCGGCACGTGGGCTGCCGCGCGCTCGTCTTCGCGCCGCGCTTCAAGTCGAGCGACTACCTGGCCATGCTCAACGAGCTGATCCCGGAGCTGGCCGACGCCGTGCCCGGCGCGCTCGCTTGCGCGCGCTTCCCGCAGCTGCGGCTGCTGGTGCAGACGGGCTCCGACTGCGCCCCGGGCACGCTGAGCTTCACCGCGCTGCGTCAGGCCGCCGGCGGCTGCGAGCCGGCGCGGCTGGCCGCCGTGCGCGCCGCCGTGGACCCGGACGACCTCTACAACATCCAGTTCACCAGCGGCACCACCGGGCATCCCAAGGGGGCGACGCTGACCCACTTCAACATCGTCAACAACGGCTTCTTCGTCGGCGAGGGCATGCGCCTGAGCGCCGTCGACCGGGTGTGCATCCCGGTGCCGATGTACCACTGCTTCGGCATGGTGCTCGGGGTGCTCGCCGCCATGACGCACGGCGCGCTCAGCGTCATGCCCGGCGATGCCTTCGAGCCGCTCGCGGTGCTCGAGTGCGTGGCGCGCGAGCGCTGCACGGCGCTGCACGGCGTGCCGACCATGTTCATCGCCGAGCTCGACCACCCGCGCTTCAGCGAGTTCGACCTGTCCTCGCTGCGCACCGGCATCATGGCCGGCTCGCCCTGCCCGATCGCGGTCATGCGCCGCGTGGTGGCCGAGATGCACATGCCGGAGGTGACCATCTGCTACGGCATGACCGAGACCAGCCCGGTGAGCTTCCAGAGCCAGGCGGACGAGTCGCTCGAGCGGCGGGTGAGCACGGTCGGGCGCGTGCACCCGCACGTGCAGGTCAAGATCGTGGATGCCGACGGGCGCGTGACCGCCCGCGGCGTGGCGGGCGAGCTGCTGACGCGCGGCTACAGCGTCATGCGCGGCTACTGGGGCGAGCCGGAGCGCACCCGCGAGGCGATCGATGCGGCCGGCTGGATGCACACCGGCGATCTGGCCGTGATCGACGCGGAAGGCTACTGCAACATCGTCGGCCGGGTGAAGGACATGATCATCCGCGGCGGCGAGAACGTCTACCCGCGCGAGATCGAGGAGTTCCTCTACCGCCATCCGCACGTGCTCGACGTGGCGGTGGTGGGCGTGCCCGACCGGCGCTACGGGGAGGAAGTGTGTGCGGTCATCCGCGTGCGCGAGGGCGCGAGCCTGGATGCCGAGGCGGTGGTGAGCTTCTGTCGCGGGCAGATTGCGCACTACAAGGTGCCGCGCTACGTGCGCTTCGTCGACAGCTTTCCCATGACGGTGACGGGCAAGGTGCAGAAGTACCTGCTGCGCGAGCGCGTGCGCCGCGAGCTCGGGCTCGAGGGGGAGGAGACCGCATGAGCGGGCGCGCCATCGAGGTCGCGGTGCTCGGCGCCGGCCCGGCCGGCATTGCCAGCGCCTGCGCGCTGCGCCGGCTCGGCCACGAGGTCGCGCTGCTGGGGGTGTCGCGCAACCGCTCGCTCGAGGGGCTGTCGCTGCGCGCGCATGCGCGGCTGACGCAGCTATCGCTCGGGACCGCCGCGGCGAGTGCCCGCGGACCGGTGCCGCGCGCGGGCAGCTGGGGCGGGCGGACGCTCTCCCCCGGCAGCGAATACCTGGTGGCGCGTGCGTCCTTCGACGCCGCGCTGCTTGAGGATGCGCGCGGCCACGGCGTGCAGCTCGAGCCGCGCTTCGCGCGTACGGTGCGCGCAGGGGCCCCCGGCTGGCGCATCCTCGTTGAGGGGGGCGAGCTGCGTGCCCGGGTCGTGATCGATGCGCGCGGGCGCCGCGGACATGCCGCGTTGCTGCGCGGGCCGCGCCTGCTGTCGGTGGCCCGCCGGCTGCGGTGGCCGCGCTGCGCCGCCGGCACGTATTTGGCGGCCACGGCCGAGGGCTGGTGCTGGCTGTCCGCCGACGGCGCCGGCGCTGCCGCGGTGCAGCTGGTGACTGCGGCACGGCGATTCTCCCGCACAGGTCCCGAGGCGGCGCTGGCGGCGGCGCTGAGGCAGCTGGCACGTGCCGATGCGAGCCTCGC
>Ga0335082_10005029_pt1 | contig 14415 bp, 15 predicted proteins | sample Lox_Sample_41_FD_206718 | JGI IMG/M metagenome (GOLD analysis project Ga0335082, IMG submission 206718) | Soil microbial communities from Loxahatchee National Wildlife Refuge, Florida, United States - Lox_Sample_4.1 | ecosystem: Environmental > Terrestrial > Soil > Wetlands | place: USA...
CGAAGGGCGGGTCCTGGCGCATAAGCACCACGTCGGCGCGGGCAAGCTCGATCAGCTCCGGCGCGCTCAAGGTGAAGTGGTTGCCGCGCTCGCGCCGCAAGGTCATGCGATGACCGCGCGCCGTCACCCGTCCGTCGCGCAGGGTGAGGCGGCTCGGATGGTAATAGAACAGCTGATGCCCGCGTTCCTGCGCGGCGAGACCCATCACGAAGGTCGAATCGCCGTCGATGTTGACGCGCTCGATCGGGTCCATCTGGATCGCGACGACTAGGCCCATCGGGGATCCTTCAGTTGATCTGCTGGCCGAGATCCTGGATCAGCCGCGCCACGTGATGGCGCTGGCTGTCGTTGTCGGAGATCTCGAGGAAGCGCTCCAGCGCCGCGCGCGCCGCGTTCAGATTGCCGATCCGCGCCTGGATGAGGCCGGCCTCGCGGTAGAGCGGGGCGTGCTTCGGCGCGATCAGCAGCATGCGGTCGAGCACCGCCGCGGCCTTGTCGAGCTCGCCTTCCTGGATGAGCCGGATCTTCAGGTTGTTCTCCAGCCGGAGCAGGATGTCGCGGTTGCCGACCGGGGCGTAGTGCTCGGGCTGCAGCTCCGCCTTCTCGCCGGCTGCCGCCTTCAACTTGCGTCGGAGATCGGCGGTGTCGCAGATCTCGCCGCCGGCGAAGGGATCGAGGATCGCGGCGCGGCCGCCGTGATGCAGCCGCACCACGAAATGGCCGGGGAAATTGACGCCCTCGATCTGCCAGCCCTGGCTGCGCGCGGCGTGGATGTAGAGAATGGCGAGCGCCACCGGCAGGCCCTTGCGCCGGTCGATCACCCGCATCAGGTTGGCGTTCTGCAGATCATCATAGGTGAGGCGGTCGCCCTGGTAACCGAAATTGCCGGCGATGGTGCGGGAGAGGGCGACGGCGCGGGCGCGCAGCCCCGCATCGCCTTCGGCATCGCAGCCTTCCTTCGCTGCGGCGTCGGTCATGGCGGCGCCGATCGCCTCGAGATGCGCGTGATAGGAATCCGGATCGATGCGCTCGCGGTCCATCGCCGCCAAGGCGAGACCGGCCTCGGCGATGTCGATCGCGTCATCCTCGCGCCGGCCGATCTCGGTCAGGATCTCGCGCGGATCCCAGTTCTGATCCGGAGTCATGGCTTCGCGGTCTTCGGATTCGCGGCCGCCTGGCTCACGGTTCCACCGGATGTCCCGGTGTCACCGGCGGGTGTCTGATAGGGATTGGCGATGACCGGCGGGGTTGCTGGGATCGGGGGCAAGGGATCGGTTCTCACGCGCACATGATTGACCACCGCCCGGACATAGGGAACGTCGCGCACATGGTCGATGACGCGCTGCAGCTCCGCCGGGGTCCGGGCGACGCCCATCAGATACACCGTCGAGCGGATGCAATCCACGCTGTAATTGATGGCCCGGATATCGCGGTCCAGCAGCAGTTTGACGTTGATTTCCTGGACCAGGAAGGCGTCCTCGGTGAAGTCGCCGAAGTCCCGGTTGCGGCCGACCTTGATCTCGTTGACGACCTCGCGCACGCCGTCCGGCTCCCAGGCGATGCGGAGCGCCTCCACCCGGTCTTCGGGCCGCTGCACGTACCCGCTCAGGAGGACCCGGCCCTCCTGCACCTGCAGGTTCACGTCGCGGAACAGCTTCGGGTCCTGGTTCAGCAGCCGGCCGTTGATGTCGGCCCAGATCGCGTTGTCCCTGACGGCATTGCCGAAGCCGCGCTCCTCCATCGCCATGTTGGTAACGGTGGCGCCGGCCCCGACCGCCATGCCGACGGGGGAGCAGCCGGCGATCGCCAGCCCGATCGGCAGCAGCGCGATCAGGACTTCACCGGTTCGGCCAAGGGTTCGGCCAGGGGTTCGGCCAGGGGTTCGGCCAAGGGTTCGGAATGCGGACGGCTTCGCCGCACGGGCGACCCAACAGTCTCCGGTCGTCGACTCAGGCGGCATCGGGGAATCATGCCGAAGGCCCCTCCAGCCGCCAAGCATCTTTCACGTGAGCCGGCCTCCACCGGTGGAGGCCTGTGCGGCCGAAGGTCATGAGGTCGAACCGCGCCGTCAGCGCCGCCAGCTCCGGCCGCTGCGCGATATAGAAGGCCGCAGCCCGCTCCAGCCGTCGCAGCTGGGCCGGTTGCAACGACAGGGTCGCGGCATCGTGATCGACCCGCTGTTTCACTTCGATGAAGGCCAGCGTGCCGCCGCGCCGCGCGATGAGGTCGATCTCGCCCGCCGGCGAACGCCAGTTGATGGCGAGGATGCGATAGCCCTTGAGGCGCAGCCACCAGGCCGCCCGGCGCTCGGCGCCATGGCCGCGACGAAAGGACATCCGGCCGGTCTCGCTCTTCTGCGTCAACCCGCTTGCAGCTTGCTGACGTCGTCCGGGCACCGCTCACTCGCTTCCGGCGGATGCCGGGCGACGACCGGCCAGCGCCAAAGCGCGGCTGTAGATTTCGCGGCGCGGCCGGCCGCTCGCGGCGGCGACGGCGGTCGCCGCTTCCTTCACGCCCATGCCACGAAGGGCCTGTTCCAGCGCCGCGTCGATGTCGATCTCCGGCGCCGTCTCATCGGGTGGCGCGATCACCAGCACGATCTCGCCTTTGGGTGGGCCCGCTTCGTGATAGTGCCGCGCCAATTCGGAGAGCGCGCCGCGCCGCACCTCTTCATAGAGCTTGGTCAGCTCCCGCGCGACTGCCGCCGGCCGGTCGCCGAGCACATCGCGGCAGGCGGTGAGGCTGTCCGCGAGGCGCGGCCCGGTCTCGAAGAACAACAGCGTCGCCGGCACCGTCTTCAATTCGCCGAGTGCGTTGCGCCGGGCGCCGTCCTTGGCGGGCAGGAAGCCGGCGAACAGGAAGCGGTCGCTGGGCAGGCCGGAGAGCACGAGTGCGGCGAGGGGCGCCGAAGGACCGGGGATGACGGTGACTGCGATATCCGCCGCCGTCGCCGCCTGCACCAGCTTGTAGCCGGGATCGGAGATCAGCGGCATGCCGGCATCCGAAACCAGCGCCACGGTTTCGCCGCGTTGCAGGCGTTCAATCAGCTTCGGGCGCATCGCCTCGGCGTTGTGGTCGTGATAGGGCAGGGTCGGCCGCTTGATCTCGAATCGTTGCAGCAGCTTGGCTGTCACACGGGTGTCTTCGCAGGCGATCAGGTCGGCCTTGCGCAGGGTCTCGAGCGCTCGCGCGCCGATATCTCCGAGATTGCCGATCGGCGTCGCCACCAGGGCCAGCAGGCCGCGGCGTTTACTTCCGTCCGTGCTGTCGCTAGGCTTGGTCATCGCTCCGCTCTGCCGGCGCCATCAGGAATCCGCCAGGAATTTCAACATGTCTTTCAGGCTCCGTCCGCTGCAACTGATGCTGGCCGCCTGTGGTCTTTCGGCCGGCCTGATGCTGGCGGGCTGCGCGCCCAACCTACCGCCGCCGAAGGCGCCGAGCCAGCCGCAAGCGCAAGCGCCGCAGCCGGCCCCCCTGCCGCCGACGGTACAGGCGCTGCCGACCGGCCCCTTGGAATCCAAGGTTGCCCTGCTGCTGCCGCTCTCCGGCCAGAACGCGGCCGTCGGTCGCGGCCTGATGCAGGCGGCGGAGATGGGCGTGTTCGATTCCGCCGGCGACGATTTCTCCCTGGTGGTGCGCGACAGCGCCGCCGCCGGCGGTCCCGGCAATGCGGCGCGCAGCGCGCTGGATGAAGGCTCGCGGCTGGTGCTGGGGCCTGTCTTCGCCACTGAGGTGCCGGAGACCGCCACGGCGGCGTCGCAGATATCCAGCGGCCAGGTGCCGGTCATCAGCTTCTCCAATGACCGTTCCGCGGCGAAGCCCGGCGTCTTCGTGCTCGGCATCGCGCCCCAGGCCCAGGTCGAGCGCGTGGTCGATTACGCGGCGAGCCAGGGCGTGAAGCGGTTCGCGATCCTCTATCCCAACTCCGCCTACGGCAACGCGGTGCGGCAGGCCTATCAGGATGCGGTGGTCGCCGCCGGCGGCCAGGTCGCGGTGATGCAGAACTACGATCCCGCCGCCGCCGATCTCGTCGCCACCATGCAATCCCTGTCCAACGCCTATAAGGGCGGCGGCTTCGATGCGCTGATGATCCCGGAAGGCGGACAGAAGCTCCGCACCATTGCCGCCATGCTGCCGGGCTTCGACATCCCGACGGCCGGTCCCGGCGACGCGCCGGCCGCGGCCGGCGCCGTGCGGCTGCTCGGCACCGCGCTCTGGAACGACCCGGCGCTCGCCCAGGAGCACATCCTTGCCGGCGGCTGGTTCGCGACCACGCCGCCCGACCGCTGGTCGAACTTCGTCCAGCGCTATCAGAGCGTCTATGGCGCCGCACCCGATCCACGCGCCGGCATCGTCTATGACGCGGTGACTTTGGCCGTCGCGCTCTCGAAGTCGAAGCCGGGCGGCGATTTCAGCATGACGCGCCTCACCGATCCTTCCGGCTTCGCGGGGGTCACCGGCCTCTTCCGCCTCAATGCCGACGGCACCAGCAGCCGCGGCCTCTCGGTGCTGGAGATCGGCCCCGGCGGGATCACCGTCCGCGACCCGGCCCCCGCCACCTTCCAGGCCGCCGTCACCAATTGAACCCGCCTACTTGAACCCACGGGGGGTTGGTCGCGACCAAGAACGGAAACCTCTCTCGGAGCCCTGAGACCATGAAGCCCCGTATTCTCGCCGCGTTCCCTCTCGCCCTCGTCGCATTGCAATTCGGCGCTGCCGGCGCCCATGCCGATTGCTCGACCAGCAAGAACGATTTCGAGGACGTCTATTGCTACGCCAAGATCTATATCGACGCCGACAACGACTTGAACGCCGCCTATAAGGCGATCACCGGCAAGATCGACGCCGACTCCAAGGCGGTCTTGAAGAAGAGCCAGCTCGGCTGGATGAAGTCGCGCAACCAGGAATGCGGCCAGACCGACAGCGACGGTTATTACGTCGATCTCTCTTGCGCCGTCGAAGTGACGCGCAACCGCACGCAGTTCCTGAAGGACCGCGCCACGGAATGCGACAGCGGCAAGTGCGACCTCGACAAGATGGCCGAGAGCAAGGCCGACGGCGGCCAGTGAGCCTCAGCAGGTAACACTCAGGCGAGCAGCGCGCCCAGCACCGCGTCGAGGCGGGCGCGGCCTTCCGCCGTTGTCTTCAGGCGATCACCTTCAATAGTGAGGAAGCCGCCCTCCGTCAGCCGCTTGAGGCGCGCCGGATCGAGCGCCGCTTCTATATCGCTCCCCGTCTCGGCACTGAACCGTGCAGCGGGAATCCCCTCGGCAAGGCGCAGGCCCATCATCACCATCTCGGAAAGCCGTGCCGCGGGCTCGACCTCCAGCCGCTGCCGGGTCGCATGGCCTTCGCGCTCGACCAGATCCAGCCAGGCTTCCGGCGCGCGGTGCTGGCGGGTCGCGAATTTCCGTCCCGTCAGAGTCAACCGGCCATGGGCGCCGGGCCCCACGCCGACATAGTCGCCATAGCGCCAATAGGTGAGGTTGTGGCGCGATTCCTCGCCCGGCCGCGCATGGTTGGAGATCTCGTAGCCGGCAAGGCCCGCCTCCTCCAGGCGCGCCGCGGTCCAGTCGAACAAGGCCGCTTGCGCCTCCTCCGCCATCGGCTGGAAGTCGCCGCGCGCCACCCGCTGCTCGAAGACCGTGCCGGGCTCGATGGTGAGCTGGTAGAGCGAGAGGTGCCCCTTGGCGAGTTGGAGCGCCGCGTCGAGCTCCGCCTGCCACGCCGCCAGTGACTGGCCGGGCCGGGCATAGATGAGATCGAAGGACATGCGGTCGAAGGTGGCGCGGCCGATCTCCAGCGCGCGAACTGCTTCCTTGGCGCTGTGCTGGCGGCCGAGGAATTTCAGGATCTCGTCGTCCAGCGCCTGCACGCCGATCGAGACCCGGTTGACTCCGGCGGCGCGAAAGGCGCGGAACTTCCCGGCTTCGATCGAGGTCGGATTGGCTTCCAGCGTGACTTCGAGATCGGGCGCAGTCGGCCAGGTCGCCTTGACGGCGGCGATCACTGCGCCGACCGTCTCCGGCTCCATCAGCGAGGGCGTGCCGCCGCCGAAGAAGAGGCTGGTGACGGTGCGCCCCGATGTCTCTTCGGCGTAGTATGACAGCTCGCGCAGCAGCGCCGCGCGCCAACGCGCCTGGTCGATCGCCTCGCGCACATGGCTGTTGAAATCGCAATAGGGGCATTTCGCGCGGCAGAACGGCCAATGCACATAGATGCCGAAGCCGCGCGGATCGTCGAGCGTCGAAGTCATGCGGGGAGAGAAAGCAGAGACCGGACGGCGGCGCAAGCCGCCCGCGTGAACGCCTATTGGGCGACGAGGGGAACCGGCACGATCGACTGGCCGGTCAGCCAGTGCCGCTTCAGCGCCGGGCGGCCGAAATAATAGCCCTGGAGGAACTGGACGCCGGCTTTCAGCAGGAAGTCGGCGTCCTCGCTGTTCTCGACGAACTCCGCCACCGTCTCCAGGCCGAAGGTGGCGGCGAGGCCCATCAGGTTGCGGACGAAGAGCTGGTTGTCGACATTGCGCGAGAGGTTGAGCACGAAGGAGCCGTCGATCTTCACCATGTCGACGGTGAGGGCCTTCAGGTGCCGGAACGAGGTGAAGCCGGCGCCGAAATCGTCGATCGCGACCTTGCAGCCGAGGTCGCGCACCACGTTGACGAAGCGGGCGGATTCCTCGATGTCGTGCAGAGCCGCGGTCTCGGTGATCTCGACCACCAGGCGCGGGGCAATGTGCGGCGTCGACCGCACGGCGGAGATCAAGGCGCGCAGCCAGGACTGGTCGGAGGCGGTGAGGCCGGAGATGTTGATGGCGAGCGTGGTGTCGGGCGACTGGCGCAGCTCCTCGACCGCCATGTCGAGCACGTAGCGGTCGAGCGCCCGGGCCATGCCGAGCTGCTCGATCACCGGAATGAAGGCGCCGGCCGGCACGATGTCGCCCTTCTCGTCGCGCATGCGGAGCAGGGCCTCGTACTTCACCACCTCATGGGTGTCGGCCTTCACGATCGGCTGGTACATGAAGAGCAGCCGGTGCTCGCGCATCGCCTGCTGGACCTGGGCGCCCACGTCCATGGCGTGGCGATGCACCAGGCCCTGCTGCTCGGAGATGCGATAGGTGTTGAAGCAGCTGCGACCGTTGCGCTTGGCATAGTTCAGCGAGAGCTCGGCCTTGGCCATCACGTCATAGGCGGTGTTGACCAGGCCCGGGAACAGCACGCAACCGATCGAGACGCTGACCGGGATCGATTGGCCGTCGATCTCCACCGGCTCCTCGCGCACGCCGTCGATGATGCGGTCCATGGCATGGACCACCATCTCCTCGCGGCACTGCGACAGGATGATGCCGAAGCGGTCGCCGCCGAGCCGGCCCACCACGTCGCTGGAGCGCACGAAGCGGTCGAGCCGCTGGCCGACCGCGACCAGCACCGCGTCGCCGACCTCATAGCCGAAGGCGCTGTTGATCATGGCGAGCTTGTCGATGCCGACCACCATGAAGGCGCCGGGCACGTGGAAGCGGCGGGCGAAGGTCAACGCCTGGTCGAGCTCGTCGCGCAGGCGGGTCTTGTTGAAATGGCCGGTCAGCTCGTCGTAGTTGGCGATGCGCTCCAGCCGCGCCTCGGTCTGCTTCCGCGTGGTGATCACGCGCAGGCTGCCGGACATGGCGACCGGTGTCTTCTCCGTGTCGAACACGGCCGTGCCGCGATCGTGCACCCAGACGACGCCACCCTGGCTGTTGCGCAGGCGGAACTCGCAGTCGTAGTTCGCCTGGCCGGAGAAGTGGTCGGAAAGCGCCTTCAGGCGGATCGGCAGGTCTTCGGGGTGGATCCGATTGTTGAAACCGTGGCCGGACTGGATGCTCTCGTTGGGCTCGCCCAGGAGATCCGTGAGGCAGCCGCCCCATTGCAGGCCGTCGCTCAGGATATCCCAGCGATAGGCGACGTCGCCCGCCGCGCTGACGGCGCGTGCGATCCAATCGGGTTCTAAAGTGGATGCCGGCAGGGCGTCTGCGCCCGGAGCCTGTCGTCCCAACGTGATCATGCCCCGGTTGCCGTCAAGAAGAGCCGCCTCGAGCCCGCTGCAAGCTTCGATACGAAAGCGTTTAGGGGCGGATCTTAGTCGGCAGACTCCTAACCAAACCTTAAGTGCGCCGCAGCGCAGCGGACTACACTCCCAGGTGGCAGGCCGAATTGGTAAACAATTGGTGAAGAATGGAAAATCACACGCGCGATGATCTTGCCTTCTTGCGCGTTGGAACCAGATACCTAAAATTCGAGACAATTGATCGAGGCTGCCAGATAACCGGATGTCGGATCTCGCCCAAGTTCTGTTATTGCCGCCGCCGCAACCGCCGCAACGGTTGACGGTGCCGCAGGGGCTGTCGACCCGGAATGCGGCCGATCTCACGGTCAATGCCGATGCGGCGAATGGCGGCGGCAATGCCCAGGCGCGCCGCTTCCGTTTCCGCGTCTATGAGGGCGGCAGCAGCGGCGAGACCAGCACCCAATACGACGGCGCGCGGGTCGGCGCCCCGGTCGGTTCGGGGCGTATTTCGTTGGTGTCCAATGACGCCGGGAGTGCGGACGGCGCGGACCGGAAGACCTCGGGCGGGCGTCGCGCCGGCGACAGCCCACGCTTCTTCTCGGAGGCGTCGAGCGCCTTCCTCGCGCAGTCGATCGCACAAGAGCAGCTCGGCGAAGGCCTGCACAATCCGCCGATCCAGGCGGCGACCGTCGCCTATACCCGCGCCGGGACGGCGCTGACGTCCCGCGCCAGCGCCGGCATCAGCATCACCGCTTAAATCGGGAAAATCGCTAAGCCGTCGTGTCGATGGTGCCGCCGGGTGCGCCGTCGTTCGCGGCTTCGCCCTTGGCGACGCCGACCAGCGCCGGCCGCAGCAGGCGGTCGTGGATCTTGTAACCGGCCTGCAGCACCTGGACGATGGTGCCCGCGGGCTTGCCGCTGTTCGGCACTTCGAACATCGCCTGGTGGAAGTTGCTGTCGAAGCGCTCGCCCTCCGGCCAGATGCGCTGGATCTGCTGCTTCGCCAGCGCGGCTTCGAGCTGGCGCTCGGTGGCGGCGACGCCGTCATGCAGCGTCCGCAATGCCTCGTCGCTTTCGATGGCGCCGCTCGGAATGGCTTCGAGGGCGCGGTGCAGGTTGTCGGCGACGGCCAGGACCTCGCGGGCGAAATTGGCGATGCCGTATTTCTGCGCATCCTCGCGGTCGCGCTGGGCGCGGCGGCGGGTGTTCTCGGTCTCCGCCATGGCACGCAGCAACTGGTCCTTCAATTGCGCGACCTCGGCCTGCGCCGCGGCCAGCGGATCCCCCGGCATCGGGATCTCGGCGCCGGCCTCGTGCTCGGCGCCGCTTGCCAGGTCTTCGTTCTCGTCTGCAGACATGCCGTTTCCAGTCTTTTCGCCAAATTTCTCATCGGTCATCATCGGGACCGGTTCTCCATCAATCCGAACGTGGTTGCAACGAAAGAAATCGCCGCCGCGGGCGGGATTTCAACCCCGAAATTCGGGGAATTAACCGAGGATCCGGCCGATCACCTTGGCCGTGTAATCGACCATCGGGATGATCCGGGCGTAATTGATCCGGCTTGGGCCGATGACACCCACGGCGCCGATGAGGCGCCGCTGGCTGTCGTGATAGGGCGAGATCACCGCCGAGCAGCCGGCGAGCCCGAAAAGGTCGTTCTCGGCGCCGATGAAGATCTTGACGCCCTCGGCGGCATCGGCCGCCTCCAGGAGCTTCAGCAGCTGCTCCTTGGCTTCCAATGCGGAGAACAGTCCCCGGAGGCGCTCGAGATCGGCGATCTCGGTCACGCCTTCCAGCAGGTTCGACTGTCCGCGCACGATCAGGGCGCCCTGGCCGCTGCCGCCAGACCAGGTGGCGAGGCCCGCCTCGACCACTTTCCGGGTCAGGGCGTCGAGCTCGGCGCGCTGGCTCTCCAGGTCCTGGACGATCTCGCTCCGCGCCGTCGGGATGGTGCGCCCGGCGAGGCGCTGGGTGAGATAATTGGTGGCCTCGACCAGGCTCGAGGGCGGCAGGCCCAGCGGCACGTCGATCACCCGGTTCTCCACCATGCCGCCTTCGGTCACCAGCACCACCAAAGCGCGCCCCGGCGCCAGATGCACGAACTCGATGTGCTTCAGCGGCCGCTCCGATTTCGGCGCCACCACCATGCCGGCGCAATGCGAGAGGCCGGAGAGCATGGCCGACGCCTGCTCCATCACCTCCGGCATGCTGCGGCCGATCGCCTGGCACTGCCCGTCGATCGCCGCGCGCTCCGCCTCGGTGAGGCCGCCCAATTCCATCAGCCCGTCGACGAAGAGGCGCAGGCCGAGATCGGTCGGTAGCCGGCCGGCCGAGGTGTGCGGCGCAAAGAGGAGGCCGAGCTCCTCCAGATCCGCCATCACGTTGCGGATGGTCGCCGGCGAGAGCTGGCCGAGCCGGCGCGAGAGCGTGCGCGAGCCGACCGGTTCCCCGGTCTCGAAATAGGTGTCGACGATCAGCCGGAAGATTTCCCGCGAGCGTTCCGAAAGCTCGCTCAACACCGGCCTATGCTGCGTCAGGTTGCGCGGCAAGTGCTGCATCTCTGTCCTCAGAATTCCCTTTCGAATCTAGGTATGGGGGTGGGGCGCGTCAATATCGCGAATTATCGTTGCGGGCGCCGGTGCGGCATGCTCGACTCCCCCGCCACATCGCCCCGCCATATCGAACGGACCAGGCCCGACCGGGCATACGGTGATCATGCGTTTTCTGGTTTTTCAGCACATTGCGATCGAGCATCCCGGCATCTTCCGCGACTTCTTCGCCGCGGACGGGATCCAGTGGGACGCGGTCGAGCTCGACGAGGGCGAGGAGATTCCGGGCCTCGCCGACTACGACGCGCTCTGGGTCATGGGCGGGCCGATGGATGTCTGGGAGGAGACCGAGCATCCCTGGCTGAAGGCCGAGAAGCAGGCGATCCGCGAATGGGTCAAGGACCGGGCGAAGCCCTATCTCGGCCTCTGCCTCGGCCATCAGCTCCTCGGTGCCGCAATGGGCGGCCGGGTCGATAAGATGCCCCAGGCCGAGGTCGGGATCCTCGACATCAATTTGACCGCCGCCGGCCGTGCCGACCCGCTGTTCGAAGGCATCGCAAGCCCGCTCCAGGCGCTGCAATGGCATGGTGCCGCCGTGCTCGATGCACCGGAGGGCGCGGTGATCCTCGCCGATTCTCCGGTCTGCGCCAATCAGGCGATGCGGATCGGCGACCTCGCCTATGGCCTGCAATACCACACCGAGCTGACCACGGAGACCGTGCCGGAATGGGGCGAGGTGCCGGCCTATGCCTGCGCCCTCGACGAGACGCTCGGGCAGGGCGCGCTGCAACGCCTGACCACGGAAGCCGCGGCGAAGATGCCGGTCTTCGCCCGGGATTCGCGCCGGCTCTACGACAACTTCATGGGCCTCCTCCGCAAGCGGAGCTGAGAATTCAGAAGCGGACCGAAATTGCGGCGCGCCACCTGAGCCCGCTGATGATGCTGGTCGGGCTCGGCCTGGTGGCGCTCAACCTGCGTCCGGCCGTTACCAGCGTCGGTCCGCTGCTGGCGGAGATCGCGCAATCCCTCGGCTTCGACAAGGCCGAGTCCGGGATCCTGACGACGCTGCCGGTGCTCTGCTTCGGTTTCGCGGGACCGGTGGCGCCCGCGATCGGCCGTCGCTTCGGCGCCGAGAACGCGATCTTCGTGGCACTGGTGGCGCTCGCCGCCGGCTGCGCCCTGCGGCTCGTTCCTTCGGCGCCGCTGCTCTATGCGAGCAGCATCGTCGTCGGTCTCGCGATCGGGGTCATGAACGTGCTGCTGCCGGGGATCGTGAAGCGCGATTTCCCGGAGCGCATCGGCGCCGTCACCGGCTTCTACACCATGATGCTCTGCGTCGGCGCCGCCGGCGCGGCGGCTCTGGCGCCGCAAGTCGAGCTCCGCTTCGGCACGGCCTGGCCGAGCGCGCTCGCGATCTGGAGTCTGCTCGCCTTGGCGGCGCTGCCGGCCTGGGCGCCGATCCGTGCCCGCTTCCACTCCGCGCCGCAGCAGGCGGTGAGCTCGGGCCCCAATCTCTGGCGCAATTCCCTCGCCTGGCAGGTGACGATCTATCTCGGCCTCTGCTCCTCCGGTGCCTATTCGGTCTTCGGCTGGGGCGCGAAGATCCTGCAGGACCGCGGCATGGATGTGCCCGCGAGTGGCTGGATGCTGGGTCTGAGCATCCTGGTGCAGGGGCTCGGCGCGCAGGTGGCGCCGCTGATGGCAAGCCGGCGCGGCGATCTTCGTGCATCCGCGCTGCTGATGCAGGCGCTGGGCCTTGCCGGCCTCATCGGCTATCTCTTCGCGCCGCTCGACACGATGTGGCTCTGCTCGGTGGTGCTCGGCATCGGCCAGGGCGGCGCCTTCGCGATCTCGCTCACCATGATCGCCCAGCGCGCCGGCAATCCGGAGACCGCGGCCAGGCTCTCCGGCATGACCCAAAGCGTCGGCTATGTCCTCGGCGCGGTCGCGGGGCCGCTTGCGGTCGGCCTGGTGCATGACGTCTTCGGCGTCTGGCCGCCGGTCAGCGGCCTCTTCGTCGCCATCACGCTCGGCGCCTCGCTCTGCGCCCTCGGCGCCGGCAAGGTCCGGACTATCGGCGCCGCTTGAAACGATCGTGGGGCCGCGCGTTGCGCAGGTCATCCGCCCCGTGTAGGGTCCGCGCCGAAATCGTCCCATCCTGAGGATTCCACCAATGCCCTCCACTTCCGCCCGTCCTTCCGGTCGCGCCGCCGATCAGCTGCGCGCCGTCGAGCTGACGGTCGACGTCAATCGCTATGCCGAAGGCTCCTGCCTCGTGAAGTTCGGCAACACTCATGTGCTCTGCACCGCGACCCTGGAGGAGAAGGCGCCCTCCTTCCTGAAGGGCAGCGGCAAGGGCTGGGTCACCGCCGAATACGGCATGCTGCCGCGCTCGACCCACAGTCGCACCGACCGCGAGGCGGCGAAGGGCAAGCAGTCCGGCCGTACCCAGGAGATCCAGCGCCTGATCGGTCGCTCGTTGCGCGCCGTCACCGATATGACGGGGTTCGGCGAGCGCCAGATCCGGCTCGACTGCGACGTGCTGCAGGCCGACGGCGGCACCCGCACCGCGGCGATCACCGGCGGCTATGTGGCGCTCCATCGCTGCTTCACCTTCATGAAGGAGATGGGCGCCTTGAAGGCGATCCCGCTCATCGACCAGGTGGCGGCGATCTCCTGCGGCATCCGCGAGGGGCAATGCGTGCTCGACCTCGACTATGACGAGGATTCCTCCGCCGAGGCCGATGCCAATTTCGTGCTGACGGGCGCCGGCGGCATCGTCGAAGTCCAGGGCACCGCCGAGAAGAGCGCCTTCACCGAGGCGCAGTTTCTGGAGCTGCTGCGCCTCGCGCGCACCGGCATCGGCGAATTGAACCGCCTGCAGAAGCGGGCGCTCGGGGTCTCCTAACGCGATGCCGCGACATTTCTCCGAGAGGCAGCTCGTCCTTGCCAGCCACAATCCCGGCAAGGCGAAGGAGATCGCCGAGCTGCTGGCGCCCTTCGCCATCGAGGTGATCTCTGCGGGAACGCTCGGCCTTCCGGAACCGGAGGAGACCGAGGACAGCTTCATCGGCAATGCGCGGCTGAAGGCGCTGGCGGCGACCCGTGCCTCCAAGCGGCCGGCGCTGGCCGACGATTCCGGCCTCTGCGTCGACGCCCTCGACGGCGCGCCCGGAATCTTCTCCGCGCGCTGGGCCGGGCCGTCGAAGGATTTCTATGCCGCCATGGACCGCGTCCTCAAAGGCATCGCCGGCAAGCCGCGCGGCGCGCATTTCGTCGCCGCGCTCGCGCTTGCCTGGCCCGACGATCATTGCGAGGTGTTCGAGGGCAAGGTCTTCGGCACGTTGGACGAGGCGCCCAAGGGCAAGCGCGGCTTCGGCTACGACCCGATCTTCCGGCCCGAGGGATACGCGATCACCTTCGGCGAGATGGATCCCGACGAGAAGCATCGCATCAGCCACCGCGCCGTCGCCTTCCGGCAACTGGTCGACGGCTGCTTCAGCTGAACCGCTCGCCGACCAGTTCCTCGCTTTTCGTCCAGAGCGCTTCCGCATTCGCGGGATCGAGGGCGTAGGGACGGACGCCGCCATCGACCATGTCGATATCGCCGTCGGTGACCCGCGTGGTCACATGGCAGTCCTCGCAATAGCGGCCGCCCACCGCGTCGGCGGAGGCGACGACGCCCGCCCAGACTGAGGTCGCGGCACCCTGCGGGATGCTCTTGAGGTGGAAGGGCGGCTTGCCCTTGGCGGCGAGCTCGGCGTTCAGCGTGTCCAGCCGTGCCTGCAACCCGCCTTCTCCGAGATGCCGGCCGAGTTCG
>Ga0335082_10005030_pt1 | contig 14415 bp, 8 predicted proteins | sample Lox_Sample_41_FD_206718 | JGI IMG/M metagenome (GOLD analysis project Ga0335082, IMG submission 206718) | Soil microbial communities from Loxahatchee National Wildlife Refuge, Florida, United States - Lox_Sample_4.1 | ecosystem: Environmental > Terrestrial > Soil > Wetlands | place: USA: Florida...
CCAGTGCTTACGCTGCATATGGGGAATCACTTCGCGGGCAAAATAAACCGCGCTCAAGAAGTTGGCGTCCACCGCCCTTTTCCACTCCTCGATGGTGGCGGCCAGAAAGCCCTTGGCGGGCGGACCCCCAGCATTCGTGACGCAGATGTCTGCGCTGCCGAACTTGTCCACGACGGCATTCACAAAGTCGTGGACAGCAACTGGGTCGGTCACATCGAGGGCGGATGCCAGGACTTCGACTTTGTACTTGCTTTCTAGGTCTCCGGCGGCGGCGTGCAACGTTTGCGCGTTACGGGCGCACATGGCAACGCGGCATCCCTCGGCGGCGAAGCCCTCGGCAGTGGCACGGCCGATGCCCTGGCTGGAGGCCGCCACAAGCGCCACGCGGTTCTTGAGGCCGGATTCCATGAGGTTGAGATTATAGAACGAGGGCTTGCCCGGAGGGTTAGTCAGGAATAGGCTGGAGCGGGAGCAGAGCATGAAGCAACGACATCCGGAAACCAGCGCGGTGCGCGGTGGAGGCGAATCGAGCCCGAGAACAGGGCCGGTGGCCACCCCGATCTACCAGACCTCGACCTTCGAGGTTATGGATACCGAAGAGCAACTACGAGTCGTTCCGACGGACCACCACTATACGCGGTACGGCAACCCGACGAACACGGTTGCGGAAAAGGCCATCGCGGAACTGGAGGGAACGGACGTAGCGCTGCTGTTTGCATCGGGAATGAACGCCATCACGACCACAGTGCTGACACTACTTAAAAGCGGGGACCACGTGGTCGCGCAGCGAGATATCTACGGAGGAGCCGCCAAATTCTTCGGGCAATGGCTGCCTAAGCTGGGGATTGAGACGACATTCGTGGACACCACGGACTATTCGCAGCACGAGGGGGCCATCCGGCCCAATACGAAGCTGTTGTACCTGGAATCACCGACCAACCCTACGCTCCGCGTGGTGGACATGAAGCGGGCTGTGGGGATCGCCAAGAGGCACAGTCTGACCACCATGATTGACAGCACGTTTGCTACGCCCATCAACTGCCGGCCCGCAGAGTACGGCATTGATCTGATTATGCACTCGGGAACGAAATATTTCGGCGGGCACGCCGACTTGCTCTGCGGCGTCATGACCGGGCGCGGAGAACTGATGGAGAAGATCCATTCGACGCGCACCACGCTAGGCGGCTGCCTTGACCCGCATGCGGCCTGGCTGCTGCTGCGGGGGATTAAGACCCTGGCGGTGCGGGTCCAGCGCCAGAACGACAGCGCACTCCAGGTGGCGCGATTTCTGGCAAAGCATCCTAAAGTGGAACGTGTCCACTATCCGTTTCTGGAAGGCCATCCCCAACGTGCGCTGGCCATGGAACAGTTGCGCGGTGGAGGCGGAGTTGTCAGCTTCGAGGTGCGAGGCTCCGGCCAGGATGCGCGCGAAGTCACGGAAGCGTTACGCCTCTTTATCCTGGCGCCGAGCCTGGGCGGAGTGGAGTCGCTGGTGTGCATTCCAGCGTTGACCTCGCATCTGATGGTTCCGGCCGAGCATCGCCAGAAGATGGGAGTCACCGATCAGATGATCCGGCTGTCGGTGGGCATCGAGCATGCGGACGACCTGATCGCGGATCTGGATCGGGCGCTGGCGGTGGTGAAGTCCCAACCGGAGCGGGTTTCCGTCGGATAGGCTTAAGAGAAAATAAAGCCCTGACCTCTAGCGAGGCCAGGGCAGCAGTTCCCCATTCAACCCCACCTAGAAGATAAACTTCAGACCCAACTGCAAGATTCGCGGATTGTGCACCGCGTTGGCATGTAGGAAGTCGGAGAAGCTGGTGCAAGAGGAGTCGCCAGCTGAGTTGTTGGCGCCGCCGTAGCAACTGACAGAGTTGGTGGAACTCGGGGTGTTTACCCCCGCAGAACCCGATTCTCCACCCAGCCATGCGAATTCTGTGTGGTTGAAGACATTGAACGCCTCTGCACGGAATTCAAAGTATTTGCTTTCTGTTATGGCGAACTGTTTGTGCAGCGACATGTCAAAGTTCACCCTGCGAGGGTTGTTCAGAACATTCCGCGGTGAAGTTCCGAAGGTCAAGCCCCGGGGCGCAGCAAACGCTGACGGATTGAACATCATGGGTCCAAAACCAGAAACCACCACATGAGGGTTTCCGGAGTTCGGATCGCCTACCAGATCGGGGAAGGACCCGGAACTCGCAACACCGTTGGATACTCCTGCGTTATCGCCCGGGACGCTGCCCGATCCGCCGTTGGTGACACTGAAAGGTGTTCCAGCCTCGATGTCAGTGATTCCCGACCATTGCCACCCTCCCAGCAATTTGTGCTTCAAGCCTGGCTCGCGGAAGATGGGCAGGTCATAAACATACCCCAGATTGAATACATGTCTCTGGTCGAAATTGGAACTGGCCCGAAAGGCGTTGAGGTCGTAAGAATTGGTGAGAGCTCCGTCGTAGACGTCAGAGGAGTCATCGATGGAGTGACTGTAGGTATAGGCTAGGCTCAGTTGCAATCCACCCACACTGTGCCGGACTGAAACCTGGAGCGCATGGTAGATCGACGAGGCTTCCGTTTCCTTGCGAGTAATGCTGCCAATGCCGGGGAAGGGACGGAAGGGGTCGGTTGGGCCGCCACAGGCAATGGACAGGTTGATGGCGGCCTGACCGGTCACGGGAACACCACTAGGTGTGGTGAACGTATTGCAATCATCGGGCCCGATGGCTTCGCCCGGTTTGTACGGGTTGTCCGCCTCCGGAACCGGGTGGACCTGATTCAATTCAAACTGACGCGCGAGGTGGGTACCTTTGCTGCCAACGTAGGAAACCGTCGCCACGGTATTCCGGGCAATGTTGTGTTGCACGTCAAGATGCCATTGCTGGACGTAGGGCCAGATGGCCTTGTCGGGGATGGAAGCGAACGTCAGCGGACTCGTCGCGCCTGTGGGTTGAGGGACGATGTTGTTATAACCCGAGACATTGTTGATTGAGACCGTTTGCGTGAGCGGATTGAACTGCTCCAGCGTACCGGCATTCGCCTCGCCCTGGTTGGTGTGCTCGTAGAAGACGCCGTAGCCCCCACGAACCGCCCACTTCCCATCGCCGACCGGGTCCCAGGCAAAGCCGAGCCGGGGCGCGGGATTGAAAAGATCGCCTTTCATGCAGCCGCGCGGAACTCCGGGCGTAACGCCACAGTCGACCCATCCGTTGTAAGGATTGCCGATGACCAAGCCGGTGTTCGGATCCACGCTACTGGCGCCCGCCACGTAGTGCTTAGGATCGAAGTTCCAGACGTTGTGGTGCAGTTCGAAGTAGGTACCGAACAGGCTGAAACGGATCCCGAGATTGAGGGTTAAGTGCTTGCTGACATGCCAGTCATCCTGGAAATAGGGCTCGAAAATCTTGTAGCGGTTATAAGTCTTGATCGACGCTTTCTGTTGAGTGAAGCTGGAAACGTTGCCGATCAGCAGATCAGCGAAGGCATTACCCGTCGAGATTTCCGAGTCGGTGCTGAACTGCAGGAAACCGTTTGTCGAATAGCCCGGCTGCGGAACTTCGTTCTTCTGGGCAGCTACAAAGTAGCCGCCGAACTGGAGATTGTGGCTGCCGATGATTTTGGTGACGTTGTCGCGAAAGGTGTATGTGGGATTCGAGTTAAGTGGACCGTTGGTGACGTAACCAGGGTCTTCAGCAATGCCATCAAAAACGCCCCCGCCCAAACCGAGTCCTGGGACCTTGCCACTGGTATCAGGGAACAACCCCAACGTAACTCCAGCCGGACGCTTCCATGCGCCCACCAGCCCGAGGGTAATGTGGTCAGTGGTGTAACTGGCGACAAACTCATTCAGCAACGTGGGCGACAGGTTGGCGGTCAGGCGGGCCACCATGCTGACTCCCGGGCCCTGAAAGTTGGTCTGAATCGTGGGGAAGCTGGTTCCGTTCGTCCAAAGAGGGGTCGGATAAATCTGACTCCAGGAGTCGTGGATGTATCGGAACGTTCCGCGGACCTTGTCACTGAAGTTGTGGTCGATGCGGAAGAGTTCTTCCCGCCAATTCGTAGGCAAGGTTGGAGCCGCTGTCCAGGTATTGCCGGCGGTGGGTTCCGGGATCTCGGCCTCGAGCGCGGCTACGGTTGGATCGTTCGGGTTGAAGGGCACCTGGTTGTTGGGGAAGGGCTGCCCTGCATTGGGATTGGGGGCTCCATTGAGCATCGAGGGCTCGACCGGGCAATCGGTGGGGGAGGACTGGCACAGGTCGTTGAAGTTCCCAGCGCGCTCGGCCAAGGAGGGGACGAATGTAACGGGAAAGAGATTGGGAACACGGTCTCGCCGCCATTCCTGCGACCAGAAAAAGAAGGTCTTCCTCTTATCGGTGTTGTAGTGACCGGGAATGTAGATTGGCCCGCCGATGGTGTAGCCAAAGTCGTTCTTCTTGTAAGCGGGGACAGTATCCTGGAAGAAAGGTGTGGCGTTGAAAGCGTCGTTGCGGACGAACTCATAAGCGCTGCCATGGAACGAACTGGTGCCGGACTTGGTCACGACCTCCACGGTTCCCGAAGCATTGCGGCCGTATTGCGCCCCGTAATCGGAAGTCAGCACTTTGAACTCGGCGATCGCGTCAATGCTGGGATAGACGTTGAGCGTAACGTTGCTGCCGTTATCCATGTTGTCGCCGCCGTCGATTTCCCAGTTGTTGTACTCGGTGCGGCCGCCGTTCACGCTGAAGGCCACGCTGCCATTCACGCCGACCTGGGCCTCATCCTGGGCAGTCTGATTGGTAACGCCGGGGACGAGGGTAATAAGCTGGGTAAAGTTGCGGCCGTTCAACTGCAGCTGGGTGATCTCTTTCCCCGTCACCGTGCCGGTCAACTCGGAAGACTGGGTCTCCACCTGAGCGACGCTGATCCCTTCCACCGTGACTTCTTCCTTGGCGCCGCCGACCTGCATCATGACGTCGACCCGGGCTTTCTCGGACACGTTCAGAATGATTCCCGAGACCGCATACTTCCGGAATCCAGTCGCCGTGACGGTCAAATTGTAGGAACCGATCGGCAAGGCGGAAAACAGGTAATCACCCGTGGAGTTCGAGGGGGCGGTGCGATTGATGCCACGAGCCGCGCTGCTCACCGTCACTTGCGCGTTGGGAATAGCCGCGCCGGAGGGATCGGTGACGGTGCCGGTGATGGAGGCTTCCTGGGCGAACGTGAGGATCGCACTGCAGAACGCGAAGGCAAATACCCCTAACCACAGGAGACGGGATTTCATTGTCAACTCCGTTGTACCCACACTGATTTCCCCACATCGTACGTTGGCAGTGGGCCCGCCAACATTCACTTCTTTGATACCGTCGGGCGGGGTCCCCAGCCGCCACAAAAACACCAGCCCCACCCTGGAGAATTGTTTTATTAAATCGTATGAATAGTGCTGTAACCCCAGGTCCGTGTCAAGGAGAAAAATAGCGGTTCCGCGACCAGGAAGCTGTGATCTATGTCACAACAGGCTGCGGGTGGATTCCCGTACTGCCAGTTCGGGCGCCAGCTTGCGATGCACCCCTGCAACGGGCCGTTTCTCCAGAACCGCGTTGATGCCGTCCAGGGCAATACTTACCGCCATCGTCCCCATGGCTTCCATGGGCTGCCGCACGGTTGTCAATGCCGGGGTATAGAGGCCGGAGACGGCCACGTCGTCGAACCCAATCACCGAACACTGTTCCGGCACCCGCAGGCCGGCCTTGGTCAGGGCCCGGATGGCTCCGAACGCGGTCATGTCGTCAAAGGCCATCAAGGCGGTGAAGGGACGCTTTTGCTTGAGCAAATCTTCGGTCAACTTATAGCCGGCTTCGAAACTTGAACTGGGGTCCCGGGACTCGGGCAGATCGGCCACCAGCCGCGGATCCAGTTCCAGGCCGCTGGACTTGGCAAAAGCGCGGATGCCCTTCCAGCGGGGGGCGCTGTCCGCCAGCGTCTTGGGACCACGAATGCAAGCAATCTTGCGATGCCCGAGCGAATAGAGATGTTCGAGGGCGGTGTAGGCGCCCATCTCATTGTCCACGATGACCGAGCTGATCGAATCCGTCTGCAGTTCGCGGCCAATCATCACGGTGGGGATGCTGCTTTTCTCCAGATCGCCGAGAACGTCGATGTTCACGAACAGCCAGTTGGCCAGCACGATGAGGGCTTCCACGCGGCGATCGAGCAACATCTCCAGGTAACGCTCGAATCTTCCGCGTTCGTTATGCACGTCGGTCAAGATCGGCAGATACGAGGACTGGTAGAGAGAATTCTCGATGCCGCGCAGCACCAGCGTGCAGAAGGGATCCGTCATGTCGAAGACCATGACGCCGACCGTGTGGCTGCGCTTGCTGCGCAGGGAGCGGGCGAACAGGTTAGGCCGGTAGCCGAGCTGCTTGGCTGCCCGCTCAATCCGCTTCTTGGTGCTGGCCGGAATGTAGCGTGCCAGAGGGGCATTGTTCAGCACGATGGACACGGTGGTCGAGGAGAAGCCGCTTTCCTTGGCAACATCGCGAATGGTGACGGTGACGTTTTTCATGCCGTGGCCGGAGCCGGCGGATCCTGGAGAGCGGCCTCTGGGCCGCTGTGGCTTGAATTCAGGCGCCCGCTGGCGGACACTACAGCAGAGAGTGCAAGCAGTGTCAAGTTTGACCCTCAGGTCGCTGCTGATTGTCGCCTGCCTAGTCACGTGTGGCCAGAGTGGCACCGCATGGGCCAAACTGCAGGCGAAAATGGCGCCTCGCAGCAGCCAATCGCCGCCGTCTAGCGCTGAGCCGCGGCTGCTCTTCGAACAGGGAGAGGCCGCTTTGCGGGCTAACGACCTGGCGGCGGCGGAGCGCGCGTTTCGCGGCGTCATCGCGGTGAATCCTGAGGTCGCCGGGGCCTTCGCCAACCTGGGTGTCATCTACATGCGCCGGAAGCAGTGGCAGCCGGCGCTCGAAATGCTGAACAAGGCGCAACACCTGGCGCCGCAGATTGCCGGCATTCGCCTCAACATCGGGTTGACCTACTACCGTCAGAACGATTTTCGCAAAGCGATTCCGCCGTTTGAATCCGTGGTGCGCGATGCGCCGGACTCGTACCAGGCGCGATATCTGTTGGGCCTCTGCTATTTCTTCAACCAGAGATATGCAGACACCGTCACCACCCTCGAGCCGCTCTGGCCCCAGGCCTCCGACCAGATGAACTATCTGTACGTCGTGGGCATCGCTGCGGGCAAGGCGGGCCGTGCAGAGCTAGAGAAAAAGGCGCTGGGCCGGCTGGTGGAGTCTGGCCAGAACACCCCTGAGTTTCATCTGCTGATGGGCAAGGCCCACCTGAACCGCGAAGAGTACGATGAGGCGATCACCGAGCTCGAACTCGCCGCCAAGGGCGATGCGAGACTGCCTTTCCTGCACTTCACTCTGGGAACGGCCTATCTCAAGAAACAGGACCTGGAGCACGCTAAAGCCGAATTCCTCAAGGACATCGAGATCGAGCCCGACGTCGCTTACAACTACGATCAGATGGGGACCATCTACTACCTGCAGCAACAGGATGGGGCAGCGGAGCAGGCCCTGCGCAAGGCCCTGCAGCTGGATTCCCGCATGGGCAGCTCGCATTACCAACTGGCCCGGGTATATCAGCGCGAAGGAAAGTATGCGCAGGCCTTGCGGGAGATCGATGCCGCGAACAAGCTGAATCCGGAAAGTGAAGGCGTCCACTATGTCCGTGGCCAGGTGCTGCAACGCCTGGGCCGCCTACAGGAAGCCAAGCTGGAAATGCAAAAATTCACCGAAATGTCGAACGCAGCTCGTGACAAGCGGCACAAAGAACTGGAGGCGGGTCCGGTTCCCGATCCGCAGCTCACGCAGGAGCCGCAGTAGTCATGCAGGCTCTGGTAGACTGAGCGCGTCCAGCTGCAGCCATCCACGAAAACCATCGCAAGGAGGCCCCATGAAACGCGTACTGAAAATCATCGCAATTATCCTGGCCGTTTTGATCGTTGTCCTGGCTGCTCTTCCCTTCTTTATCGATGTCAACATGTTTCGGCCCCAGATCGAGAGCCAGCTCACCGCCGCGTTGGGACGCCAGGTCAAGATCGGAAATCTGAAACTTGCGATCCTCAGCGGCAGCGTGTCGGCGGACAATCTCTCCATCGCGGACGATCCCGCCTTCAGCAAGACCCCGTTCGTGCAAGCCAAAGCCTTTAACGTGGGCGTCGAGCTGCTGCCGCTGATCATGTCCAAGCAACTCCACGTCACCGAACTGGTCATCGATCACCCACAGGTTTCCTTGCTGCGGACAGAGGCCGGAAAGTGGAATTTTTCGAGCCTGGGGAGCAAGACGGCAGCTCCGGCCACGAAGGCCGAGGAAAAACCTGCAGGAAATACGCCCGAAGGTAGACCCGCTGCAAAGACTCCGGGGGGCAGTTCCAATCCCGATCTGTCTGTCGGCAAGTTGAGCATTAAGAACGGAACCGTGACCCTGGACAACATCAGTAATCGGGCCAAGCCCCAGGTCTTTCCCAACGTAAATATCACGGTGCAGAACTTCTCCTTTAGCTCCAAGTTCCCATTCACGATGTCGGCGGGGCTTCCCGGCGGAGGCACTGCGAAACTGGATGGCAGCGCCGGCCCAATCGATCAGAACGACGCTTCGCTCACCCCGCTGCAAGCCAAGATCAACGTGAATGATCTGAACCTGGCGACTTCGGGATTTATCGAGCCGGCCTCGGGCATCGCAGGGCTGGTCGACTTCAACGGCACAGTCGCGTCCGATGGCAAGCAGGCCAAAAGCAGCGGCTCAGCGACGGTGAACAAAATCAAGCTGTCACCAAAAGGCTCAGCCGCCTCCAAGCCTGTGGAGGCCAAGTTCGCCACAACTTACGAACTGCAGAGGCAGACGGGCCAGTTGAGCGAGGGCGACGTCACTATCGGCAAGGCCGTAGCCAAGCTCAGCGGCGGATACGAGATGGCCCAGGCGATCGCGCTGAACATGAAGCTCAACGCCAGCAGCATGCCGGTGGATGATCTAACTACCATGCTGGCGCCGCTCGGCGTTACCTTGCCTTCCGGCTCTTCGCTGAAGGGGGGAACGCTTACCGCAAACCTCACGATTGTGGGACCGCTGGACAAGCTGGTCATCAATGGCCCGGTGCAGCTGGCGAACACTACGCTGGCCGGCTTCAACCTGGGAAGCAAGATGGCAGCGATCTCCGCGCTGAGCGGGGCAAAGACGGGATCGGACCTGGTCGTGCAGAACCTCAGCACTGACGCGCACGTTTCGCCGGAGGGCATCAGCACGCAGAACCTGAACCTCAACCTGCCCGCGCTCGGAGTGGTTACAGGGAACGGGACGATCAGTCCGCAGAACGCGCTCAACTACACCATGAATGCCAAACTTAGCGGCACCAGTGTCACCGGGCTGACGCAGATGGCAGGCCTCGGCAATAATGGCGGCGCGATCCCGTTCTTTATTCACGGGACTACTGCAGACCCCAAGTTCGAGCCGGACGTGAAAGGCATGCTGAAGGGCCAGTTTGCCGGGGCCAAACAGAATCCTGCAGGGCTGGTGCAGGGAATCAGCGGACTTTTTGGCAAGAAGAAGAAACCATAATCACGCGATGAGCACCCGGATCGCGTGCAGCGCAGTTCTCTTCGACCTCGACGGAGTGTTGATTGATTCCACGCCCGCCGTCACCCGCGTATGGCAGCAGTGGGCGGAGCGGCATGGCTTTGATCCTGTGGAAGTTGTGCGCAAAGCGCACGGGCGGCCCAGCATTACTACTATTCGTGATTTTCTCCCGGACGCCGATCACGACGCGGAAAACCGAATCGTGGAACGGGAGGAGATCGCAGACCTCGAGGGAGTGGTGCCATTGCCGGGCGCATTGCAGCTGTTGCGCGCTCTGCCGCCAGAACGCTGGGCGATTGTCACTTCTTGCACCAAACCGTTGGCCGGCGTGCGCATTAAGGCGGCGGGGTTGCCGGCGCCAAGGAACGTGCTGACGGCGGACGACATTACTCATGGAAAGCCGGACCCGGAACCATATTTGAAAGGTGCCGCGATGCTGGGCTTTCCCGCGCGGGATTGCGTCGTGATTGAGGATGTGCCGGCGGGCATCCGATCGGGCAAGGCAGCGGGGGCACGGGTCATTGCGGTGCGAACCACGGCACAGGATGGCGAGCTACAGAGCGCCGGCGCCGACTGGATCGTGCAAGGATGCGCGGCAATCCGCATCACCTCAGCCGATCCTCAGCAGCTTGCACTTGAACTTGGCGACCTCTAAGAGTGCGCTCCGCACGGAACCGGCGTGAGGGCGATTGCGTATCTCTGATTGGCGGGTCGTGGCCCGGCCGGGCACACCTGAAAGCACGCTCCCGCGAATTGCGTTACACTTTTTGACACGCTGAAGATCGGTTTGCCCTACTTCCGACCAGACCGTCTCGCTTCACCCGAGATATTCACCGGTAGTGTATTCATTCAATCTTACGCAGGAGATGTGTCATGTTCACTTCAAGACTCGTAATTGCCGCGGCCCTGCTTTGTCCTACATTCGCCTTGACCCAGAACGCTCCAGCCAAGTCCACACCAGCCAGTGAACAGGTTCCCAAGCTGGAGCATTTCGATCCCAACCTGGCAGATCGTTCGCTGGACCCCTGCCAGGACTTCTATCAGTACGCCTGCAGCAAGTGGAGTGCCGCAAATCCTATCCCACCGGACCAGGTGTTCTGGGGCACAGGCAGCGGTCTGCAGTACTGGAACGAAAATATTCTTCGCGAAGCGATGGAAAAAGCGTCTGCGCAAACCAGCGGTCGCAGCGATTTCGAGCAGAAGATCGGCGATTACTGGGCGGCCTGCATGGACGAACCGGGGCTGGAGAAGGCCGGCAGCCGCGACCTGACACCCGATCTCGATCGCATCAACACTATGAAGAGCAAGGCCGAGTTGGCCGACCAGGTGTCGCACCTTCACATGCTGATTCCCGCTGCCTGGGACTCCAATGACAACCAGGCGGCTGCACCGGTCTTGGGCTTTGGGCAGCAACAGGATTTTGACGACGCCAGCAAGGTAGTCATCGGCATCGATCAGGGCGGCCTGGGTTTGCCGAACCGCGATTTTTATCTGAAGGATGATCAAAAGTCGAAGGACATTCGCGCCAAGTACGAACAGCACATCACCAAGATGCTGACCCTGGCCGGGGAGAACTCCCAGCAGGCTGCGGGCGACGCCAAGACGGTGATCGCGATGGAAACGGCGATGGCCAAGGTCCAGATGGACAATGTGAGCCGGCGCGACCCCAAGAACCTGAATAACAAGATGAGTTTCGAGCAGGTGCAGGCGCTGACCCCGTCGTTCGAGTGGAAGCGCTACGCCTCCGACCTTAACGCTCCGCCGTCTTCCCCGCACTACATGGTCTTGTCCCCCGAGTTCTTTAAGGGCCTGGAACAAATCATCCAGCAAAGTTCGGTGGGCGACTGGAAGGCTTATCTGCGCTGGCACCTGGTGCACGGGTCGGCGCCCTATTTGAGCAAAGCGTTCGTGGATGAGAATTGGGACTTCTTCAGCCACACCTTGCTTGGCTCCAAGCAGCAGTTACCGCGCTGGCGGCGCTGCGTCCGTGCCGCCGACCGCGATCTCGGCATGGCGCTGGGACAGGCCTATGTCGCCGCGGCCTTTCCTCCCGAGAGCAAAGCCCGCACCGTAGCGTTAGTCCATGATGTCGAACACGCCCTGGACCAGGACATCGCCGGCTTGGACTGGATGCAGGCCACCACCAAGGAGCAGGCAAAGGTCAAGCTGCGCGCGATTGAGGACAAGATCGGATACCCGAATCAATGGCGCGACTACTCCTCGGTAAACATCGTCCGCGACAGTTATTTGAATAACGTTCATGCCACCACCGCCTTCGAGTTCCGCCGCCAGCTCGCAAAAGTAGGCAAACCAGTGGACCGGGGCGAATGGACGATGACTCCGCCCACGATCAATGCTTATTACAGTTCCCAGCTCAACACCATCAACTTCCCTGCGGGAATACTGCAGCCGCCGTACTTCGACCCGGGGCAGGACGACGCGGTGAATTACGGCGCGATCGGCTCAATCATCGGCCACGAAATTACCCACGGCTTCGATGACGAGGGGCGCAAGTTCGATGCGCAGGGCAACCTGCGCGACTGGTGGACTTCAGAAGATTCCAAAGCCTACGATCAGCGCGACCACTGCATCGTGGACCAATATACCCAGGAGATTCCGGAGGCCGGGGTGAAGCAGGATGGCCGTCTGACCGCTGGCGAGGACACTGCCGACAATGGCGGCGTGCGGATTGCCCTCATGGCAATGACGAATAAACTGAAGGCGCAAGGCAGGTCACTGGACGACAAAGACGTCAGCGGGTGGACGGAACGACAGAAATTCTTCCTCTCCTATGCGAACGAATGGTGCAGCCAGTGGCGGACGGAGCTGATGCGCACCGTCGTGTTGACCAACCCGCATTCCATGCCGCGATATCGGGTCAACAATGTGGTTTCCAACATGCCCGAATTTCAGCAGGCGTTCTCCTGCAAAGCCGGCGTGCAGATGGTGCGTGCCAACCAGTGCCGCGTATGGTAATCGGGTGAGTGAGGATTTTGCGGGCCGGCCTCCGCCGGCCCGTACTTCTTTAGAAATGTGCCAGGTGCAGACCGAACCACTTGCAACCGTCGAACCAGGTGCGGTCCAGCAGCCATCCTGCCCGCCCCAGCATATCCGCAACCATGGAGAGGGTGTACTTGTAGCTGTTCTCCGTGTGGATGCGCTCCCCGTTGGCAAACTTCACCTGCAGACCCAACAGGCTCAGATACACCGTTTGCGGACACAGGCTTTCGAGATAGATTTCCATACGTGATTGCCGCGGATTCCACAGGGCCACGTGACGGAAAAAATCCAGATCAAAGTTACCGCCCAGTTCGCGGTTGATCCGGGCCAGAATATTCTTGTTGAAACGCTCCGTGACCCCTTGCGGGTCATCGTAAGCGGGGAGCAGCACGCCAGGGTCCTTTGCCAGGTCCGTCCCCAGCAAGAGCGCATCTCCAGGCTGGAGGGCCTTGCGGATCTGGCTGAGCATGTCCACCGCGTCGTCAGGATCAAAATTGCCGATGCTTGAGCCCAGGTACAGCACGAGTTTTCGGCCGGGAATCTCTCGGAGAAAGCCGAACCCGTGGCCGAAATCAGCCACGACTGGACGCACAGAGACCGTTGCACACCGCGACTCGACACGTTCGCGCGCTTCAGCCAGGGCCGAAGGAGAGATGTCCACCGGAAAGAACGGCACGCGCAGTTGGCGGCGGGCCAACGCCCGCAGCAAAGTAATGGTTTTGGCGGCCGTGCCCGAACCCAGTTCCACCACGGCCACTCCGGGTCCGGCAGCTTCGGCCATGCGGTCGGCATGGTCGCGCAGGATCGCCAGTTCGGTGCGGGTCAGATAGTACTCGGGCAGATGGGTGATCTCTTCAAACAGCGCCGAGCCGGCGTGATCGTAAAACAGCTTGCAGGGCAGTGATTTGGGAAAGCGCGAAAGACCCTCTTCTACTTCCTCGGCAAACGGCGGAAGACTGACCAGTTCACGAACGATCATTTGGCTAACCTCAGGCCAGAGAATTGCCACCGGGCGTGAGGTGGAAAGAAATTACGATAGCTGGCGCGAATGTGACTGGACGGGGTTGCGCAGGATCCGCCGCGCAACACTAACTGGTTGCACATGAACTTGCCGTTGTATTCGCCAATCAGGCCGGCCGCCGGACTAAACCCCGGGTAGGCGACATACGGACTCGCAGTCCATTCCCACACGTCGCCGAACATCTGCTGCGGTCCCGAGCCGCGCGCAGCTTGGGGATGAAAAACGAAGTCGTCCAGGAAGGTCCCTCGCGAAGGCAGTTGGACCGAGGCCACTTCCCACTCTTCTTCCGTCGGCAGGCGCGACCCGCTCCAGCGGGCATAGGCATCGGCTTCGTAGTAGCTGATATGGCAGACCGGTTCGGCTGGATCCAGGGGTGTGAGGCCCACCTGCTCCAGCCCGTTCAAGGTGAACTGGCACCAGGATCCCTCGCGCTGCACCCAATACAGCGGGGAGTTCCAGCCCTGTGCGCACACCGCGTCCCATCCGTCCGACAACCACAACTCCGGACGGCTATAGCCGCGATCTTCCATGAACTCCAGGTACTCTGCGTTCGTCACCGGGCGCGATGCGATTTGCAACGGGCGTAGTAAAACTTCGTGACGCGGACTTTCGTTGTCAAATGCGAATCCCTCACCTTGATGACCGGCCAGGAAGACGCCACCGTCTACACCGGCCCAGCTAAGTGGCGGGGCGGCAGGCCGGGGACGATGATTCTCCAACCACTCCGGCGGTAACGGGCTCGACCAGAGTCCATGCTTGATGTCGCTAAGGAT
>Ga0335082_10005032_pt1 | contig 14412 bp, 16 predicted proteins | sample Lox_Sample_41_FD_206718 | JGI IMG/M metagenome (GOLD analysis project Ga0335082, IMG submission 206718) | Soil microbial communities from Loxahatchee National Wildlife Refuge, Florida, United States - Lox_Sample_4.1 | ecosystem: Environmental > Terrestrial > Soil > Wetlands | place: USA...
GGTCAGTGGCTCGCCCGGAGGCAGGTCGCAATACCAGTCATAGAACGAGAGGAAAACGCCGCCGATGTAGTGGGCCAAGCGCGATCCGGCACAAAAACTCACGGGGCTCATCGCCGGGATTACGCTGAAAAACGTGTTGGTATCCGGCCCGTGGTTGTAGATGTTGTCGAGCAGGCTCTCCGCTACCATTGTGAGCGCTTCGTCCCAACTGGCACGGCGCCATTTGCCTTCACCGCGCTCGCCGGTGCGGATGAGTGGATAGCGCAGCCGCTGCGGACTGTAAACATACTCGGTGAAGCAGCCGCCCTTCTGGCAGCCGCGAGGATTGTAGTCGGGCAGGTCTTCACTAATGCGGGGATAGTCGGCGGCCTGCTCCTCGCGCACCATTACCCCGTTGCGCACATACACCTTCCAGGAGCACGAACCGGTGCAGTTGGCGGAGTGGGTGGAACGAACAACTTTGTCCCAGGTCCAGATTTTGCGGTAGAAGTCCTCCCACCCGCGGTAGGGATACGTGCGCAGCGGGTCGAAGTCGCCCGTGAGCATCGTGAGCGCGGGCTTCTCCTTACGCGAACATCCCGGCAGGGCCAGCGTGGCCGCGGTCATCGCGGCCGTGTGGATAAACGTTCGGCGTGAGAACGGCTTGCTGGGTTTGTTCTGATCGCTCATGGTCTCCCTCCCGGAGGAGCGGATGCAGTCGTGTTCTGCGCCATCGCTCTTTGGGCTTTCGGCCCGGCCAGTGTCCGCAAGTAGGCCAGCACGTCAGCGATGTCCTGGTCGCTGAATACAGGTGCTTCTTTGCGCTGGAATGCAGGCATCGCCGTTCCTACGCGGCCGTTCTGAATGGTGCGCACGATGAATGCATCCGTTGCCGCCTGCTGGAACACCGGGTTCCCGATCTCGGGTGCCATCCCGCCCCGGCCATTCATGCCGTGACAGCCGTAGCAGTTGCGCAGAAACAAGGAGAGCCCGCGCGTGGCATCGCCCGTTGGTATCACCATTGCCGTGATCGGCGCCTCGGTTGCACCCGTGCGCAGATACTCGATTACCGCCGTAATTTCCTCCGGCAACAGTCCGCCGGCATGCGGTCCCCACGCCGGCATCTGCGTGCCTGGACGCCCCTGCTCGATGTTGGCCTGCAGGTATTTCGGGCTCGCGGTGGTGACCAGCGAAACCCCGCGAATGGCGGGAACGAAGCGATTGAACTTCTTGTCCCAGCGGGTGTACGTCCCGTCGCCGTGGCAGGCAGTGCAATACTGCCGGTAAACCTGCTCGCCGGTCAGGGGCACCGGGTGCAGGGCGCGATATTTCTGCTCGATTTTGTCAGGCGCAAGATAGCTCTCCGGGACATCGCGGTTCCACAGCGACAGCATATAGACGGTCAGTGCGAGCGCCCCTCGCTGGGTGACCGTCGGATTGCGCATCAGGCTGTCGGCGACAACTCCGCCGGGGTCACGGAAGTGTGCCTCCTGCCAATGCCACGTCGTGTGCGGCGGCCTCAGGTTGGTCATGATGAGCTGGTGACGGGTCTTGGCGCCTTCGTTATCCAACGCCGGCCCGAGCGCGCCGCCGCGTCCGCCAAGCTTGTGACAGGCCCCGCAGCTCTTTTCCCGGTAGAGTTCCATGCCGGCGAGCAGTAAAGGCGCCTGGTCCGGCGGGAGTTTTTCCGGATCATGGCAGGTGGCGCAGGTGGCCTCGGTCATCTCCGGCGGCAATAGCGGGTAGTCCCAGTACACGTCGTCCGCTTTGGCTTCACGGAAGGTCATAGCCGCGCCCTGTCCGTGGTGACAGACGGTACATCCAAAGCGGTCAACCGGATGCTTGTCGAGGATGTGCCCCGGATGTACGCGATGGGGTTGCGAGACATCGGTCATGCGCGGATCGTCGATGCCGTTGTGGCACGTCACACAGCGGTCCACGGTACCCAGCGCCGGGATGCTGGCCTGCTTCATCTCGATGCGGAACTTGGCCAGAAGCTCACGGCCGCGGTCGTCGGTGGCCTTGTCCTCAAGAAGACTGCGGTATTGACGCTGGACGCCCTTCCACTGGGCCAGATAGTTCTCCTGCACGGCGGCGCCCACCAGATAAACAATGGTGACGAGGCTGGCCACCAGCAGCATCCAGCGATAAATCCGTGAGGGATCTTTCATCGCACTCCCCTCCCTAGTGCAGCGGCCATTGCGATGGCAGCCAGTAGAAATGCCAGTTAGGTCCGCGATGGACGGTGGCGAAATAGGTCAGCAACGTGAAGCTGACCAAGAAACAGGTGAACAGCGCGACTGCGGCCAGGCGCACCGAGTCCTGTCGCTTCAAGATCAGCAAAGACCAGCCGGCAAAGAACAGCACCAGTAACGAGCCGGGATTGATAGCGATGATCCAGAGCTGATGAGCGTTGGGAAACCAGTTTCGCAGCCAGCCGAAATTTACGGTAAATGCCAGCATGCCGACGGTTACAGCAATGGCAAAGCAAAGAGACTGCCAGAAGGTCGATTTCTCGCCGGCCGTGCCAAACCAAACGCCCTCTCCACCGGAACGGCGGTCAAGGAACGGGATCAGCGCGAGACCGACTAAAACAATGACAGGGATCAACAGGCCGCCCATGAACGCCGAGTACGAGACCAGCTCCTGAAGTCCGAGGAAGTACCAGGGGGCCTTTGCAGGGTTCTCAGGAATCGCGGGATTCGCCAGTTCCTTTAGCGGCGCGTCCCAATAGAAGGAAAGCGTGAGGGTAATCGCCACCGTCAGCATGAAGACGGCCAGTTCGGCCCAGAACAGGTGCGGCCAACTCATCACCGTGTTCTCAGGTCCGCGGTTCACCGGTGGACGCTTGCCTTTCACTAACGCCATGAGCCCATAGGTTTTGGTCGCCAGCGGTTCAAACACCTGGCGACGTTCCCCGCCCCACTCAGCGAGGCCGCCCATGGGGTCTTCCGGCTTGGCGAGGCCGCCGTCTTTTCGGATGCGCCAGAAATGCACTCCCAAAAGGGTCACAAGCGCGAGGGGAAGAACGAAGACGTGCAGCACGTAGAAACGAATCAGAGAGTCTTGGCCAACGAAATTTGCGCCCAGCAACAGGCGCTTTTGGAAGCCGCCGGGATCGAACCACTTCGTGATTCCGATGGCGTCCGTGAGTTCACGCGGCGAGTTGGCAATGTTCGAGCCGATGGTGATTGCCCAGTATGCAAGTTGGTCCCAGGGAAGCAGGTATCCGGTGAAGCTCAGCGCCAGTGTCATCACCAGCAATCCCAGTCCGACCAGCCAGTTGAACTCACGCGGCTTCTTGTAGCTTGCCGTAAAGAAAACCCGTGCCATGTGCAGCAGCACCGTGAGCACCATCAGCTGCGCCGCCCAGCGATGAATATTGCGGATGAAGCGCCCGGTATAGACGACGAAGTGGATGTCCTTCATGGACTGATAGGCCAGGTCGGTCGAAGGCTTGTAGTAAACCATCAGGAGAACGCCGGTAATGATGGTGATCACGAAGCTCGCCATGGCCGTCAACCCCAGTCCGAAAGTCAATGTGGGGCTGAGCGTGCGCAGGTGCACCCGAACGCTGTGGATGTGCAGAAACAGGTTGTGAAAGGTGGCCTGCGATTCCTCGCGCTCCGATTCGGGCGTCTTCCCCAGCCGGAAACAGGCGTCCCTCACGGTGTGCGGAAGTTCGTGCAGGTTGTGGACAAATTCCCGGGTTGCCGTTTCTGCCACGGTGTGCCTCCTACACGCGGTAACGCGTGCCCTCCGGAACCTCATTGTCCGCGTTGACGATCAGCTCGCCATTGGCGGCACGGCTCACCTCCAGCCACGGCAACGGACGCGGCGCCGGTCCGCCCACCACATTGCCCCGGGGATCGAAGCGTGAGCCGTGGCACGGGCAGGCGAACCCCTCCTTCGATCGCGCCACCGTGCACCCCAGATGAGTGCAGGTAGTCGAGATGGCATAGAAGCCTTCGTCATCGCGGAACAGCACAAGGTTCTGTTCCGAAAACGGGGTTTCGGTTCCGGCCGAGAACTCCTCCGGTGGACCGAGCTTGAATCGGCGCACCGGTCCCGGCAGCACCGCTGGGCTGGGCAGCCGCAGGATTCCGGCCACCGCCGTTCCCATTGCGGCGAAGAAGCTCCCGATTGCCGCGAGGCTCAGGAAGCTGCGCCGGTTGATCGGCGGTGGATCTAAACGGGACATGGCTTCCACTCCTTGGCGAAACTGAATTGCTCCATGGTGATGGCGGTGGTCGGACACCGTTGCGCGCACAGTCCGCAGCGAATGCAGCGTTCTTCGTCCTTGAGGATGGCGGACAAGTCGGCGGGATCAAGCCCGAGATCGCGAACGGCAGCTTCCATTTCTGGCGACTGCGCGAGGCGGTCGTAGCTGACCAGCTTCAGGCACACCGTGGGGCAAACGTCCACGCAGCCGCCACACAGAATGCAGCGCTCGCCGTCGAAGATGGTATTAATACCGCAGTCGAGGCACCGACCGGCTTCGGTCAGCGCCAGCTCCTCGCTGTATCCAGTCTCAACCAGTGAATTCGGCTTCTTCAGTCGTTCTTCCGCCGACAGCGTTGGGATATGCAAGCGCGAGCGCCGCTCGTAGTGTTTCTCCCGGTGGTAGTGCTCGATGGGGACATGAAACTGGACTTCCTCAGACCCGATTTCCTTGCCGCGCAGGAAACGATAGACAGAACGCGCTGCCTGCTTGCCGCTGGCGATGGCATGGATCATGAGACGCGGCCCGTAGGCAATGTCGCCCGCTATGAATACCCCCGGCGCCGAGGTCGTACAGGTTGCGGGATCGTTCACGATCTGCTGCGGTGAGCGCATCTCGATCCCGTCGCGCTGCGCGTCGATGAAGCTCAGGTCGGCGGATTGCCCGACGGAGAGCAGCACCGTGTCACCTTCGATTTCCGTAGTGACGGACTCGTCGAACTTCGGCGCGAAACGCTTGTTCTCGTCGTAAACCTGCGCGCAGCGTACAAACTTCACGCCGCGCACGAACTTCTGTCCGTTCCTCTCGCTTACCAAAATTTCTTTTGGTCCCCAGCTGTTGTGGCGTGTAACTCCCTCTTCCTGCCCTTCTAGGATTTCCACCGTATCCGCGGGCATCTCCTCCAATGACTCCAGGCAGACCAGGTTGACCTGACGGACTCCGGCCATGCGCGCGGCGGTGCGCGATACGTCATATTCTTCCTGGCGCAGCACGGTGCGGGCGACGTCATACGCCACATTGCCGCCGCCAATCACGATCACCCGCTGCCCCAGAGAAACGTCTTTGCCCAGCGAAACATCACGCAGAAAATCCACCCCGCCCATCACCCCGATGGCATCAACGTTGGGAATCGGCAGCGCTCTCGAGCGCTTGGCGCCGCAGGCAATGATCACTGCGGCAAACTCGCGGCGCAGGTCGGGGTAGCTTATGTCTCTCCCGACCTGCGTATTGCAGCGGATCTCGACACCCAATGACTGGATCACGGCCACTTCCGCACGAATCAACTCGCGGGGCAGGCGATAGCCGGGCACGCCGGTGTAGAGCATGCCGGCGGGGTAAGGCTCCATCTCGAAAATCGTGGGGCGGAAGCCCATTAAAGCGAGATCGTGTCCTGCGGCAAGACCCGCAGGGCCCGAACCGATGACGGCAATACGTTCTCCAGTGGGCTTGGGAAAGTCGGCGTCGGCGAGAAACTCAAGCAGATGGCTGAGTTCCTCGAGGTCGTCGCACTGGCGGGCTTCCGTCTTGCTCTTGAGATACGGAAACAACTCACTGCCTGCGTCGCTGCGGGCATCGCTACCAAATTTTTCGCAGACAAACCGCTTCAGTGCGCGAATCGAGATGGGCTGGTCGATACTGCCCCGGCGGCACGCCGCCTCGCAAGGAGCGCCGCAAATGCGTCCGCAGAGAGAAGCCAGAGGGTTGGGGCCACGTGCAATCAGATAAGCGCGTTCGTAGTCCCCCGCAGCAATGGCCCGCACGTATCCGCGGGCATCAGTATGAACGGGGCAGGCATACTGGCACTTGATCTGCTCGCGCCAGTACTCGCGGTCCGCTACCCGGACGTTGTAACGCGCCTCGTCCACGTTGTTCGCCTACCGTTGATCACATGGCTAACAGGTGAGCCTATGCTCTCGGAAGGCCATACGCTGTGACTTTAGTCACGGCAGTCACGGTCGGACGTGGTCCAGTGTCATTAGACAAAATGGATAAGCAAGCATATTTCGAACGACGGGCTACGTTTGTGCAACCGGAAGCCGGCGGAAGAAATTCTCACCTTCGATTCCGACACATCGAATTTTGACACGATTGGCGTCGCATACTGTTCAATTGTTGGTTTGAGAAGGAGAACCGATGCCAAAACCCTCCAGTTCCGCGGACCGCATCCGAAAGTCACATCCCGAAGTCTGGCAACGCTTCACCGCGCTGGCCGACGCGTGTCATGACGCTGGTCCTCTCGAAGAGAAGTCGCGCAGGCTCGTGAAACTTGCCTTGGCCATAGCTGCGGGAACAGAAGGCGGGACTCATTCCGCTGTTCGCCACGCGAAAGAAGCGGGAGTGTCTATCGAAGAAATGGAGCACGTCGTTCTGCTTGGGATCACGACGCTCGGATTTCCGGCAGCAGGCCGGGCCCTGGCCTGGATTCATGACCCAGCTACACAGTCGTGACCCGAGACGATTTCGCCGAAGAGATCGTTTACGTTTTTGAAAGTCGGCACTGCCAGTGCCAAATGTCGCGGTTGGACAGATTTCTCGTAAGTAGACTTGTCCCAGCTGATCAAATCACGGCGAATTGGTCGTGAGTCGCACGATTTCGTCATCTCCGTGACAGAAGTCATAGCCCCTTCCTGGCTGCTCTTCTACATTGCAGATATGGCGGCAACGCCGACCATCTGAATCAAGGTTGGAAACCCGTAAAAGGAGACAAGAAAATGGCAATTGCAACCACCAAGACCGTCGGCGAGCTCGCCGTTGAAATACCCAATGCGACGCGCGAATTCGAAAAGCTGGGAATCGATTACTGCTGTGGCGGGAGTCGCACCCTCGGTGAGGCTTGCGCCGAAGCCAAAATCTCCGTTGAAGAAGCTCTGGACCGTCTGCAAAAGAGCATGACAGCCGCACCAAGGAGCACCGGCCAGGACTGGCGGAACCAGCTGCTCGTCGACCTGATTGGGCACATCACCAGCACCCATCACGTTTTCGTTCGCGAAGAGTGTCCGCGCATCGAGGCGCTCACCGCGAAGGTGGTTTCGGTCCACGGCAAGAATCACCCCGAACTCCTGCAGGTACAGGAATTATTCTCGGCGCTCGCCGAAGAATTAAGCGTGCACCTGATGAAAGAAGAGCAAGTCCTCTTTCCCTACGTCTCTCGCATGGAAGAGAGTGTTCTTTCCGGCGAACCCGTGCCGCCCGCGATGTTCGGCACAGTCGTGAATCCAGTGCGGATGATGATGCAGGAGCACGATGGCGCTGGCGATGTCCTGCGCTCTCTGCGTACTGTGACCAAAGACTACACGCTGCCCGAAGACGCCTGCATCAGCTATCGAACCCTCTACCAGGCACTGCAGGGCTTCGAAGCCGATCTGCACCAGCACATCCACCTGGAGAACAACATCCTGTTCCCACGCGCGGTTGCGATGGAAGCGCAGAAATAGAGTTGGCCTGACGAGGGCTATGGCGACATCCCTTACTCGCGAGCCGGTGCAACAACCACCCCAGGCCACAGCGGAGGAAATCTTCGCGCGAGTCAGCGCGCGCGAACAGAAGTTGTCGCGCTTACTCGTCTTCTATATCTCCGGCGGCCTACTGTTCATGCTGTTGCCGGGAACCTTCCTCGGCGTGTGGAACCTCGTTTCGATCAGCGGCCGCCGCGCTGCCGAGAGCATTTCTCCCGCGTGGATCCAGGCTCACGGACACGCGCAGGTGCTGGGCTGGATTGGGAGCTTTATTCTCGGAATCGGTTTCTACTCGATCCCAAAATTGCGTGGCGGGTTGAAGCCGTTCGGTTTTTGGTTGGCGTGGCTATCGGGCTCGATGTGGATGGCAGGCGTGCTGCTGCGCTGGTTGGCAAACGTCTACTTGTGGCAGTGGCGCCTGCTGCTGCCTGCTTCTGCCGGATTGGAACTGGCCGCGTTCCTCATCTTTTTCCGGGCCGTGTCGCAGCACAAGCCGCAGGATAGCGGTAAGACACAACTCGATACCTGGATTTTCGTCGTTATTGCGAGCACCGTGGGACTGCTCGCGACCCTGCTGCTCAATTTCGCAGCGACTCTGTGGCTGGCAGTGCGTGGAGGTTCGCCAGCTTTTCCGCAAGCATTCGATCAGCGCTTTCTGGTGCTCGCGGCTTGGGGATTCATGGTGCCATTCGTATGGGGCTTCAGCGCCAAGTGGCTCCCCACTTTCCTCGGCACCCAGCCGCTCAAGAGCGGGGTACTCGCATCGGCGGTGATTGTCCACTTCATCGCGGTCGTCCTAGGTTTGGCCGGCTTCTTCCGCGTCACTACGACATTGTTCGTGATTTCGTCCTCGGTGGCCATTGTGGCTCTCCGCTTATTCGCCAAACCCGAAAAGGGAGCTAAAACTAAAGGTATTCACAGCAGTTTCCCATTTTTCGTGCGCAGCGCCTACGTGTGGCTATTGATCGCAACTGCGCTTGGCATCTGGGCCGCGAACGCCGCAAACCCCGCCGGCATTTGGGGAGCATCGCGTCACGCTTTGACCGTCGGATTCATAGCGATGATGGTCTTTTGCATTGGGCAAAGGGTTCTGCCTGCGTTTTCAGGGATGCGGCTGCTGTTCAGCCCTGGGGTTATGTTCATCGGGCTTCTCCTGCTATCGGTGGGATGTATGCTACGCGTCAGCGGCGAAGTACTCGCCTACCAGGAGATCCTCCCGGCGGCATGGGTTTGGTTACCCTACTCGGCGATTCTGGAGCTTTTCGCCGTAACGGTCTTCGCAACCAATCTGTTCCTTACGTTCATGCGAGATCCTGTCACGCCACAATCGACGATTGCACAATGCCGCAATCCGCGTTCCGCGACAGAAGATACACGAGGGAGGTGGTAACGGATTTTTCGTCCGACAAGGCGAGAACTAATGGATCGAATTTGGGATGGTTGTTCAGGTACCGTGACTCAAAATCCGCCGGGCTTCGGCCTTTTGAGATTTGGATTTATCTCCGAAATGGGATCTGGGGAGCAGGCCAACAGATCGTGTCCGACCGTACTTACGCGCAGAGCCAGGTATTCCTCAACCCACAACCCAACCCACAAAAAGCAATGTCTTGTACGACTTGCGTGTACTTAGGCAGCCTCCACGCACTTGTAAGTTGTTGTAAAACCTAACCGGGTCAGATTCACACGGTGGAAGTCACAGGTTCGAATCCTGTAGCGCCCACCATATCTTTCAAGGGTTTACGGGGAATCTGCCCGAAAAGCCGATCCACAAACCGATCCACAAAGTTCATTGAATCATCTCCGAGGCCAGTCCCAGTTCTCTCAGGAATGCGCCCTGCGCGGCCCGTGTTTCATCCCCATCGCCCTGGGTGTAGAGGTCGAGCGTCGTCTGAATGCGTGAGTGACGCAGGATGCTCTGCACCGTCTTCGGATCGACCTTGGCTTTGTTTACCAACCAGCTTGAAAGGGAATGCCGAAGATTATGGAGGCCGAAGCGTTGGCCTGGCTTAATCTCCACTCCAGCGCTGATGGCTGCTGGCCGTAGGTGGTCGGCAACAAACACCGCGGGAGAGACTGGTACGCGACCTTTTGCTTTCAGGGACGGAAACAGAAAATCCGTGTCCTTAGCGTAGGGCGTTTGGTCATGCCATTCCCTGAGGCATTCCGCAAGAGCGGGGTGCAGGGGGACATGCCCCTCGGATTTGCGGGTTTTGGTAGGCCCCTCCTTCCCGCGCGACCAGCGTTTGGCGACTGCTATCTTCTCCTGATTCCAAAGCACATCTGCCCAACGTAGTGCGAGCAACTCGGATGAGCGGAGTGCGGTTGCGGCGCAGGTGAGCACGAGAATACGGTGCAGGATGTTCTGCAGGCTCTGGAGAATGGCCAGCGTCTGCTGAGGGGTCACCAGAAGCGCCTTGTAGTTGGTGGTGGAGCGTGTCTCGACTGCCAGCACGGGGTTGCGGGTTACGTGCTCGTGGAGGATGCCTACCTTGTAGACGCGCAGCATGGTGCCGCGAAACTTCGAGATCGTCGTCCAGGCGAGTCCCTTACCTGCTCGCCGCCTCTTTTGTCTTCTGGGACGCCCTGCGCTATCTGCTCACGCTTCCAACCGAACGGGAGAACACATGGCCGCATCCCCCGCTGACCGTCGATCGCAAGCGGGACAGCCAGAACCTGCGTGAGGCGTTCGCCGACAACTCCATCGTCATCGGCTACGACATCTGTAAGAAGCCGGTGCGATGGCCGGACGAAGTTCGGGTCATGCAAGCCAATGGCTTCGGCATGACCGGCGCGGGCAAAACCACCCTGTTGCTCAACATCATCCAGCAGGACCTGGTCCGCGAGGCCGGACCTGAGGGCAACCGTCACAAGGTCCCGCTGATAATCATCGACGGGAAAGGGGAGCGCGAGTTCCTCGATGACAAGCTGCTGCCCCTGATCGCCGCCGCCGGTCGGCTGGACGACGTGCGCATTATCGATCCCTCACGGCCAGAGATAAGCGTGCGTTTCAACCCCTTTATTGCCATCAGCGGACAGTACCAGGAACACGTCAGCTTTATCTTCGAGTCCTTTGACTTGCGGGAAGACTTCTTCCACGGCCATCAGAAGACCTACCTCTCCGACATCGTCCGCATCCTTTATTACATCGGCAAACGCTACAACATCTAGGACATCCTGGTCATGGCCTACGACCTCGATGTGCTGAAAGAGCAGGCGGCCATCGCCCGCGCCCGCATCGAGCGGCTCCCAGACGTCAGCCACCAGCAGAGGCTCAATTTCCAGATGAGTGCGCGCAACCTCGTTGAGTCCTTCAGTGACCCGAAGCGCGTGCAGATGATCCGCGGCCTGATCAACCAGATGATGACCTTCCTGGAGGACAAGCTGTCGATCATCACCGGACCCTACGAGGACTTGATTTCGATCGAGGGCGTAATCGAGGAAGGACGGATCCTGTTCGTCTCCCTCAACACGAACAAGAACGACGACACGACCCGCGCCCTGGGGCGGATGATCCTGCAGAACCTGCAGCTGGTCATCGGCGAACGCTATGAGCGCAAGCGGGCCGACATGTACATGCCGTTCGTGTCGGTCATCATGGACGAATTCGCGCCCATCGCCTACTCGAATTTTGCCAACATCCTGCAGACGGCGCGCGGCTCCAATACCGCTTTCCTGTTTGCCATGCAGAGCATTCCGCAGCTGCTGAGTGTGGGTAAGGCCTTCCAGCACGATGTTGCCTCGGCGCCCAATACGACTTTCATGCTGCGCACGCGCGACGAGGACACGGCGCAATATTTTCTTAATGCGTCGGCCAGGGTGCGCCAGCTGCGGCGGAGCATGAGCATACGGAAAAAGGGCATTTTCAATCCCACATACGAAGACCAGGGAGTGGGCAGCCAGACGGAAATAAAGGAAACGCGCTCGGAGGAGGAGCACATCAAGAATCTTCCCGTCGGTCAGATGGAATACCTGATGAGCGATAAACGTTTCGGCAACATTCACGGCCACGCCCACGTGCGCGTTCCCCAGGTCGATCGATTGTCGTCGGTCGTTCCCGAGATCCTGCCGCGTTATGCCACCAAATACAACCCGGAGATCGGAGCCAACCTGCGTTTCCGGGATGTCAGCCTAGAAGCCAGCCGCAAGCGGGGCATGAGGAGCCGTAAGAGACCGGAGGCCGAACGGTGAAAAGAGCATTTTCCATTCTGCCTTTGCTCGGGCTCGGATCCTTGGCAGGAGTCGCGCAGTCGAATTCGCGGCCTTCAGAAACGACGCAGCAGCAAACGAGCGCTGACGCCGCGCGACTGAAGGCACAACGACGTTATGACCCGCCGGGGGGCCGGAAACACATAATAAAGGGCGGACCGCTCGAAGGGTTGCTGGACTCGATTAACCCGCGTGACATCGATTACGGAGCGAAGCTCGCCGATGCGCGCCAGATATTTCTCGGCGGCACAGTCGAGAATTCGTATTTCTGGATCATGGTCGGGGAGGGGGCCACGGTCGTAATTCTGGTCCTTTATGTTTTCTGGCTGTTCCGGGAGAGAGGGAACCGGCTGGAAATCTCCGTCAATATCGTTACTCAGCTCGCCAATTCCTACCTGTACGCCCGGGCACGGGCCGTCGATGCCATCCGCCGGCACAACCAATTGGTCGACGAGTACAACGCGATGGCCGAGAAGCTGGCCAGACAGGATGCCACCGGCAGACGGTGATGACCTCGGTCGTGCGCTCGTCGGACGGGAACCAGGCAATTGAGATTCCTTCGCAGACCGCGACTCCGCTGCCACTTCCAGAACCCGTCCCGAATTCAAAGCCGAATTCCAGCGAGGAAGGGGCGGCGACGTCTGCGGCGCCGGCGGAAGTCTCGATGACCAAAGGACAGCTCAAGAAATTGGTCGAGGATGCAAAGCGTGACGCGACGCTGGGGGCAAAGTACCAGGTTTCCGCCTTGACCCAGCAGGTCCGCAATTTACGCGAACAATTAAACCAGGCATTGACCCAAATTCAGACATTGGAGAAACAGAAGCGGACCTCCGTCGGGGCCTGATTATGGAAATGCTGGTGCGCATATTGGGAGTTGGCGCTGAGTGGTGGGTCCGTCCCGGCCCGGACCGCTCTGACCCGCTGCGCTTCACTAAGCATGCCGCCTACTTCAATACCACCGGATTTCCCCACGGCGGCAAATTCCGCCGCAGCTGGAAGGTGCCCGGTGTTCTCCGATTTAACGGCAACAGCAGAATCAACCCGCACCAGCCCAAGGACGTACTCGGTTGCATTTTCGGTTGCGTCGGGGTGACCAGGCACATGGGCCAAAACCGGCTGCTGGCAATCGGAAAGCGTTACGGCCCTTTGTCGCCCACACATTATTTAGTCGCGGTCGACAGCCGTCTGTACGGCTACATCAATTTCTCGCTGCAATGGAAAAACGAAGGTGTGACCACGGTTGCGCTCAGCGAGCACGACGGTCAGCAACAAGCTTTGTTATTGCTCTCCGCTGCCGGCCAATTCGCGACTGCTGCAGGTGTATGGAGAATTTCCAGGAGTAACGGCGAAGATCGATTGCTGTTAGTGACGGACGGCCAGGAGCACTGGGCATGAGACACCGCAAAGGATCAATCGTCATCAGTGAGACTTTCGATATTCCTTTGTTGCTGTTGATAAGGAACTCGGGCTACATAACCCACGAGCAGCTCATCGCCCTAAGCGGTTATGACAAGTCGCAGTCAGCGGTGTGTAATTTCCTCTGGAGAATTCGGCGACTGCTGGCAGGCGGATTTGTCGGCCTATTCGACCGGAGAATTGAGGGCCGCAAGGTTTACTCCATAACCCATACGGGATTACTGGAACTCGAATCCTTCGGCCACTCGCTTTCTTCGCTCAATGCCCAGACACAGGTGATCTGCCACCCGTCGAAGATGATGCATTGCCTGGAATTAAATGCCGTGCGCTTTCGATGGTGCGACATGGAATTGCAGAATTATGGCTCACCGACGTCGAGGTTTGCGCGGAGAACCTCATGACCAATGACCGATATGTGAAGGATTACGACGCCGTTGCAGTCCTGAAAGTGGGAGAGCAGAGTTTAACCTGTGCGATCGAATACGAGAGGAGCAACAAAAATGCAGCCCGATATTCGGAAATTCGCCGGGCGTTGTCGCAGGAACAAATGGTGGATGCAATTCTCTATGTCGTGCGTGACGCGAAGGGACTGCTCGCAATTGCCCGTCAACTCAGCGGCGCGCATCCTCGAATTCTTTTTGTTACGGCAGCAGCAATTCGTCGCATGGGGCTTGACGCTTACGCGGTGAGAACGGCGTCAGACGGAGGCCCTTTATCGACGCTGCTGGCCCAAGTAGCCCATGAAGCCGACGCCATTAGGGTTGCAGCGAGTGCGTAAACGGCGGGATCAAAGCACCCTCTTTGCCTTTAAGAATTGACGATTTTCGAAGACTTATTGACTTTTAATGCCTTTAAAAGTGAGTCCCCAGTCCCTTTCCGCTCAGCAACTTGTCCCCTGACTATCCCTATATCCGTTAAAGCCAAAGACGCTATAAACGTGCCTGTTGACGATATAGTTATCAGTCGCGAAATCCGGCGCAATTGAAACCTCGAAGCCAAATCATTCTGTGCCTTTGGGGCCCTGTACTTCCGCTGCGGATTGCGAGTGACATGGCGATTTCACGCTCGTAATCACAAAACCTTCGGCTTTTGGCTGCGAATCGCCAATTCTGGCGGATGCGGTTGCAGGCAAGA
>Ga0335082_10005034_pt1 | contig 14408 bp, 14 predicted proteins | sample Lox_Sample_41_FD_206718 | JGI IMG/M metagenome (GOLD analysis project Ga0335082, IMG submission 206718) | Soil microbial communities from Loxahatchee National Wildlife Refuge, Florida, United States - Lox_Sample_4.1 | ecosystem: Environmental > Terrestrial > Soil > Wetlands | place: USA...
GCAAGGTGGTCGTCTTTAAAAAGATGAGACGGAAAAACTACCGACGGACGAAAGGGCATCGTCAGGACTTTACACGGCTCAAGATTACCGAAATCCAACCGGCTTGACCGGTCAGAGGAGTTTAACTAATGGCACATAAAAAAGGACAGGGTTCAACACAAAATGGCCGTGACAGTCAGTCCAAACGACTCGGTGTCAAGGCCTTCGGGGGACAGGTCGTCCCGGCCGGAACGATCCTCGTTCGGCAGCGGGGAACCCGGTTCCATCCGGGCTTCAATGTCGGCACCGGAAGCGATCATACCCTTTTTGCCAAGGTCTCCGGCGTGGTCAAGTTTGAGAGTCGAACCGGGGATCGCAAAAAGATCAGCGTCTATCCGGTCTCAGAACCGGCCCAATAAGTTTCAATCTCAAATTTGAAGAGCCCCGGCTTCACAGCCGGGGATTCTTCGATCCGAGTGGGCAAGGTCGCCATTTTAAATTTGCTCGCTGCGCTTGCTGTACGGATTAAAATTTGAGATCATTCATCGTCCGCATTGCTTCGAACCCGCCTGTCCCCACCTGCCGGACGGGCCGGGGCAGGCAAGCCCTCCCGGCTCCATCAAACTGGACGCATCGTTGAATTTGTGTTTGTCGATCAGGTCAAAATATTTGTTAAGGCCGGGGATGGCGGCGACGGTTGTGTCAGCTTCCGAAGGGAGAAATACGTCCCTCGCGGGGGTCCCAACGGCGGCGACGGCGGAAACGGCGGGGATATCGTTCTCAGAGCCACCGGTCAACTTCGAACGCTTCTGGACCTGCGGTATCAGCAACATTACCTGATTTCACACGCCGAACACGGTCAGGGGAAAGATCGCCACGGTCGGAACAGTCCTCCGTTGATCATCCCGGTGCCGTGCGGGACGGTTGTTCGGGACGCCGAGACCCTGGAGGAGCTGGCGGATCTGACCGAGGAAGGCCAGGAGCAGGTCGTGTCTAAAGGCGGGAGGGGGGGGGGGGGCAATGCCGCCTTCGCGACCTCGACGAATCGTGCGCCCCGTCGCGCGGAGAAGGGGCGGCCCGGAGAAGAGCGCTGGTTGTTGCTGGAGCTCAAGCTCCTGGCGGATGTGGGACTGGTCGGTTTTCCCAACGCCGGAAAGTCCACGCTGATCTCGCGAATTTCATCGGCCCGACCCAAGATCGCCGGCTATCCATTTACGACCCTGACCCCGCAGCTCGGCGTGGTATCCGATGACGATCGCGGAAGTTTCGTCGTGGCGGATATCCCCGGGTTGATCGAAGGGGCCCACACCGGAAAGGGGTTGGGCATCCAGTTCCTGCGCCATGTCGAGCGCAACGTCTTTTTGCTCTATTTGATCGACATCGGGGAAGCGGCCGAAAAAGAGCCCGTGGAAACTTTCGAGATTCTCCGTCGGGAATTGAAGGCGTACAATCCGGGACTGTTGGAAAAGCCGTTCGCGGTTGCGGCGACCAAACTGGACATTCAGGGAGATGGGACCCGTCTCAAGAAACTCATTGCTTATTGTCGTCGGAAGAAAACCCCGTGCTTACCCCTATCGGCCGTAACCGGTCAGGGGATCGCCGAACTCGTGCGATTTCTGGGAGACCGAGTTCGGGCATCGCGAATCCGGGTTCCAAGTGGCATGACGTCATCGGGGAAGACTCCATGGACGTGAATCGGACGAATCTCCTCCGGGCCGTGAAACGGCTCGTTGTAAAGATAGGAAGCAGCCTAATCGCCTCAAGCGATCATGGATTGGACCCTCACCGGCTCGAGACCCTGGCCCAAGAAATGTCCGATCTTAAGCGCGAGGGATATGAGGTTGTGATCGTTTCCTCCGGCGCGATTCTCTCCGGCCTGGACAAACTGGGATTGACCGAGCGGCCTAAAAGCCTGCCGGTCAAGCAAGCCGCCGCCGCGGTCGGCCAGAGCCGGTTGATCTGGGCGTACGAGAAGGCCTTTGAGGCTCGGGGCCTAAAGGTGGCCCAGGTCCTTTTGACCCAGGAAGACCTGGCCGACCGGAGACGTTTTTTAAATTCGCGTAACACCCTTACGACACTGTTGGAATATGACGTCATACCGGTGATCAATGAAAACGACACGGTGGCGGTGGAAGAGATTCGGTTCGGCGACAACGACAACCTGGCTGGTCTGGTTACCCACCTGATTGATGCCCAGCTCCTGGTGATCCTCTCCGATGTGGAGGGGCTGTTTACGGATGATCCGCGGCATCATCCCGATGCGCAACTCCTTCCGGTTGTCCACCAGGTCAATTCGGAGACGGTGCGTCTGGCCAAGGATACCACAACGCGGGAGGGAACCGGCGGAATGCGCTCCAAAGTTCAGACGGCGCGAGACGTGGCGGCTTACGGCGTGCCGACCGTGATTGCCAGCGGGCGGCGGCACGGTGTCTTGACCGAAATCCTGAAAGGAAATCCGGTCGGGACCTTGTTTCTGCCGGCGGCCGGCCGACGGACCAGCCGGAAGCATTGGATCGCCTTCACGAGCCGTACGAAGGGCCGGCTATCGCTCGATGCCGGTGCGGTGGCAGCCCTCACGGCCAAGGGTAAAAGCCTTCTCCCTTCGGGCGTCGTTCGGGTTGAGGGCCGCTTTGAGGCCGGTGATGCCGTGAGCTGCCTTGATCTGCAGGGGCGTGAGGTGGCCAAGGGGTTGGTGAACTATTCTTCCGATGACGTCGATAAGATCAAAGGGGCGAAGACGGCCGATATCTCCAAGATCTTGGGACGCAACGATTATGATGAGGTGATTCACCGGGACAATCTCGTAATATTGTAGGGGCGAACCGATCCGGTCGCCCGACATTCGGGGCAGACACGCCGGTCTGCCCGTACCGGGGGAAGATATGGATATCCGTGTCTATGTAACCGATAGGGCGAAAAGGGCCCGGGCGGCTGCCCGGAAGTTGGCCACCGTTTCCTCGACCGTCAAGAATACCGCGCTTCTAAAAATGGCCGACGCGCTGGTAGCCCAAGCGTCCGCGCTTCTGACCGCCAACGCAAAAGACCTGGAGGAGGCGAAACGCCGAGGGCTTTCGAAGGCCATGATCGATCGATTAACACTCGACCCGAAGCGTATCGGAGAGATGGCCGCCGGTCTTCGGGACGTGGCGGCGCTTCCGGACCCGGTGGGTGAAGTGGTTAAAATGGTCCGGCGCCCGAACGGGATGCAGGTGGGCCGCGTTCGCGTGCCGATCGGGGTGATCGGGATCGTGTACGAATCGCGACCCAACGTCACGGCCGATGCCGCGAGCCTCTGCCTCAAGGCCGGCAACGCCGTGGTGCTTCGCGGGGGTTCCGAGGCGGTGCAATCCAACGCCGCGATCATACAGATCCTGTCCACGGTCGGCGTGGAGAGCGGGCTGCCGGAGGGCTGTATCGTCTTTCTGGATAATCCGGACCGACAAGCCGTGATGGAGATGTTGAAACTGGAAGCGCTGATCGATCTGATTATTCCCCGCGGCGGGGAGTCCCTGATGAAAACCGTGACGGAACATTCCCGCATTCCGGTCATCAAGCACGACAAAGGGCTTTGCCACACGTATGTGGATGAAGGTGCGGACCTTTCCATGGCGCGGGCGATCTGCCTCAACGCCAAGGTCCAGCGACCGGGCACCTGCAACGCGATGGAGACCCTGCTGGTGCATGAAGGCATTGCGTCGGACTTTCTGCCCGGGATGATCCGTGCGCTTCGAGAAGCCGGAGTCGAGGTCCGCGGTTGCTCCAAGAGCCGCGCGATCGTTTCCGAAATTAAGGAAGCGACTGAAGAGGACTGGACGACCGAGTATCTGGACCTGATTCTTGCGGTGAAGGTCGTCAAAAATATGGATGAGGCGATGGAACATATCGCCCGGTACGGCTCCCAGCATTCCGAGGCGATCGTCACGCGGGACTACGGGCGGGCCCGACAGTTTCTAAACGAGGTGGATGCCTGCGCCGTCTTCGTCAATGCCTCAACGCGCCTGAACGACGGATACCAGTTCGGACTGGGGGCCGAAATCGGGATCTCGACCAGCCGGATCCACGCCCGCGGTCCGATGGGCCTGGAGGAGCTGACCACCACGAAATATATCGTGTTGGGCGAGGGACAGTTGAGGGAGTGACAAGGCCGTTGCGCGTCGGCATCTTCGGCGGAACATTCAATCCCATTCACCGGGGCCATCTGGCGATCGCGCAGGAGGTCCGAAAAGCGGTTGGGCTGGACCGCGTCCTTCTCGTCCCGGCCGGGAGGCCGCCGCACAAAACGGGGCAGAAGATCCCCCCGGCCAAACACCGCTTGGAAATGGTCCGACTTTCGGTCCGTGAGCATCCTGATCTGGAGGTGTCCGATCTGGAGGTGAGGCGCCGGGGGAAATCCTACACGATCGAAACCGTTAAAGCTTTGGAACGTACCTATCCTAAAGGCACCGACTTCTACTTGATCCTGGGTCTGGATGCGTTTATGGAATTTCCCACCTGGCATCTGCCGGAAGCGATCAAGGCGCGTTGCCATTTGGTGGTCGTCTCCCGTCCGGGTTTTCTTTTTGCCGACCTGATTCTGTTGGATTTTCTGAGCAAAACCGATCCCAAACCTCTGCGGGAATTGGATCGATGTCGACGGACCCGGTACGAACTTCCTCTTACACCCGACAAGCGGCTGATCCTGATTCGCGTGAAGGCTCACGATGTTTCGGCGACGCAGATTCGGGATCATCTTTCGGGTGGAAAACGGCTTAAAAACCTCTTGCCACCCCTCGTTGAATCTTATATAATCAAAAATCATTTGTACAAAGGCACCGCCCACTCGTCCTGAAGAAATACCTTCAGGGTCAATCGGAGCGTTGACAGTCGATTCTCGAGAAAAAAGCTTGCGGGCGGCCCAGGCCGCTTTGGATAAAAAGGCGTCCGATCTGATCGTATTCAAGGTCCGTGATCTGACGACGGTCGCGGACTATTTCGTGATCTGCTCGGCTGATTCCCAACGGCAGGTCCAGGCCATCCGGGATCATATCGACGATACGCTGTCTCAGCGGGGTTGCCATCCTTTCAGCATGGAGGGTGAAGGAACCGGCCGCTGGCTCCTGATGGATTACAGCGATATCATCATCCATATCTTCAAGGAGGAGGTCCGGTCCTTTTACGCCCTTGAACGACTGTGGGGCGACGCTCCCCGGTTGGATCTGAAGCGGGAGCTTCGGGCCGGATTCGAACCGCAGGTCAGCAAGTTGAAAGCGGCTAAAGGAGGCAGGCTGCGCGCGAACAAAGGCTGATGTATGCGTCTGATTGTATTAAGTCTCGGTTTTGTCGTTTTGACCGCCTGCGTGGGCTGGCTGGCCTATTTTAATCCCGGTCATACGACCCTTCGTCTCTCCCCTGAATTATTCCTGGACATTCCAACCGTGGCCTTGGTCCTTTTGTCGATGGCCTTTGGGGGACTGTTCGCGATCATCGCGGCCGGTTTTGCTGAGATCAAACACCTGTTCCGCGGCTGGCGGCAGGCGAGGATCAAGCAGCGGGACGACCGGATCCATGAACTACTGCAATCGGCGATCAATGCCAAGGTCTTGAGGCGCTTTGAAGACGCGATCGGGCTATTGCAAAAGATCCTCTTGTTAAACCCGAACCATGTCCCGGCCCTCCTGCGGTTGGGGAATCTCTACCGCGAACAAGGCAACGCGGCAGAGGCGATCCGACTTCACCGCAAAGCCCGGAACCTGGAGGAAAACAACATGGAAATTCTTCTGGCCCTGGAAAGGGATCTCGAGGAATCCAAACGGCTGGACGAAGCGGTGCAGCTGCTGCAAGAGATGCGACGGCAGATGGGAAACAGCCTGACGGTGCTAATCCATCTTCGGGATCTTTTTGCAAAGCTGGCTCGGTGGGAGGATGCCCATGACGTTCAGGAGAAGATCCTTCAGGGGCCGCTGCGTCCGGGGGAGTTGAAGGGCGAGCAGGCGTGGTTTGAAGGGATCAAGTATGAGGTCGGCTGCCAGGTGCTTGAGAAGGGCGAACGGGACCGCGCACGGCGGTATTTCCGGGGTGCGATCAAGCTGAACCGCGGTTTCGTCCCGGGCTATATGGGTCTGGGAGATATTCTGGTCGATGAGGGAAAGTTGAAGGATGCCGGCGAGCTTTGGGAAAAGGCCTATGAGATGACCTCCAGCATCCTTCTGCTTCATCGATTGGAGGATCTTTATCTGGAACTGGAGCAACCGGCCCGGGTCCTCAACTTGTACCAGGAGGCGGTCAACCGGGATCCTGAAAACCTGGTCCTCCGGTTTTATCTCGGAAAGCTTTACTACCGCCTTGAAATGGTGGACGAGGCCTTTGAGATCCTGGTCGCTTTAGATCCCGCTCATGAGAAAATGCCCGACCTCCACAAGCTTCTGGGAAATCTTTATCTTCGGAAAGGGAACATGGAAGCGGCCGTGGAGGAGTTCAAAAAAGCTCTCGGCCTCCGAAAGCGCGTGCTGGTTCCGTATTACTGCCCGCTCTGTGATTATCACACCGCCCAGTGGTCCGGCCGTTGTCCCCGCTGTGGTCATTGGAACAGTTTTGAGGCCTCGCCCATCATGGGGGAGGGGTCCCCTTCCCGAATTGTACCCAAGGCGGAGCCGGTGTAGTGCGCAGTGACCGGGCGATCGCAATCCCGACTCCAATCTCCGAAAGAAAAGGAGGATGAATGGTATTCCAAATCCTAGCGGATAAGGCCCTGCGCGGAGAATGTCCGACGCGGGAAGAAGCCCGGACCGTTCTGAAGGCGTCCGATGATCAATTGCCCGATCTCATCCAGGCCGCCTGGCGGATTCGGTTTGCAAATTCGGGCCGCCGTGTCAAACTCCATATGCTGATCAATGCCAAAAGCGGCCTCTGCGAGGAGGACTGCCATTACTGTTCCCAATCCCGGACCTCGACGGCAGACATCGATTCCTATCCCCTGCTATCGGAAAAAGAAATCTTGGACGGGGCCCGGCGGGCGGTAGAGGCCAAGGCGCTCCGGTACTGCATCGTGATCAGCGGCCGCGGTCCGCGTCCGAAAGAGATGGCCCAAATCGCGTCGGCCGTCCGGACGATCAAACAGGAGACGCCTTTGTCGCTCTGCTGTTCCTTGGGGCTGCTGACCCCGGAGGATGCGAAAACCCTCAAGGCGGCCGGCGTGGATCGCGTCAATCATAATCTCAACGCGAGCGAGCGGTTCTACAAAGAAGTCTGCAGCACGCATACCTACGGGGATCGGATTGAGACGCTCAAAAATGCGCGCGAGGCCGGTCTGGAGCTCTGCTCGGGCGGCATCGTGGGCATGGGCGAATCCGATGAGGATCTTATCGATATGGCGCTTGCGCTCCGGGAGATCAAGCCCGATTCGATCCCGATCAACTTCCTTCATCCCGTCGAGGGCACCCCCCTGGGCTCGCAGACGCCACCGTCGCCGACCCGCGGCCTCAAGGTGCTCTGTCTCTTCCGTTTTCTTCATCCCACGACCGAGATCCGGATCGCCGGCGGTCGAGAGCACAACCTGCGGTCGCTTCAGGCCCAGGCGCTCTACATCGGAGACTCGCTTTTCGTCGGCGGTTACCTCACGACTCCGGGCCAGAAGCCGGAGGAGGCCTGGCGGATGATCGAGGACCTGGGCTTCGAGGTGGAGGAGCCGAACCCGGCCATCCGATGAGAAACCGCAATCCGGAAAACCGTCGGTTCCCGACGCGGGCATCGAATTAACCGTCCCGAACCAACCCCTCCATGGGATAAGATGGAATCCAAGCCCGCAGGGATCTCATGGCCTACTTTTTAGATGAAGTCTTCGTCAGCGAGGTCCTGAAAAAACCGGTCCTGGACGCGGCCGGACAGGAGATCGGTCATGTAAAAGACTTCATCGTCTCGCCCGCCGAGATCTTCCCCAAGGTCTCCTCCGTCGTCGTCAAAGGTCGTCGTGGGTTGATCGCCATTCCTTGGGAGCAGGTCGCCTTGTTCAATAAAAAATTTTTGTCGCTCACGGTCCCGTCGGCCGCGATCCAATCGGGGGACGTTCAGGAGGGTGACATTCTGATTTCCAGGGACATTTTGGATAAACAGATCGTGGACGTGAACGGGGCCAAGGTGGTTCGGGTCAACGACCTGAAGCTCGGAAATGTGAAGGGCTATTTCGGTCTGATCGCGGCCGATGTCGGCATTCGCGGCCTGATCCGCCGCCTGCTCGGCAGCCGGATTAAGGATCATCTGGGACGGCTCGTCCATCAGCGCCTGCCGCATCATCTTATCGGCTGGAATTATTTGGCGCCGCTCAAGCCCAAAATTACGCGGCTGGCTTTGAGCGTGCCCCGGAAAATAGTGAACAGGATGCATCCGGCCGATCTGGCGGCCGTGATCAGCCAGATGCCGGCCCGGGATCGCATCGAGTTTTACGAGTCTCTGGATCTTACGGCGGCGGCCGAGGTCCTGCACGAACTGGAGCCGACGGTCCAGGTCGAGATCCTTGGTCGGATGGACCCGGACCGCGCCGGCGACATTCTGGAGCGGATGCCGCCGGACGAGGCGGCGGACGTCCTGGGAGATCTCCCGGCGTCCAAGGCGCAGAAGTTCATGGCGCTCATGAAGCGGGAAGAAGCGGAGGAGGTGAAGGATCTCCTCACCCATACCGAGGACACGGCCGGCGGGCTCATGACCACGGAGTACATCACCTTTTCCCAGGACCTGACGGCCGCGGAGACCATCGAGGTCATCCGGAAGCGGTCGGCCGATGTGGAAACGATCTACTACGTGTACGTGGTGGATCCGGACGGCCACCCCGTAGGCGTCCTTTCGCTTCGCGAACTGATCATGGCCCCGCCTGGGACGCATCTCTCCGAGATCATGAACGCCCGCGTCAAGACCGTTACGCCGGAGACCCATCAGACGAAGGTTGCGGCGGTGATGTCCAAGTACAACCTGATCGCCATCCCGGTGGTGGATCGGGATCAGAAGATGTTGGGCGTCATCACCATCGACGACGTCATGGATCTTCTCGTCCCCCCGGTTTCGAAGACGAAACCTCGTCGCCTCAAATAAGGTGCGCATGTCATTTTTGAAGAGCACAAAGTCCCGATTGATACTGTTCTTGGTCGTGTTGGGTCCGGGAATGATTACGGCGAACGTGGACAACGATGCCGGCGGCATCACGACCTATTCGATCGCCGGCGCGGATTTCGGCTACTCCCTTCTGTGGACGTTGATCCCGGTGACGGTGGCATTAATCGTCGTTCAAGAGATGGTCGCCCGGATGGGGGTCGTAACCGGAAAGGGTTTGGCCGATCTGATCCGGGAGAATTACGGCGTGAGGGTGACCTTCAACCTGATGATCGCCCTCCTGATTACGGATCTCGGAAACACCACGGCTGAATTCGCCGGATGGGCGGCCAGTATGGAGATTTTCGGGGTCAGCAAATACCTGTCCGTCCCCCTCGGCGCCTGCTTCGTCTGGTGGCTCGTGGTCAAAGGGACGTATCGGTTTGTCGAGAAAATCTTTCTGTTCGCCTGTCTGGTTTATTTCACCTATATCCTTTCCGGCTTCCTGGCCCATCCGCCGTGGGAAACCATCCTCCGGCAGACGGTGGTCCCAACGTTTTCATTCGATCCCACCTATCTGACGATGCTGATCGGAGTGATCGGTACGACGATCGCGCCCTGGATGCAGTTCTACCTTCAATCGGCCGTGGTGGACAAAGGCATCAAGGTCGAGCAGTACCAGGCTTCCCGATGGGACGTCATCATCGGCTGCATCCTGACCGATGTCGTGGCCTTCTTCGTCATCGTCACCTGCGCGGCCACTTTATTCATCCACAACATTCATATCGAGACGGCGGAGGATGCTGCCCGGGCCCTTTCGCCGCTGGCCGGACAGTATGCCGCCGCACTGTTTGCGATCGGGCTGGCCAACGCCTCGCTCTTTGCCGCCTCGATCCTGCCCTTGGCAACGGCCTACTACATCTGCGAGGGGTTCGGGTGGGAAACCGGGGTGGATAAAACGTTTCGGGAGGCCCCGCAGTTTTTCTGGCTTTACACCGGGCTGGTCGTGATCGGGGCCCTGCTCATACTGATTCCGAATGCCCACCTGGTCTTCATCATGTTCATCTCCCAAGTGGTCAACGGTCTGATGCTTCCCTTCGTCCTCATTTTTATGCTTCTGCTGATCAACAAGAAATCGCTGATGGGAGACTATGTCAATTCCCGGTTGTTCAACGGCATCGCCTGGGCGACGACCGGGATCATGATCGCCCTGACCCTGATGTTGGTCCTCTCGATTCTTTCCCCTCCGCTGTTCCATTTGGTGACGAGTTACTTGTAGGTGCGCTGCCCGGGTTTTTGTTGCCTTGGGGGATCGCGACCGTTTATAGTAAAACGACGATATCGACGAAAAGGAGTTTTGAAATCATGAAAGCGCATTACTTGGGGCATATCGTGTTCTACGTCAAGAACCTCGAGCGGTCGCTGGCGTTTTACCGCGATCTGCTGGGATTCAAAGAGGTCGGACGGATTTTTGACGGGAAGGCGGCGGCGCTGACCTCCGGACGGACGCATCATGAGTTTCTTTTCATCGAAGTCGGCGACGCGCCCGGCCCGCCGACCGGACATCGGATCGGGCTCTACCATATCGGGATCAAGATCGGGGATTCACTGGATGAGCTTCGGGCCGCGCTGAAGGAGTTGCAGGCGGCCGGAGTGACGATCACCGGCGCAAGCGATCATACTGTGAGCAAGAGTCTTTATCTTCTCGACCCGGACGGAAACGAGGTGGAACTCTACGTGGATGCCGATCCGTCGATCTGGAAAAAAGATCCCGCCGCCGTTCTCTCACCCATCAAACCTCTACGGCTGTAAATCGACTTTGAACGAAGCGTTGCCGGGGTCGCCGTCATTCGCTTACTTTGATTACGATCTTTCCCCGCGCGTGCCCGGTCTCGCTGTAGGCTTGCGCCTCGGACGTTTTCGAAAGCGGAAAGGTTTTGTCGATCCTTGGCCGGATCTTTCCGGCCTCGATCCATTCCAGGAGGATGGCGAGGTCCGAAGCCCGCGCCCGGAGATTAACCAGGCGGGCCTGTTTTCCTCCCACCACCGGCGTGATTAAAATAGGGAGTATCATGGCCGGGCTGGGCAGGGTTGTGATGTAAACTCCATCGGGGTTCAAAACCAATTTGCATTCGGCGAATGAACGGTTGCCGATGGGGTCGAAGATGATGTCAAAACGTGAACCGGATTTTGTAAAATCCTCCGCGGTGTAATCGATCACGTCGTCCGCTCCCAACTCCCGGACGAAATCGGTGTTTTTGCGACTGGTCACGGCCGTCACCGCCGCTCCGTGAGCCTTCGCGATCTGAACTGCGAAGGAACCCACCCCACCGGAAGCGCCGTTGATCAGGACATGATGACCCCGCATGATTTTTCCATGATCGCGAAGCGCCTGGAGCGCCGTCAGTCCGGCGATCGGAACGGCGGCGGCCTCTTCGAAGGCCAGGTTTCGGGGTTTGACGGCCGCCCTCCGCCATGGAACGGCCGCGTATTCGGCGCAACCCCCGCCGGAGAATGGCGATAGCACGGCGAACACGGCCTCGCCGGGTTTAAAACGTCCCGCCGATTTTCCGACCTGTATCACCACACCCGCAATATCCGATCCCGGAATCCTTGGCAGTTTCAGGAAGGGAATTCTGGGCTTGCCGTTTCGAAATTTCCAATCCACCGGATTGACCGAGGTCGCATGCACTTTGACGAGAATCTGATCCACACGGATTTGCGGTTCAGGGAGGTCGGTATACTCCAGAACCTCCGGCGGTCCATAGCGACGATAAAGGATGGCTTTCATGTCCGATGATGCCTTTGAGACAGACGCGAATGTTAAACCGTACCGCGGCCGTTATGGAATCAGCACGGTCGACCCGGTTGTTTTCCGGGCTTCGAGATCGGCATGCGCCTTCGCGGCGTCCTGCAAGGAATACGTCTGTCCGATCTCGATCTTCACGCCGTCATGAAGCACCGCGTCAAACAACGCTGCGGCGCACGCGGACAGTTCTTCACGTTTTGCAACATAATGCATCAGCGACGGGCGTGTCAGGAAGAGGGAGCCTTTGGACGAAAGGATCGTGATGTCGAGCGGCGGGATCATGCCGGAGGACTGTCCGAAGCTGACGATCATGCCGCGCGGCTTGAGACAGTCGAGCGAGCGCATGAAGGTGTCTTTCCCCACCGAGTCGTAGACGACCGGGACGCCTTCGCCTCGGGTGATCTCCCGCACGCGCGCGACAAAGTCCTCCTCGCCCGTCACGATCACATGATCGCAACCGTGGGCCGATGCGATCGCGGCCTTGTTCCGGGTTCCGACCGTACCGATCACGGTCGCGCCGAGCTGTTTGGCCCACTGACAGGCGATCGTCCCCACCCCGCCGGCGGCCGCATGGAAGAGGATCGTGTCGCCGGGTTTGACGGTAAATGCCCGACGCAGAAGATATTCGGCCGTCATGCCCTTCAGCATCATCGCCGCGGCCTGCGGGTCCGAGATGCCGTCCGGCAGTTTTACCAGCCGATGCGCGGGCAGAACCCGCGCGTCGCAGTAAGCGCCCGTTGGCCCGCCGGCGTAAGCGATCCGATCGCCCACCGCCACATCGGTCACGCCCGGGCCGACCGTCTCGACCCGGCCCGCCGCCTCCGATCCGATCCCGGCGGGCAATGAAGGAAGCGGATAGAGACCCCGCCGGTGGTAAACATCGATGAAATTAACACCGACCGCGGTCTGTCGCACGAGCGCTTCGCCGGGGCCGGGGGCGGACACCGGAATTTCCTTCCATTGAAGGACGTCCGGACCGCCGTACTGATCGATCATCACTGCGTGCGCCATCGTGGTTTCTCCTCGATGCGTCCGGGCCTCTCGTTCATGACGTGACGAAGGTTCCCATCCGCAGTTCGTACAGCGTTTGTTCGATCTCCTCTTTTGTGTTCATCACGAACGGGCCGTACCGCGCAATCGGCTCGTGCAACGGTTTTCCGGAAACCAGTAAAAAGCGAACCGGGGTCTCCCCTGTCGTCACCCGTAGATCGTCGCCGTCGCCCAGAACGATCAGTTTCGGGTGTGGAACTTGGGTTCCGCTTTGTTGATCATCGCCGCCAAATTGGGCCCCGCCTTCAAACACGTAGGCAAACGCGGTATGCCCCCGCTCGATCGGCTGGCGGAACGAGGCATGGGCGGGAACGAAAACGTCCAGATAGATGGGATCGGCGGCGATTCCGGTCACGGGGCCCCGGACCTCGCCGACCGCCCCCGTGATCACACGAATTCGTGTCCCGTCATCCCTTTTAATCTCCGGGATCTTGTCGGAGCGGATATCTTGATATCGCGGCGGGATCATCTTGAGCTTCGCCGGCAGATTGACCCAGAGCTGGAATCCGGCGATCCCCTCCGGACATACCTGCGGCATCTCCTCGTGCATGATCCCGCGCCCGGCCGTCATCCACTGGACATCCCCGGCCCCGAGGCTCCCGGAGTTGCCGAGCGTATCCTTATGACGGACTTCCCCCCTCAGCATGTACGTCACGGTTTCGATTCCACGGTGGGGATGCAAGGGAAACCCGGCCTCATAATCCCGTGGATTATTGGAAGTAAAGTCATCCAGCAACAGGAAGGGGTCCAGATAGTTCAATCTTCGTGTCGCAATGCTTCGTTTAAGCCGGACGCCCGCGCCTTCCATAACCGCTTCCGGTTCAATAATCGTCTCTATTTTTCGAGGCAACGATTTCATGACGAGCTCCTTTCGTTTTTACAACGGCCCGTTCCGTCGCGTCACGGCTCCGTTTGATTCTTGGATTCCTCCGCCACGATATCGAGCGAGATCTTTTCGGCGCGCCGGAGAACGGTCAAGGGCGCCGTCAGGCCGACCTGTTTTTCGGTCAGGGCCTTGTGCAGATCATCGATCCCGCCGATCGGCCGGCCGTCGTATCCGATGATCAGATCGCCCTCGATCAGACCGGCCCGGCGGGCGGGGCTTTCCGGTTCGATCGAGACCACGAGCACGCCGCTCTCGACCGGCAGGTTGTGGAACCGCACGAGCCGTCGGTGCAGCGGCACGTTCTGTCCGGCCACGCCGATATAGCCGCGTCGGACCCGGCCGTCCCTGATCAGCCGGGCCGCGATGAACTTGGCCGTCTCGATTCCGATCGCGAAGCAGATCCCCTGCGCGCCCATGATCATGGCCGTGTTCACACCGATCACCTCGCCGCGGGAGTTCACGAGCGGCCCGCCGGAATTGCCCGGGTTCAGCGCGGCGTCCGTCTGGATCACGTCGTCGATCAGTCGGCCGGATCGGGACCGCAGCGATCGGCCGAGCGCGCTGACGACGCCGGCCGTGACGGTGGTCTGAAAGCCGTACGGATTGCCGATCGCGATCGCCAATTGG
>Ga0335082_10005035_pt1 | contig 14407 bp, 11 predicted proteins | sample Lox_Sample_41_FD_206718 | JGI IMG/M metagenome (GOLD analysis project Ga0335082, IMG submission 206718) | Soil microbial communities from Loxahatchee National Wildlife Refuge, Florida, United States - Lox_Sample_4.1 | ecosystem: Environmental > Terrestrial > Soil > Wetlands | place: USA...
TCCGGCCAAACATAAGCGCGTCGCTTCTCCCCGCCCTGGACATGCCGACCTTGCCGGAGCGCTTAAATACAATTTTCCCGAAGCTCGCTACATTCTGGAACGGGCTTCGGCGCGGGAGTCTGCTGCTCGCGTCGCGATTGGTGGCATCGCTAAGCTTTTCTTGCGCGAGCTTGGCATTGAAGTGTTGAGCCACGTCATCACCACCGGCAACGTTACTCTGTCGGGGTACGTTCCGTGGGAGAGGATCCGCGAGCTTCACGCCCGCAACGAGGTGTTACTCAACTGCGCCGATCCGGAAGTCGAACAGCGCATGAAGGAAGAAGTCGACAAGATCCTCAGGAGCGGAGACTCTCTCGGCGGCGTGTTCGAAGTCGTAGCCCACAGCGTTCCTCCCGGCCTCGGCACCTACGCGCAATGGGACGAACGCCTCGACGCACTGCTCGCCGCCGCCGTCATGTCGCTCCAAGCCGTGAAAGCCGTTGAGATCGGATTGGGCGTCGCTGCCGCTTTCATCCCGGGATCGCAGGTACACGACGAGATCGGGTACTCGGCGAAGGAAGGATTCACCGCCTTCTCGCGCACGCACAATAGCGCTGGAGGAATCGAAGGCGGGATTTCCAACGGGGAAGAAGTTCGTGTCCGCGGATATCTGAAGCCGATTTCTACGCTGCGCCGCCCTTTGCAGTCGGTCGACTTCGAGACCCGCGAAGCAGTAAAGGCAGCCTACGAGCGTTCCGATGTGTGTGTCGTGCCGGCGGCGGGCGTTGCTGCTGAGGCCATGGTCGCGCTTACTTTGGCTCGCTGCGCGCTCGATAAGTTTGGCGGCGATTCCATGACCGAGACCGTCCGCAACTTCCAAGGTTACTGCCAACAACTCAAGAACTACTAATGATCTACCCCATCGTCAAGTACGGCAACCCGGTCCTCGAGCGTCCAGCGGAGACGGTGACGGTCTTCGACGCTGAACTGGAAAAGCTGATCGAGGACATGTTCGAGTCGATGTATGAGGCCCACGGCGTCGGCCTCGCTGCCCCCCAAATCGGCATCGGACGCCGCATCGCCGTGATCGACGTTACCTTCAAGGAAGATCCCAAGGCTAAGCTCGTTCTCATCAATCCGGAGATCATTCATACCGACGGCAAGCACACCCAGAGCGAAGGGTGCCTGAGCATCCCGGATTTTCGCGAAAACGTGACTCGCCCGAACAAGGTCACCGTTCGCGCTCAAGATGTTCATGGCAAGGTCTACGAGAAGACAGGGGAAGAACTCCTGGCACGCGCCTTCCTGCACGAAACCGATCACCTGAATGGCAAGCTCTACATCAGCCACATAAGCGCCCTGAAGCGCGACTTGATGAAGCGCAAAATCAAGAAGCTGATGAAGGCCGGAGAGTGGTAAAGATTTTGTAATTGGGTAATTTGGTAATTGTGTAATTGAAAACTCCGGTTTCTGGCCACTCCGTGAGAGAGTGGTCGGTTGCGGTTTTTTTCAAATTACTCAATTTCTCAATTACCCAATCACTCAATGCCTCTTTCTCTGATTTTCTGCGGCACACCGCGCTTCGCCGTCCCGACGCTCGAGAAACTCGCCGCTGCGAGCCACCGCGTTAGTCTCGTTGTAACTCAGCCCGACCGCCCGAAAGGTCGCGGCTTGGAGCTCGTCGCCTCACCCGTCAAGGAATCAGCACTCGAGCTCGCTCTTCCTATCACTCAACCGGAGCGCATCAAAACAAATGAGGAATTCCGCGCACAACTGATGTCCATAAAGCCCGATGCCATCATCGTCGTGGGCTACGGCCGCATCATCCCGCAGTGGATGCTCGATTTGCCGCCGCTCGGCAACATCAACCTTCATGCCTCTCTCCTGCCGAAATATCGCGGCGCCGCACCGATCCAGTGGGCCATTGCAAAGGGAGAAACCGTCACCGGCAACACGACGATGCGCATCGACGCGGGCCTCGACACCGGCGACATTCTCTTGCAACAGGAACTTTTGATAAAGCCAGATGACACGGCCGAGACCCTCGCGCCCCCGCTCGCCGCAATGGGCGCAGATCTCATGGTGGAAACTCTCGCCGGACTGCTAGCGGGCAAGATTCACCCACAAAGACAGGACGACACGCGCGCAAGTCTCGCACCGATCCTCAGGAAAGAGGATGGACAAGTAGACTTCTCGCGCGCGGCAACAGAGATATACAACCGCCTTCGCGGATTTCAGCCCTGGCCCGGAGCACACACGAAATTTCGTGGAAAGAGCCTGCAAGTCTGGAAAGCGCAACCAGCGACAGAAAGCGTAGCGCCTTCCGAACTTCGCGTCGCGGGAGATCGCCTATTTGTGGGCTGCGCTCTCAACACCGCACTCGAATTGCTGGAGCTTCAACTCGAAGGAAAGAAGCGCACGGCGGCGAAAGACTTCCTCCACGGCTATCGCCCAGACGAAGGTGAGAAGCTCGGCGTGTAGCGTAGGAGGCCTTCGCAAGCCTGCTGTGGGTATCGAAGGAGCTTCCACCGACTAGGGTCAATGAAACTTCGGATGCCCCAGTCTCGCTGATTTTGCGAGACGTGGGAGCTTCGACTGGTGGATATCAAAGCGGCCTTCGGCGTGGCGAACCCGGCGGTATCCGCGCAGAGCTTTTCCGTACAATTACCGCATGCCCGTCTCGCCAGGACGCGCCGCAGCCTTCGACATCCTTCTTCGCGTCGAGCGGGAATCTTCCTACGCATCCGAACTTCTCCACTCCGCCACGTACAAAGCACTCTCCCCTCCGGATCACGCACTCGCCACCGAACTCGTCATGGGAGTTCTTCGCTGGCGATCGGTCCTCGATAGCCGCATCGCAAACGCTTCATCGCAGCCGTTGGCAAAACTCGATCTGGAAATCCTGATCGCACTTCGACTCGCTGTGTATCAATTCGGCTGGCTGGACCGCATCCCGCAGCGAGCGGCGCTTCACGAAAGCGTCGAACTCGTGAAACGGGCGCGCAAGCACTCTGCCGCTCCATTTGTCAATGCGGTACTGCGCAAGCTCTCGACCCTCGCTTTTGATTCAACCGTGGTGAGCACGTCCCCCGCCGAGTTGGCTGCATCATGCGCCCATCCGCTGTGGCTGGTTGAGCGTTGGGCGAGACATTATGGTCTGGATGCGGCGCGCGGAATCTGCGCCCACAATCAATCGGTTCCCGGGACCAGTCTCCGCCTTCGCACGCCAAGGGCGGAAAACGAACTTACGGAAGAAGGGATCACACTCTCTCCGGGATGCTTGCTCTCTTCCGCTCGCCGGGTCGTTGTGGGCGACATCACGCGCACCAAGGCTGTCCGCGGTCGTCACGCCGTCATCCAGGACGAGGCTTCGCAACTCGTCGCAGCTCTGGTCGGATCGTCCGAACACAAGCGCCGCATCCTCGACTGCTGCGCTGCACCCGGAGGCAAGACCCTCGCGATCGCCGATCAAAATCCCAACGCGGCGATCACCGCCGTCGAACTGCACCCACATCGTGCGCGACTGATGGAGACGTTATTTCCGAAGGAGCCCAGAATCCAGATTGTCGTGGCGGATGCGCGCGCCCTCCCTGTCGGGCATAGGTTCGACCACATCCTCGCTGACGTGCCGTGCTCTGGCACTGGCACCCTGGCTCGCAATCCCGAAATCAAATGGCGCATGGATCCGAGCGATCTGAAAGAACTCCAGGATCGCCAACTCGCAATCCTGCGCTCCGCCCTCACACATCTCGCTCCTGGAGGGCGCCTGATTTATTCGACCTGTTCGTTGGAGAGAGAAGAAAACGAAGACGTGATTGAGCAAGCACTCAAGAAAGAGAGCTCTTTTCGGCTGGTGAACGTTGAGGCGGAACTCAAACGGCTGAAAGCTGAAGGCAGGCTATGGTCGCCGGATCCCGTTTCACTCACTCAGGGCCCTTATCTCCGCACTCTGCCCGGGATTCATCCGTGCGACGGCTTCTTCGCCGCCATTTTCGAAAAGTAATTCGAACATCTTCAGCGTACTTCGAAGCTCACGGCCGTTCCGGCGACGACCTTCTGCCCGGCCACCGGAGTCTGCGAGACAATAATGCTCGCCGGGGAAGGCTGCGTCGGAGGCTCCGGGTTTGCCGGCGGTGTGCCGCCTGCCGGTACTTCCACAATCGACACGACACCCACGTTGCCCAGACGGAATCCTGCATCCGACAGCGTGCGGCTCACGCTTCCAAGCGGCTGTCCGACGAAGCTTGGCATCACGAAAGACTGAGGTCCTGCGGCGCTCGTTACCAGCAGGTTGATCTTCGGGGCCAGTAACTGCGTCGCGTTCGCCGTCGGATTCTGCGCCAGCACCTGGTCCACCGGAATCCCCGGCGCAGCCACTTCCGCCATCGACTCAATGTCGAGCCCGCGTCTGCGGATGTTTAACTCTGCGGCATGCTCGCTTTGCCCGGCGACATCGGGAATCGCGACGCGAATCGGGCCCAGACTCTGTGCCACGCGCACCTGCCAGCCACGCCGCACCTTCGTGCCCGGCTGCGGCAACTGCGACATGATTCGCCCTTCGGGGATCTGTGGACTGTAGTACTGCCGCTCAATCGAGATCTGCAGACCCAGGCTCGCGACGGCGCGCTCGGCCTCTGCCGGAGCGAGCCCAACCAGCGGAGGAACCGCGACCTCCTGCCCATGAATGGCGAACCGCATTGCTGTAAGGCCCGACAGCATCGCCACCACCAGCAAGATCAACGCCAGCAGCGCAAATCGAATGGCAGACTTCATCCCTGAAAATTATAGCCTTGCGGCTTTGTTCATTGATAACCCCATGGACATCCATCGCAATTCCCCTGCAATCTAACGGGTCAGGCGCGTTCTATTGCCGAGGTGACACCATGCTTAAGCCGTTGGAGTATCATGTCTGCATGCGGCCTTCGATTTCGGCTTCGGTCGCGCTTTTCAGCGTCGTCGCCCTCAGCGCCTTCTCGCCCTCCGTGCACGCCCAGATCAACGGCACTCCGTCGTCGGTAACCTCTCCCGGGTTCGGTGGACGTCCGGTCAACGGGACTCGGTCCAGCGTTACATCGCTTGGTCCGCAGGGATTTGCTCCTGCCCCGCGGATTCAGATGGCGCCACGGCCAAACCGATTCCGCGGCGATGAGCACCGCCACCATCGTCGTGACGGAGAGGTCGTGTCCCCGCTGATCTATGCCGTGCCGGTGCCATATGCCGTCGAGACGGCTCCGGTAGAAGATGCCCCGGCCGATGATGACGCCGAATATCAAGGCGGACCCACGGTGTTTGACCGCCGCGGATCGGGCGCACGCTCGTACGTGCCGCCGGTAAAAGATACTTCGCCGGTACGCCCTGCTCAAGCCGCAGATGACCCTCCGGCAGACCCGGAGCCTGCTCTTCCGCCCACACTCCTCGTCTTTAGAGATGGCCACAAGCTCGAGATTGGGAACTATGCCATCGTAGGCGCGACTCTATTCGACCTGACGCCGGGACATTCTCGCAAAGTGGCTCTTGCGGATCTCGACCTGGATGCCACTCGCAAGGAGAACGACGACCGCGGCGTGATCTTCCAGCTGCCGCAAGCGTCGGCGGGAAACTGAACGCTTGGATATTTCCTGCTGATTCAAGTCTTTTCGGTCATGTTATCCAGGATGACATGCTCAGGCGGCAGCCGCGAGCGCCTGCACCCTGCGTCGCTCCAGCCGCTGCTCACGCACGCGTAACATCGGTTGCTCAATCAGATAGTACGACGCGCACGCCGCGACCACGGCGAACAGCACGAAGTACCACGGGCGCGGATGCTGACCATACGCAAACAACTGTTGCCACAGATACAAGCTGTAGCTGATCTTCCCAAGCCAGGCCACGGGCTTCACATTCAGAATCCAATAAGGCCGCTGCACCACGTGCAGAAGCAATCCCGCAATCGAGAAGTGCATTGCCGGCCATAAAAGAAACAGCAAGACCGGAGTGATGTGAAACCGCATCAGTCCGACGTAAATCGGTACCAACACGACCGGTAGCAGCATAAGCGCCGCCCACCAAGTGCGAATCTCCGGCAGCTTCTTCCCGAAAAACGCCAGCAGGCATCCGATCGCCAGAATGTCGGCCACCGCCGGAAACGTCTCGTCTGCCCGCCCATGCAATTGCAGCAGATGACACGCCACGCGGTACAGAGGCGCGAACGCGACCGCTGCAATCACAATCGCCACGCGGCGCCGCTGCCACTTCTTCAACGCGCACGGCCACAGGAAATAGAACTGCTCCTGCACGCTGATAGACCACAGATGTCCCAGAAACCACGGATGCGAGAAATCGAAGTTCACGACATAGAAGGCCGCCGCTGCCATGTGATACCAGCGGAGCTCGTGCCAGAAAATTGCAAACACCGGCACCATGAATACGATGGCCGCGGGCAGAATCCGGTAGGCGCGCCGCACATAAAACCGCCGCAGATCAATCGTCTCCGACTTCCCGTACTCCTTCATCAGCAGCATCGTGATCAGATATCCCGACAGCACGAAGAATATCCGCCGCCCCAGACTCGCGAATGATCCAGCCACGTCTGACTGAAACCGCACCTCCGCCCAATGCCCCATCACGACCAGCGAAATCGCGATCGCTCTGACGCCGTCGAGAGATGGAATCCGGTTCATCTGCGCGAACGTAGCAAGAACGGCGTCCGCTGTTCAGTGACGGCCAACCCAAATCGCAAATTTTCTTTGAGGATTTCCCATCTCGGAACAACGCGAAACCGTTGTTCTCAGCGAACTCTGCACGCAGTCTTCCGTGTCCTCTGCGATCTCACATTCCTTTTACGCACGTCTTGGGAGAACAACGTCATAAAGAGGTTTTCGCACCCACCCTGACAACTCTGAAGCGCCCCCATTCGTGGTATAATGAAACCAGTTCCCAGGGCGCATAACATCCGTAAACACAAGTAGTTACGTGTCTTGGACGAAACCGGAAATCGCCCGCTCGGACGGAACCGATTTTAGCTCAAAGCTCTCAGCTCAAAGCTCATTGCTCCTATGCCTGACGACCAGAATCCAGAACTCCCATTGACTCCTCCGCCCGGCGGCGATGGCACCGGCCCCGGCGCGCTGAATATTCAACCCGTCAACATCGAAGAGGAGATGCGCCGCTCGTATCTCGACTACTCGATGTCGGTGATCATCGGCCGCGCGCTCCCCGACGTCCGCGACGGACTCAAGCCCGTCCACCGCAGAATTTTATTCACGATGCAGCAGATGGGGTTGTATCCGAATCGGGCGACCCGCAAATGCGCTCGCATCGTCGGCGACGTGATGGGCAAGTACCATCCGCACGGGAATCTTGCTGTATATGACGCGTTGGTGCGGCTGGCGCAGGACTGGTCGATGCGGTATCCCTTGATTTTTGGGCAGGGGAATTTTGGATCGGTGGATGGAGATCCCCCGGCGGCCGATCGTTATACGGAAGCGAAGCTGGCGCAGGTTTCTACGCCGCTGCTTGAAGATCTCGATAAAGAGACCGTCGACTTCCATCCGAACTATGACGGCAGTGAGGTTGAGCCGGACGTTCTGCCTGCGCGGATTCCGAATCTTCTGATCAACGGATCTGACGGAATCGCCGTGGGCATGGCGACGAAGATTCCGCCGCACAACCTGACCGAAATCGTCGACGCGACCATCACGCTGGTGAACAATCCGAATGCGCAGCTTGCAGAGATTTTGAAGTTCGTGCAGGGACCGGATTTCCCGACCGCCGGAATCATCCACGGGCGGGCTGGAATCTTCGACGCCTATCGCACCGGGCGCGGCCGCTTCATGATGCGCGCCAAGGCCGCCATCGAAAACATCAACAAAGATCGCCAGGCGATCGTCGTCACCGAGATTCCCTATCAGGTGAACAAGGCGAACCTGATCAAGCGCATCGCGGCGCTGGTCAATGACAAAGAGATCGAAGACATCTCCGACGTTCGCGACGAATCCGATCGCGACGGCATGCGGATTGTCATCGAACTCAAACGCGGAGTCGAGCCGCAGATCGTCCTGAACCAGCTCTTCAAGCACACGGAAATGCAGCAAGGGTTCTCGATGATCCTGCTCGCGGTGGTCAACGGACAGCCGCGAGAGATGGGCCTGATCCCGGCCATCAAGTACTTCATCGAGCACCGCGTTGATGTGGTCCGCCGCCGCACGGCGTATTTGCTCGCCAAGGCGAAGGATCGCGAGCATATCCTCGAGGGATACCTCAAGGCGCTCGATCACCTCGACAACGTGATCACGATCATTCGCGGCAGCGCAAACCGCGCCGATGCTCGCGAAAATTTGGTTCAGTATTTCGGCGGCAAGAAGATCGACATCAACACCACCGGGCGTGCGCCGAAGGCTGATCCCGAAAAGCCCTTCACTGCGAAGCAGGCCGATGCCATCCTCGAACTGCAACTGCACCGCCTGACCAAGCTCTCAATCGACGAAATCTCGAATGAGTTGAAGGAAGTGCGCGACAACATCGCCGAGTACGAATCGATTCTCGGTTCGGAAAAGAAGTTGCGCTCGGTCATCATCAAAGAGCTGGAGGAAGTAAAGAAGCTCTACGGCGACGACCGCCGCACCCGCATCGAAGACGAAGCCGCGGAAATCGTCCTTGAGGACCTGATCGCCGACGAGCAAGTCGCCGTCACGGTCAGCCACTCCGGCTACCTGAAGCGGACGCCGATCTCCACCTACCGCATGCAGCGCCGCGGAGGTACGGGCCGCACCGGCATGAAGACGCGCGACGAGGATTTTGTCGAGCACCTGTTCATCGTTTCTACGCACGCCTACATTCTGATCTTCACCAATACCGGACGCGTGTACTGGCTCAAGGTCTACGAAATTCCGGATGTCAGCGCTGCCGGCAAAGGCAAGCACATCGGAAATCTTGTCGGCCTGCAGCCCGGCGAAAAACTGCAGACGGTTGTCGCCGTGCGCAATCTCGAAGAAGAAAACAAGTATGTTTTCTTTGCGACGCGCAACGGCATCGTGAAAAAGTCCGAAGTACGCGAGTTCATGCACGTACGCTCGAACGGCATCATGGCCATCGGCATCGAGCAAGGGGACGAACTGGTCGCTTGCCGCATCACCGACGGTCAACAGATCGTTTTCCTCGCCAGCCACGAAGGCATGGCGGTGCGCTTCGACGAATCGCACGTGCGTCCGATGGGCCGCGCCGCGGTCGGCGTGTGGGGCATCGATCTGGAGAAGGGCGATTACGTCATCGGCATGGCGACAACTGCGAAGCCGGGCGCTCCCGCACCAGCCAAGGAAAAGGTCGAAGGAGAGCCGGAAGCAATCGACGCGAGTATCGCGGGCGATCTAATCCTTTCCGTTACGGAGAACGGATTTGGCAAGCGCACGGCTGCCGATGAGTATCGCCTGACGAATCGCGGCGGCAAGGGCGTGATCAACCTGAAGACGACCGAGCGTGTCGGCAAAGTCATCGGCATCGCGCAGGTCGACGAGAAGTCCGAAGTCATGCTGATCAGCCACTACGGCAAGATTATCCGCATGGATTCGACGACGATCCGCGAGTCAGGGCGAAATGCGCAGGGAGTTCGCTTGCTGAATCTTGAGCCAGGGGACAAGGTCGCAGCGGCAGTCGTGATCGCGCCGGAAGAAGAACCCAACGGGAACGGCGGCACGCTGATTCAGTAGGGCGGACCATTTTGCAATTGAGTGATTGGGTAATTTAGTAATTGTGCAATTTCAGAAGCGGCGCTGCATGCGTGTCGCGCCCAGAGTGGTAGTTGCGCCAGCCAGTTCGAGGGCGGGGCCTACCCGCTGTCGGTAGGTAAGTCCGCAGTGATTCCTACTCAACGATCTCGGGTTTGGGTTCCGTGAATCCCACCCTTGCGCAGAGAGCGCACAAGGGGGAAGCGGCTACTTCTTGGGTTCTGGTGAGCCGTCCCCTTGACTCTGCTTTTACGGGTTCTCCTCGACGACTCGTAGCTGGAAACTCGAAGCCCTGTGGTTGTCCACAAATTACTGTTTCCTATAATCTTCTAAGCCATGGACCTGAAACACATCAGTCGTGCAATTACCGAGGGACGCGATCGCGCCGGCGCTCGCTCCATGTTCAAAGCCGTAGGATTCACCGATGCCGACCTCAGCCGCCCGCTGATTGGCGTGGCCAACACCTGGATCGAAACCATGCCGTGCAACTTCCATCTGCGCCGACTTTCGGCGAAGGTAAAGGATGGACTTCGCGCGGCGGGCGGAACGCCCATGGAGTTCAATACCGTCGCCATTTCTGACGGCGAGACCATGGGTACCGAAGGCATGCGCGCGTCGCTGGTAAGCCGCGAAGTGATCACCGATTCGATCGAGCTGGTTTGTCGCGGCCAGATGTTCGACGCGTGTGTGTGCGTGGTTGGATGCGACAAGACGATTCCCGCTGCGGCAATGGCTCTGGCACGCATGAATCTGCCCGGTGTGGTCCTCTATGGCGGCACGATTGCGGCTGGGAGCTATCGGGGGAAGGACGTCACGATCCAAGACGTGTATGAAGCGATCGGGGCGAACATCGCTGGAAAGATGAGCGATGCCGAATTGAAGGAATTGGAAGATGTTGCTTGTCCGGCGGCAGGCGCCTGCGGGGGGCAGTACACGGCGAACACGATGTCGACCGTGATGGAGATGATCGGGTTGTCGCCCATGGGTTTTAACAGCATTCCGGCCATGGATTCGGAGAAGGATCAGGCATGCGTCGACTGCGGCAAGATCGTGATGAACGTGCTGCAGAAAGGCATCAAGCCGCGCGACATTCTGACGCGCGAAGCCTTTGAGAACGCGATTGCGTCCGTAGCCGCAACAGGCGGCTCGACCAATGCTGTCCTGCATCTGTTGGCAATTGCGCGGGAGGCGGGCGTCAGTCTCGAGATCGAGGACTTCCAAACGGTCAGCCAGCGAACGCCGGTTCTTACAGATCTCAAGCCTTCTGGGAGATTCGTTGCGGCCGACATGCACCGAGCGGGCGGTATTCGACTGCTGGCAAAGCGGCTGGTAAGCGGCAACTATTTGCACGGATCGGCGAAAACCGTGACCGGTGAGACGATCGCTGTCGAGGCCGAACGCGCGGTGGAACCGCCCAAGCAGGAAGTCATCGCCCCGGTGGACAAGCCGCTGAAGGCGACCGGCGGCCTGGTGATCCTCAAGGGCAATCTCGCTCCCGAAGGGTGCGTAATCAAGATCAGCGGGCACGAGCGGTTGGAGCATCGCGGGCCGGCGCGCGTGTTCGAATGCGAAGAAGACGCGATGGCTGCCGTGAAGGCGAAGAAGATTCAGGCTGGAGACGTCGTTGTGATCCGCAACGAAGGACCGAAGGGTGGTCCGGGTATGCGTGAGATGCTGGGCGTGACGGCAGCGCTGGTCGGTGAGGGCTTGGGCGGTTCGGTCGCGCTCCTGACCGACGGACGCTTCAGCGGCGCAACCCGAGGCCTCATGGCGGGACACGTGTCTCCGGAAGCGGCCCTGGGCGGGCCAATTGCAGCCGTGCAGGATGGAGACATCGTGCGCTTCGATGTAAAGAAGCAATTGCTCGAAGTGGAAGTCGGCGCCGATGTATTGAAGCAACGGATGGCACAGTGGAAGCCGCGTCCGGCACGATATTCGACGGGCGTGTTCGCAAAGTATGCCGCGCTGGTGTGGTCGGCGTCGCAGGGAGCGATCACCAAGCCACGTTAGGTTCCGACGATCTGCTTCAGCGCCTTTTCCAATTCATCCGGCTTGAAGCCGAATGGGCCGGGTTTGCTCTTGTAGGCCACGCGGTTGTGCTGGTCGATCAGGTAGATGCGGTCGGGCCATCCTGTGTAAGCGCTCTCGGTCTTGTTGTCGAATCCGTCGATCACGGCGGGGAATTTGATTCCGAGTTTCCTCACGCAACTTCCCGCGACCTGCGTGCGCTCATCGAAATCTTTCGGGCTGGCAAACACGACCTTATCCTTCAGGTTGCTTTGCGTCTGCCAGACGTCGCTCGGATGCGCCTCCACGATGTAGACAATCAGGAACGCCACCTTCCCGTTGTACTGGTCATAGAGCTTGTTGAGAGCGGGAACCTCCCGCCGGAAAGGCGGTCAGGTGTAGCTGCCGAAAACGAGCACGACGGGCTGTGTTGCGGCGAGCGCTGAGAGTTGCACGGTGGAAGACTTGTCGAGCTTGGTCAGCGAGAAATCTGGAGCGGCATCCCCAGGATGCAAGTGGCCCGCGCGCGCGTGCGTCCACATCGTTTCGAACGGGACGAGGAAGTACGCCACTTCAGGCATGTGCTTCATGACACGCCCGAAGGTCTCGGGCGGCTGGCGCATCGCCCACCAAATGTAACCCGCGAATCCGGCGTAGAAGACGGCTACTGCCAATCCGGCGCGGACGAGATGCTTCAGCATAATGGGAGCGAATGATATCGGAAATTCGAGCCTGCGGACGTAGTGTAAAGGTACTAGCTCCACGGGACTGTTCCCGCAAGCCTGTGTTAAATTGGTGCACGATTCTGGGGGGCGTCTCCTCCACTGAGATGGCGAAAACGACATCTTGCAACGACTGATCGCGGTCTTCCTGAATAGACAAGCGGATCTTCGACGCATTCTTTGCGTGGCGCTGGTCTGCCTCGCGCTGGGAATTACCAGTTTGGGGCAGAGCACTCTAACCAGTGACCCGCCCAAGCAGGACTACCTCGTCTACGTGGTGTGCGAATCGGCGGACAAGATCGTTCTGCTGCGGTTTGGACCGGGCGGGCTGCACATCGAGAGTCAGACACGCACCGGCCTCATGCCGATGGATATCAATGGTCCACACGGCATTGCCGTTTCTCCCGACAAACAATACTTCTACGTTTCGGAAGGCCATGGGCGGCCAGACGGCTCAGTCTGGAAATATCGGACGGGCAGCAACGAAGTTGTCAAGTACACGGGGCTGGGTTTGTTTCCCGCGACGACGGACATCACGCCCGATGGCAACTTTATCTATGTGGCCAACGCGAATTTCCACGGCGACATGGTTCCGTCGTCGATCTCGGTGGTCGCGACCGATCAGATGATTGAAGTGAAGCGGATCACGACGTGCACCATGCCGCATGGATCGCGGCTCAATCACTCCGGGACTAAACACTATTCGGCGTGCATGATGGACGACATGCTGGTCGAGATCGATACCAGCAAGTTCGGCGTCTCGCGCTACTTCATGCTCACTCCGGGGAAAGAAATGGGAATGACCGGCGTGCCGTATCCCACGGCGGGCGTGGATCACAAGATGGCTGGAATGGGCGACCCCAAGCCAACCTGCACGCCGACGTGGGCGCAGCCGTCAAACGACGGTTCCATCGTCTACGTGGCCTGCAATCAGACCAACGACATTGTCGCGGTGAAGACTGATGACTGGACGATGGCGCGGCGATTTGCAGCGGGAAATGGTGTGTACAACCTGGCGATGACGCGAGACGGCAGGCTCATCGCCACCAACAAGCGCGGGCAGTCAGTTTCGGTCTTTGATCCAGTCAGCGGGAAAGAGTTGGCGCGAATTCCTACGCAGAGGAAGGTTGTGCATGGCGTCGTGGTCTCGCCGGATGATCGATATGCGTTTATCAGCGTTGAGGGAGTAGGCACCGAACCTGGGACGGTCGAGGTCATCGACCTAGTCGCGCTGAAGACGGTGGCGACAATCGACGTTGGGCCACAAGCCGCCGGAATTGATTTCTGGAAGATGGAGTCGAGCAAGCAGTAGTGACAGGAGAGAGCGCATGTCGAAGCACAATGCAGTCTTGCTGGGGGTTGCTGTCGGGCTCTTCTCGGTTTCGATGTGGTCGCAGGATGCGGCGAAGCCGCAGGAAACGAGCACCACGTCGGTCGCTCCCGCCATCGTGGAGATCACGCCGAAGACTCTCGATGTCCACGTCGGAGAGAAGGTCAAGTTCAGTGCTGTGGGCAAGGATTCCGCGGGCAATCCGGTTGATGCCAAGCCGTCTGTGTGGTTCGCCGCTCCGTTCGATCTGGCGGGCGCGGACGAGTCGGGCGAAGTGAGTTTTCATGCACCGGGAATCGTCACCGTGGGCGCAGTGATTGCCGGGAAGGCGGGCTACGCGACGGTGAACGTCGGCACCTCGAAGCTCATCACGCTCGAGATCGAACCCACTTCACATCCAATCGTTGCCGGCAGCTCCGAGAAGCTGACTGCGATGGCGCGTACAGCGAACGGTGAACCGCGCACCGATGCGGTTATCAAGTGGACGTCCGAGAAACCGGCGATCGCCACCGTCGACGCCGCGGGCCTTGTCACCGCGGTCGCGGCGGGCAGTGCGTTGATCCATGCAAGTTCGGGCGAGGCGAATGGGAAGGTTACTGTCCAGGTTGTGCGCGATGCCGTGCGCAAGCTGACGGTCAAGCCTGCAACGGCTGAGGCGCGGACAGGCG
>Ga0335082_10005036_pt1 | contig 14405 bp, 9 predicted proteins | sample Lox_Sample_41_FD_206718 | JGI IMG/M metagenome (GOLD analysis project Ga0335082, IMG submission 206718) | Soil microbial communities from Loxahatchee National Wildlife Refuge, Florida, United States - Lox_Sample_4.1 | ecosystem: Environmental > Terrestrial > Soil > Wetlands | place: USA: Florida...
CTCGGCGCGGGGACCTCCGCGTCGGCTTTGTCGGTCGAGACGGAGAGGAGCGTCTGACCTTGCGCGACGACGTCTCCTTCCTTCACGAGCCACTTGCTGATGGTGCCTTCGGTGACGCTCTCACCGAGCTGCGGAAGGGTGACGTCGACGACCATGTTTTCCGAGCCCTTTGTAGAGGACAAAGCGCGAATCGTCGAGATCTACGCGCGACGGAAGCTCGCGAGGAAGTACCCGTCGGTGCCGTGGACGTGGGGCAGGAGGCGCAGCGTGCTCTTCCCTTCGGCGAGCGCGTTCGTCGTTTCGTCGGCGAACGGCGCGGGCTCGAGATCGATCGCCGCGACCACGTCCTCCGCCTCCTCGCGGAGCACGCTGCACACGGCGTAGACGAGCCGCCCGCCGCGCCGGACGTGCTTCGCCGCTTCGCGCAGGATCGCGCGCTGCGTGGTCGTCGCGAGATCGCGATGGCGGAGCGCGAGCTCCGGCCGCCGGCGGAGCGTGCCGATGCCCGAGCACGGCGCGTCGACGAGCACGGCGTCGTACTCGCCGGTCACTTCGCCCGAGCCGACGGTCCAGTCGACCGCGTACGTCGCGCGCGGCGCGACGCCCAGACGCGCGAGGTCCTCGCGGAGGCGCTCGAGCTTGCGCGGATCGCGATCGCCACCGTCGGTCGCGGCTCCCGAGAGCGCGAGGACGCCGGTCTTGTTGCCGCGGCCGGCGCACGCGTCGAGCACTTCTTCGCCGGCGCGCGCGCCGAGCGCGAGCGCGACGAGCTGCGAGCCTTCTTCTTGCACCGAGATCTCGCCCGACTCGTACCCCGGGAGCGACTGCGGCTTCACGCCGAGCCCGCGCGCGAGGATGCAGAGCGGCGAGACGCGCCCCTCGCGGAGGTCGGCGTCGGGAAACGCGGCGCGCAAGCGCGCGAGCACGGCGGCGCGATCGCCGCGCACGCGGAGGCCGACCGGCGGCGTCTCGGACGGAGCGAGAAACGCGCGCGCGCCCTCTTCGCCGAGCGCGCGCTCGAGCGCGGCGCGGAGCTCGGGCGGACACGACGCGACCACCGCGTCCACGCGGTCCGGCTTCGGCGCCGCCGCGAGCTTTCGCAAGATCGCGTTCGCGAACCCGGCGACGTGGGGACCTGCCGCGCGCTTCACCGCGCCGACCGCCTCGTCGACCGCGGCGAACGCCGGCACGCGCATGAAGAAGATCTGCTGCGCGGCGACCCACAGCGCCGCGCGCGCCTCCCACGGGAGCGCCGCCGTGCCCTTCTGACGGGCGCGCGCGTCGAGCTCGCGCTCCAAGAACGGCAGGACGCGCAGCGTCCCGTAGACGAGCTCGGTCGCGAGCGCGCGATCGCGCGCCTCGAGCTGGACCGCGCGCGCGAGCTCCGCCTCAAGCGCCGCCGCCGCGAACGCCGAGTCGCGCACCACGCGCACGAGCACGCGCGCCGCGAGATCGCGCGCCGTGATCATGACCAAAGCGACGAGATGTCGCTCCACCTTCGCTGCACGTCGTTCTTGAACGCGATCGCCATCAGCACGACGAGCATCGCTACGCCCACGAGGCTCGCGATCTCGCGGGTGCGGCGCGCGAGGGCGCGGCGTCGCACCGCTTCGATCAAGAAGAACGCGAGGTGTCCGCCGTCGAGCACCGGGATGGGCAGGAGGTTGATGAGCCCGAGGTTGATCGACACGACGGCCATCACCGACACGAAGTACGTCGTCCCCTTCGCGCCCGCCGCGCCCGCGAGATCGTAGAGCGTCACCGGCCCGCTCACCGACTCCGACAAGCTCACGCGCCCCTGCACGATGCGGAGCATTCCGACGCTGACGACGCGGATGGCGCGTCCGGTCTCCTCGAGCCCGTGCGAGAGCGCGTACGAAAAGCGCGACTCGTTCGGCACGAGGTGCTCGGGCGCGTACGGCGCCCAGTGCGTCGCGCGGATGCCGTAGCGGAAGCTCCCCGCCATCGGCTCGCCGTCGCGCGTCCATTCGAGCTTGTGCATGCGGCTCGGGTCGCGCGCGGCGTCGGCGCGGAGCGACGGCCAGCTCCGCTCGGGCGCGCCGTCGAGCGCGACGACGCGGTCGCCCGCGCGAAGGCCCGCTTTCCACTCGCTCGACCCGTCGGGCACGAAGAGCGCGTACATCTCGGAGCCCTCGATGCCCGTGCGCGCGAGGACGTCCGCCGCGCGCTCGGCGTACGTCTCGTCCTTGGTCGGCGGTCGCGAGAGCGGCGTCAGCGCGGCGACGCGCGGCTCGAAGAGCGCGAGGTCGCAGAGCCCGCCGGTCGCCTCGGGGATCGGCACGGGCCGCTGGTACGCGATGACGAGCGTGTCGCCGTGGCTCGACGAGAGCGCGTCGACGAGATCGATCATCCGCTCGACGCGCCGCCCGTTGATCGACGTCACGCGGTCGAACGTGCGGAGCCCCGCGCGATACGCGGGCGAGTCGGCGCGCGGCACGCCGATGACCGGCGCGACGAACCCGGGCTCGATCCCGACGCGCCCCACGTGCTCGGGCGTGTCCATCTCGCGCGCTTCGAGATCGTCGGCGGCGACCACCGTGACGTCGAGGTTCTTCTCGTCGCGCGCGATCGAGAAGCGCACCGGCTTGCCCGGACGCTTCGCGACGAGCGCCTGCACGTCGCTGAAGCTCTTCACTTCCTTTCCGTCGACCGCGACGATGCGATCGCCGGGCACGAGCTTCCCGTCCGCGGGTCGCCCCGGCAAGACGACGCCGACCGTCGGCGGCGACAGCTCGCGGTCGCCCCAGAACACCGACGTGTAGAGCGCGACCGGGAACACGACGTTCATCGCCGGCCCCGCGAGCACGATCGCGACGCGCTTCCACAGCGCCTGCGCCTCGAACGTGCGCGGCCGGTCCTCCGGCGGGATCGGCGCCGTCCCCTTCGACTCCTCGAGCATGTTCACGAACCCGCCGAACGGGAGGACCCCGACGCAGTACTCGGTCTCGCGGCCTCGCAGCTTCACGATCTTCGGCCCGAACCCGAGCGAGAACGTGAGCACTTTCACGCCGAAGATCTTCGCCAGCGCGAAGTGCCCGAGCTCGTGCACGAAGACGAGCACGCTGACGAGCAGGATGAAATAGACGAGGTCCAAACCGCCGGCAGTCTACCAAGGCGCGCTGTGGTACGCTTCGGAACGGTCGGCCGATGACGAAGAACGTGTCCCCGTTGTTGGGCTACAACAACAACGTCCGGCACAAGAACCGGGTGTTCCACATCCAGACGGAGGACTCTGGAGTCAAGCACCCGCACATCATCACGCACGTCTTCATGGACGGCGGCCGCATCCTCAAGTCGGTCAAGACGAGCTACGCCGAGCACGTCGACAAGGAGAAGCTCGGCGACATCGTCCGGCAGATGATGAAGGAGCAGCACAAGGCGATGTTCCGCGCCTTGCGCGACGGCGAGCTCGACTCCATCGTCGACGGCGCGATCGCGGCGGGCGGGCGCAAGTCCGACGCGGCGATGAAGGCCCCTCCGCCGCCGCCCTCGTCGGAGGAGCTCCCGCCGACGACCACGCGCGACGCGTCCGCGCCGCCGCCGCTCACGCTCGATCTCGACTCGATGGATTCGCCGCCCGCGTTCCAACCGCAGGGGGACCTGCCGCCTCCGCCGCCGAACGTCCTCACCGCGCGCGGCGGCGATCCCGGCACGGGCCGCTATCGCACGCTCGAAGATCGCGAAGAAGAACGGGCTCCGCCGTCGCGCGCCCGCTCGGAGCGGCCCCCGCGCACCGAAGAGGCGCCGCGCAAGAGCGAGCGGCCTCCGCGGTCCGAGCGCGCGCCCACGTCGCGCAAGAGCGAGCGCCCCGCGCCGGTGAAGGCGAAGAGCGACCGTCCCAGCGCGCGAAAGCGCGTCGATCCGCGGGCCGAGCCGCCGAGCGAGCCCAAGCAGCCCGTCGCGACGCAATCCTCACGCCCGGGCCGCAGCCCCACGCCGGCGCAGCGAGGCGCCCCCGGCGTCGCGGCCGCGCGCCCGGCTGCAATTTTCGGCCAAGCGCGTCCGCAGCAGAGCTCGATTTTCGGGGAGGACATCATCAGCGACAAGTCGCTCGACGAAGTCATCCTCAGCTACCTCGCCGAAGACCTGGAAGAGGGCTCGTCGAAGTAGCGGTGCATTTCGCTACACCGTACGTCTCGTTACGGATTCTTTACACTAGTTGGGGTTGCATCTTTCTCGCAACGACCCCACTCTGTTCATACAGGTTGTGGGCTTGCGCGAAGTCCCCTCCCCCCACCGCGCAAGTCCCTCGCGCCCGAGACGTCAGCGCGTTTCGGGCGCGTTTTTTTTGTCCGCTCAACTGCCGGGCACGAACTCGATGGGGACGTCGGCCGCGCCGTTCTCGGTCGTGCCGGCGAGCACGTCGCTCGCCACGTTCATCACGCACTGACCGGACTTGCCGAGGTCGGTCGGCACGTTCATCGTCGCGCGGCTCCCGGTCGGGTCGAGCTTGAGGTGGAGGTCGGCGGTGTACGCCTCCGCTTTGTCGCCGCCGCGCACGCCGTTGACGAAGCACGCGTTCAAGCGCGAGTACGCCGTGGCGAGCGCGTCGCGGATCTCGCGCGGGTTCACGTTGCCCGAGATGTTCTTGGGCTGACCGATCTTGACGTACGGGCCGTGCGCCGGCGGAGGCGGCGGAGGCGCGGCCGTGGTGCTCGCGGGCGGCGCCGCGCTCGTCGCCGTCGCCGCGCTGGCGCTCGTCGCGGGCACGACCACGAGCGCGCCGGAATGCGCGGGCACGGGCCGCGCGCTCGAGACGCTCGACACGACCGCCATCGGCGCGTGCGACGACGGCGCGGGCTCGACGACCTTCGGTCCGGGCGCTTCGATCGTCGGCGCGGTCGCGGCGTGCGTGGCGGCGCTCTTCTCCACGCGCGCGATGGTGACGCGCTTGTCGGGTCTCGGACGCAGCTCCCAGTACGTCGTCGCGGCCACGCCGGCGAGCAGCAGCGCCGCGACGAAGTATCCGGCGGTGCGCCGCGGTCGCGGTACGCCGGCGGGCGCGTCTTCGAGCGCCTCGGTCCCCATCGGCGTGACCTTGCTCGACGTGGGCGCCATCGGCGCTTCGCGCGCGGCCGAGGTGACCGCGCGCAGATCGATCGGGATGGTCGCCGCGCTCTCGATCGGGCGCTGGTCGTCGGGCGAGCTCGGGCTCGGCCCACGGCTCACGAGCGCGACGCTCGACGCGCTCGGGTCGATCGCGGACTTGAGGTCCGTCCGCATCTGGCGCGCCGACTGGTAGCGCTCCTCTTTTTTCTTCTGCAGCGCCTTGAGGCAGATCGCTTCGAGCTTCGCGTTGACGCCCGGGTAGAGCGACGAGGGCTTCGGCGGCTCCTCGGTGACGTGCTTGAGCACGATGCCGATGGCGCTCTCGGCGTCGAACGGGACCTTGCGCGTGAGGAGCTGGAAGAGGATGACGCCCATGGAGTAGAGGTCGCTGCGCGAGTCGAGCGGCTCGCCGCGTCCCTGCTCGGGCGACATGTACTCGGGCGTGCCGACGACGAGGCCCTTGGTCGAGAGGCGCGCCGAGTCGGTCGACTTCTTGTCGACGGCGACGCGCTCGGTGATCTTCGCGATGCCGAAGTCGCACACCTTCACGAGGTCGAGCGCGTTGCCTTCGTCGTCCTTGCCCGGCAGCACCATGATGTTCTCGGGCTTGAGATCGCGGTGGACGACGCCTTGGTCGTGCGCGACGGCGAGCGCGGCGAGCGCCTGGATCAAGATCGAGACGATGCGCTCGTCGGAGAGCGGCCAGCCCTCCTTGATCACGGCGAAGAGGTCTTTGCCGTCGAGGAACTCCATCGCGATGTAGAGGAGGCCGTCGCTCTCCTCGCCGAAGTCGATGACGCGGAGCGAGTTCGGATGGTCGAGCTTCGACGCGGCCTTCGCCTCGCGCTTGAACCGCGCGACGAACTTTTCGTCCTTCGCCATCTCGCGGTGCATCACCTTGATGGCGATCGTCTTGTCGAGCGCGAGCTGCTTCGCCTTGTAGACGGCGCCCATCGCGCCGCCGCCGACGTACGTCTCGATCAGGAATTTGCCGGCGACGGTTCGACCGAGCAGCTTCTCGTCGGATTCAGTCGCCATTGGCGCTCCAAGTCTACAGAAGGGTCAAGCGCGTGGCCATCGGGCGGCGCGCTTTCAGTGTGAATCCGAGCTCGACGGTTTGCACCTAGGACTCACAAGAGAGCGCCGCGTCGCGGGCGCGATCCCACACGTCCGCCTCCCCGTCGCGCAGCGTGGCCACCGCGGTTGCCACCTCGAGCGGGTCGTCGCCGCGCGCGATGCGCTCGCGGGCCTCGGCGTCGCCGGTGAGGAGGTCGAACGCCGGGATGTCGTCGACGAACTCGTAGCGCTCGGTGCGAAAGCGGAAGCGCTCGGGGGCCTGCCGGTGCGCCAGCGCCACGAGCGCGAGGTAGGTCGCGACGGGCCTGAACGCGCGCGCATCGGTCACGTGGATTTGCACGCCGCCGCACGCGACGCCCGCGTGCTTCTGGAACGTCGGCAGGAAATGGAGCGGCCGCGCGACGAACCCGGGGAGCCGCGTCGCCGCGAGCTCGCGCGCGAGCCGCGCACCGTCGACGAACGGCGCGCCGACGATCTCGAACGGTCGCGTCGTGCCGCGTCCTTCCGAGAGGTTCGTCCCTTCGACCAGACAGCCCCCGGGATACACGAGCGCGGTCTCGAGCGTCGGCATGTTCGGAGACGGGAGGACCCAGCGCGCGAGGCCCATCTCGCGGTCCCACTCGCAGCGCACGACGTCGAGCTCCACGTCGAGCGTCTCGACCTCGCGGCGCCACGCGACGATCTCACCGAGCGTGAGCGAGTGCCGGATCGGGATCGGCTCGAGCCCGACGAACGAACGAAAGCGTGCATTCTGCAAGCGTCCCTCGAGCGCGTCGCGCGCGCCGCCGATGGGGTTCGGCCGGTCGAGCACGACGACGCGCACGCCGCGCCGCGCGCACGCACGGAGCGCGCACACCGCGGTCCACACGAACGTGTAGTAGCGCGCGCCGACGTCCTGCAGGTCGACGACGAGGGTGTCGACGCGCGCGAGGTCGTCGTCCTTCGGGATCAGGTCTTCGAATCGGTCGCCGTAGAGGCTCCGCACGATCGTGCCTTCGGCGTCGCGCGCGTCGCCGACGGTCGCCATGTCCTGCGCTTCGCCGCCGTAGCCGTGCTCGGGTCCGAACAAGATCTCGAAGCGGTGGCCCGCCGCGCGGAGGGCAGTTGCAGAATGCACGTAATCCGCGGCGACCGCCGCCGGGTGCGTGAGGAGCCCGAGCCGCCCGCGGAGGAGCCGCGCGCGCATCGGGGGCGAGTCGAGGAGCCGATCGAGCCCGGTGCGCATGGCCGGTCATCATAACGCGACGGCGGGGCGCGGCGCCGGCCATGAGAGGGAATGCGCGTCATCCGAGGCGGGATGCTGGGCCTGGCCGTCGTGGCGCTGGCGCTCGCGTGCGGCGGGGAAATCGGTGGACCCGACGGCGGGTCGGACGCGAGCTCTCGGCAGCCGATCATCTTGAAGCAGCAGACCATCGACAAGGTCGATCTCCTCTTCGCGATCGACAACTCCGCGTCGATGGGAGACAAGCAGCAGCTCCTCGCCGAGGCGGTGCCGGTGCTCGTCGGGCGACTGCTCAATCCGAACTGCGTCGACGCCGACGGGTCCCACACGTGCAAGCAGTCGAGTGACTGCACGCCGCTCGGCGCCGGCGCGCAGTGCGACGCGCACGCCGGACGGGGCTTTGTCGCCGGCGACGGCGCCCAGTGCAAGACCATCTCGGGGACGAAGCCGGAGTTCGATCCGGTCCACGATCTGCACGTCGGCATCGTGAGCTCGTCGCTCGGCTCGGGCGGGCTCACCGGCGCGGACACGTGCGTGAACACCGTGAACGACGCCACGCATCTCGACGATCACGGTCATCTCCTGAACCGCACGTACGACCCGACGGCGAACGCCGACGGCCCGCCCATCGGCAACGCGAAGCCGACCGACGGAAGCGGCGGAAACTTCCTCGCCTGGCTCCCCGAGAGCGATCCGAAGAACGCCGGCAAGTCGCCGCCGAACGTCACGCCCTACGAAGACGGCCAGGCGACGAACCTGGAGAACGACTTCTCGAGCCTCGTCGTCGGCGTCCAGCAGCACGGCTGCGGTCTCGAGGCGCAGCTCGAGAGCTGGTACCGCTTCTTGATCCAGCCGGACCCTTGGCAGGATCTCGTGCCGACCGCGGACAGCCCACCGCGCGTGAAGCTCGACGGGATCGACGCGACGCTGCTCAAGATGCGCCACGACTTCTTGCGGCCGGACTCGCTCGTCGCGATCATCCAGGTCACCGACGAAGAGGACTCGTGGAGCGACCCGCTGTGGGGCGGGGACATCCACAGCGGCGGCTTTGGTTGGGTGGTTCGCACGCAGCAGACGAACCTCATCGGCGGGCCGGGCGCCGGCATCCTCGCGCGCGGCACGAGCGCGTGCGACGCGCCGGTCAATCCGAGCGACCCGACCGGAACCGGGCCGAACGATCCGGCGTGTCAGTCGTGCGCGTTCGCCGGCAACGAGCAAGATCCCAATTGCTCGTCGTGCGCGGGCGCGGCCGGCTGCCAGCCGGGCTGGTACAACCCGGCGTCAACGTCCACGCCGATCTCGGCGGCCGATGGTTTGAACGTTCGCTACGGCGAACAGTACATGAAGCGGCGCTACGGCCTCGACCCGCAGTTTCCGATCCAGCGCTACGTCGACGGCCTCACGAACCCGCACGTGCCGGACGCCGCGAACGAGTCGCACGATTGGCCCGACTGGACACCGAACCGCAACTGCACGAACCCGCTCTTCGCCGAAAACCTGCCCGACGGCTCGGACACGAGCTCGGGCGCGCTCTGCGACCTCGCGCCCGGTCCGCGCACGCCCGACCTCGTGTTTTACGCGCTCATCGGCGGCGTTCCGAACTCGCTCCTGGGCTCGGGGTCGGTCGACTGGACGAAGGTGCTCGGCGAGGATCCGGATCACTTCGTCTTCGACGGCATCGACTCGCACATGATCGAGTCGATCGAGCCGCGCGCCGGCCTCCCCGCGCCGGGCTCGACGTACGACCTCGGCGTCGATCCGGACAACGGGCGCGAGTGGAACACGCTCACGTCGAACGCGCAGATCGATCTCCAGTACGCGTGCACGTTCGAGCTCCCGACGCCGAAGGACTGCACGGCTCCGACGAACGCGGGCGCGTGCGATTGCACGGGCCCGGCGACGAGCACGGCCGACGGACCGCCGCTCTGCGATCCCGCCAACCGCACGTCGCAAATCCGGGGCAAGGCGTACCCGACGATCCGCGAGCTCCGCGTCGCGAAGGCGCTCGGCGACAGCGCCGTCGTCGCCTCCATCTGCCCGAAGGTCGTGACGGGCAGCACGATCGACCCGAGCTACGGCTACAACCCCGCGATGCAGGGCATCGTCGATCGTCTGAAGGACGCGCTCGGCGGTTCGTGCCTCGGTCAAACGCTGCCGATCGAGCCGGACGGAAGCGTCGGCTGCGAGGTGCTCGTCGTCTTTCCGACGCGGACCGATCAGGCCGATGGTTGCACCGACCCTGGCTTGTCGCAGCCGTCCGCCGACGTGCTCGCGGCGTTCGACCAGCAGTACGAAGCGTCTCTCGGCGGCGTCAGCGCTCCGCCGCCGCCCGTCGCGTGCGTCTTGCAGCAGCTCGTGGGCGTCAACTGCGAGGGCGCCGCCTCGCCGGGCTGGTGTTACTTGCAGGGCGTCGAGGGGTGCAAACAGGCGATCCGCTTCGGGGCCTCGGGGCCGCCGGTGGGCACGACGGTGGAGCTGCAATGTTCGCAATGATTGCGAGTCGTTTGTTGGCTAATTTATGCTGCTGTATCGCGATCGCGATGTGACTCTGCAAAGATTTCAGGGTACGCTTCGGACATGCGGCGCGTGCTCGTGGTGGACGACGAGGAGAACATCCGGCTCGTCCTGCGCACGCTCCTCCGCAAGAACGGATACGAGGTCGAGGTCGCCGACTCCGCCGAAGCGGCGCTCGGGCTCGTCGACTCGTTCGGCCCGGACGTGATCCTCACCGACGTGCGCATGCCGAAGATGAGCGGGCTCGACTTGCTCGCGACGCTCAAAGCGAAGAACGCGCTCGCGACCGTGATCGTGATGAGCGCGTACGGGTCGATGGATCTCGCGCTCGAGGCCATCAAGGCGGGCGCGTACGACTACGTGTCGAAGCCCTTCAAGCCGGACGAGGTCGTGCTCGCGCTGCGCAAGGCCGAGGAGCGCGAGACGCTCCGGCGCGAGAACCGCGCGCTCAAGGAGCAGATCTCGCAGCAGGCGCAGTTCGAGTCGATGCTCGCGAAGAGCGAGGCGATGGTCGCCGTGTTCAAGACCGTCGCGAAGATCGCCGACTTCAAGACCACCGTGCTCGTCACGGGCGAGAGCGGCGTCGGCAAGGAGCTCGTCGCGCGCGCTCTCCACGCGCGCTCGTCGCGGAAGAACGCGCCGTTCGTCGCGATCAACTGCGGCGCGATCCCCGAGAACCTCCTCGAGAGCGAGCTCTTCGGGCACAAAAAAGGCGCGTTCACCGACGCGAGCAGCGACAAGCGCGGGCTCTTCGAAGAGGCGACGGGCGGCACGCTCCTCCTCGACGAGATCGGCGAGCTGCCGCTCAACCTGCAAGTGAAGCTCCTCCGCGTGCTCCAGGAGGAGACGATCCGCCGGCTCGGCGACGCGCGCGACGTGAAGGTCGACGTTCGCATCGTCGCGGCGACGCACCGCGATCTCTCCGCGGAGGTGAAGGCGGGCCGCTTTCGCGAAGACCTCTTCTACCGGATCAACGTGCTCCACGTGGCGATCCCGCCGCTGCGCGAGCGGCGCGAGGACGTGCCGCTGCTCGTGGATCACTTCGTCGCCAAGAACAACGCGCGCCTCGGGACGCACATCCGCGGCGTCTCGGCCGAGGCGCGCAAGATCCTCCTCGAGTACGGCTGGCCCGGGAACGTGCGCGAGCTCGAGAACACCATCGAGCGCGCGATGGTGCTCTGCGAGTCCGACGCCGTCGGCGCGGGGGACCTGCCGGAGCGCGTGCGCGAGGCGCTCGATCCGGTGCAGGTGCAACTACGCTCGGGCGAGCTCTCGGTGAAGAAGACGGTGGCGGCGGTCGAGCGCATCCTCATCGGCCGCGCGCTCAAGAAGACTGGCGGCAACCGTACGCGCGCGGCAGAATTGCTGGAGATCAGCCACCGCGCGCTTCTCTACAAGATCAAGGACTACAAGATCGAAGAGTGATAGGAGGTACCTCGATGAAGCCGAATCGAGCGTTGCTGGCATGCGTGCTCGTCCTCACCGGCTGCTACGGCGGGGGCGACACGGAGAACAAGGGCGCGCAGAATCCTTCCGACACGTCGGGCGGGTGCGCGCCGGGGATGATCAAGGAGAGCGGCGAGTGCGTGCCGGTCGGCGGCACGGCGGACTCGAACGGGTCGGGAGGGTCGACGACGTCGTCCTCGGGCGGCGGGACCTCGACGCCCACCGACACGAGCGGCGGCGCGAAGGTGCCGTACGACAAAGACAACGTGGCGATGGTGATGAACCGCGCGGCGGCGATGGTGAAGTCGAGCTGCGGCGCGGCGACGGACGACAGCGGTCAGGCGACCGGACCGTGGGGCACCACGAAGGTCTCGGTCACGCTCGGCCGCAACGGCCACGTCCACGGCGTGACCATCCCCGATCCGTACGAAGGCAAGCCGACCGGACACTGCGCCGAGCTCGCCTTCAAGAACCTGATCTTCCCGCCGTACGCCGCGCCCGCGGACGTCACGGTCGAGTGGGACGTCGAGATCGTCAAGCCGGCCGGAAAATAGTGGCCGACGCGTTCGATCTCGTGGTGCTCGGCGGGGGACCGGCGGGCGAGAAAGGCGCGGCGCAGGCCGCGTACTTCAAGAAGCGCGTCGCGGTGATCGAGCGCGCGCCGGCGCCGGGCGGCGCGGCCGTGCACACGGGCACGCTCCCGTCGAAGACGCTCCGTGAGACGGCGCTCTTCTTGTCGGGCCACAGGCAGCGCGAGCTCTACGGGCTCACGGTCACGCTCAACGAGGATCTCGCCGTGCCGAAGCTCCTCTCGCGCAAGGACGCCGTGCGCGATCTCGAGGTCGCGCGCATCCGGCACAACCTCGATCGCCACGGCGTCGAGCTCGTGCACGGCGACGCGCGCCTGCGCGACGCGAACACGGTGGACGTGCTCGAGGACGGGCGCGTCGTTCGATCGCTTTCGAGCGCGATCATCTTGGTCGCGACCGGCTCGGCGCCGTACCAGCCGCCGCACATCCCGTTCGGCGAGCACGTCGCGGACTCGGACTCGATCCTCGAGCTCGACCGGCTGCCGAGGCGCATGGTGGTGCTCGGCGGCGGCGTCATCGGGTGCGAGTACGCGTCGATGTTCGCCGCGATGCACGTGAAGGTGACGCTCCTCGAGGGACGCGACCGCTTGCTCCCGTTCCTCGACGCGGAGATGGGGAGCCGGCTCCAGGCGTCGCTCGAGGCGCTCGGCGTCGACATCCGGCTCGGCGTGAGCGTCGAGAAGGTGACGCTCGACGGAAATCGCATCGAGGTGGTGCTCAAGTCGGGCGACGTCATCGAGTGCGACAAGCTGCTCGTCGCGTCGGGGCGTCAGGGCAACACGAAGGGGCTCGGGCTCGAGGCGGCCGGCGTCGAGCTCGACAAGCGCGGGTACGTGCGCGTCGACGAAAATTTCCGCACGGCGGCGCCGTCGATCTACGCGGCGGGCGACGTCATCGGGTTCCCCGCGCTCGCGTCGACGTCGATGGACCAAGCGCGCGTCGCCGTGTGCCACGCGTTCGGCTTCACGTACAAGAAGCAGGTCTCGCACCTGCTCCCGTACGGCGTCTACACGATCCCCGAGGTGAGCTGCGTCGGGTTCTCCGAAGAGCAGGCGCGCGAGAAGGGCGTCGAGTACGTCGTCGGTCGAGCCCTCTACGCGGACAACGCGCGCGGGAAGATCGTCGGCGACAAAGAGGGCGTGGTGAAGCTCCTCTTCGAGCGCTCGAGCCGCAAGCTCCTCGGCTGCCACTGCATCGGCGACCGCGCGTCGGAGCTCGTGCACATCGGGCAAGCGGTCATCGCGCTCGGGGGGACGGTCGACACGCTGATCGACATGGTCTTCAACTACCCGACGCTCGCCGAGACCTTCAAATACGCGGCGTACGACGCGCTCGGCGGCTGGTCGGCGGCCTAGAGGCGCGTGACCGTCCCTTCGACCGTCTCGATCGCCACCGCCGTCGTCGGCGCGCTCTTCGCGCTCGTGACCGCGCGCATGTCCGCGGGGCCGGGGTGGCGCGAGCTCGCGCCGTTCTCGGTGAGCGCCGGGCTCGCGGCGATCTTCGCGGCGTGCGACGCGGTGTTCACTTTGCCCGTCTCGAGCTCGACGTTGGTCGGCGCGTCGCGGATCGGGCTCTTCGTCGGGGGCCTCCACGGCGCGGCTTGGTTCGTCTACGGCGCGGCGCAGGAGAATCGATCGCTCACGCGCTTCGAGCGCGCGATGGTGGGCGGCGGCGTCGCCGTCGGGCTGCTCGCGCTCGTGCCGCACCTCTTCGTGAGCGAGCACACGTACGCGCGTCCGGTGGCGTGGCTCGGCGTCGTCTACCACGACGCCTACCCGACGACGCTGGGCGAGGCTTGCTACGCGTTCTACTCGTTCGCGCTCGTCGTGCTCGTGGCGCGTTACTTCCGCAGGTGGCACCGCGGCGAGCGCGGCGCGTTCGCGCACTTCCTCGGTCTCGGTCTCTTGTTCGCCGCCGGCGTGAACGACAGCCTCGCGGCGTCGCGCGTGTACGACGCGCCCTACCTCCTCGACCTCGGGTTCCTCGCCGTGGTCGCTTGCGTCGGGACGACGCTGACGTCGCGCTTCGTCGAGAGCGCGCGGTCGCTCGAAGAGCAATCGGCGCGCCTCCGCGCGACGCAAGCCGAGCTCGTGAAGCGCGAGCGCCTCGCCGCGCTCGGCGAGCTCTCCGCCGTCGTCGCGCACGAGGTTCGCACGCCGGTGTCGATCATGTTCAACGCGCTCTCCGTGCTGCGCCGCCAGCGGGCGACGGGCGAGGCGGAGGCGCTCATCACCATCGTCGAAGAAGAGGCGCAGCGTCTCAAGCGCATGATCGACGATCTCCTGTCGTTCGCGCGGCCGCAGACTCTCCACGTCGCGCCCGTCGGCCTCCGCGCGCTCGTCGAAGGAGCCGTCGAGGCGGCGCGCGCGTCCTGCGACCCGCCGTGCGACGTCGTCGTCGTCGCGGACGACGCGACGATCGAGTGCGACGAGCACCTCGTCCGCCAAGCCGTCATCAACCTCGTGACGAACGCCATCCAGGCGTCG
>Ga0335082_10005038_pt1 | contig 14403 bp, 8 predicted proteins | sample Lox_Sample_41_FD_206718 | JGI IMG/M metagenome (GOLD analysis project Ga0335082, IMG submission 206718) | Soil microbial communities from Loxahatchee National Wildlife Refuge, Florida, United States - Lox_Sample_4.1 | ecosystem: Environmental > Terrestrial > Soil > Wetlands | place: USA: Florida...
GTCTGCGAGCTGTTGCCGGCCGTGACGCTGCCGGCGGCGGCGAACGCGGGCTTGAGCTTGGCCAGCACCTCGGGTGTGGTGCCGGGCCGGGGCCCTTCATCCACGGAGGCCACCCGGTTCTCATGCTTGATCTCGTGCACGGAGAGGTCGGGAACCTTCTCGTCGATGATATAGGGCGCGATCTCGTCTTTGAACTCGCCGCTCTCGATGCCGGCCAGCGCTTTTCGATGCGACTCGGTGGCGAACCGGTCCTGCGCCTCGCGGCTCACTTTCCATTGGCGCGCGACCTTCTCGGCGGTGATCCCCATGCCATAGCCGATGCCGATGTTCTCGTTGCGCTCGAAGATGTGCTCGTTCATCGCGATCTTGTTGCCGCCCATCGGGATCATGCTCATGCTCTCGGCGCCGCCGGCAATCATGACCTCGGCCTCGCCCAGCCGGACCCGATCCGCGGCCATCGATACCGCTTGCAGCCCGGATGAGCAGAAGCGATTGACCGTAACGCCCGACACCGTATTTGGAAAGCCGGCGAGCAACAAGCCGATGCGCGCGACGTTCATGCCCTGCTCCGCCTCGGGAATGGCGCAACCGATGATCACGTCGTCCACGGCGGCCGGGTCCAGCCCCGGCGCTTTCGCCAGCGCCGCCTTGAGCGCATGCGCCAACAGGTCGTCGGGCCGCGTGTTGCGGAACATGCCTCTGGGTGCCTTGCCCACCGGGGTGCGCGCCGCCGCTACGATGTAGGCGTCCTGGATCTGTCTGGCCATGCCGAGCTCCCATCCGTCTTTGCGTTGAGAATATGCTTAATTGCGCAATGGCCGGCCGGTTTTCAAGGTGTACTCGATGCGCGCCTGCGTCTTCTCGGTCGCCAGCAGCTCCATGAAGCACTCGCGCTCCAGCTCGAGGAACCATTGCTCGTCGACCAGGCTGCCGGCTTCCACATCGCCGCCGCACATCACGTACGCGATCTTGCTCGCCACCAGGAAGTCATGTTCCGAGATGTACTTTCCTTCGAGCAGGTTGGCGAGGTGCGTTTTGATCGTGGCGATCGCGCTTCGTCCCGCTACGGGGATCTGGCGCGGCCTCAGCGGCGGGCGGTAGCCGGCTTCGGCCAGCGCGGTGACTTCCAACTTCGCAACGTACAGCAGCTCCGCACGGTTCATCACGATGCGGTCGGCCGGGCCGAGATAACCCATGTCGCGCGCCTGGCCAGCGGACTTGGCAACCTCTGCCATGGCGACATTCTGGAACGAGTTGCGCAAGAACGGCAGTAGATCGGCGCCCCGGGCCTGCGCTGCGGCGCGGAGCGCCAACTCCTTGCAGCCCCCGCCGGCCGGAAGCAGGCCCACGCCCGCCTCCACCAGGCCGATATAGCTCTCCAGCGTAGCCACTGCGCGCGCCGAGTGCATCACGAACTCGCACCCGCCGCCGAGCGCCAGGCCGTCGACCGCCGCAACGGTAGGCACCATCGCGTATTTCCACGCCTGCGTCGTGGCCTGAAACTGCTCCACGATGCCCTCGATCTTCTCCAGACGACCGGCCATGACGGCATCGGCGACGTTGAGTTTGCGCGCCGCCTTCAACACCACGGACTGCGCCTCTCGGCGGAACTTCTTCATCATCGATGTGAACGCGGAGGGCTTGGCGTCGCTCTTCGGCTTCGCCGATGGGCCGGACAAGTTCGCGCCCACCGAGAACGGCGGCTCCGTTTGCCAAATGACGAGCCCCTGGAAATCGCGCTCGCCGGTTTCGATCGCCTGCATCAGGCCGTCGAGCACGTCTTCGCCGATCGCGTGCATCTTGCTCTTGAAGCTGACGATGCCGATGTCGTCTCCGGCGTGCCACATGCGCACGGCATCGGTCTCGAATACCACCTGCCCGTAGCTCTGCGCTTCGCCTACCAGTCGATCCGGGAAGAGCTGGCGGCGGTATACCGGCAGGTTGGAGCGTGGCTGCACCGTATTCGCAGCGGGGCTATATGATCCCTGCGGCTTGTGCACACCGGTGCGGTTCTCGCCCGTCACCCAAGCCGGAAGCGGTGCACTTGCCATCGCCTTGCCGGCCGAGATGTCCTCCGAGATCCAGCCCGCGACCTGCTGCCAGCCGGCCGCCTGCCAGATCTCGAAGGGCCCCTGGTTCCAGCCGAAGCCCCAGCGCACCGCGAAATCGAGGTCTCGTGCATTCCCGGCGATGTCAGCGAGGTGGAACGCGCAGTAATGCAGCATGTCCCGGAAGGCCGACCAGAGAAACTGGGCTTGCGGACTGGCGCTGCCGCGCAGGCTCTGGAACCGCTGCGCGAGGTCCTTGATCTTGAGAATCTCGACCACCGCCGGGTCCGGCTCGACACCGGAGAGGCGATATTGCCCGCTGCCGAGATCGAGGACCTGGATCTCCTTGCCCTGCTTGCGGTAGACGCCCTGGCCGGATTTCTGCCCCAGCGCGCCGCCCTCGAGCAGCGTCTTGTACCAGTCCGGCAGGTCGAAATACCGGTGCCAGGGATCGTCGGGCAGCGATTCCTTCATGGTGTTCACGACATGCGCGAGCGTATCGAGCCCGACCACGTCCGCCGTGCGGTATGTCGCGCTCTTGGGCCGTCCGATCAGCGGGCCGGTGAGTCCGTCCACCAGATCGAACCCGAGCGCGAGCCTCTGGGTGTGATGGAATGCGGCGACGATCGAGAACACGCCCACGCGGTTGGCGATGAAGTTGGGCGTGTCGTTGGCGCGGATCACGCCCTTGCCGAGCGTTGTGGTGAGGAAGGACTCGAGCCGATCGAGCAGGTCCGGCCGAGTCTCGGCACATGGGATCAGCTCGACCAGGTACATGTAGCGCGGCGGGTTGAAGAAGTGCACGCCGCAGAAGCGGTTGCGCAGCGCCTCCGGCAACGCGCGCGCCAGGGTGTCGATCGATAATCCTGAGGTGTTGCTCGCGAACACCGCATCGGGCGCGAGGTACGGCGCGATCCGGTCGTAGAGGGACTTCTTCAGGTCGATCCGCTCGGCGATCGCCTCGATGACGAGGTCGCAGTCGCGCAATTGGTCCAGATGCTGATCGTAGTTGGCGGCGTCGATGTACGTCGCCACGGCAGCAGAGGCGAGCGGGCTCGGCTCGAGCTTGCTCAGGTTCTCGACCGCCTTGCGCGCGATCGCGTTCGGATCGCCCCCCTTCGCAGCCAGCTCGAACAGGACCACGGGGACATTGGCGTTGACGAGATGGGCGGCGATCTGGGCGCCCATGACGCCCGCGCCGAGAACGGCAGCTCTACGCACTGGAAGGAGGGAAGCGCTCATCGGTCGAAGACTCGAAAGTAAGGAAACGGCGGCGCCAGCAGGCTCAGAATCGGTAACTCAGCTGCAAGCCGGCGATGTTCGCAGAGCTGCTGTAAGTGCCGATCAGCACCCCAGAGGCCGGCTCGCTGTGGTCGATGGAGGCATTGGCGACGAACAGATGAGCATAGCTCACGTCCAGCGCCGCGCCCTCGGTGAAGTGCCAGCTGGCTCCCACCGCGAGCCAGGTCCTGGCGTTGTCCGGGATGCGCGCGGTGCGCAGTTGCGGGCTCGGCACCGGAGTCTGATCCCAGGCGAGACCGCTGCGGATCTTCCATTTCTCGTCGAGCTTGTAGTCGAGCCCGAGCGAGAAGCGCCAGGTATCGCGCCAGCCCTCGTTGGTCACGCTGGCCGGCGCGCCGTCGGCGTACTGCACGGCCAATTGGTTGAACACGCTCCAATGGGTCCACGTCATGTCCGCCATCATGTCCCATTTCTCGTCGTAGATCTGGAACACGCTCACCGACGCAGAGTCCGGTACGGTGAGCGCCAGCGTGGCGGCGCTGGTCTGCAACTGCGGGCTCGCATTCAGGGGGGCCGGCACGTTCGAGAACGCGGAGGTTCCGCTCAGAGTGTACTGAATGCGCGAGCGGTAGCTCACGCCGACCCTCATGTCGGGGGCAATCTCGAACAGCGCTCCCAGGTTGTAGCCATACCCCCAGCCGTTCGCCTGCAGCTGCTGCGCACCGTCGACGCTCTGCGGCGTGAGGCCGAGACCGGTGCAGGTCGCTTGCCCTAGCCCGGGGGTGTTGAAGCAGATGGTTCCGATGTCGATCGCCTTGCTCAACGTGACATCCGCGTGTTGCGCACTCAGGCCCACCCCCAGCGAGACCTTGTCGTTCACCCTGTAGGCGATGGTGGGGTTCACGTTGACGGTGGTGAGCTCCGAATTGAGCGCCTGGTAGCGCCCGACCCAGCCCGGCGTGTAGTCGGTGTGCAGGCCGAACGGGGCGTTCACGCCCAGCCCGACCCACAGGCTGTCGTCCACCTGCCAGGACAGATACAGATTGGGGACATAGCTCCAGCTCCCGGCGTCGCCGCCGTTGCCCCCGGTCAGCGGCGTCGCGGGTTGCGGCGGTGCCAAGGTCGAGCCTTGGTTCGTGAAGTTGATGCTCGGCCCGATCGCGTTCACGGCGGCCAGCACTTGCTTCCCGGGCAGGCGCGTCATGCCCGCGGGATTGAAGAAGATCGTGGTGGCATCTTCGGCCGAGGCTGCCGCTCCAGCGAACGCGTTGGCGACGCCGCTCGCGCTTTGTTCGATGAGCGCGAAGCCGGCGGCATCGGCGGCTCGCGGCTGTGCGCCCAGGGCGGCTGTCAGGCTCACCAGCATCGTTGCTGTCCTAGCCGCGATGGCCCGTCCTCCGCGTCGCGCGATCGGGGTCACTCCCGCGGCGTATTCTCGCTCTTCGCACCGTGCTCATCCCGCGGCGGGAGCGACGGGCCGCGGCTTGCGGTTCTGGTCTACTGCAACGTAGGTCAACGTCGCCTCGGTGACTTTGACGGTCACTTGCTCCGGAACGCCACGCTGGGCAAACACCTCGACATCGACGGTGATCGAGGTCCGGCCCACCTTCACCACTTGCGCATAGAAGCTGACGAGATCGCCGATCAGCACCGGCTGTTTGAACACGAACGCGTTGACCGCCACTGTCGCCACGCGCCCGCGCGCCAAGCGGATGGCCGGAATGCTCCCGGCGATATCCACCTGCGACATGATCCAGCCGCCGAAGATATCGCCGGTCGAGTTGGCGTCCGCCGGCATCGGCACCACCCGTAGCACGGGCTCGCGGTCTCGAGGCAACTCGGTGGGTTCGGTCTGCGTCTGCATGTCTTAGTGTCCCGCGTAGAGCTTCTCATACTCCGGGACGTGGTGCTCCAGCACGCGTGCCCGCTTGAGCTTCAGCGTCGGAGTGAGCATGCCGTTCTCCACGGTCCAGGGCTCGGGCAGCAACCCGGCGCGTCGGACCTGTGCGTACCCGGGAAACTGCTTGATCTGGGCGTTGATGCGCTCGAGCACGAGTTGCTCGGCCTGCGGCGTGCCCATCGCGAACGGCGAGGCCGCATCCAGCCCATGCTCCGCGGCGAGCTTCGCCCACAGTGTCCTGTCCGGTACGACCAGTGCCGACAGATACGGCTTGCCCTCGCCGAGCACCATCACCTGCTCGAAGAAAGGGTCGCGCGCGATCGCCGCCTCCATGTCCACCGGCGCCACTTTCTCGCCGTTGGAGAGCACGATGATCTCCTTCAGGCGCCCGGTGATGTAGATGCGGCCGTCGCCGTCAACGCGCGCGGTGTCGCCGGTGTTCAGCCAGCCGTCCTCGGTGAACATGGCCCGCGTCGCCTCCGGGTTCTCCCAGTAGCCCAGCATGACGTTCGGCCCCTTCACCAGCAGCGCGTCCTTGTCCCCGATCTTCACCTCCACGCCGGGGATCGGCTGCCCGATGCTCGCGGGAACGTTGTCCTCGAGACGGTTGCAACTCACCACCGGGCTGGTCTCCGTCAGCCCATAGCCCTGCAGCAGCGGCAAGCCCAACCCGATGAACACCTTCGCCACCTCCGGCGGCAGCGCCGCTCCGCCGCTCACGGCGGCCCGCAGCCGCCCGCCCAGCCGTGCGAGCACCTTGTCGCTCACCAGCCGCTTCAGCACGGGCCAGAGCAGCAACGCCGGAGTCCAGGGCCTGCGCCCCTGCCGATGCTCGAAGCGCGCCCAGCCCACCGCGACCGCCATCCGAAACAGGGCGCGCCGGAGCGCCGGGCCCTCGGCCAGCTTGGTCTGCACCGCCGCGTACACGCGCTCGTAGATGCGCGGCACCGAGATCAGCAGACTCGGCCGGATCAGCGCCAGATCTTCGGCCAGCTGAGGCACAGAGCGAGCGTAGGCCACACGGGCCCCCGCCATGATGCTCAGGTAATAGCCGCAGGTGCGCTCGAGCGTGTGGGACAGCGGCAGGAAGGACAGGAAGCTGTCTTGCGTGCTCACGTCGAAAACCTGGAGCGTGCTGAACGCGTCGGACAGCATGTTGTGGTGGCTGAGCATGACGCCTTTGGGCCGACCCGTGGTGCCCGAGGTGTAGATGATGCTCGCCAGCATTTGCCCGTCGCGGATCCGGTGCTCGACACCGTCGCCGGTCTGCGGGAGCCAGGCCGCCACGCTCGTAAGCCGCGCATCCTCTGCTGCGCTCTCCAGCGCTGTCAGGCACAGTACACGCACCAGGCCCGCCAGCTGCGGCTTCACATCGGCAAATGCGGCCCAATGCTCCGGCTTCTCGAACAACAGCAGCTTCGCGCCCGAATCCTGGATGATGTAGGCAACGTTGTCGGGGCGGTCCTGCGTGTAGAGGGGCACGACGATGAGGCCCAATCCCATCGCGGCCTGATCCAGTGCGACCCACGCCGTGCAGTTGCGCAGCATGATCGCGACGCGATCGCCGGCGGCGAGCGGCTCCCGCCTCAACGCCGCCTGCCAGCGCGAAACCAACGAGGACATCTGCGCCCACGTGTACTCGCGCCAAATGCCCGCAGCCTCGTCGAACTCGGTGTATGCGACGGCATCGGCCGAACGCCGTACGCGCTCGCTGAACAACCCGTCCAGCGTGACGGCCGTCTCCGGCGCGATCACGTCCACCATGCCGGCCATCTTCTCGTCTTCGTCGCTCAACCGAGGAAGAGATCCGTCTGCAGCCGGCCGCCCGGATTGAGCGCGTAGCGGTCGAGATCGGTGACGCCGGAATTGCGCAGCACGTCCTCGTCGATGAAGAAGTTTCCCGTGGTCGTGCGGCTGTCAGCGGTCAGAATCAGATGCGCGGCGTCCGCCATGATCTGCGGTTTGCGGCTGGCCTGGAGCGACTCGGGAAAGAACACCTCGACCGCGGCGGTGGCGATGGTGGTCCGAGGCCAAAGCGAGTTCACCGCTATGCCCTGGTCCGCGAACTCGCGCGCCAGCCCCAGCGTGCACATGCTCATGCCATACTTGGCGATGGTATACGCGAGGTGGGGCGCGAACCACTTGGCGTCGAGGTTCAACGGCGGGGACAGCGTGAGGATGTGCGGGTTATCGGACTCGAGCAGGTGCGGGAGGCAAGCCTGCGAGCAGGCGTAGGTGCCGCGCACATTGATGCCCTGCATCAGGTCGTAGCGCTTCATCGGCGTTGCGAGCGTCCCGCTCAAACCGATGGCGCTCGCGTTGTTCACGAGCGCGTCGATCCCGCCGAACGTCTGGACCGCCTGCCGCACCGCGGCCTCTACCGCCAGCTCGTCGCGGATGTCCAGCTGCAGCGGCAAGGGATGGCCGCCCGCCTCCTCGACCTCCGCCGCCACGCTGTGGATCGTCCCCTTGAGCTTCGGATGCGCCTGCGCGGTCTTCGCCGCGATCACCACGTTCGCCCCATCGCGCGCGCACGTCAAGGCGATCGCCCTTCCGATCCCCCGGCTCGCTCCGGTGATGAAGACGGTTCTGCCCTTCAGGGTTCGCATGCTTTCTCTTTCCATCCCCAGCCCACGACGCCGAGCACGCAGGGAGTAGACCGCGAGCGCTGCACGCGTCCGGCCGCGAGCGCCTGCGCCACGCGAGGCCGCGGCCCTGCCGCGCCCCGGAGGCGAGCTGTCGCAGCTCTGCAGATTGAGCGTGCCGCGGCAGTCAATCGCCGCGGAACACGGGCTTGCGCTTTGCCACGAACGCAGCCACGCCTTCGGCCAGATCGTGCGTAGCCGCACACCGCGAGAACGCGAGCAGCTCCTCCTCCATCTGCGTCTCGATGCTGCGCTCCAAGGACTGGTTGATCAGCCGCTTCGCTTCGCCGTGCGCCACCGTGGGCCCGCTCGCCAGCCGCTCCGCGATGCGCTGCGTCTCGGCGGCGAGAAGCTCCGCCGGCACGACCCAGTTGACCAGGCCGAGCTCGCGCGCCGTCCGGGCATCGAACAGCTCGGGAAGCAGCGTGAGCTCCATGGCTTTCTTGTACCCCACCAGGCGCGGCAAGCAATGCGAGCTGCCTCCATCGGGGCTGGCGCCGATGTTGGCGTAGGCCAGGGAGAAGCGCGCGTCCTCGGCGGCCACCGCCAGGTCCGCCGCGCACAGGATGCTGAACCCCGCTCCTGCACACGCCCCGTGCACGCTCGCCAGCACCGGCTTCGCCATGCGGCGCAGCGCGAGGATCGCGAAGTGCATCTCCCGGCCCCAGCGTACGATCACGTCGGGGAGCTCGGCGATATGCTGGTGGAACACGCTCACGTCGCCGCCTGCCGCGAAGGCCTTGCCTTCCCCCCGCAGCACCACCGCGCGCACGCCCGGATCCTTTTGCACGAGCTCCGTGGCGGCCCGGAACTCGATCATCATCTCCGCGTCGAGCGCGTTGTACACCTCGGGACGATTGAAGGACAACGTGGCCACGCGCTGCGCCACGCTGAGCAGAATGGAATGGGTCATGCGGTCTTCCTGAGCGGCACTTCGTAGGCGGCGGGCTCGGCCGCGGCACGGCCTGCCTGCTGCGGGAAATCATCCACCATGATGCACGCGCGGCGCAGTCGCCCGTAGCGCATCAGTGCATCGGCCTCCTCGGCGCCGATCACGCCGGCGCGTGTGGCTGCCGCGATGCGCTCATCGGCCGTGTAGCCCGCCAGCGCTCCGGTCTTCGCTGCGGCGTGGATCTTGGCCTCGATTTGCTCGGCCTGCGCGACCTGCTGGAGGGCGAGCTCGAGGCGCCCCACCGGGTCTGCCTCGTCGCGCTGGATGAACATGCCGGCGGTCAGCCGATCCCGCGCCGGCGAGTCCTCCATCAACAGGCGCGTAACACGGTGCCCGAGACGATCGCTGGGTGGCGCGAACGACCGGCCCCAGGGGAACAGCATCGCGCGCAGCAGCCAGGCCACGGGGCGAACCGGGAAGTTCTCGAACAGCCCGAAGCAGGCCTCCTGGGCGCGGTGCTCCGCGTCCTCGAGGGCCCACAACACGAACGGGAGATCGACCTGCGGACAGCCGTCGTCGTGCCAGCGCTTCACCGTGCAGGAGGCGAGATAGAGCTGGCTCAGCACATCGCCTAACCGTGCCGAGATTTTTTCGCGACGCTTGAGCTCACCGCCCAGCAACAGCACCGCGACATCGCCCGCGAATGCCAGGCCAGCGGAGAGCCGCGTCATCCGGCGCAGATGAGGCCGCGTCTGCTCGGCCCCCGGGACGCCAACCAAGCGCGCGCCGGTCAATGCCAGCCATAGCGAGCGCGCGGCATTGCTGATCAGGAACGACACGTGTGCCCACACGGCCGCATCGAACTCGCGCGACGCGGCCGCCGGATCGGGTTGCTGGGTAGCGGAGATCTCCTTGAGCAGATAGGGGTGGCAGCGCAGCGCACCCTGGCCGAAGACGATCATGCTGCGCGTAAGGATGTTGGCGCCCTCCACCGTGATGCCGATCGGGATCTGCTGGTAGCCGCGCCCAAGATAATTGTTGGGCCCCAGACAGATCCCCTTGCCGCCGTGCACGTCCATCGCGTCGTTGACCACCTGGCGCGCGCGCTCGGTGCAGTGATATTTGACGATGGCGGAGCTCACGGAAGGCTTCTCGCCCAGGTCGACCGCGCCGGCGGTCGTGACGCGCGCCGCCTCCATCAAGTACAGGTTGCCGCCCATGCGCGCCAATGCCTCTTCCACGCCCTCGAAGCTGCCGATCGACACGCGGAACTGGCGCCGGATCCGGCTGTAGGCGCCCGTGGTGCGGACCGCGGTCTTGGCTCCGCCCGTGGTCGAGGAGGGCAGCGAGATGGCGCGGCCTGCCGCCAGGCATTCCATCAGCATGCGCCAGCCCTGGCCCACATACGCGCGCCCGCCCACCACCCAGTCGAGCGGGATGAACACGTCCTTGCCCCAGTTGGGGCCGTTCATGAACGAGGCGTTGAGAGGCAGATGCCGGCGCCCGATGTTCACGCCCGGGTGCTTGGTGGGGATCAACGCCAGGGTAATGCCAACATCATCGCGGCCGCCGAGCAGGTGATCCGGATCGTACAGCTTGAAGGCGAGCCCCAGGAGCGTGGCCACCGGGCCCAGCGTGATGTAGCGCTTCTCCCAAGTGACGCGGATCCCCAGCACCTCTTTCCCCTCGTGGATGCCACGGCAAACGATGCCGAAGTCGGGGATCCCGCCGGCATCCGACCCCGCCTCCGGCCCGGTCAGCGCGAAGCAGGGCATCTCCAGACCTTTCGCCAGGCGCGGCAGGTAATAGCTCTTCTGCTCCGGTGTGCCGTAATGCAGCAGCAGCTCCGCCGGCCCGAGCGAGTTCGGCACCATCACCGATACGCACGCAGTGGGGTTGCGGCTCGCGAGCTTCATCACCACCTCCGAGTGCGCGAGCGCGGAGTAGCCGAGCCCGCCGTACTGCTCGGGGATGATCATGCCGAGAAAGCCCTTGTCCTTGATGAACTGCCAGACCTCGGGCGGAAGATCGTTCAGCTCGTAGCTGATCTTCCAGTCGTCGCACATGCGGCATAGCTCCTCGACCGGGCCGTCGAGGAACGCCCGCTCCGCAGCGCTCAGTGCCGGCTTGGGGAACGACAGCAACGTCATCCAGTCGGGGCGGCCGCGGAACAGCTCGCCCTCCCACCAGACGGTTCCGGCGTCCAGCGCCTCCTGTTCCGTCTGCGATACCGCCGGCAGGGCCTTGCGGAACCAGCCGAGCAGCGGGTCGCTCATCAGCGCTCGGCGCAGCGGGCGCAGCAAGGACAGCGCAGCGACGACGATCAACAGCGTCCACAGCGCGGCGCCGGCCGTTGCGGGCAGGCCATGGCGAGTCCAGCCGACGAGCAAGGCGGCTCCGCAGAGAACCCACCCCCATGGTGGCACGCGGAAATATGCCAGCGCCCACACGAGCGCGATCAAACCGAGGATCCAGGTCAAGGTCGTCATGGCCACTCTCCAGTACGTGAGTCGGTCGGCGTGAGCGCCGTAGCACGACTGCGTTCTCCGCCGCCCCAGGCGAGGCTGGGGCCGGCATGTGCTGTGCCGGCGCGGAGGCGAGTGCCGGGACGGTCAGTCACGCTTGCCGCCGAGCTGCACGGACAAGCAGTGCAAGCCCCACGCCAGGCAGCGAGTCGTAAACGTAGCCCCACTTCCGGCGCGCGCGCCGGCGGCGGACGAGATGCGCTTCCAGACCGGGAACTGCTGCGGCCTACTGCTGCGACTCGATGCTGCGATCATGGCTTGCCGCCTGGCCCGGCGGGTAGGGAATACGAAACACAGATCGGTGGCGGCGCGCTCGCGCCTGCGGCTCGAACAAGCGCTCGGAATGATGCGTTGCAGCCACACCGGTGTCAAGCCACGCGGCGAGGCGGCAGACTTGTGTCGGGTGCGAGCGTCGGGGCACGGCTCCGGCGGCGTCCAGCGATTGGCGCAATGGGGTCGCCGCTAGAACTGGGTTTCGTCCAACGCCAGGACGCTCGCGGAGCCGTTGACAACAGCGGACTTGAAACCTCGCGCGTGAGGTAGGATGTGCTCGGCATAGAAGCGCGCGGTCGCAATCTTGGCACGATAGAAATCGAAGTCCGCGGCGCCGTCATCCAGCCTGGTTTTCGCCGTAAGCGCCGCGCGCGCCATCTGCCAGCCGCCTCCCACCACGCCCCAGAGCTTGAGGTACGGGACGGCACCGGCCGCGGCCGCACGCGGGTTGTGCGGATAGGTCTCGACGACCCAATCGGTCGCGTCCGAGAGCGCGCTCACGGCCTCCGCCAGCGCGCGCCGGATCTCGCCCAGTGCAGCATGTCCGCTAGAGCCGGCAAGCTCCTTATCGAATGCACGGATCTCGGCGATCACGGCGTTGGCGGTCATGCCCTTCTCGGCCGCAATCTTGCGGCCGAGAAGATCCATTGCCTGGATCCCCGTGGTGCCCTCGTAGATCGTGGTGATGCGAGCGTCGCGCAGGTACTGCGCGGCACCGGTCTCCTCGACGAACCCCATCCCTCCGTGCACCTGCACGCCCAGGGAAGCGACTTCGATCCCCTGCTCCGTGCACCAGCCCTTGACGATGGGCGTGAGCAGATCGAGCAGCCCCTGCTGCTTCATGCGCTCGCTTCGATCCGGATGCCGCTGCGACAGGTCGAGCGCCACGGACGCCAGCGTGCCGAGCGCGCGCATCGCTTCGACGTGGGCCTTCATGGTCATGAGCATGCGCCGCACATCGGGATGATGGATGATGGTGACGCGCTCGCCCGACTTCGCTCCCATCTCGCGTCCCTGCACGCGCTCCTTCGCGTAAGAGAGAGCTTTCTGGTACGCCCGTTCGGCGAGTGCGATCCCCTCCAGCCCGACCTCCAGCCGTGCCAGGTTCATCATCGTGAACATGTGCTCCAGGCCCCGGTTCTCGCCGCCGACCAGGTAGCCCACAGCACCTTCCTTGTCGCCGTAAGCCATCACGCAGGTGGGGCTGGCGTGGATGCCGAGCTTGTGCTCGATGGAAACGCACTTCACCTCGTTGCGCGCGCCCATGGATCCGTCCGCGTTCATCAGAAACTTCGGAACCAGGAACAGCGAAATCCCCTTCACACCTTCGGGCGCGTCCGGCAAGCGGGCGAGCACGAGATGCATGATGTTCGGCGTCCAGTCGTGCTCGCCGTAAGTGATGAAGATCTTGGTGCCCTGCAGGAGGTAGCGGCCGTCGCCGGTGGGCACGGCCCGGGTGCGAACCGCCGACAGATCCGAGCCCGCCTGCGGCTCCGTCAGGTTCATCGTTCCCATCCATTCGCCCGATACGAGCTTGGGCAGCACCATGCGCTTTTGCTCTTCGGTGCCATGTCTTGCGATGGCGTTCACCGCGCCGCTGGTCAGCATGGGACCCAGACAGAAGCTCATGTTGGCTCCGTTCCAGATCTCCGACACCCGGTGCGCCACAAGATGCGGAAGGCCCTGCCCGCCGAACTCGGGCTCGCAACTGAGCGCGGGCCATCCGGCCGCCTGGAACTGGCGGTAGGCGTCCTTGAAGCCCGGCGGCGTGGTGACCACGCCGTCCTCGAGGCGGCAGCCGCTGCGATCGCCGGTCCAGTTGAGCGGCGAGAGGACCCCGGTGGCGAATTTGCCCGCCTGCTCGAGCAGCGCATCCACCAGATCGGAGGTGACCTCCTGCCACTCGGGCACCATGCCGATGGCATCGAGCCCGCCCAGTTCCCTGATCACGAACTGCATGTCGCGCAACGGCGCGCTGTACTCGGCCATGGTGGTCCTCCCGATCGACCAGTCAGAGCTTCGCGGTGAGCTCCGGCACCGCCTGGAACAGGTCGGCCACCAGCCCGTAGTCGGCGACCTGGAAGATCGGCGCCTCCGGATCCTTGTTGATGGCCACGATCACCTTGCTGTCCTTCATCCCCGCCAGATGCTGGATGGCGCCCGAGATGCCGACCGCGATGTACAGCTCCGGCGCCACCACCTTGCCCGTTTGCCCCACTTGGTAGTCGTTCGGCACGAAGCCGGAATCGACCGCGGCCCGGGACGCACCCACTGCGGCGCCGAGGCGGTCCGCGAGCGCCTCCAGGATCTTGAAGTTCTCGCCGCTGCCCATTCCGCGGCCGCCGGAGACGATGACGCGTGCTGCCGTGAGCTCGGGCCGCTCGGATTTGGTGAGCTCCTGTCCGACGAAGCGCGCCAAGCCGGAATCGCCGGCTGGCGGCGTCGGCTCGATCACCGCCGAGCCGCCCTCCGCCTTGGCGGCGTCGAAGCCGGTGGTGCGCACCGTGATCACCTTGACCTTGTCTGCCGACTGGACCGTCGCCAGCGCGTTGCCCGCGTAAGTCGGCCGCACGAAAGTGTCGGGCGACGCCACGGCGACGATGTCGGAGATCTGCGCCACGTCCAGCAGCGCGGCAACACGAGGCAGAAAGTTCTTCCCGAAGGTGGTGGCCGGCGCCAGGATATGCGAGTAGCCAGTCGCGAGACCCACTACCAGGGTAGCCAGGCTCTCCGCGAGCGCGTGCGCGTACTCGGGCGCGTCGGTGACGCGCACCTTCTCCACGGCGACGATCTTCGCCGCCGCCTGGGCCGCCGCAGCGCATTGATGACCGGCGACAAGGATGTGCACAGGCGAACCGATCGCCGCGGCGGCTGCGAC
>Ga0335082_10005040_pt1 | contig 14403 bp, 16 predicted proteins | sample Lox_Sample_41_FD_206718 | JGI IMG/M metagenome (GOLD analysis project Ga0335082, IMG submission 206718) | Soil microbial communities from Loxahatchee National Wildlife Refuge, Florida, United States - Lox_Sample_4.1 | ecosystem: Environmental > Terrestrial > Soil > Wetlands | place: USA...
TGGCAGACCAAGGTGTAGGGGCCGATCCGAAGCTTGTCCCCAAAACCCATCTCCATTTCCGCTTCCTTGTTGAACGCAGAACCCAGAAATCCGATCACGACCAGCGCAACGCCGAAGTGCACGATGTATCCACCGTAGCGACGCGTGTTGCGGTGACAAAGGTGGACCATCGCCGACAGCAGATTCATGTCGCTCTTGCCGGCGATCACCCGGCCGCCTCGTACGAACTCGGAGATCACCGTGAAGATCACCAGCATGGCAAGGACGGCCGCCATCGTCGCGTAGAAGTACGACGGATCTTCCCACGGGCGAACCCCGAATCCGATCATGATGAATCCGATGACGAGTGCTCCGAGGAAGGGCAGAAGGAAGTTGCGTTTCAGGCTTTCGATCGATGTCTTGCGCCAGGCCAGCAGCGGTCCAAGGGCGGTCAGCAACAGTAACAACAGGCCGATTGGTACGATGACGCGGTTAAAGAACGGCGGGCCCACTGTGACCTTGTGCCCCTGGACCCACTCGGAGAGGATCGGAAACAGCGTTCCCCACAACACGGTGAAACAGGCGACGAGCAGGAGCAGATTGTTGAACAGGAAACTCGATTCGCGCGAAACCAGCGACTCCAGCTTGTGCTCGCTCTTGAGGTGATCCTTGTTGATCACAAACGCCGTCACACAAACCGCAAGCGTGAGCGCCATGAAGACGACGAACCAGTCGCCAATCGACGACTGCGCGAAGGCGTGCACGGAACTGATCACACCGGAGCGCGTCAGAAACGTTCCCAGCAGGCACAGCAGGAACGTGGAGAAGATCAGCCACATGTTCCAGACTTTCAGCATCCCCCGCTTTTCCTGCATCACCACCGAGTGCAGAAAGGCAGTGCCTGCCAGCCACGGCATCCAGGAAGCGTTCTCGACCGGATCCCAACCCCAATATCCACCCCATCCCAGCACGTAGTAGGCCCAGTGCATGCCGAGGAAGATTCCGATGGTCAGGAATTCCCAGGTGACGATGGTCCACCGGCGGGTGATGTGAATCCACTTCTCGCCCGGGTAGCGCATGATCAGAGCACCCAGGGCAAACGCGAATGGGATAGTGAAACCGACGTAGCCCAGGTACAGCATCGGCGGGTGGATGACCATCTCCGGATACTGGAGCAGGGGGTTCAGGCCATTGCCATCTTCAGGGATAGTACCCGTCACCATGCCAAACGGATGCGCCGCAAAATTCAAGATCAACAGGAAGAAAACCTGGACAGCGGCGATGATCACTGACGCGTAGGCAAAGAGGCGCTGGTCAGTCTTATAACGAAGACGCAAAACGAATCCATAGGCAGCCAGCAGCAATGACCAGAACAGCAGAGAGCCTTCCTGTCCCGACCAGAGCACGGCGAACTTGTAGGCCGCGGGGAGTTCGCGATTGCTGTGGTGAAGAATATAGGCAATCGTGAAATCGTCTTTGAAGGCAGCGGTTACCAGCACTACCGAAGCCAGCGCAACCGCCGCGAAAGTGGCAATGCCCGCTCGACGCGCGGTTTCGCCCAGGCGCAGCGAACCCGGATCGCGTCCGAACAGCGACAGCAGGCCGGCCAGGAATGAATATGCACTGAGACCCAGCGCTAATAGCAGCGCAAAACTTCCGATCTGGGACATGGGAGGAAACCCCGGAGTATTTTTCCAGAGAAGTGTCACGGATGCAATCGAGTCCAGGACCAGAAGTGCCGCCCGTTCAGGAATTTGGACGGTGCTGCGATGAGTCGAAAATCAGTGGTTTCGCCAGATTTTGTCGATTCTCGAATCGGGTGTCTGGCAGCCAGATGTAGTATTGCCCGAGAGGATCAACCGGAGTGCCCGCGAAAAGGAAACGACCGCTGTGGACATGTCCCAAGTGCCGACACAAGTTCGTGACGCGCAACATGTGGCATTCGTGCGGTCGCTACCGCATTGCGGATCACTTCAAGGGAAAAGACCCCATTACCCGCAAACTGTTTCAAGCCTTTAACTCTTTGGTGCGGACGTTCGGCTCCTCGACCGTCTATGCACAGAAGACACGTATCGTCTTCCAAACCCGGGCTCGCTTTGCGGGTGTGCTGGTAAGAAAGAATCGCCTGGAAATCGGCCTGTGGTTGAAGCGACGACGAGAGCATCCGCGGCTGTATCGGATTGAATTCTATCCGCCGAACGATTATGTCCACCGGATCCGATTGGCGCGCTTGGACGAGATCGATCGCGAACTGGCCCGCTTTGTGCGGGAAGCCTACAAAGTCGGTCGGCAGGAAGGACCAGCAAACGAGCGGCGGGTGTAGAGCGGCGCGACCTTTACGCTCGGCGGCAAACGGCTGAGTTCGCTACGGTCTGCCGACGTTGTACAGTATTGCGAGATGACCAAGTGTAAATCCAAGGGCGCGTACATGTTGAGCCGTCTTGCGGGCGTGAGCGAAGCCGGATCCCGCAGGCGAAATCCCGAGCGCCGCGAGGGAACGCGTGACCAAACGTAAATCTAAAGGTGCTTATATGATTTCGGCGGTCGCGGAGATGTACGACATCCACCCGCAGACGCTTCGCCTTTACGAACGCGAGGGCCTGCTCAAGCCGAGCCGGACAGAAGGCAATACCCGGCTTTATACGGACGAAGACCTGCAAAGGCTGGAGTTCATCCTGACATTGGCTCGCGATCTCAGCGTGAACATCTCCGGAATCGCCATCATTCTGCAGATGCGCGAGCGAATGGAAGAAATGCAGCGCCAGATTCAGGAGTTTGTGCAATACATTCAGCGCGAAGTGCTGACCCGAGCCACCGCGGCAGCGGATCCCTCCAAAGGCGCGATTGTGCCACTCCGGCGACCCTTGGTGCCGCCCGACTCCAAGCGAAAATAGCCAGGCGGGGAGGCGGGGCGGTTCTAGGGCTGCGGAGCTTCAAACTCGGCCGTCAGGTCAACCTTGAGCCAGATTGGGCCCGGGCCGTCACTGGATCGCCGAAAAACAGCATAGTAGCGAACCGGCATACCCTGCGTCGCAGGCAGCGTCAGGTCAACCGCTTGTTTATGGGAAGGCTCCGTCGCATAGAAACTCTCCGCCGAACGCTTCTGATCGAATGCCTCGAACTGCTCTTCAGTCATGATCATGAGTTCGACGTTGGTGGAGTCGTCGCTGATCGTCACGCGATTGTCTGCTTGAACGAACGACGAAAATTCTCCCCGTATACGAGGCGCAATCACGTGTGCCGGCACCTCAAACGGAAATCTTAGAGATTTCTGGAGCTTTAGCACGCCGCGCGTGATTTTTTGGGGAGGAAGGGTGTCCCGTTGCGAAATGTGGTCCGAGCCGGCGCCGCCTTCGCTGGGCTCCCTGGACGCGCGATTGCACCCAGACCACGGGACTAAGGCTGCTCCCAAGATCGACATCGCCCACAGGCGCCAGATTGTGCGGCGGAAATCGCTGCAACTCCATTCCGGAAGCATCTGCTGAATTAATGAGAATTTCATTTTTCTGCAACCATAGTTCACAAGTTACAGCATTAAGTTAGAGCCATGAAACCGGAAAATCCAGATGGCGTTCGGGATTCGCAGCCCAGTGGCGTGGCTTTGCGTCGCGAGAAGACGCTCAGGTTCGACCTGGAGGTGCAAAGCGGCGGAGCCCTGGTTCTGCATTGCCAAGGCCGGATCATTTTTGGCCCGGAAGCGCGCGCTCTGACCCGCGTCGTCGCCGATGTATTACCGACGACGGGAAGGCTGATCGTCGACCTAGCTGGCGTAGAGTCGGTCGACAGTGCGGGCCTGGGCGAACTGGTGCTTCTGTACTTGTGGGCCGATGCAGCCGGTCATTCGTTGAAATTTGCCGGGCCGCGCCCGCAAGTCCGCAGTCTGCTGGAGTTGACCAATCTGGTGTCGGTGTTCGATACCTATGCGAATGTGGCGGACGCCGCCGCAGCAATGTATTGCGAGGAAGTCTGCTCCGCCTGACAACCCGTCAGTGAGGAGACGCCGACATCCCGCTCTTACTTCTCGCGCTGAAAGAGGTAGCGATTGCCGCGATCTTTGGCGAACTCCTCGGCCACTTTGAGGAATGCACGTCCAGCGTGCGAGAGCGTGGCCTCATGGCGATAGACGAGCCGGAGCTGGCGCTCAAAATGCAGTTCACGCACGGCGACGCGAACCAGCTCCCCGCGCGCGATCTCGTTTTCTACGCTGATCTCCGGCACCAACGCCACTCCGTTCCCCATGGCTACAAACCGCTTGATCGCCTGCAGCGTGGGAAGTTCGACGTCCATATGAAGGGGCGTTTTGTGGAAGCGGAAAGCCTCAATCACCTTGTCGCGGTAGGGCGAGGCCACAATGTGGGCGACAAAAGATTCCGTGCCCAACTGGCGAATGCTCACTTCGCCCGCTGAGGCCAGCCCATGACCGGGTGGAACGACGAGAACCAGCTCATCGAGGTAGACAACGGTGGACTCGATTTGTGGGTCTTGCGGGTCATAGGAGAGCACTCCAAATTCGACCGTATGCTTGAGGATGTCATCGGGGATGTGGCTGCCCAGGGCCCTTTGCACGGTGATCCTGATCATGGGATGACGGCGGCGATATTCCGCCAGAACGGGGAGCAGATACAGAGCCGTGAATTCATTGGCGGCAATCGCCAGCTTGCCCTTCTGCAGTTCTCGCAACTCCGCCAAAGCTCCCTGGGCGTCCTCCCTCAGGTTGAGGAGCTTTTCCGCGTACTCCTCGAGCACCTGACCGGCATCGGTCAGCATGCCTTCGCGCGAAGAGCGATCAAAGAGAGGCTCGCCAATCTCTTGCTCGAGCTTGCGGATGGTCTGGCTGACTGCCGATTGAGTGCGATAGAGCTTCTCTGCGGCACGTGAGAAGCGCCGCTCTCGGGCTACTGTGAGAAAGACTTCCAGCTGGGACAGGTCCATAGGGGTCGAGAGCCCGCGCCGAGTTCTGGTGGCTTCGCTATCTCCTGATGATTCTTAATCAATGTGCCGATATGATAAATGCAACTAATATTATAAGTTGTTCTAACGTTTCCGTAAAGATAATAAACTTTTCTTTTGACGCGCCAGTTCTTAGAGTAGAAGTTTATTCCTTCGAAGGACATGGAGGATCTATGGACCGACCTCGAGTTACGATTTTCGATACCACGCTTCGCGACGGTGAGCAATCGCCGGGCTGCAGTATGAACGTTCAGGAAAAACTGCGACTGGCGCAGCAGCTTGATCGTCTCGGCGTCGACGTCATCGAGGCTGGATTTCCGATCGCCTCCGACGGCGACTTTGAAGCCGTACGAGCGATTGCCGCCTCGGTGCGGCGGCCTATTATCGCCGGTCTTGCGCGCGCGCGAAACGAAGATATCGATCGCGCGTGGGAAGCGCTCAAGGAAGCAGCGCGGCCGCGCATCCATGTCTTTCTGGCAACGTCCGACATCCATCTGAAATACAAGCTGCGCATCTCGCGCGAGCAGTGTCTGGAGCAGGCCGCAGCGTCTGTCCGGCATGCCAAGTCGTTATGCTCCGATGTGGAGTTCTCGCCGGAAGACGCCACCCGTACCGACCGCGACTTCCTGTGCAAGGTAGTGGAGGCTGTGGTAGCGGCGGGGGCAACCACCGTCAACATCCCGGACACCGTCGGCTACACGATGCCCGAGGAATATGCGCGCATTCTGAGAGTTCTGCGCGAAACGGTTCCAGGGATCGACAAAGTCACGATCTCGACGCACTGTCACAATGATTTGGGCCTGGCGGTGGCGAACTCCCTGTCTGGGGTCCAAGCTGGAGCGCGGCAGGTGGAGTGCACGATCAATGGCATCGGCGAGCGTGCCGGCAATGCCTCGCTGGAAGAAATCGTAATGGCCATGCGGGTGCGACCCGATCGCTATCCCTTCGAGACGGGTATTGCGAGTGAGCAGATCTTTCCTTCGAGCCAGATGCTGGCCGAGATCACGCACGTGCCGGTGCAGCCGAACAAAGCGATTACTGGACGGAACGCATTCGCGCACGAAGCGGGCATCCATCAGGACGGCGTGCTCAAAAACCCGCTCACGTACGAGATCATGACGCCCCAGTCGGTGGGCGTCCCCGATTCGAAGCTGGTCCTGGGCAAGCACTCGGGACGTCATGCGCTGGCGCTCCGCTGCGAACAACTGGGCCACCAGTTTGAACGCCGCGAACTCGACGAGGTATACCGCAAGTTCGTTGTGCTGGCCGACAGAATCAAGAAGGTCCAGGACAGCCACCTCCTCGAACTGATTCAGGAAGTGCGCGGCAAGCGTATTCCTCCGGCTTCGGCTACGCTTCCGATCACGCGAGCTGCGTCGGCTGTTGCGGGTTCGCACGAAGTACCTCCGACACCATTTCCTGCCGCGGTGACCGGCGCAGGTGGCCCTGCAACGATGCCGATCTCATTCGCCGATCACCACAGCGAACAGGAAGACTACCTCTGGGGCGTGTAAGGATGTGTGGCCCCGGTTCGGCGCCCGCTGCGACTTGTTGACCCCTGTTGGACCCCGGGAATTTTCATGCCTGCCGTCCAGTTTGAGTATCCTTGTGTACCTGAAATGAGGAAGCTATGAAACTGCGCGTCACTTCCCTTCCGGGAGACGGAATCGGCCCGGAGGTCACCCTGCAAGCCGTTCGCGTGCTGGAAGAGATCGCTGATGCCTTTGGCCACCGCCTGGAAGTGGATGAAAAGGATATTGGCGGCGCGGCGCTGACCAAGTTCGGTAATCCGTTGCCCGAAGCTACGATCGAGTCGTGCCTTCGGTCGCAGGCCGTGTTGCTGGGAGCCGTCGGAGGACCGGCGTTCGATCATTATCCGCGCGAGTTGCGGGCTGAAGCTGGATTATTGCGCCTCCGTCAGGTCCTGGGTGCTTATGCGAACCTGCGGCCGGCGGTGTTTTATCCGGCCTTGCGGGCGTGTTCTCCGCTGCGGGAAGAAGTGGTCAGAGGCACAGACATTTTGATTGTCAGGGAATTGTTGGGCGGGCTTTATTTCGGTGAGCCCAGATCCATTACAGGCGACGCGGGCAGACGCCTAGCGGTAAACACGATGCGCTACGGCGAGGATGAGGTCGAGCGCATTGCGCGGGTGGCGTTCCGTCTGGCGCAGGGTCGACGCAAACGTCTACTGTCGGTCGACAAGTCCAACGTCTTGGAATGCTCCCGCTTGTGGCGCGAGGCGGTGACACGCATCGCTGCTGAGTTCCCGGACGTTCAACTGTCGCATCAATATGTGGACTCGGCAGCGATGGTGCTGGTCCTGAAGCCGGCTGAATTCGATGTCGTCCTCACGGAAAACATGTTTGGCGACATCCTTTCGGACCTGGCCGGCGGGGTGGTCGGATCGCTGGGGCTGTTGGCGTCGGCGAGCATCGGCGGCCCGGTGGGGCTGTACGAGCCGGTGCATGGATCTGCGCCCGATATTGCGGGCAAGGGCATCGCCAATCCGCTGGGAGCGATCCTCTCGGTGGCACTTATGTTGCGACACTCCTTCCAGTTGCAGCGCGAGGCAGAGTGCGTGGAAGCAGCGGTATTCTCCGCGTTAGATGGCGGATTCCGCACGCGCGACCTGGCACGGGGAGACGAGGGAATGTCCAGCACTGAGGAAATGGGAACCAAGGTCGCGGAACGGGCTCGTCTCGCCGCCTCCGGAGCTCCACAGAAATTGCGGGCGTGAGCCATTTGGCGCGAGGGCTATTGGCCCAGAGTGCAGTCACGAATGGACGTTGCAGTGGTTACCAACAGGACCTTCCGTCACCTCCGAAGCCTAATTCTTTGAGAGCGAATAGCCGTAAGATTCGGTTAGGTTCTCAGGCAGAAACCATGCTCTCGAAGTGTAGTAACCCCGACTGTTCGGCCCATTTCCTCTACCTGAATCGAGGCAAGCTCTTTCGTTTTGTAAGGCGGAACGCTGCCTACCCCGAACCGGATTCGTACCAGAGATCGTCACCTGGCTTTGAGTTCTTCTGGCTGTGTGAGACCTGTGCTGGAGAACTGACGCTCGAAGCGGACGCGGCACACGGAATCCATGTCGTGTCCATCCACCGCAAGGCTTTAGCCGCCAGGGCCGCGTTATAGTTTGCTGGGTAAGGCGGCGGGTGGTCGGGCGTACACACCCGTTAAGGCATTCCAGCGAATTCGCATCACATCGCCGAACATTCGGAGTCCATCGCGGAAAGGGTGCAGGCGAGTCCCCTCGCTGTGAGCCCACGCGACCGGGACTTCGACCGGAGTCATACCCATGCGACGCGCCAGGAACAATATCTCGGGATCGAAGCCCCAACGCTCAATTCTTTGCAGAGGGAATATTTTCTGCGCTGCTTCCCGGCGGAACGCCTTGAAGCCGCATTGGGTGTCTTTGAAATGCAATCCCAGGACGAGCCGGAGCAATAGATTGAAAATGCGTCCGAACAACTGGCGATACAGGGGCTGGCGTTCGGTCTGCAATTCGGCGCGGAGCCAACGCGATCCGATGGCGATGTCAGCGCCCTGAGCGATCGCATCGAAGAGCTTCTGAGCTTCAGCAATCGGCGAGGACAGATCGGCGTCACTAAACAGGCAGATTTCGCCCGCGGCGTGGAGCATGCCGTTACGCACACTGTAGCCTTTCCCGCGATTCCCCGGATTCTGCACCAGTCGGACATACGGATGAGTGCGGGCATAGGCGCGGACGATTTCGGCGGTATCGTCGCGGGAGCCGTCATCGACGACTACAACCTCCGCGTCCCATTGGTGTTGTGCAATATGCCGGAGGATCTCATCCAGCGTCGGCTTGATGCGGCCGCTCTCGTTATAGGCAGGAATGACCAGGCTGTAAGTCAAAAGGCAGTTCTCAGTTTCCGAGAGAACTCAATTATGCCACTCGGCGGCGTTGCTCGAGCATGCGAAAGAACTCTGAGACAAGTCCGGCATCCCACAACCCTGCGTGCGCTTCTTCCCTCATGGTAATCGCGGACTGCTCGTGACTGAGAGCAGGTTTGTAGGGGCGTGCCGTACGCAGCGCGTCATAGACATCGACAACCTGCAAAATCCTCGGCAAGAGTGGAATCTCACCCTGGCGAAGCCCGTCGGGATAGCCGCTGCCGTCGGAGTGTTCGTGATGATGGCGAATGATCGGCAGCACCAGGCGGAGCGATCGCAATGGCCGACAGATCGTTTCTCCGGTGATGGGGTGTTTCCTCATGATCTCCCATTCTGCCGGGGTCAGGTTGCTGCCTTTTTTCAGGATCTCGTCGGGAACCGCGATTTTGCCAAGGTCGTGCAGAAAGCCGCCGCGCCGCAGAGCGACGATGCTCTCGTCATCGAGCCCGAGATGACGCCCCATGTCGGCCGCGTCGCGGGCCAAACGTTCGCAGTGTCCTTCGGTGTAAGGATCGCGCGATTCTACGCTTAGGCCTAACGTGCAGATTACGGACTCGGCAGTTTCCAATTCGTCGGTGAATTCTTTCAGTTTAAGAAGCGAACTGACTCGCGCGAAAAGTTCCTCGGGGGTAATCGGCTTGGTGAGGAAGTCGTCAGCACCGGCTTCAATGCCCTTGACACGGTCCTGTCGATCGCTAAGTCCGGTAACCATGACGACGGGAATCAGGCGAGTGGCGGGATCGTTTTTTAGCTCACGACACAGCTCGTAGCCGGATTTGCCGGGCATGATGACGTCGAGAAGAATCAGATCTGGAGGGTCGCGGCGAATTTCGGCTTCAGCATCGGCTGCATGCTGCACCGCCACAATCCGGTAGCCTCGCCCAGAGAGCAATTCCCTCAGCAATTCCGCGTTTTGCGGATAGTCATCTACCACCAGAATCGATGGCTGTCGCCGCCCCCCGAGCAAGTCCTTCATATCCTGATAAGAGCGGGGCGCAGAAGGAAAAGTTGTCCGCCGTGGTTTGAGGGGAGAAGTCATGGCCGCCACCCTTATGTAATTGATTGTAACCAATGGAGGTATTTTGCGCACGGTGCAAAAACGATTTTTCGTAGCGTCGCTCAGAGAAACTGAACATTTTCGATGTTCAGCCGTCATAGTCCGAGCTTCGCCGGCGTGTCAGTCTGACTCGCATGTCACGCAGGTTGATCTTGATTCTCGTGTTAGTGAGCATGGCCGAGTCTGGCCTGGCCGCACCCAAACCGCACGTCGTGGCGTTCGGCCCGTGGGTACCGGTGAAGTGGCCAGACACGACCGGGCAAAAGATGCTGGACTTGAAGATCCGCGGCCTGCTTGTGGACACGCGTTTGAAGGAATTTACGACGGATGCGCCGCATGAACTAACCGACCGGCTGTTCGCGGTCCGTCGGGTATTTCGCGTCAACGACGCGCTCCCGAATGAAAACCGCGTTCGCTGGCAGTGGCAGCGGGGTGGGTGGCTGCTGGTTGACCGCGTGACAGGAAGAGTTACACCGTTGAGCTTGCCGGAGTTCGATCCATACTATTCGACCGCCAACTGGTACCGCGACTACGTTGCCTATTGCGGGATCTCGGAAGACGGCAAGAAACTCTTCGCGATGGTGATTCAGGTGGGCAGGAAGAAACCCATCCTGAAGAAAGACGTGGGCGAGCCTGCCGGCGACGATGCGCCCGATTCGGAGTGCCCAGCTCCGACATGGGAACGGACGCCGATCCGAGTCACCTTCCAGCCCGATGACACACAAAAGATTGTGTTCTCAATCCGCGGGCGCGTGGTCGATGTCGTCAACGAGCCCGACGAAGATACAGAATAGTAGCGACCGGAGACATGCCGTGCGAACGGGGATCAGTCCCCTGCCGATTCCACAGGAGGCAATTCCTCCGCAACTGTGCGGGCATGCACCTTGGCGCTCGTCACCAGCACTACCGACGACACCACGACGGCGCTGCCCACCACGATGTAACGGTCGATACGTTCATGTAACACGAGCCATCCCAAGAACAAGGCGACTACCGGGTTGACATACGCATAGGTCGCGACTTTTGATGTCGGCACGTGCTGCAGGAGCCAGATGTAGGCGGTGTAGCCGATCCAGGAACCGCAGATGACAAGGTAGATAATCGCACCCATGCCACGCGCGGTCCACTGCACGGGCACCGTCCGCTCGAAGATCCCCGCGAAGATGAAATTCGCCAGCCCGGCAAACGTCACTTGCCACGCGGTGGCGCTGAAAGGATCTGCCGCGGTCTTCCATTTCTTCGCCAGCACCGATCCCAACGCCCAGCTGAAGGATCCTCCGAGCAGGGCGATCGACCACCACAATTCGCGGCGTCCGATTGACGACGGTGACACGAGTTCCGGCCAGATCAGAACCATGACCCCCATGATTCCGATCACAAGTCCAATCTTGCCGCGTCGCGCAATGTGGTGATCTCCGAGCAACCACGTGTCGAGCACAAGAAACCAGAGCGGCGTGACGGCGATGATCAGCGCCGAGAGGCCGGTAGGAACAACCTGCTCGGCATACGACAGCGTGAGATTCCCGCCGGTCAGCAGCAAAATCCCTACGACCGCCATATGAAACAACGCAGTTGGGGAATGACGGATTGGCCGTCCGCTGAGCGCACACCATGCCAGCATGAAGATGCCCGCGATCGTGAATCGCGTCCCGCACATCAGTCCAGGTGGTATGTGCTCGACGGCGATGCCGATGCCCAGATAAGTCGAACCCCAAAAGAAATAGACCAGCGCGAAGGCAACGATGACCTTCCATCGCATTGTGGAGACAACGCCAGTCATGAACGGAAAAGGGTCAGAACAGGAAGTCAGGATAGCAGAGCAATCGCCGATCCTGATATCCGCCGGATCGGACGCCAGCCCAACTACTTCAGCAACTCTCGAAGTGCGGCGACCTCCGCTTTAATTGCTGTGCGCAGAGACGGTTCAACATCGGGCGCGAAAAACGGCGAATGATTCGAAGGCAGCAATGCTTCCGATGCCTTGGCCCCGGCGAACTTCTGCGGGTCTGCGCCGCCGAGGTTGACATACAGCGACGGTACGCCCTGCTCAACGAACACCGAGTAGTCTTCCGACGGCATGATCGGCTCGGTGGCGATGACATTCTCCTTGCCGAGTGCGGCCGCAAGCGGCGCTCGCAGGCGTTCCGCCAAAGCCGGATCGTTGTACACCGCACTGGTACTCTCGAAGCGCTCGACCAGAGGGTCCTTCTGGGCACCGCCTGCCTGAGCCTCGGCTTTGACGATGCGATGGATCGCCGCCAGGACCTGCGTGCGGACCTCGGTATTACGGGTACGGACAGTTAATCCCATTTCCGCTTGGTCGGGGATGATGTTGTTTTTTGTGCCGGCGCGAATGTAGCCGACCGTGATCACCGCCACTTCACCTGATTTGATCTCGCGCGAAACGATGGTTTGCAGCGTCAGGATGGTTCGCGCGGCGATGACGATGGGATCGATCGCGGTGTATGGCTGCGATCCGTGGCCGCCCTTGCCGTAAATCGTGATGCGGATGGAGTCGGCGTTTGTGTTGTACACGCCGGGAGTGATGCCGATCTGTCCGGCGGGAAGCCCGTTACCAACGTGGAAAGCGACCCCGTACGCGGGCTTGGGGAAGCGTGTGAAGAGGCCATCTTTGACCATGGCCTCAGCGCCGCCGATCGTCTCCTCGGCCGGTTGCCCAATCAGCATCAGCGTGCCGTGCCACGTATTCTTGCTCTGCGCCATGATTTCCGCAGTGCCCGCCAGTGACGCCATGTGCAGATCGTGTCCGCAGGCATGCATGACCGGCACATCAAGCCCGGAATCGTCCTTGACATGAACCTTGCTCGCGTAGGCCAGGCCCGTCTTCTCTTCTACGGGCAGAGCGTCCAGTTCAGTCCGCAGCATGACCGTGGGCCCGGCGCCGTTCTTCATGATTGCGACCACACCGGTGATACCCACGTGCTCGGCGACCTCGTAGCCCAAGCTGCGCAGGCGCGCGGCTAGCTTTGACGCGGTCTGCGTCTCATGCATCGACAGCTCTGGGTGCTGATGAAGGTCGATGTAGAGGTCGTGCGCTTGTGAGTAGACAGCGTCGACCTCTTTCGAGCCCACACTTGTCTGTCCCAGAATGGAACCCGTCAAGGCGAGAAGAACCAGCACATGTGCCGTTTTCATGATGCAGCGATGATAACGGTGCACGCGATTTGTAACAAACTGTGCCGTCCCGAACCCACCGGAAATCGTGAGTGAACAGCGCAGTAATCGCTCCGATGATGTCCAATTGCGCATGGAGCGTTGAAATCCGCACATCACTGCCCATTGCACTTTCTCCGCACCTCGAGTGGACGGCAGTGATCTGTCCTGTTCAGTCGTAGCCAGCCACAATCATCCTGCGGATTTCTCGACGAAAGTTCGTCTCGAGAAGCGCAGCACCAATCCCCCCGTTGCGCGGCCATTTGCGCGCACGAAAGGTGTGAGCTGTGAAAACCATTGGTTCGAAGTGTGTCTTCTTCTTTCTGTTTTTCGTCAGTTCATTTTTCGCGGTCACAGTCGTGGCACAGCAGGTTTCCCTTACTCCCGCGACGCTGAATTTCGGTGGCGTCGTCGTTGGAGGAAGTAAATCCCAAACCGTAGTCGTGAAGAACATCACAAAACGCAAGATTGGCATTTTTCAAGCAAGCGTGACTGGAACGGGATACGCCATCAGCGGCATGAAGTATCCGATTTCTATTCCCGTAGGACAGAGCGTGTCGTTCAGTGTGACATTCTCGCCTCCGGCCGCTGCAACGGATACTGGCACGGTTTCGCTGGTAACACAGAATTGGTGGAAGAACGTCAGAACTGGGACATCGACTGCACAAGTTGCGCTGTCGGGATCGGGTGTTACGGGAGCGCAGATCTCGGCTTCTCCTTCCAGCGTGGCATTCGGCAGCGTCATGGTTGGCAGTTCTCAAAGCGCGACCGCGGTAGTGAGTAATACTGGATCGGCAAACCTGACAATCTCCGGGACCTCGCTCTCCAGTGCTGCGTTCTCCGTGAGCGGGCTCAATCCTCCGATCACGCTGACCGCCGGACAGAGTCTGACTTTCGGCATCGTTTTCGCGCCGACTAGCGGCGGAAACGCGTCAGGGAACCTCGCAGTGACATCCGATGCCTCTAATGGACAACTGAACATGGGCTTATCCGGCACGGGCATGACACCGGGCCAATTGACTCTCTCTCCGTCGACCTACAATTTCGGCAACGTCAATACCGGGCAGACTGCTACAACAAACGGGGTCTTGAAAGCCGTTGGCTCCCCCATCACAATTTCGACAGCCTCGAGTACGAGTACCGAATTCTCGCTGAGCGGCATTAGCCTTCCGGTCTCCCTTGCCGATGGCCAATCCATCCCGTTTACTTTGACCTTCCAGCCTCAGGTTTCGGGAGCTGCCACAGGTTCCGTGTCGTTCGTGAGCAATGCAACGAACTCGCCAAGCACCGAAGCGCTTAGCGGTACCGGTGTGACGCCGGCT
>Ga0335082_10005041_pt1 | contig 14403 bp, 14 predicted proteins | sample Lox_Sample_41_FD_206718 | JGI IMG/M metagenome (GOLD analysis project Ga0335082, IMG submission 206718) | Soil microbial communities from Loxahatchee National Wildlife Refuge, Florida, United States - Lox_Sample_4.1 | ecosystem: Environmental > Terrestrial > Soil > Wetlands | place: USA...
CACGACGGCGGGTCACCAGAGGCGAAGGTCACCAGCGTGCCCATCCTCCGGCCGCTCCTCCAGCTCCGAAGGCGGGACCGGATCCACCCGGCCAGGAGGGGCAGGGGCTGCATGGACCCTGCTCATTCGAACATTAGCGCCGCTAACGATATATCGGGGAAATATCACGGGTACAGTGCGTCAACGTGCCGTTCACAGGTCCGCTCATCACGCCTGGACCGCTGCGCCGGTATCTCACAACGGCCGGGGCGCCCGATTCTATCTGCCGTTACGGTACGAGGACTGGATCGCGTGGCCTGCGTTCTGGACTTGGCGGCAGCCAGGATCGCGTCGGCTGCGGTGCGGCGGATCTGCGCGTGGGGACGGTGTACGGTCAGCCCGAGGTCGGTGCAGGCGTCGGCCGTCAGCACTCCCGCGCCGCCGATGTTGGACACGATCGCGACGGTGCCGCCCGCCGGGACGGGCTGGGTGGCCAGCAGCGCGGCGGTCTCGATCAGGTCGCCGAAGTCGGGCACCACGATGACGCCGGCCTGGGCGAACAGGGCATGCCTGGTGACGAGCGGGGTCGCGACCGCGGCGGCGTGCGAGGCGGCCGGCCCATCAGGTCCACCCGGGCGGCCAGCGGCTGCTCGGCCAGCAGGTCGTCATCGGGCCCGAGCAGCGGCCGGACCTGCTTCTCGAAGTAGGCGCGCTCGGCAGGATCTCCGATCCTCGCCGCGATGACCAGCGGCCAGCCGGCCCGCCGGGGCGACCCGCACCGCGCGGTGCGCGCCCTTGTCGGGGGACATCCGGCCGACGAACAGCAGGTAACCGCCAGTCCCGGGTCCGGGCTTGTGGACGTCCAGGTCGATGCCGTGATGGATGACCGCCGCCACCGGGATGGGCCCGAAGCTGCGGGCATGGGCGCGGGAGATCGCCACGACCGTCGCGTGCCGGGCGGCCTCGGCCAGCCGGCGGCGGTTCTGCGCGGTGACCTGCCCGTGGATGGTCGTCACCACCGGCTGCCGGGCGATCCCGCGCCGCCCGGCCAGCACGGGGCCCAGATCGGTGTGGTCGTGGATGATGTCGGCGTCAGCCAGCGCCTCGTAGGCTGCCAGGACATTTGCTGACTCCCGGAAATGATCACCCATCGGCTTGGCCGGGGACCGGAATAGCCACCGCCGTGGCACCGGGCAGCTGGACTCACCGACGGTGAACAGCACAACGTCGTGACCGAGCGCGGTCAGGCCGCGCGCGAGGTTGTCGATGACCTCCTCGGTCCCGCCGTAGGCGGGCGGCGGTACCGGGATCCACGGCGGGGCGATTAGTCCGATTCTCATGGCAGGGCTCCTCATTTCGATGGCGAGGACCGCTGGTCGGCCTGTACGGAAGGCGTGACCGCGGTTGCGGTGCCGGGCGGGACGAGGCGGACGGCCTTAGGAAAAGCCCATCGGGGCGTCGGCCGGGCCGGCCGGGCCGGAAGTCCGTCAACAAGCGGGCATTGGTACCAGCATCACCGGCATCCCGGTGTCCAGGACGGCGCGCCGCACAACGAGGGCGCGGCCCGGCTCGAGTCGCTGCGACCAGGCCAGCGCGATCACGTCTGCCTGCTCGGCTCCGGCTACTTTCACGACGTGCTCGGCTGCGGCGCCGCTGCGCAGCTCGAGCCGGGCGCCGGGCAGCGCGCAGTAGCGGGCCAGGAACTCCTGCCCCCACGCCTGACAAGCGTGGGCATGCTGGTCCCAGAACTTTGGCACGGCCGGCTCGGCCACCATGCTGGCCCCGTCGGTGCTGCCCGTCCTGGCGTTGCGCGGCCGGGGCGCCGAAGCGGAGATCCGCGGCGGCCTGTTCGGATGGCCGCCGCCGCCCGCACCGTCCTGGGCCCCGGCGGGGATCACCGCCGGGATCTGTGAGCTCGGTGACAGCACCGCCGCGCAGCCCGGGCCGGGGCGCCGCACCGCCAGGCCGGACGTATCGGCGCCCGGTGGCCCGCCAGTTGCTCGCCGAGATCGGCAGCCGCGCCACCATCGACCGGCACGCCAGCGACCAGATCATCCCGTCCGCCGCCCTCGCCGACGGGACCAGCAGCTTCCAGGTCCCGTTCGTCACCGAGCACGCCGAGACCGCCGGGTGGCTGGCCTGGCTGTTCCTCCGTGCTGAGGTCCGCGCCACAGGCAGCATGCTGGTAGTCCATGGCCGGGACGCCTGCAGCCTGCGCATGGACTCAGGCGGGGAAACATGACCGGTCGGCATGGGCGCTCAGCCGTCAGCGCCAGGGATTACACCTGCCTGGCGGGCATTTGAGCCGTTCGGCCCGGCCTACTGGGACCTTGGCCTCTAGCCAGTCTTGCCGGTGCCGGGCATATTCATGGTGTCTGCGAGGCGAGAGAGGGAGCTGGACCGCGTGAACTGCGGGAGATCGCAGTCGGCGGGAAGGCTGAGAAGCCGGACAGCTACGAGGCTGAATGGCGACCCCCAGGGACCTGATCCGGGCAATGCCGGCGAAGGGAGATCGCCCCGCAGGCCCTTGTCCAGGCGGGAAGACGGGTGCAACGTCACCACCGGGAGGCTGGCCGGAGAATCTGGTCGCGGCCGCCCGCGCCGCCGACGTCACTGATCCGCGTGTGCTGGACGCGATCGGCACACCCCCGGGCGGCGATCATGTCGGCCGGCACGCCACCAGAGCGCATGACAACGCGCCCATCCCATCCCCCGCCATCAGGTGATCACTCAGCCGTCGCTGCCGGCCGCGATGACCGCGGCGCTGGGCCTGACGGGCACCGAAGAGGCCCGGTGCCGAGCATAGTTACCAGGTCGCGCTGCTGGCCGCCTGGGCGGGCAGCACCGGCATCTGGCCGGACCTGGCAGGGCAGGCGCGCCGCAACCTGGCCGCGCACGGCATCGGCAACGTCGTGGTCCTGGTCGGCGGCCGAACCGGGGGAGCCCCGGAATTCGCCCCGTCCGGCGCGATCATAGTCTGCGCCCGCCTGGTCCAGCCGGCCGGCCCGGGGGGCGCGGAACGTGTCGTCCTGTACCAGAAGAAGCCGAACGGCCCGCGGCGGGTGCCGATCGTGGCGGCGGCGAGCTTCGTCCGGCTCCACGGCTCTGGCACGGTTTCCCCTGCAGAGCCGTGACAGCTGACCCCTGCCCTGCTCCTTCACCGCTGGCCGCACCGTCAGCCGGCACGGCACCAGAGAGCCCCGCCGGGCCAGCGGGCAAGCCTGTCCGGCCAGGCGCATCCGCCGCCGTGCCGGGTAGCCGGCATCGGGCGGGGAATCATCTCCAGATGCCAGCAGAGCCCTCCCGCGCGCCCGCCGGCGAGACACCCGGCGATCCCGCCCCGCCCAAGCCAGAATCGCCGGACCCGGCCCGGCCCGGACCAGCCGGGCCACCGCCGGTCCCGCACCCCGACCCGCCGCAGCGGCCGCAGCCGCCGCACCCGGCGCCGCCGCCGTGGCCGCCGCCCAGGCCATGGCCGGAACCGCCGGCACCGCCCCCGGCACCCCGGCCGCAGCCGCCGCCCCCGCCCGAACCCGAACCGGAACCGGAGCCAGGACCCGTCCCGCCGCCCGAGCCGCAGCCGCGGCCGCTGCCCCCGCCCGAGCCCGAACCGGAGCCCGGGCCGGGCTGAGCGCAATAACCTGGAGGAACTCCGGGCCTGCCCGCGAGCGGTAATAGAGAGAAACCCGCGAGGGCGTCCCAGGCAACGTGGCGCCCCGCCCGTCCCGCCCGTGGCGCGGCGATCCCGGGCCCACCGCACCGGCATGGCAGCGTCCGGGCCGCCGACGCCGTACCCCACCGTGCCGACGTGGACCAGCTGCTGAAACTGCGAGCGGCAAGACCGCCGGTGCGGTCGCTCTACCCGAGGTGACCAAAGTCCCTAGCGGCATCAGCCCGGCCGCCCGAACGCTTGGGGTTGCGAGGTTGCCACCGTGCCGCCAGGACCGCCGGCCCGTACGGCATACCCGGTCCCGGCGGCAGGAGCCGGCTAGGCCAGCCACGTGCCAGGTCGGCGCGGCCCTCGCCAGAGGTGTCCGGTCAGGTGCCGGGAGCAGATTCCGGCGCGCACTAGGTAACAAGGGGCAAGGCCATGACGCACACCCATGACGCCGTCGTTCACACCCACGAGCACGCTCACCTGGTGCACTACCTGCGGCACGGCACCCAGTGGGAACACATGGCGGCCACCCACTCGCACGAGCACAACCACCCGGCCGTGGAACACGACCACGAGCCCCATGTCGACGCCGACGCCGAGCACCTCAGGCAGGCCCACAGCCACGATCACGCCCACCCCGCCAGCAGCTGACCGGTCCTGGCGACCTGCTCAAGCCAGCAGAGCCGTCCGGGCCGCCGGTGTCGTTGCCTGTTCTTTGGCGCTCTGGCCAGGCCATGCGCGGGCTTCCTTGTCCTCGGCGGAACTGCTCGCCACCACGGGTCCTGGCGCGAACCGCCTCGCCTCTGATCTCTGGGGCCAAGGTCCCGGGTGTGTGGGCGCATCGCCTCTTGGCTGCCGCGATCAGCAGGGTCATCGTGGTCGTGAAGGGATGCCAGGATGCTCCGGCGGCCGACGGTATGTGGGACGCGGGCCGCGAGGGCGGTTCGCGGGCTGTGGCCTGACCGCAACCCGCTCCGGCGCACCATGGACCGGGCCGAGGCCATAATCATGGGCGGGCTGGTCGTGGCCTTCCTGGCCGGGGCCCCGCTAGCCGCGGTTGCCGCCGGGCACGCGGCCTACAGCGCCGGCTCCCGCACCGCCCACGCTCAGCAGGCCACCTGGCGGCAGGTACCGGCGGTGCTGGCCGCCACAGCTCCCGCTGCGGGGTTCCGCCAGGACCATGTAACGGTGCCAGCCAGCTGGACCGCCCCGGACGGCGCCCGGCATGCTGGCACCGTTCTGGCCCTCCCGGGCACCAGGGCCGGCCGCACGGTGATGGTGTGGGTCGATGCGGCTGGCTGGCTCACCGGCCACCCGCCGCTCCAGCTGGCGCAGGTGCGCGGCCAGGCGGCGCTGGCCACCATGCTCACCCCCCTGGCCGTCGGCTTCATCGTGCTGTGCGCGGGCCTGCTGGCCCACGCCGTGCTGGGACGACGGCGGCGGGCCGCCTGGGACGCGGACTGGCAGGTAACCGAGCCACAGTGGACCAAGCGCCGCTGAGCGCCCGCTCGTGCGGTTAGGCGGACGCGGCGCTGGACCTGTCGGCCGCGGCCTGGTGACAAAAGACCCTGCCTGGTCCCCGGCGTCGGCCGACATGCTGTCACTCATGAACATGTCAGCCGACTCACCGTCAGCCGCTAACGGCACCACCGAGCTTACCGAGCGTATCCGCCGGCTTGAGGGCCAGATGGCGGCAGTCACCGAGGCACTCGAGGTCCTCACGCGGGGCCTGGAGAGCAGCCCCATGGCCGAGCCCCCGGACCGTCACATCGAGGAGGCAGCGCGGCGGGCGCATGAACTGCTGCTCCTGGCAAAAGCGCCGCCACCGGGCGCCGGGCCAGCCGCGGCCGGTACCAGTACCTGACCAGCCGCTGGCCAGGGCAACCTGCGGTTCTGGCGCCAGATCCGCGTGCTTCACATGGGCAGGATCAGCCTGCCGCCAGGCTGGTGTTCGATCCGGGATCCGAAGCCGCGGCTGATCGTGTCGAGCGTGGCTGCCAGCCATCCGGTGTCGGCGGCGCTGGCGTGCCACAGCCGCATGTTCCTGGCCTGCATCGGCACCATGGTCAGGGCCGCGAGTTCGCCGGCGCCCGCCTGGACCGACGCGAAGTACAGCAGGCGCAGGTCGTCCCGGTAGCTCTCGTAGCCGGTGATGCCTTCGTAGTCGTCGATGCAGTCGCCGCAGCCGTACAGGACGAGCTTGCCCCGGTAGACCTCGATGGGACGCGGGTGATGGGAGGAGTGGCCGTGGATCAGGTCGACGCCGCCGTCGATCAGCCGGCGGGCGAAGCGGACCTGGTCGCCGGGCACCTCATATCCCCAGTTGGAGCCCCAGTGGATGGACACGACGACGATGTCGCCGGGCTGCCGGGCGGCCTGGGTCCGGGCGATGAGGGCATCGGCGGTCGCGGGGGACAGGCTGGGCAGCAGGTCCACGCCGGGCCGGGTGTCGGTCGCGGCCCAGTCCGGCGGGATGCCGCTGCAGGCGGTCCCGCAGGAAAAGACCAGCGCCCGGCCCCGCCCATCAGGGAGCGGGACGGCCACCGACTGCCGGGCCCGGGTCTGGTCCAGCCCGGCTCCGGCCGCCGCCAGCCCGGCACCGGCCAGGCAGCCGAGCGTCTCGGCCAGCCCTGGCTGTCCGAAGTCCAGCACGTGGTTGTTGGCCAGGGCGCAGACGTCCGGCCGGGCCACCGAAACGCACGGCAGGTTGTCCGGGTTCATCCGGTAGTGCACGGCTTTGCCGAAGACGAAGTCGGCGCTGCGGGTGATGCTGGTCTCCAGGTTGATGATCCGGACGGCAGGTGCTGCCTCCTCAAGCACCGGCAGGGCGTCGCCCCAGGGCCAGGAGAAGCTGACCGGGCGCGGGATCGGCCCGTGGGCCCGTTCGGCCAGCCGGACGTAGGCGTTCGCGTCGCCGGCATAGGCTTCCCGCAGCTCCGGGTCGCCCGGATGTGGCAGTATCTGGTCGATGCCGCGGCCGGGCATCACGTCGCCGCAGGCGAACAGCCTGACCAGCCCGGTACTCATAAATCCTCGCCACCGTCCTGCCCGGCCGCTGCGATCGCCGCCAGCTCACCGGCCGGCCTGCCCCGGTCGGCGCGGCTCCCGGGCCTGGTATATCTGACCATCTGCATACGGTGACTATCACGGGGCGGCGGTCCTGCCGGTAGTGGCGTAATACCCGTGCTCCCGGCCGCCGGTCTCGCCGGCGGCTGGGACCTAGGTCCTCTGACATCGGGATACTCGCACTGCGGTCGCTCCGCTGGCACCTGCATGGCTGAGTATGCGCCCAACCGGATGAAAGACCGGCCGAGACGGCCCGCGTCTGGGCGATGCTGGCATCGCCGATGCCGGCAAGGCCGCCACTGTCGCGGACCGGCTGCTATCCGACGAGATGTTCAGCGGCTGGGGGATCCGCACCCTGGCCACCTCGATGTCCGCGTACAACCCGATGAGCTACCACAACGGCTCGGCCGGTGCTCCTGCCGGAGCCTGAGCTACAGCCGAGCCCGTACCGCCGCCTGAACCGCTTCCGGGAGGCGTTGCAAGGGAACTCCCTGCCCATTCTTCCCGGCACCGGCGACGCGTACGGCCACATCCAGCTCCCTCCTCGTAGGCGCGGCGGCGATCCGCATCGTGACGTTGACGGCCAGGCCGAAGCTGCACTCGATTACCCGGAACGGCCCACCTGCAGGTAACTATGCGGTCGCATAAGGTCATTAGTCCTGGCAGCGAGATTCTCCTGCGTGAGACCGGAGAGAGGACATGAACCGACGCGGCGACCGGAGCTGCCATGGTGCCGCCTGAGGTCAGGTGCGGACCAGCAGATCCCCCAGTGGCTGGTCGCGGTGCAGGCGGCCGATGGCGTCGGCCAGCAGCGGGGCAACGGACTCGGTCTGCATCGCGGGCGCTGGCGGGTGGCTCTGCGCCAGGCTATCGGTGGTGACCAGGACCGCACGGGAAGCCGCTCCAGCCGGGCGGCGGCATCTGCTACCAGCAGCTCGTGCGTGGCGGCACGACAAACGGGGGCTCGGCGCCGTAAGCCAGCAGAACACCGGCGGCTGCCTCGATCGTCGCGCCGGTGCTGATCATATCGTCGATGATGACGGCAGGGCGGCCAGCGACGTCACCAGCCATCTGCTCAGCGCGGACCGCCGCGCCGCTCACCCTGGTCTTGCGCACGACCGCGACCGGCCGCTCCAGCAACGACGCGTAGTGCTCGGCCAGCTTGGCCGCGCCGAGGTCGGGCGCGACGACCACGGAGTCGCTGCAGCATTTCCGGGCGAGCGCGCTGGCCAGCGCCGGCACCGCCGTCAGCATCTCGACCGGGATGCCGCACATCGCCTCCAGCGCGGTGCTATGCGGATCCACCACGACCATGCGATCGGCTCCCGCCGCAGCCAGCGCGTCCGCAACGACCCGGGCACCGACCGCCTCTCCGTCCTGGCCGCGGCGATCTTGCCGGGCGTATCGAAGTACGGCAGGACCGCCGTTATCCGTCCCGCGCCGCCCCGGCGGCACGCATCGAGCAGCAGGAGCAGCTCAACCAGGTGATCACTGACCGGGGGTCCGGTGGGCTGGATCACGTACACATCATCCCCGCCCAGGCGGCCCAGGGCCGGCCGCATCTCGGTGTCGGGGAACCGCTCCAGCTCACAGCGGACGGGCCCGGTGCTCAGTGCCCTGGCGATAGCGCCGGCGAGCAACGGGTTGGCAGTTCCCGGCACGATCCGAAGGCCCATACACACCTCACATGACCCAGGCGAGCAGGGCCGCCAGCACCTTCGGCCCCACCACGGCCTCAGCCGACATCGACACAGGAACAGGATCCCATTCCCCGGGGCCGACGTGGAGACGCTGCTGCTCATCCCGATCAAGGAGGACCCCCAAATGGGTGCGGCTGCACCAAACGGCAATCCATGCCGCGGTCGCCGCCGGGATCAGGCGCATCGTCTACTCCTCGTTCACGACCGCCGCCCCCACGCAGCCTTCACCTTCGCCCGCCGTCACTACGCCGCTGAGCAGCACATCGGTCAAGGGGTGTCGTTCACTTTCCTGCGCGGCAGTTACTTCTTCATGGGGTCCTGCGCTTGATCATCGGCGATGACGGGTGATCTGTATGGAAAGTATCCAGTTTCCCTTGCGGCAGCTCTGCCGACTGAGCTTCGATGCCGCTGCGGGTCCGGCATCATGACGTTGACTGCGGGCAAGCCGAAGCCGCACTGAACTGCCGGGACGGTCCAGCCGCAGGTAACGATGTAATCGCGTCAGCAGCCCTGGGCCGCACGAGCCATCACGCAACGAGGCGGGGAGGGCTTCCGCCATATGCGGATCACCGTAGCGCGGTGCGCGGATCTGCTGGGCTCCCGCTTCCCCGCGTCTCCACAGAGGTTTCAGTCCCTTCCGTTATCTTGTTCAACGTCGCGCACGCTGGGATAATGCCCGGCCGCGCGGTGGCGAGACCGGCATGCCAGATGATCGCGATGCTCAGCTGGTCCGACCTGGCATGAGCCTGTCAGTGGCTTGACCATGGCGCCGGGAGTGTGTGGTAGCGGAACGCCCTCCAGCACTGCGCACCTGACAGCAGCCGGGGCACCCATTGGGCCGGGCTGGACGTGGTGTCCGGGACCTTCGGCCCTGCCCGCAGCCCGGCGGGCGGGTGGTAATGGACGAAAACGCCCGAGGGCTAACTGGATAGCGGAGGCCTTCTGCTTTTCACCCGTGGTGTGATAGCCCGAATCACCCGTGGCGTGATAGCCCGAAGCCGGCGGCACTGGCATGAGCAGCGGCTGGCTCACCGATGTTGCATCCCGCGACGGCAGCCACTTTGTGCCCCCAGTAACACTCGGCCGCTGCCGGACACTGCGGTAACGAACCTTCTGGAGGGGCGATGATCAGCCGTGCGGACGTGGACAAGCTACTAGACGTGCGGGTGGCAGGGCCGACACTGCTGTCGCTGTATGTGCAAGTGCCGGTGGATCCGGCCGAGTTGCGCGGCTTGCCGGCCCACGCCGGCGAGCTGTTCGCGCTCGCCGCCCGCGACGGGCCCGGCATCCCTGCCGCCATCCGGGTCGGGGCGGCCGACGCGCGGGCTGTCCTGGGCCTGCTGGCCTCCCGCGCCCGCGACTGGCCCGGTCACACGGTGGCGATCTTCGCCTGTGCCGACCTCGGCCTGGCCGAGGCGATCCCGCTGCCGTGCCGGCTGCAAGAGCGGGCCGTGCTCGCCGTCCGGCCGCACGTGCGGCCGCTGCTGCTCGCTATCCAGCGCTGTCCCGCCTACCGGGTCGTGGTGGTCAACCGCCGCCGCGCCTGGCTGTTCAGCATCGAGGGCACCCAGGTCAGCACCACTGCGCTGCCCCCCGCGGAGGGGATGCGCGGCCACGGCTTCAGCGGGTGGTACGGCCTGCAGGCGCACCGGGTCAACGAGCGCATCATCCAGCTTGCCCGCCACCACTACCACGACACCACCGCGCTGCTCGAACGGGCGGTCCAGGCCAGCGGGGCGGAACCGGTCATCATCGGCGGCCACCAGGACACGATCCCGCAGTTCCTTGGTGTCCTGCCGGCCAGGCTGCGTGACCAGTTCGCCGGCTGCTTCATTGCCGACCCGCACACGCTGACCCCGGCGAAGGTCCGTGCCCGCGCCGATCGCGTCATCCAAGACTGGCGGAACCTGCAAGACCAGCGCCTGACCGCCGAGTTCCTGCGCCAGCCGCCCGACGGGCGGACCGCGACTGGCCTGGGCGCCTGCCTTGCCGCGGCGGGTCAGCATGCCATCCAGCTGCTGCTGATCCCGGCGGGCGGCCTGGTTCCCGGGTATGCCTGCCGACGCTGCGGCGCGCTGAGCAGCACCGGCGATAGCTGCCCGCACGGGGCTTGCGAAGCGGTGACCGTCCCCGATCTGATCGAGGAACTGGCCGTCGCCACGCTCAGCGATGGCGGCCAGGTCGAGACGCTTCCTGACCCACCCGGAGGCATCGCGGCGCGCCTACGGCGCGCCCTGCGATTAACGGGATACACGCCGCGCTGACCGGCCAGCCGGTCCGCGTCCGCAACGCCCGGGCCCCGGCGCCAGCACCCTGGCCAACGCCTGCTGCCGCAGCGGCCTTCGGCTTGTCCGGTTGGCATGCAAAGCGGTGTGATAACGGGCGAATCGGCCGGGGTAGCCGCTGGCACGCGGGGCGAAAGTCCCTTGACAGGTGCCCGATCGGCCGCTGCGCTGGCTGCCTGCTGCCGCGATGGTCAGGGTATGAGCAGAGCAGTTGCTACGCATGCCGTGCCAGACGGGCGGGCGGCTCGCCCGGGTGAGTGCGCGGGAACCATCGGCCACGAGCACTCGGTCGATGAGATACGGGTGGCTCACCGTGTCGTGGCAGTGCTGGGTGGCCGGTACTCGGCCGAACTCGGCATCGACGTGGACGCTGGCGAGGCGGAGGTTGAGCGGTGGTTCGTGGCTGCCGCCATGTTCGGCGCCCGGATCTCGCCGCGTATCGCAGAACGGGCGTTCGGCATGCTGGCGGCGGCCGGGCTGGCCCGGATCGGCCAGTTGCGCCATGTCCCGACCGCCGATCTCATCGGCATGCTGGATGCGGGCGGCTATGCCCGCTATGACTTCCGCACCGCCACCCGGCTGCTCCAGCTGTGCGAGGTCATCGGCGACCGGTACGACGGTCAGGTCGGCCTGATCGGCCGCCGGTTTGCGGCCTACCCGTCCATCCAGCCCGTGGGCGTGCGCTGACCGGGAATACGCAGGGCCGTAAGTCTCCCCGGCATTTGAGGCCGGGGCGCCGTGGCAGGCCGCCGCGCCGGTGAGTCAGCCGAGCTTGACGGAAAAGGGCCGTGATGCGAGCGCGCAAGCCCGGTGATGAGGCTGATCATGGCGAGCAACCGGCCGCGGTGGGCGTAGACGATCAAAGAAGTCACTGCGGGCCTGGAGTGGGCGGCCGTTAATGGCCGGGGCCGCGCGAGAGATGGCTGAGGAACTAGTCCCCGGGCCAGGCCTGCAGCGCAGTCAGATGGTCGGCCAGCCGCACAGTACCGACGGTAGGAGTCACTTCCTCGTTGCGGGTCGGCAGCACGGGCGGTTCGTGGTGTGCTGACAGGCGTCGGCGACTGCCGCGCGCTGGCGCGTTGCAGGCAGGCGATCACCTCCTCGTCCGAGAGCTGTGGGAACCTGGCATAGAACTATCCGATGGCGTGGGCACCGATTTTCGCCTGCCAGCCGGGCGGAGCGACGGGTATGGCGAGCACGACCCGCGCCGCCCCGTGCTCCCGGGCGGTCTGGCAGGCGGCCCGCGCGGTGAACCGGTGGCGATGCCGTCATCGGCCACCAGGGCCACCCGCCCGGCCCGTGGCAGGCGCGGCCGCCGTGCCCGGTAGCGCGCAGTGCGGACGTCCACCGCGGCCTGCTTTCGGTCACCACGGCCGCGAGCTCGTCCTGAGATTTTACGGCCGTGTGCACCACTCGGAGTTGGGGACCTGCGCCTCGTCCTCGCCACCGCGCCCATGCCCCGCATCCGCACGATCGGCGAACACCATCTCAGCTCCTCACGGCAAGCGTCCTGCAGCCAGGGCGGTACTGCCGGGGCCACGGTCCGGGTTCAGTGACCAAAGTCCCTACCGGGCCTGCCGGGCTGCGGCATTGCCTGCGGCTAGGAGGTGAGGACCATGGCAGGTCTGATGAGGCGCGAGCCCCGCGGGGAAGCCGCCGACGTCTTCAGCCGCTTTGACCGGCTGTTCGAGGAGTGGGCACGGATGATGCCGTTCCGGCCCATGTCGTTCCCGCGCTGGCTGGAAGCGGGGGACCTGATCCGGGTGGAGGAGTACCGGGAGGACGGAGCCCTGGTGGTGCGGGCCGATCTGCCCGGCATCGACCCGGACAAGGACGTGGAGCTGACCGTTGCCGGCGGGATGCTGCACATCGAGGCCGAACGCCGCGAGGAGGAAAAGCGGGAGGAGAAGGGCTACCTGCGCCGGGAGGTGCGTTACGGGGCGTTCTCCCGGTCGCTGCCGCTGCCGGAGGGCGTGACCGAGGCCGACATCACCGCGTCCTGCAAGGACGGGGTCCTGGAGATCCGCATCCCGGAGCCGAAACACGAAGAGACCAAGAAGATAGCCATCAGCAAATCCTGACAGCGCGGCGATCAGTACAGCGCCCGGGCAGGGCCGTCGGCCGGATGGGCAATTCCTTGAACGATGCCGGCCAGAGCAACGGTGGCGCCGGAACGGCCAAGCCTGTGCCGGGAACTGTCGCTCCGGCGCGTTCGGATAAAGAGAATCAATCCACTTCGGAGCCCCCGGGATGCCATTGACCAGGGGCGTAGAGCCCGGCCCGGGCCTGTCCTCGACCTGGCGTCTGATACGGTGCAACAGCTCGGCGAAGCGGACCACGTCGTCCGGCAGGGCAGCAGGAAACAGGCCGGTGATCCTGGCGCTCGCGGTCATCTGGCCGCTGGGGAATCCGGAACACCGGCTTGGCGTCTGAGGTCGCGGGTTACCTGGTCTTGAAGGATCTTCAGGCGGTCGCTGACCTGGACCGGTACCGGGACCGGATCCCGCAGTGCCCGCCCGGCCGGGGGTAGCCAGGCCAGGTCGGCGCGGCACCGCTGCTGCGCGGCGGCCAGGGACTCCGGGGGGCTGACCGGCCGGCCGTGGCGCATGACCGGGGCCAGGAGGGGCTGGTGGCCCGGTGGCGGGGGTTCATCCCGGAGGGCGAGCACATCGCCGTCCGGGCCGCGGTAGACCTGCTTGGCTCCCGGCGGGCTGGTCTTGCCCGCGGACAGCTTCATCACCGGCCGCCCGTCGTAGGCGGCCAGCTTGTAGGCGCTGTCCAGGTACGGCGCGTCCGCGGAGACGCCCATCTTGGTGCCCACCCCGTATGCGTCGATCGGCGCGCCGGCGGCGGCCAGGGCGGCGATTGCGTACTCGTCCAGACCGCCGCTGGCGAAGATCCTGGCGTCGGCCAGCCCGGCCTGATCCAGCATCGCGCGGGCCATCCGGGCCAGCGCGGCCAGGTCACCGGAGTCCAGCCGCACCCCGACCGGGCCGGGCGGCCGCAGCCGCCGGATCGCCTCGATGGCGTTGCGCACGCCGCGGCCGGTGTCGTAGGTGTCGACCAGGAAGGTGGTCATGCCGGGGAAGTCCTCGGCGAACGCGGCGAACGCCGCCTGCTCATCGCCGAACGCCTCGATGAAGGAGTGCGCCATGGTGCCCGCGGCGGCCAGCTGGTAGCGGCGTGCCGCGGCCACGTTGCTGGTGGCGGTGAACCCGGCGATCGCCGCCGCGCGGGCTACCGCCAGGCCTGCGTCGATTCCCTGGGTGCGGCGGAAGGAGAAGTCGACCAGCTGCGCGCCGCCGGCGGCCAGCACGCACCGGGCCGCCTTGGTCGCCACCGCCGTCTGGAACGTTACATGGTTCAGCAGCACCGTCTCGGCCAGCTGCGCTTCGGCAATCGGCGCGGTCACCTCCAGCAGCGGCTCGCCGGCGAACACCACCCGGCCCTCCGGGACCGCGTGCACGTCCCCCGTGAACCGCAGCCCCGCGAAGGCGCGCAGGGTGTCCTGCCCGTAGCCGCGGGCCTGGCGCAGGTAGCCCAGATCATCGGGGGTAAACGAGAAATCCTGCAGGAACTGCAGGCAGTCCGCCAGCCCGGCGGCAACCAGGAACCCGCGGCCAGGCGGCAGCTTCCGGACGAACAAGCTGAACGTCGCCTGGCCGGTCATCGAGCGGCGCAGGTAACTGGCCGCCATGTTCAGCTCATACAGATC
>Ga0335082_10005042_pt1 | contig 14403 bp, 11 predicted proteins | sample Lox_Sample_41_FD_206718 | JGI IMG/M metagenome (GOLD analysis project Ga0335082, IMG submission 206718) | Soil microbial communities from Loxahatchee National Wildlife Refuge, Florida, United States - Lox_Sample_4.1 | ecosystem: Environmental > Terrestrial > Soil > Wetlands | place: USA...
TCACACGTCACGCGCTCCATTCTTCAAGATCGTCCGTTCTTCGACGTCGATGTCATGGGTACGCAGACCATTGCCGCCGCCGTGGCCGACAACCTCGATCGCATCCAGCGCTTCGTGCACATCTCCACGTCCGAGGTCTACGGCAGTGCTCGCTATGCGCCGATGGATGAGGAGCATCCTCTGGAGCCCTGTACGCCATATGCGGCGGCGAAGGCTGGAGCAGATCGCCTGGTTCATGCCTATCGAAAAACATATGGGATGAACACCATCATCATTCGTCCCTTCAACAACTATGGTCCAAAGCAACATCCGGAGAAGGTTGTGCCGCGTTTCGTGACCGCGGCACTGGAAGGGAAGCCGCTCCTCGTGCATGGTGACGGAAAGATGACCAGGGACTGGATCTACGTGACGGATACCTGCGAGGCGGTGTACCGGGCGCTCGTGGCACCGTCATGGGCTCATGCAGTCGGTGAGGTGATCAATGTGGGAACGGGCATCGATACGTCTGTCCTGACCATCGCCGAGATGATTCTGGACATCCTGGGCAAGCCGCTGTCACTCATCAGGCACGTGGCGCCCCGTCCCGGGCAGGTAGATCGACATGTCGCCTCGACGGAAAAGGCTCGGCGCATTCTCCTCGACTGGCAGGCGGAGGTCCGGCTCTACGAGGGGTTACGCCGGACGGTGAGCTGGTACAAGGAGCATCCGGAGTGGTGGGAGAACATCGAAGATCATGTCATCGAGATTACCGACCAGAAGCGACGGCTCTCTGGATCTTTCTGAGTGAGGCAAAGACGCGGTAGCTGAGGTCAGCCAGGTAGGGGCTGGCTCTTTCTTCCGCGATGTCGTCGATGAATTCCTTGCTGAGTGCTGTAATGGGGTCCTGACCCTTGAGACCATCGTGGGGGATGCGCTCGTGGCGTTTGCAGAAGGTGAGAAGGCCAGTGGGAGGGGTGGTACCGGTGTCTTGTCTTTCGGGGAGCTTTTCTTCATAGGTGACCTTGCGGCCGTCGAGAAAGGTGACCTCTACCTTGCGGGTTGGTTCCGGATGTTCCTTGGTGAGACAGTTGCCGGTCAAGATCTTGACGGTGATGCCGCTGGTCGTTTTTCCGGTGGCAGCGGTGAGGATGCCGTGGGAAGGGGAGATCTCGTGGGAGATCTCGTGGGAGATCTCTTTTGCCGATGAAAATGAGATCTCCTCGCAAGGGGGACAGAGGTCATGGACCATGGCCAGAGCATGGGAGCCATAGTCGAGGAGGGGAGAGAAGGTGCGGGCTGGTCCCTGGCCGTGGAAGGACGAGGAGATGGAGTAAATCCTGTGGCGCAGGCAGATCTGCTTGAGTGAGCGCCAGCAGGGGCTCCAGAGGTGTACGTAGTCGACGTAGAACGCGGCTCTGAGGGGCATGGGCCACGGTACCTTTGGTATGAGGGGTTTGGTGGCCAGGACGGGCTTTCCTGCTTCGATGCAGGCGCTGGTGATTTCCAGGGTGGGCTGAGGAGGAGCGGCGATGACGAGTGCGTGGATGTTCTTCGATGAGATCATGTCTGGCCAGGGGAGGCGGGGGACCTGCTGGAGCCAGGGGGGGAGAGGGGGGAGAGATCTCTCGCTGTCGTTGTTCTTTCGGTCGTGAGCGATGACAGGGGCGCCGAGATGGGAAAGCTTCTGAGCAAGGACACGGCCCCAGGGGCCGACCCCGACAAGACCGATGTTGGGGAATTGTTTCAGGTGAGATTCCCTGGTGGAGTGATGGTGATTGAGGGCAGGGGTGTCACGAACTTGCCGGTGTAGAGGGGATGTTTTCCGATGATGCTCTCGGCGAAATTCCAGGCGAAAATCACACAGATGTCGGGCTTCTCGTCGTAGAGAATACGTGATGGCTTGACGGGGAGATGGAGTCCCGGGGTGAGGAGTCCCTGCTTGTAGGGGGAGTCGTCTATGATTGACTGGACATGTCTTTCATCGAGACCGAGTGCATACATGAGGGTGGTGAGCTTGGCGGCAGCTCCGTAACCGATGACGGTCTTGCCTCGGCTTCGTGGTTCTTCGAGCAGCGTGCGCAGATGGTCGCCGAGGTTGTCGATGGTCTTCTTCAGCCTGGTGTAAAAGAGCGTTCCGAACAGGCCGGCTGCTTCCTCGGCAGCGATCATGGCCTCCACGTGACTGCTGCTGTCACGTGATGATGAGGTCCGCGAGGCGGTGGCGCAGAGTCGGAGCGAGCCTCTTCCAATCTGCTCGGGGATGCGTTCGGCACGAATGATGTTCATGCCGATGGTCTCGAACAAGATCGCAAGTGGCTTGACCGTGTGGTAGCTGAAGTGTTCGTGGTAGATGGTGTCGAAGAGGGGACTCTCCACCATGTCGTAAAGGTAGGAAACCTCCATGATGAGGGCTCCTCCTTCGGCGAGTAGATGCTTGGCTCCGAGAGCAATGTCGAAGATGTTCTCGGCGTGGGCGAGGACGTTGTTGGCGATGATGACGTCCGCGTGGCCGAAGCCGTTCAGTATCTCTTCGGCTAGCTTCGAGGAGAAGAAGCTGGGCAGGGTGGGGATGCTCTTCTTGAGGGCTGCCTCGACGAGGGGAGTGGCCGGATCTACACCCAGGACATTTGTGATGCCCTTGCGCTTGAGGATTTCCAGCAAGGTACCGTCGTTAGATCCTATCTCGATGACGAGGGGGTTGTGCTTGTGGAGGAGATCGAAGCGTTCGGTGATGAATTGAGCTTGTCGTTCGAGATGGGCCAGTGTGACGGGTGAGGTACCGGTGGCATAGACGTAGTTCCTGAAGAGCCGGCCAGGATCTACGAGTGTCTTGCACTGGAGGTGACCACAGGACATGCAGAGGACAAGGTCGAGAGGAAAAAGATCTTGTGGTTCGTGGTTCTTTTCCGGTCTGATGAACTCGTTGGCCAGGGGCGTAGCTGGTAGCTCCAGGACTACTTCGAGATTCGTGCTGCGGCACAGGGCACACTGAGATCGGGTCCGGTAGCGGCTGGCCATGATCATTCTTCCGGGCGAGGGCGAGGTCGAGGGATGGCCTCTTCTCCGGTGGAAGTGAAGACGGGTACTCCCCGTTCATCGAGTCTGATCATGGGCTCTCTCACCAGGTCTGCCTCGTGCTGATCGTGTGTACGCGATAGTCGTGAGATGGCCAGGATGGTGGTTGGCTCTGGAAAGTACGTGGCATGAATGATTCCGGGAGCAGTGAAGACGATGTCCCCGTGTTTCAGCTCCAGGCTGGTGACCTGAGGGTCTTCTCTTTTTTTGCTAAAGTAGATCATGGTGCCTTCCAGCACCACCATGAAGTGCCAGTCGGTGCGATGGTAATGGTTGGAGCGCATGGCGTTTGCTTCCGAACGTATGACGGCCACTCCTCCCAGCTGGCCGAGTGCCACATTCTCGATGGAGCCGGCGGGATTGAGAAAGGGAATGGCCCTCTGCACGAGGGGATTTTCCGGATAGACACCGGCCATTACTCGCGCCATGTATTGCTCGAAGGTCATCGGCTCCTTGAGGAGGGGATTCATCGCTTTTCTTCTTTCTTGCTGGTCTCGATGAGGTTTGCGATTCCCTGCTCGATGGTGGTCATGGCTTTCCAGGTGAGGATGGAAGAGGCTCGCCGGTCGTCACAGCACATGCGGGTGGGCCCAGTATCGAGGTGGGGGTCCGGGATCACCGGGACGTCATATGCACCCGCTATCCGGGCTGCGATCTGACGGAGACTGGTCTCGACTCCCGTACCGATGTTGATCGGCCCCACGAATTCGGTGTGAAGAGCACGCTCGAACGCATCGATGACATCGTCGATGTACACCCAGTCCTTGGTGACATCGGCATTCATCAATGAGATCGGTTCGCCCCTCTGGGCCTGACCGAGCTTGACTCCGATGAAGTAGTCTGCGGACTGTCCCGGACCGTAAGCGTTGAAGAGACGCAGGATGGTGGGCGAGAGGCCGTAGTTGCTGTGGTAGAGCTGGCACAGCTGTTCGCCCATGATCTTCGTGGTCGTGTATGTGTCCTGGAGGGCGAGGGGATGGTTCTCGTCGGTCGGCATGTAGCGTGGACTGATGCCGTAGACGTGGGCCGACGAGGCGAAGACGACCTTGCGGATGCTGGCCAGTCTCATCAGGGTGAGGACGTTATGGGTTCCCCGGACATTGGTATTCCAGGCGTTCATTGGATCTGCAGCCGCCATCCTGGGAGCAGCGATGGCCGCGAGGTGGATGCAGGCCGTGACCTTTCGTTCCTTCATCACCTCGGCCAGCTTGGTCATGTGGTCGTCGAGAGTGATATCGCAGTAGATCTCATTTTCAGAGGGGAGACCGAGGTGGTCCATGCGGGCGATGTCGAGGGCCAGGACCTGGTAGCGATGCTGGGAAAGGAGTGAGGAAGAGAATTGCATGAGGTGCTTGACGAGCTTCGAGCCAATAAATCCGGCCGCGCCGGTGATGAGCACGTTCACGGGTAGAGCCTTCTCCAGTTGACGACGTCCAGGATGCCCGCGGGCAATGAGATCTGAGCCTTGAAGTCGAGAAGCTTTTTGGCCCGGGATACATCGACGGTCCTTGTGCGCAGCGCGGATGGCTTGCCGGGGTTGAATTTGATCTCCGCTCTTGATCCGACCGCTTCGAGGATGTGCTCGGCCAGGCGCATGGTGGTGATGCCCTGGCCGGAGGCGGCGTTGATGGGTGTGGCATCGGGTTGCCGGGCCACCGCCAGGAGCAGACAGCGAGCGACGTCCTGGGCGTGGATGAAGTCACGGACGTCCTGACCATCGCCCCATATCTCGAAGGGCTGTCCTGGCCTGAGCTTGAGGGCTCGGTCGACCATGCCCGGCAGGACATGGGAGGTCTTCTCATCGAAGTTGTCGAAGCGGCCGTAGGCGCCGGAGGGCCTCACCACGCCTACTCCGATCTTGGTCGTCTCGTGGTAGTAAAGGCAGAGCTTCTCCAGGAAGCGCTTGCTTTCACCTATTCCGCGGTAGAGGGGATAGAGCTGGTTGCTGGTATCCACGTCATCTTCCTTGGCCGGTGTCTCGGAGGGAGCATAGACGGTGGTACTGCTGAGAAAGCCGAAGCGTGGAACCTTCTTCACGAAGGCCGCGTGCAGGGAATTGATGACGATGGCTGTGGCCGGTCCGACGTAGGAGACGGGATCGAGGGATGGTAGGTTGACTCCTCCGGTGATGCCGGCGCAGCAGAGGACGACGTCGGGTGTTCCAGGGGGAGATCCGAGGGCGTCGATTGCTTCCACGTGGTTCCCGAGATCGTAGAGATGCTGTGTGTCGCTAGCCATGAGCGTGTAGGAATTGGGGAGTCGCCGATGGCATATGCTGCGGGTGATGGCGCCAGATTCTTTCAGAAGCTTGACCACGTAGGAACCGATGAGACCGGTGGCGCCGAGGACGGTCACCTTGAGTCCCTTGTAGAAGGCTATGCCTGGGGTGGGAAAGGGATCTGAGAGGGCGTACAGTCCTGGTGAGTCAATCAAGGGTCACCTCCGGCGGTGCATCGGCATCGGCTTTCTGGAAGGCTTCATCGAGGAGAGCGTTCACCTCGGTCTTGATCTGATTGGTATCGAGATCTAGCTGTGGGTGCCAGGTCTCGAAGCGGGTCACCGGATCTTGCTGGGCGAGAGCCTCCAGCTCGCTCTTGTCGCGGATGTCCCGCTGACCTTGTTTGTGCCAGCAGAGACGGCTCGTGTGGCACTCGATGAGGTGGGGGCCTCTCTCCCTGACGAGAGGAAGAGCGGCCTGGACACTCCAGATCACACTTTCGATCTGATTGCCGTCGACCATGGAGGAGGGGATGCCATAGGCTTTCATGCGGTCGCTGACGTTCCTCGTGGCCATGTAATGGTTGGGTCGGATGTTCCCGGCGAGATGATTGTTCTCGCAGATGAGGAGAAGCGGTAGCTTCTGGATGGCCGCGATGTTGAGACCTTCATGGAACTGCCCGTTGCTGGTGGCCGCGTCGCCGAAGAAGACTGCCACCACCTCGTTCTTGCGATGGTGGTTCTTGAGGGCCCAGGCCAGCCCCGCTGCCACGGGGATGCAGGTTCCGACGAGCTGGAAGGAGAAGTCGTGGCGGATGTTTCTGTTGCTGATGTGCATCTCGCCGGCACGACCGCCACAGGAGCCCGTGCGCTTGCCGAGCAGCTCTGCGATGAGGGGATAGAGTTCTGCTCCCCGCGCCACCTGGTGCGCGATGGTTCTGTGATGAGTCACGATGTGGTCCGTCGGTAGAAGAGCGGCCGTGACTCCGACCGCAATCGCTTCTTGCCCTTTGTTGAAGTGGAGATCTCCCGCCAGGCCGCGGTCACAGTAGGACTGGAGGCGATCTTCGAGGAGACGGATGGTGATCATCTTGCGGTAGAGGCTCTTTTGTGTCTCGGGTGAGAGGTGCGCGAAGGATTCAGGCAGAAGAGGGTTGTTCACGAGAGTGCCTCCATGGCTGCCTGGATTTGAGAGATCGAAGGCATGATGACGTCGTGTAGTTCGCGACTGGCTGGTATGGTCATGCGGGGAGCCCCGAGGCGCTTGATGCGGCAGCCGGGAAGTCTCTCGGCAACGGTGGCCGCCAGCTCGGCTCCGATGCCCATGAACTGGACGTCGGGCTCGACGATGAGAAGGCGGTTGGTATGGCAGGCCGAGAGGAGGACGGTCTCGACGTCGAGAGGGTAGAGGGTGCGCAGGTCGATGAGATCGTAATGATCGGAGAAATGGTCTTCTATGATTCGCTGGGTGAAGCCGTAGGAGACGATGGTGGCGTCAGCCTTGGTGGGGTCGGTGAGGTAACCCCCTCGCACGAGGCGCGCTCCCCGTACCGGGTTCGCAAAGGTGGCGTTCCGGTAACGCTCGGGGATGGATGAGTCCTCGATCATGCGATCTTCGAAGAAGACCGTCACCGCTTTCTCGGTCAGCGCGGCCCGCATGAGGCCCTCGGCATCGAGAGGATTGGAGGGAATGGCCACCCGGAGACCAGGGATGTGTGTGAAGAGCGCCTCGATGCGCTGGCCCGAGGTGGGGCCCCCGGTCATGAATTCGGCCCGGACGATCATGGTGCGCTTCTCGCCCACCGTGCCGGCCTTGGCCATCGTGTTGCAGATGGCATCCATGGTCCGGTAAAGGAAATCGGAGGAGATGACGTCCACCACCGGGATGAGGCTGGCGAGGGAGAGACCCACGGCGAAGTTGCTGTTGGCGTCTTCTGAAATGGGGAGGGTGATCACCCGGTGACCGAACTCCTCTTCGATCTTGGGAGCGTCGAAGTGGATCTTCATGTGACTTCCCTCGCCGAGGATGTAGACGGCCGAGTTTTCTTTCATGGCATCGTGGAGCGCACGGTAGATGCCATCCCGGATGAGGCGGTTGCGGTGCCAGGGGTTCTTGGGAGTGGTCAAGGTTCCTGCTCCGTGGTGTGGTGGGGAGGGGGATGAGGCTGGTCGTGATGGGGGTGGCCGGGACGAGGATGAGCAATGATGAAGGTCCTTCCCGTGGTATTGGCGTGTGTGGTCTCATGGATGTCGTAGTCGAGATCTCGAAGCCTCCCGTAGATCTTCTCGACGATGGAGTTGCTCTTCATCCACGGACCGATACGCTGTATCTGGTCGTGGTTCTCGATGATGAGGTGAGGGCGGAACTTCTCGATGGTCTGCTTTCCACCTTGCATGGCGTACCATTCGCCTCCCTCGATATCCATTTTCACCCAGTCGAGACGGGTCAGTTCGGGGAGGAAGTGGTCGAGAGGAAGAAACCTGATGGGGACTCGGCAATCATCGGTGAGGGTGAGCCCTTCTTCACCTCCGATGTGGATGTACCAGTCGGCGAGGGTCTTCACATTGTCGTGGTTATCGAGCCCGATATTGAGAAGTCTGCTCCTTTCGAAGAAGCCTTCATTGACGAGCACGTCCTGGACCAGTTTCTTGTAGTTGGGCAGGGACGGTTCGATGGCGTAGACCATGGCAGCGCCGCTGGCGAGAGCATAGAGGGTCCATGAGGAGTCGCCGGCACCCACGTCGAAGACGACATCACCTGGCCAGACGTGGAAGTTTTCGACCATGATCGGTCCCTCGCCACCGATGATGTGTTCCTTGCCATAGCCATCGAAGGAAATGGTTCGTCCGTTGTATTCGATGGTGTTGATCATTTTATTTCCTGAAATACACCAATGATGTATCGATTTTTCACTGGTGATTTTCTTTCCTCGGCGGTGTGAACTCCGTCTCGATGGAGTCCATTTTCATGAGGTGGGCCGGCGGTGTGTACCGCGTGTACTCGACACCCTTGAGAAACAGGCCATAGCCCTTGTTACCTGGCTGTGGGTCATACGAGGGGCGCCAGCAGCGATAACCCAGCTCGGGTCCGACGTAGTAGAGGTCATTGAGGTGGCAGGAGCCGTGATTGGGGGCCCGACCGTAGAAGGTGTCACCGCTCCAGTCGGGATCCCAGCAGGAGAAGTCATCGAGGAGGCAGACGTAACGGTCGAGGGTCGATATGATCTTGCACTCCTGCCGCAGCGGTACCGGTGGCCACCAGTGGGCATCGAGCCAGAAGATGCTGAGGCCCTTCTGGAGAAGGGGGTAGAGCCTCGTGAGGAATTCCGGAGATGACGAGTGGGTGACGGAAACCTGCGGCCATCGGGCCAGGTTCTCGCTCGCCTTCCGGTAGAACTCGTCATCGACCTCGACGGTGTAAAGAGGTAGATCTGGGTAATTGGCAGCGATCCACATGGAGGTCCATCCCATGTGCGTTCCGGTCTCGACCCACCGATCTGGCTTGATGGTTTCAATGAGATGGCGGATGAACTCCTCCATCCTTTGGTCATTGTGCCAGACGATGTAATTGAGCTGGGTCCTCGGGTCGAACATGTGAGGACCGGTGATGGTGGGGCCGGTGACGGCAGGAACGGCAGGGAGGAGATCTGGATAGTAGTCTCTGTCGGCGATGATGTTCCGCGGGATGACGGCTTCTTCTTTCTGGCTCAGTTCACGCCAGTGCCAGATTTCCTTTCGCTTTTTTCGGATGTCGTAGGGGTTGTGCGCATGAATGCGCTGGGGATTCTTCTTGACGGCATCGAGGTATCGATAGCCATCCTGGATGTACCACCGATCTTGCCACGGCGGGGGCAATCGTCGGTCCTCGGGTATGACGATGTTCAGGTTGGGCAGGAGTCGGCGAGGATTGAGACAGTGGACGATGGCCTCGTTGACGATGTATGGCTGGAGATGGTCGCTGGTCCGGGAGAGTCGGAGAGCCAGGTCAGGATCTCCGGGTCCACGCCCGAGATCGTAGTGTTCGTCCATGCCTCCGACATCGAGGACGGCTTTGAGTGGGAAAGACTCGTTCTTGGTGTTGAAATACGTGTAGTCAGAGGGTCCAGTGGCCATCTGGCACTTCGTGTCGCTCTCCTCGATGGGGAAGGAGTCGAGCTGATTGGGGGTAAATGGAGTGGGAAAGATGGAAATTCGAGGGAAGCGGTCTCTCTGAGCCAGGATGAGCTGTATGGCCTTTTCTGGCGGCATGCTGTCCACGAGAGCACGGTCGAACTGGTAGAGGAGATCGTTCCCCTCCATCACCACGTGCTTGATGGTCCGGTATTCATGAGGAGCCATCACGATCTTGGGTCGCTGGGTCTGATGCTCGACATGGCTCTCCAGCCACCGCGGTGGGGCATAGGCATAGTCGAGTAGCATCACCACGAACTCTCCGGCAGAGAGCATGAATCCGGTGTTGTAGCCGGCGCACGTGGAGCCCCAGATGTCTTCGCGGTAGCGGTGGTTGGGGACGTGATAGAAGGGTTGCTTGAGGCCGGAACGGCGGACGGCTTCAAGTACTTCCTTGTGTCGCAGGTGGTAGAGGCCGTCGACGAAGATCACTTCGAAGTTCTGGAACGTCTGATCGATGAGTCCCGCCAGGGCTATGTCGATGCCTCCTGGCCGATTGCTGCCGAGGTTGACGGATACCCTGGGAGTCAACTGATCTTCTCCCTGATGAGGTTCTCCCATCGCCTGGCGACCCGTTGTCTCGTGTAGTCACGGGAGAGAGCCTTGGCGCTGGTTCTGATACTGCTGGCGAAGTCCTTGTCGGTGAGAGCCATGACCATGGTTTCGATCCATTCCTCCGGTTTTTCAGCAGGCTTGCTGTACATGATATGGGCGCCATTCCAGTAGATCTCGGGCAGGGCGTCGGCTCCTCCCACGATGGGAACGACACCTGCTGCGCAGGCGTCGAGAACGGCGACCGAGAATCCTTCGGTGAAGATCATGGGATCGTAGGTGTAGCCGAGGACCATGGTCTCGTTGAGTTCACGAGCCATCTGTATGGGCGGAATGGCATCGACGAGCTGGACTCCGTACTGTCCTTCGCTGCCAAGGTCATTGAGCGATTGCTTGATGGATTCCGCTCTTCGTCTTACCTCGGTTCCGATGCTCCAGTCGCCATCGAGCACGTTCTTGAGCCATGGCTTGAAGCGGTAGTAGATGCGAAGGTTTGCCTCCGGTACCCGTTCCTTGATCCTGGGAAACAGATTGAGGAGGTGGTGTAATCCGCGATCTGGCGATGAGCAGTAGGCGATGCTGCCGGGCCGACGGGGCCTGGTCTGCTGGTGGAACTCCGGGTTCACGCAGAGTGGGATGACACGGAACTTGGTCTGATTGATGTTGTACATGCGGCTGAGACGGTTGGCGAGAGTCTCCGAAGGGACCACATACAGATCTACGTGCTGGTCAAAGCCCTCCCTTGAGCTGTTGAAGTCATTCAACCAGACGACACAGATCTTGAGCTTGTCGCTCGGCCGGTTCCGGAGCAGGTCTGGTTCATTTATGCAGACGTAGGCGTCATACGTGACGTCTATGGTCACCTCATCGACGGGGTAGAAGTTCGCTCCACCCCAGGTGGAGGCGATGACCCGGTTCCTGGCATCGCAGAAGGCGTCCACCTGATTGCCTCGTTCGGCCAGACCCCACGCGATGTTCACGAAGCCGCTGACAGTGCCGGTCACGAAGTTTTCGTTGCTTTCGAAGATGCTTTGTATGTTGAGCTTGCCGTGGATATCGGCACCCAGCTTGCCCATGATCACGGCGATGCGGAGGAATTGCTTCTGCTGCTTTTGCTCTGTTGTATTTGCGACAGGACCGGAGACGGGCGTGGCGGTGGAGGGTGGTGGTGCTGGTGCTGCTTGAAGCGCCTGGGGCGAAGGAGGACCGGGGGTGTGAGAGATTTCCTGGGACTGGGACAGGACTGGTTTGCCATTCTCGTCGAATGAGAGCGTGCCGTTGGTGATCGCCGGTCTGAGCATGCCTGGTCGTACCTGGAGGGGATTTTCTCCTGGTCGTATCTGGAGGGGATTGTCCACTGGCGGCTTTCTGGTTCTTTCGACATATTCTTCGATGTTTGTCGGCACATCGGGTCGTCCAGCAAGGAGTGCTTCCCAGAGTTTGACGACGGTCTGTCGTTTGAAGGCTTGGGCAAAGGCACGTGCTCGTGTGGTCACCGCTGATGCCCACCGTTCATCGGTCATGGCCTTCACGATGGTGTCGAGCCATGCTTTTTGATCTTTGCCTGGCTTGCCCGGGATGATGCTGGCGATGGTCTGGTAGACGTCACCGAGAGCGTCGGCATCGGAGATGATGGGAACGCATCCGGCTGCGCAGGCGTCGAGGACGGTTACCGAGAATGTCTCCGTGAATTGTGTGCAGTCGCAAGTGTAGGGCAGCACCTTGGTCGCCAGCAGCTCTTCTGCGATCTTGGTGTTGGCGACGGGACCCATCACCGTGATTCCGTTTTCACCTCGACGACCGAGCATATCGAGGCATTCATGTATGTATCGGGCGCGATCTCCTATCGGTCCGACATGATCCTTGACCGTCTCGTACCATGGTTCCATGCGGTAGAAGATCTTGAGAGTGGCCTCCGGTATCTCTGCCTTGATCTGGGGGTAGAGGGAGATCAGCTGATGAAGTCCCCTGTCGGGAGAGGAGGCCCAGGCCATCGAGTAGGGCTTCCTGATGATGCTCGGCTTGTCGAAAAATTCGATATTGATGCTATTGGGAATCCAGAGCCACTTCATGGGAGTGGTGTACCTCATGAGGTTGGCGCTGGACTCGATGATGTAATCGCGATGGCGAGGGGAGAGAGCGACATAGTAATCGACGAACATGTCGAACCCCGTCTCGCTGTGGTAAGGGATGTCTCCCAGCTGTTCCCAGCATATGCGGAGGCTGCCCCTGGGTGCCTTTCTCAGTAGATCTGGTTCGTTGAGGGCGATGTAGGCATCGAAGGATTCTGGAATCGCTTGCTCGATACTGAGAACGCTCGCTCCACTCAGCCCATCGAATGCGATGGCTTCTCTTTCGGTATGGCAGTACACGTGGACTGTTGTGCCCTGTTCGGAGAGGGCCCGGGCAAGGTTGAACGCTGCGCTCTCAGATCCGGTGAGGGCTCTTTCGATGTAGAGTTTGTGAGGATCTATGGGCCCATGGGTGAGAGTTGACCAGGGGCCGATGAGCAGGGCGACTTTCAAAGATCAGGCTCCTTCGTAGGGCGGAACGTGAAGGGTGGTCAGTCTTTTCTTCTCATTGAGGAGATCTCCGAAGAGTTCCTCCCACTGGAGAGCGACATCTCTCCATGAGAGTGAGCTGAGCGCCCAGTATCGAGCTGTCGTTGCTAGCCGGAGGCGCAGGCCGTCGTTGGTGAGAAGGGTGACGACGTTTTCTATGAAGGTTCGCGCGTAGTCAGGGGAATCGTCGGGCGGATCTATGAGCAATCCGTGCTTGACGGTTTCCCTGAGGGCGGCCAGGGCTGTCGTGACAGGAACGCATCCGGCAGCCTGGGCTTCCATGGCGCTGATGCATGAGGTCTCCGAGAACCAGGTGCAATAGGCCAGGACTTTCGAGGCAAGGTAGGCGGAGGCCAGTTCCTCCTGTCCCACCCGTCCATGGAAGTGGACTCCTGCGGGTGCCTGATGGATGAGCATTCTTTTGTAGTAGTCGAGCTTCTGGCGCTGGGCCTGGTTCTGGCTATGATCGGCCATGGCTTCCCAGGTGTTGAATCCGTAATAGACGTGCAGCTCGACGTCAGGGACGCGGCTCTGGATCTGAGGGAAGAGCTGGAGCAACCTTTCGATGCCCCGATCGGGAGAGGAGGCGTAGATGAGCCGGTTGCCTGTCTTTCGAGCGGCTCTCGCATACAGATCTGTGTCTATGCCATTTCTGGTCACGAAGATCTTGTGGTCGGGCAGGAAGGGATAAACGCTCTTGAGATATGACCTGTGCCATTCCGAGAGAGCGAGGATACGATCGGCCTTGAAGAGAGCCTCGTTGACCTCTGTCGATAGGCCAACGTTGACGTCATGAGCCCATATGAATGATGCTCTTGCCCGGAACTTGTTCTCGTGAAGGATGAACGGTTGGCGGGAGGTCACGAGGACGTCGCAGGGTATCGGGATCGAACGATTGAGGGTGTTGCCGTAGTGGACATAGGTGACGTCGTCCCAGGTGCCTTCCACCACACCATGCACGGTGACCTTGTGTCCCCGCTGGGTCAGATGCTTGCTCATCTGGATGGCCGCGGTTTCGCTGCCTCCTATCCCGGTGGAGAGAGAGTCGGGAGACCAGGTTTCCCAGGCAGGACCGGTCCATATGTGGATGTCGAGCACGCGATGAAGATTACATCTCGCTTTTTTGAGCACAAGATTTTGGGCAAGAGGTTCATCCCTGCCGGCAGAGATGGCGTCGTTCGATCGTTTCCCTGATTAAGATCTCCCATCTCCGGGCGATCTGTTGCCTCGCATGCTCGCGGGCATGATTCATGGCACTTGATCTGATTGGCTCGGAGAAGCTCTCATTCGTCAGCGCCATGACAATGGCGGAGATCCAATCCTCGGATTTCTTCCGTGGGTTCCCTCTCATGACGTGGGCCGCATTCCAGTAGATCTCCGGCAGTGCATCGGCATCACTTATGATGGGGACGGCTCCTGCTGCGCAGGCTTCCATGGTGGCGGCGGAGAAGCCTTCTGTGAATGTGATAGGATCGCATGTGTAAGCGAGGACCTTCGTTTCGAGCAGCTCTTCGGCCATCCTTCTCGGGGGGATAGGTCCGATGAGGTGGACGCCGTTTTGACCATCGGTGCCCAGTTTTTTCAGGTAATGCGCTATGATCTCTGCTCGAATCCGGATGGGAGATTTTTGCAGTCGCCGGTTCGTCATCACGTCTTCGTACCAGGGCCAGTACCGGTAATAGATTCGTAGATGGGCTTCCGGGACCGTGGCTCGTATCTGGGGGAAGAGAGCCAGGAGGTGGTGCAGTCCGCGGTCAGGAGACGAGCAGTAGGCGATGCTTCCTGGTCTTTTCTTTCTTTTTTTCGCGAAGAACTCCAGGTTTATCCCCAGAGGGATGATGGCCATCTT
>Ga0335082_10005043_pt1 | contig 14402 bp, 13 predicted proteins | sample Lox_Sample_41_FD_206718 | JGI IMG/M metagenome (GOLD analysis project Ga0335082, IMG submission 206718) | Soil microbial communities from Loxahatchee National Wildlife Refuge, Florida, United States - Lox_Sample_4.1 | ecosystem: Environmental > Terrestrial > Soil > Wetlands | place: USA...
CTCGCGGCGGTGGCCTTGAGCGTGGTGACGACGCCGTTGATCTGCGGCGTCCAGGCATCGCTCGCGAGCGCGATCCTCATGCGGCGTCCGCGACCAGCGGGGGGCTCAGGCGCGCCGCCTCCCCCGCCAGCTGCGCCCAGCGCACCAAGGCGAGCTCGCCCGAGTCGCTCTCTGTGAGCGCCGAGCAGGTCTCGACCCAGTCACCGGTGTTCGCGTAGAGGGTGCCACCGATATCGCGCAGGTTGGCGCGGTGGATGTGACCGCAGACGACCCCGTCGTAGCCATGGGCGCGGGCGTGGCCCGCGGCCAGTTCCTCGAAACGGGCGATGTAGCGCGCCGAGACCCCGATGCTGAGCTTCACGGCTTCCGTGAACGCCCAGTAGGGCTTGCCAAGCGCGCGGCGCACGTTGTTCACCAGGTGGCTGAAGCCCACGGTGGCACCGTGCATGGTATCGCCGAGCTGCGTCAGCCAGCGCGGACCGGTCATCACCCCGTCGAACTGGTCACCGTGCATGACCAGCAGGCGCTCGCCGCGCGCGGTGCGATGCACCCACTCGCGGTGCACTTCGAACTGCCCCTGCAGCATCTGCGCCAGCATGGCGAGGCTCGCGTCGTGGTTGCCCGGGATATAGATGAGGCGCGCCCCGGCGCGCTGGCGGGCCAGGAGCGTCCGCACCACCTGCGTGTGCTCGGGGCTCCAGTAGGCGCGCCGCGCGAGCGAGAGCGCATCGACAATGTCACCGACCAGCACGATGCGCTCGGCCTCGACACGGCCGAGGAACTCGTTGAGCTCGCGCGCGCGGGCGTGGCGGTAGCCGAGATGGATGTCCGAGAGGAACAGCGTGCGGGCTCTGATCCTGCCCGGCCGCGGAGAGTTGCCGCTTGCCATGGTCCGTCCTTAGCTCTGCTGTCAGACAGGGCTCGCCGCCCACCGTAGGGTGGGGTCGGCAGATTTCGGTTCGATGACAGGGGTACTAAGTCTTTCTTACGAATGAGGCAGTTGCGCCACAAACCTAAGCTGTCGCCGTCGATACCGTCCGGCTGGCCGGAACCACCCGCTCCGGGGCGAAGTGGCAGGTGAAGGTGCTGCCGGACCCGATGGTGCTGTGCACCTCGAGTGTCGCCCCGTGGCGCTGCAGCACGTGTTTGACGATCGCGAGCCCGAGGCCCGAGCCCCCGGTGGCACGCGAGCGGCCGGCATCCACGCGGTAGAAGCGCTCGGTGAGGCGCGGGATGTGCTCGAGCGGAATACCCATGCCGGTATCGGACACGGCGAAGTGCGCACCCTCCTCATCGACCCACCAGCGAATCTCGACCGAGCCCTCGGCCGGGGTGTACTTGGCGGCGTTGTCGACCAGGTTGGAGAAGGCGGAATGGATCTCCGGCTCATCGCCGAGCAGCTGCGCGTGCGATTCGATGCGCACGCGCACGTCTTTCGGGTGCGTGGGACGGGCCAGCACGTCCTTGCGCAGGAGCGAGGCGAGCGCGGCCACGTCCACGGGTGCCCCGCCGACGACCTCGTCGGTCTCCTCCAGACGTGACAGCTCGATCAGGTCGCGAATGATCGCGGTCATGCGCTCGGCCTGGCGGCGCATCTCCGCTACCGGCGCGCGCAGCTCCGGATCGAGCGCTTGGTCCTGCGCGAGCGTCTCGAGGTAGCCGGAGATCACCGTCAGGGGCGAGCGCAGCTCGTGCGAGGCGTTGGCGACGAAGTCGCGCCGTACCGCCTCCAGGCGCATCTGCCGCGAGACGTCCCGCACCAGCAGCAGCAGCTGCCCGTCCCCGTAAGGTGCCACCTGCAGCGACAGAAAGCCGTCCTCGCCGGTGGTGGTGCGCACCGCGACGGGGTTAGTGAAGTTGCCGGCGGCGAGGTAACGCACGAACTCCGGGGCGCGCAGCAGGTTCTCGATGCGCATGCCCAGATCGGCGGTACGCCGCAGGTTCAGCAGCCGCGCGGCCATGCGGTTGAACCACACGATCTCGCGCTGCGCGTTGAGGATCACGACCCCGTCGGGGAGCGCGGCGGTCGAGCGCTGCAGCTGGCGCATGAGCTGCACGAAGCGCTGCTTGTGGAAGCGCTTGCGGCGGTGCAGGCGCACAATCTGGGCGATGATCTCGCCCCACACGCCGCCGACATCCGGCGGGTCGGCGTAGCTGCGATGACGCAGCCACCACTCGAGCCTGAACAGCTGCGCGAGCACCCAGGCCAGATGCAGCGCGAGCGCCACGGCGAGTCCGCCGCCGACGCTGCCAAACAGCCAGCCGATCCCGGCACCGACCAACACCGTGCCGAGCAGCCTGCCGGCCGCGAACAACCAGGCCTGTGTCGCCGGTTGCATGGATAGACGCCTCGCAGCTAGGACGTCTTCACTATACCGTGCGTGCCGAGAAGCGGTAGCCGGAACCGCGCACGGTCTGCACGAAGTGATCGTAGCCGAAGTCCTCGAGCGCCTTGCGCAACCGGCGGATGTGGACGTCGATCGTGCGTTCCTCGACGTACACGTTCCCGCCCCAGATGCGATCAAGCAGCTGGTCGCGCGTGTAGACGCGCTCCGGATGAGTCATGAAGAACTCGAGCATGCGGTATTCGGTCGGGCCGAGTGCCACCGTGCGCTCGCCCACCATGACGCGGTGGCTGCCCTGATCGAGCACCAGACCCTCGAACTCAATCAGCTCGTCCGTACCGTTGGGCGTGCTGCGGCGGAGGACCGCGTTGATCCGTGCCAGCAGCTCGCGCGGCGAAAAAGGCTTGGTGACGTAGTCATCGGCCCCGCCCTCGAGACCTGCGACCTTGTCGCCCTCCTCGGCACGCGCGGTGAGCATGATGACCGGCAGCTCGCGGGTCTCACGGTCACGCTTGAGCGCGCGGGTGAGCTCAAGCCCGCTCATGTCCGGAAGCATCCAGTCCACCAGGATCAGGTCCGGACGCGAATCGGCAAGCGCCGCGCGCGCGGCGCGGCAATCCTCCGCCTCGCGCACCTCGAAGCCGGCGCGCTTGAGGCCGAAGGCGATCATCTCGCGGATCGGCCGCTCATCCTCGACGATCAGTACGTGTTTCGCAGGCATCTCGCAGCTTACTGTCCGTAGCGGCGCGGCTATTACAGTGGCCGCGTGTTGCAGATTAATGACATCACAACAGGTCCCGTCAGATTAATGACTTATGCGTGTCATGCCTGCGGCGCGCGCGCCACATCGTCACGCAGGTAGACCGGGATGGCCTCCCCGGGTGCTCGCAGGTGCCCGGCCGCGGCCTCGGCGGCCGCGATGCACGCGATCTCACGCGCGCGTGGCCACAGCTGCGCGATCACCTGCGCGCCGCGGGAAGCCAGCCGTGCCTTGAGCTCGGGGTAGGCGGCAAAGCCGCTGCCCGCTCCGGCGAGCTCCGGCGCGCCCGCGAGCCACGCCTCGGGCAACAGCAACTCGGCCGGGGCGCTGACGCGTTCTTCGGTCACCGCACGCGCGATGCCGGCTGCACCGCGCTCGAATGCGCCGAAGTACACCTCGCGCATGCGCGCATCGGTGCAGCTGAGCACTCGCGTGATGCGCGCATGCTCATCGAGCACGCGCTGCGCGAGTGCCTGCAGGTCGGAGACCGGCACGACCGGCAGCGCAGCGCCAAAAGCCAGCCCCTGCGTAATGCTCGCCGCGAGGCGCACGCCGGTGAAGGCCCCGGGGCCGCGGCCGAAGGCCACTGCGCTCAGCTCCCGCAACGCAACACCACTCTCCGCGAGGAGCTCCTGAATCATCGGCAGGATGCGCTCGGCATGCCCGCGGCTGAGCAGCTCCTCGCGCGCGAGCAGCGTGCCATTAATAAAGAGTGCGGCCGAGCAGTTCTCCGTGGCCGTGTCGAGAGCGAGTATCTTCACGAGGCCGCCGTGGCGGCCGCGACGCGTGGCCCATGGCGCTTCAGGAAGCGCGCCACCTCGTCGGCCTCGCGTGTCACGGTCATCGGGGGCAGCGCGGCGAGGAACACGCGCCCGTAGCTGCGCCCCGCGAGTCGCGGGTCGCAGATGACGACGACGCCATGATCGTCCTCGCTGCGGATCAGGCGGCCCGCTCCCTGCTTCAGGGCGAGCGCGGCTTCGGGCAGCTGGTAATCGCGAAACGCGTTGCCGCCGCTCGCCGTGAGGTGCTCGATGCGCGCGCGCACCAGCGGGTCATCGGGCGAGGCGAAGGGCAGCTTCTCGATGATCACCAGGCGCAGCGCCTCACCCTTGACGTCCACGCCTTCCCAGAAGCTGGCCGTACCGAGCAGCACGGCGTTGCCGTCGGCGCGGAACTCCTCGAGCAGCCGCTCGCGCGGCGCTTCCCCCTGCACGAGCAGCCGAAACGGCGCTGCCTCGCCCCAGCGCACCCGCAGCAGCGCGGCGCCCTGCGCAAGCGCGCGGTGGCTGGTGAAGAGCACGAAGGCGCCACCACCGGCGGCGCGGATCAGCGGCTCCGCCGTTTCCATGACCGCGGTGAGGTAGCCGGGCGTGGTCGGATCGGGGAGGCCCGCGGGCAGGTACAGCAGGCTCTGGCGCTCGTGATCGAACGGGCTGTCGATGCGCAGCGTCGCCGCGTCGGCAAGTCCGAGACGCGAGGTGAAGTGCCGGAACTCATCGCCCACCGACAGCGTCGCCGAGGTGAAGATCCACGCGCCGCCGCGCGCGTCGACGTGCGCACGGAAGCGTGCCGCGATGTCAAACGGCAGCAGGCTGAGCGCGAACCCGCGCGGCGTCGTCTCGAGCGTGCGTGCGCCCTCGAGCTCGTCGAGCCGGCCGATGCGCGCCAGCGCCCCGGACACTTCGGCGGCACGCTCGGCGAGCGCGGCGAGGGCCGACTGTGACTCGCCGTCGGCGAGCACCGCATGCACCTGCGCCAGTGCCTCCTCGAGCGAGTGCAGTGCGTCCGGGAGTGCCGCGCCGGCGGCCGCGAAGGAGCGCCGGCCCGTACCGGCGGCGGCCGCCGCCCGCAGCCGCAGCAGCGCCTCCTCGGCATCTTCGAGCGCGGCCACGCCGGCCGCGCGGCGCTCCCCGGGCAGCGCGGCAGCGGCCTGGGCGTTCGCCTCCAGGCGCAGATCCCGCAGCAGCGTCTCGATCTGGCGGCTGCTGACGTGCGCGCCGAAGAACTGAGTGGCGAGATCGGGAATCTGGTGAGCCTCGTCGAGGATTATCGCATCCGCCGAGCCGAGCAGGTCGCCGAAGCCGTCCTCCTTGAGCGTCAGATCGGCGAGCAGCAGGTGGTGGTTGACTATGACGACGTCGGCCTCGAGCGCCTCGCGGCGCGCGAGCACCACGTGGCAGCGTGCGAACTCCGGGCAGCGCGCGGACAGACAGCTCTCGCGCGTGGAGGTCAGCTGACTCCACAGGACGTGCGTATCCGACAGGCCGCGCACCTCGGCGAGATCGCCGCGGCGCGTGGTGTGGGCCCAGCGCTGCACGCGCGTGAGCAGCGACTGGGCGGCGCGCGTACGCGGCAGCGCGAATTCCTCGAAGCCGCCCTGCGTACCCGGCCCGCCGAGGCGCTCGAGACGGTAGCGGCAGAGGTAGTTGGCGCGGCCCTTGAGCAGCGCCACGCGCGCCGGGCGGCCGAGCGCGGCGGCGAGCAGCGGCAGGTCCTTGCTGAAGAGCTGATCCTGCAGCGTGCGGGTGCCGGTCGATATCAGCACGCGCCGCCCGGACAGCAGCGCCGGCACCAGATAGGCGAAGGTCTTGCCCGTGCCGGTACCCGCCTCGACTACCAGCGACTCGCGCGCAGCCAGGGCGTCGGCGACGCGCTGCGCCATGTGCCGCTGCTGACGGCGCACGCGGAAGTCCGGCAGGGAGCGCGCCAGCGGACCGGCGGCGCCGAATATGTCCTGAAGATCCAACATGGTCAGCGGCCGCCTACGTGCGCCGCGGCGCGGGCCGCCCCGCGCGTCGTACCGCGCTTATCTGCCTGAATTCTCTGCAAGTGTTGCGGGAGGCGCCAATGCAAGACAATGTATCGGACCGCGGTACTTTATCAGGGCACGGAGCCCACCCGGGATATACTTGCAGGTTACGGAAGTGCATAAGAATGAGGACCCGCGGATGGCTACCGCCGCCCATACGCTCATCCCACTGTCACAGCTGAGCCGCCCGGTGGCGCAATGGGTGAACTCGGTGCGCGAGCTGACGCAGCCGCGCGCGGTGCACTGGTGCGAAGGCACGGAGGCCGAGGCCCGCGAGCTGACGGCGCAGCTGCTCAAGAGCGGCGAACTGACGGCGCTCAATCCCGCAGAATTTCCCGGCTGCAACCTGTACCGCTCGGCGCCCAGCGACGTTGCGCGCGTCGAGCACCTCACCTACATCTGCACGCGCTCCCAGGAAGATGCCGGGCCGAACAACCACTGGATGGACCCGCAGGCTGCGCACGCCAAGATGCGCCAACTGTTTCGTGGCTGCATGCGCGAGCGGACCTTGTACGTCATCCCGTACTGCATGGGGCCGATCGACTCGCCGCTGTCACGCTGTGGCGTCGAGATCACCGACAGCCCCTACGTCGTGCTCAACATGCTGATCATGACGCGCGCCGGGCGCGCGGCGCTCGAGCGCATCTCGCGCGAGGGCAGCTTCGTGCGCGGACTGCACTCGATCGGCGAGCTCGATCCCGAGCGGCGCTTCATCATGCACTTCCCCGAGGAGTTGGCGATCGAGAGCTACGGCTCGGGCTATGGCGGCAACGCGCTGCTCGGCAAGAAGTGCCACGCGCTGCGCATCGCCAGCTGGCAGGCGCGCAGCGAGGGCTGGCTGGCCGAGCACATGCTGATCGTCGGGCTCGAGAGCCCGCAGGGCGAGACGCACTACGTGGCCTGCGCCTTCCCCTCGGCCTGCGGCAAGACCAACCTCGCGATGCTGATTCCGCCCGCCTCGCTCCCGGGCTGGCGCGTTTACACCGTCGGGGACGACATCGCCTGGCTGCATCCGGGAGCCGACGGACGGCTGTGGGCGATCAACCCGGAAGCCGGCTACTTCGGCGTGGTGCCGGGAACGAACCCGGAGACCAATCGCAACGCCTACCAGATGATCCGCCGCGACACGCTGTTCACGAACGTGGCCCTGACGGCGGACAAGCAGCCCTGGTGGGAGGGACTCACCAGCGGCAAGCCGGTACTCGACTGGCAGGGCCGTCCGTATGACCCGGCGCGCGGCCCGGCAGCGCACCCGAACTCGCGCTTCACGGTCGATGCGCGCCGCAACCCGTCCTATTCCCCGCACTCGGAAGATCCGGCGGGCGTGCCGATATCGGCGCTGGTTTTCGGTGGCCGGCGGCGCGAGGTCGCGCCGCTCGTCTACGAGGCGCGTGACTGGCGGCACGGCGTCCTGGTGGGCGCCTCGGTGGCCTCCGAGACGACCGCGGCGGCCGTGGGCCAGGTTGGCGTCACGCGACGCGACCCGATGGCCATGCAGCCTTTCTGTGGCTACAACTTCGGCGACTACTGGCAGCACTGGCTCGACGTGGGCGCACGCCTGAGCCGGCCGCCGCGCATTTATCACGTCAACTGGTTCCGGCGTGACGCGCAGGGCAAGTTCCTCTGGCCGGGCTACGGCGAGAACCTGCGTGTGCTCGCGTGGATGCTGGAACGGTGCGCGGGACGCGCGGGTGCGCAGGCCACGGCGATCGGTAACCTGCCGCGCCCTGCCGACCTTGACCTGCAGGGCCTCGCCCTGGCACGCGAGACGCTGCGCGCACTCCTCAGCGTGGATCCGGCACTGTGGCGCAAGGAGGTCGCCGAGATCCGCGCCTACCTGGAGAAGTTCCGGCCCCGCCTGCCCGCGGCGCTCGTCGAGGAGCTGCAGCGCACCGAGCGACAGCTCGCCTGAGGCGAAGCGCGCCCTAAGTCTCTTCGCAGTTGAAGCGGATGGTCTGCGGCGAGCCCTGCTCAGGCAGCCGCCCGAGACCGATCATGCCCTGTCCCTTGATCTGCAGGCTGTCGCGGCGCACGAAGGATTCCTCGCCGTCAGCGCTCTGCACGAACGTGCCGTTGGTGCTCTGGTCGATGAGCACGAACTTGCTGCGGTTGACCTCGATGCGCGCGTGCAGACGCGAGATGAGGCTTCCCTTGACCACCACGTCGTTGTCCTCGGCGCGCCCGATGGTGATCGAGGAGTGGCGCTCGTCGACCACCAGCTCGCGGTCCTGGCAGCGAAGGCGCAGCCGCATCGCCCGGGTCGGCCGGGCCTCGGTGGCGATGCCCGGCACCATGCTGGTGACGTCTTCGGTCTGCCACAGCACTTCGTAAAGCGCGACCTCGTTGCCCTGACCCTTGATGGTGGCGATGTCGATCTGCCGGCAGGCAGCGCGCCAGTCCGGCGAGAGCTTCTCCACGGTCGCGGCGGTGGTCACGATCTGCCCGGCCTTGGCCTGGCTAGTCATGCGGTTTGCGGTATGCACGGCCGCGCCGAAGACGTCGCGGTTCTCCAGCATCACGGGTCCGAAGTGACAACCGATGCGGATCGAAACTGGCTGGCCGTCGACCTTGAGCTGGGCGTGACTGGAGATCTGCTGCTGCATCTGCGCCGCGGCGTTGAGCGCTGCGTCGGCGCTCGGAAAAGTCGCCATGACCTCATCGCCCATGGTCTTGATCACCGTGCCCTGGCGCTGCTCGGTGGCACTGCGCATGACGTCGATGCAGATCGCCACCATGTCGCGCGCGCGCAGATCCCCCATCAAGTCGTACAACCGGGTCGATCCGACGACGTCGGCGAACAAAATAGCCAGTTCGATGTCTTTTCCCATGCGGCGCGTCGATTATACGCAACAGCCCTGCCCAGGCTACAAAACCGCCGCGGGCGCCCCGACCGGGACGGCCCTGCTGAGCAGCTCCGGACCCGCATCCGGCAGGCGCGCGCCCTCACTCAGCGTGCGCCGATACTCGCGCGCACCTGGTGTGCCGCTGTAGAGCCCCAGCATGTGCCGGGTGATCGCCGCAAGGCGCGTACCGCCAGCGAGCTCGCGCTCCGCGTAGCGCCGCATGCGTTCCAGCATCGCCGCAGGCGCCGGGATCGCGGCTGCTTGCGGATGCAGATGCTGCTGCAGCTCCGCGAGCAGATACGGGCGATGATAAGCCTCGCGACCCAACATCACCCCGTCGCACCACTTGAGTGCCTCGAGCACCGCCGGGACGGTGCGCAGCCCGCCATTGACCACGACTGGCAATGACGGGAAGGACTCCTTCAGCCGCCGTACAACCTCGTAGTGCAGTGGTGGAATCTCCCGGTTGTCCTTCGGTGACAGCCCGCCGAGGACCGCCTTGCGAGCATGGATGATGGCCACCTGGCAGCCGGCGTCACGCACAGCAGCGACGAAACGATGCAGGTGCTCCTCGTCGCCCGCATCGAAGCGCGCGACGGCGTTGCGCGCCTCGCTGCCCCGCGCGGCAATCACACCAATGCGCATCTTGACCGTTACGGGGATCCGCACCGCCGCCACCATGGCGCGCACGCATGCGGCGACCAGATCCGGTTCCAGCATGAGGCAGGCGCCGAAAGAGCCGCTGGCGACGCGCTCGCTCGGGCAGCCGCAGTTGAGGTTGATCTCGTCGTAACCGAACTGCTCGCCCAGACGTGCTGCCGCGGCCAGGTGCGCCGGCTCGGAGCCTCCCAGTTGCAGCGCCAGCGGATGCTCTTCGGGCTGATAAGCCAGGAGCCGCTGTGTGTCACCGCGCGTTACCGCCGCCGCGGTAATCATTTCGGTGTACAACAAAGTGTCGCGGCTGAAGCCGCGCAGGAAGTAGCGGCAGTGTCGGTCGGTCCAGTCCATCATCGGAGCGACTGACACTCGCCGATCCAACTTTGCAGGCTTTTGATCGGAGGAAATGCCTATTTTTGTAGGGCTTTCCATGCTGCGTGTTTCTGCGTGATTCCTGCGGGTTACCGGGAGTTTAAGGGGTTGCCGGGGAGACATAAAGGAGACAAGAATGCCATGTCTCCCCGAGCGCCATCATGCCGACGATCAAAGTTCGCAAGCAAGCCAACGGAATCACGCGCTACACGGCGATCGTCCGCATACGCCGCGGCGGGGCGATCCTGCACCGTGAGAGCCGCACGTTCGCGCATCGATCCGCCGCAGTCAGTTGGGCAAAACACCGCGAGGTTGTCCTGGAGGATCCCTCCGCGCTCACCCGCGTTCAACACGGTGCACCCACGCTTGCCGAGCTCATCCGCTGGTACATCGATACGTTTGAAACCATCTCGAAGTGGCAGCGGAGTAAGCAAGCTCACCTGGAGTTACTGGAGCGCCACGCGCTCGGCAAATGCAACGCACTCACCCTGACGTCCGCGGCGCTCATCGATCATGTGCGCTCGAGGCGCGCCAAAGGCGCAGGACCGGCGACGGTCGCGAACGACCTCATCTGGACCGGGGTCGTGCTGCGGGCCGCCAAGAGCGTCAGGGAGCTTCCTGTGCGACCCGAAATCGTCCAGGAGGCGCGCAATGCGTGCGCGGAGCTGCGCCTCATTGGCAAAGCGCGCAAGCGCGCTCGGCGGCCAACGCCGGAGGAGCTCGAGCAGCTGCGGGACTACTTTGCTCGTCGCGATGAGCGTTCGCAGATTCCGATGCTCGCTGTCCTGGAATTCGCGCTCGCCTCCGCCCGGCGTGAGTCGGAGATCTGCAGGCTGGAATGGCGGGACAACGACGAGCGAACCCGAACCGGCATCGTCCGGGACGCCAAACATCCGACCGCGAAGGAAGGCAATCACCGTCGATTCAAGTACACGCCGGAGGCCTGGGCAGTCGTGAGGGCTCAGCCGAAAGGTAGTGCGTACATCTTCCCCTACGAGCCGCGAAGCATCGGGGCGGCTTTCACCCGCGCGTGCCACGTCCTGGGGATCAAGGACCTCCGTTTTCACGACCTGCGCCACGAGGCCACCAGTCGCCTGTTCGAACGCGGCTACCAGATCCACGAAGTGGCCCAATTCACGCTCCACGACTCGTGGAACGAGCTCAAGCGCTACACGAACCTCCGACCCGAGAATCTGAGGGAGCTCAGGGCATCGGCAGCGCCGGGCGGCGCTCCGCGCCATTCTCGCGCAGCGCCTCCGGAGGCTTCGCAGCTTGACCTCTACGCCGGTCAATCAGCTCTGCGAGATCGAACGCACTAACCAGCCACGGCGACTTCTGCCCCCCGAGTCGGAATACGCGGCACGGCAGCATCTGCGTCGGTGCTCGGCGCCGAGCCTCTTCGAAGCTCAAGCCAAAGTATTTCGGAGAAACGCGCGCGAGGGGAATGTTGGCTTCTCCAAACTCAGCCAATAACCCGAAATAGGTGCTATTCACGGAATGAACCCTTTATGGGGTGATACGCGCGCCCAGATTGTCGCCACGCTTCGTGAGTTTGCAAGTCGAGTTAGCACGCATTTTTGCGTGGCGTAGCGCCTGAAAGTGTCCGTAGGTGCTCACGCGAGTTCAGGCGCGTTCACGCGAGAACATCGAGTTTCGACAAAATATTTTTAGCGAGCTCGCTCTTGTCCTCTATGGGTGTCCACCGGTGGCGCCAGACTGTGACGCAAACGCTCCTCGTCGGTTTGCGGAGCCGGCATGCCGCCGATGAGCTTCCAGATCTGTTCTGCCAAGTGGGGAAAACCATTCTCGAGCGCCCGGTCGGCTGCCGCGTGCCACCCCCGCACTACGGCGCGACGCGTCTCCTGAAGCTTCATCGCACCTGGCTCTGGTGCAGCCTGGCCGCCGCGAGCGGCCTGCGCGATCCGCTCAAGGCGGGCCTGATAATGGGTGGATTCGCCACGGAGCGCGGCACGGTAGATGCCGTCCCGTACGGGCCCGCGCACCTGGCCGCGAGCGGCGAGCTCGGTAGCATTCGCGGCGATACCTTGCGCCCGAAGATGCGCTGCGAACTGCCGGCGCCAGCCCCGAAGCGTTGCCTTGCGGATGTTCAACCGCTTTCCCTCCTCGCTCACGGCCTTGACCACGAGATGGACATGCGGGTGATCCTGGTCGGTGTGGAGAACCATCGCATAGCGGTGCTTGAGTGCGAATTCCTCGCGGGCAAACTCGCGACTTGCTGCCAGAACCTTCCCTGGCGGGGTGCCAGCGGGCATCGACAGCACAATGTTGTGGACGAGCTTGGCCGCCTTTCGACCGACCTTGCCTCGGTATGGCGATCGGGATTCGGCAGCAAGTAGATCAAGCTCCCATTCGGTTATCAGTGATTTCTCGGCGTCGTTCCCGTGCACGACCTCGCCTTGGTCGGTCTCGATCTCCAGCCCGCCGCGGCGATCGATGTACCTCAGATGCGCCAGCGCACCCTGCGGGCTCGTGGCGCCGCCGGAAACCTTGACCATGACTTCGGACGTTCGTCGAGCCGTGAGGGTGATCAACTCCAGCTCCTGCGGCGACCAGCGAGCACCGGGCCCTCGTCGCGCGTGGCTGGCGATATCGAAAAGGGGCCGGTTCTTGTCGAGGTCAATCAAGCGTCTTGGCATACCCCGCCTCCCAGCTGACGACGTTGGCGTGAATGAGGCCTTTGACGTGGTCACGCATTGCTTCGGAGACCCTGAGCATCAGCCGTAGGTGCTCCTGGGTGGGCCCCGCCGCAGTCCCGCCTGCCAACGCGGTGCGCGTCATGACGTTCAGGTTGCGGCCAATGGCCGCGAGCTGTGTCACCGCTGATCGTAGCGCCTCGAGCTCCCTGTCCGGCAGCGGCGCGAGCGACCGTAGGTGCGAACGCACGAGCGTCGAGACATAGGATGCGGCTGGCATACCGCGGGCGGCGGCCCGCTCGCGCAGCAGCAGGCGGTCATCGGGAACCAGGCGCACGGTCACGCGCGCATCGCGGGCGACCGAAGCTGGACGTTCTGCCGTCAACTCTTCGCCGGCGCCGGCAAGCATCTGTTCGACCAGGCGCTTGAGGAGCGCGGATTCGGAAAGCCCCTGACGCGCGGCCGCGCCCACAAAGCGTTCCTTGAGATCAGCGCTGACCCAGGTGGAGAGATGCGTGCTGCGATTTCCCACGCAGCAAATTTGAATCAAACAGGCGCCGAAAATCTACCCCTGACAAGAGTTAGTTTTGGCCGAAACTCAACAGGGTTTTGGCGACCTGGAGACATTTCGGGGAATTCGTGTGATTGCTCCGGCGCATCGGCCGAGCAGTCGGCGCGAGTCAGAGCTTACGCGTTTGAATCAAACAGCAGCCGAAAGGCTATCCTGCACTACTCCAAAATCGATGTGGTTGTGATACGGCGAGAGCCCGCACCCGGAAAGCGGAGGTTGTAGGCAACATTCGAGTCACAAGGCATAGGGGACTGCGCGACCGGCGTCTATGTCCCCGATAACGGCCCTGATGAATGCCGAGTATTCTTCTTTACTCACGCAATGAAGGCTCTTGATCGCGTTTGCAATCGCAGGAGTGGGCTCCTTTAACGCTTCGCATCCAACCGCGCCCTCCAGTGCTTTGGTCAGCGACGACCGAATCTTTTTGCCCTGCATTGTCAACGCACTATGAGTCGCTTCAGCGTTGGCTTCCCCAAGGTAGACCTGGCTTAGCCGAACGAGCACCGTCCGCGCGGATTTGCGATCAACGTACCCAAGCGCAACGATCATTGCGGCTGCGTCTAACTGTGAGGCCCCTGCTCCCGGCGTGGCTGCTACCAGAATTGATGATTCGATCGCCTTAAACGCGTCAGCCTCGGAGAGAATGCCAGACTGATCCGCCCCAGCATCACCTGACCCCATGAGAGCCAAGAACAGGGGCACAATCGTCGTAAGCGAACTACATCGCTTCATAAGCACCTCAGTCAGGATCGAAGGGCAGAACCGTTATTTGTGTGCCCGGGTTGGCGTCGGTCAATAGTGTGTCTGCAGATCTGTGCGTGTTTGGGCGCCACCGCTACGCGGCGGTCGATCGTTTTCACTGGTGTCGGTTCGAACTCATGCGTTCGTGACTGCCCGGTCAGCCGTCCGCTTTCGTGTCGTCACGAGCAAATCCACCTGCAACCCAGCTCGGGTAGCAGCATTGACTAGAGCATCGAGGCTGAACTGGTTGATCTCGCCCTTGAGCAACGCGTTGAGACGCGGCTGCGTGAGACCGAGGCGTGCGGCCGCACGAGCCTGCGTCATGCCGCTTCGTTCAACGAACTCCTCGATCCGAATCGTGATCTCGGAGCGCAAAGCCAGGTTGCGCGCTTCGGGCTCTCGAAATCCGAGATCCCGGAACACATTGCCGCTACCACGTTCCATTTTCACTCGCTTTGCGCTACGTAGAGCACGCGGCACTCTGCGTGGGCGGGGCGTAACTTACTTCAAGCGTTGCGTGCCTTCGAACCTCGATAGATCCCGGTCGAAGGTGCCGAGCGGCAGGTGTCCTGCCTTGCGCGCGATCTCGAGAACCAGGCAATCCGAAAAACCGACCTTCGGACGTTCTCTGAACCGCTCGAGCGCGCAGA
>Ga0335082_10005045_pt1 | contig 14401 bp, 16 predicted proteins | sample Lox_Sample_41_FD_206718 | JGI IMG/M metagenome (GOLD analysis project Ga0335082, IMG submission 206718) | Soil microbial communities from Loxahatchee National Wildlife Refuge, Florida, United States - Lox_Sample_4.1 | ecosystem: Environmental > Terrestrial > Soil > Wetlands | place: USA...
ATCCAGCTCTCCTTCCGAAGGACGCCGCGGAGCCTAACCTGCGCGCCCCCTCGTTGATGCGGGCCTGCCGTCGTCTGTTAGAAACGCCTCGGCCCCGGGCATGGCTCGGCAGGCAACGAGTCGCGGGGACCGGCAGGCAAACGAGAGGGGGAGGGAATGAGAACCTTCCGGCTGCACTGGGGCTGATGGCATTGATGCTGACCCCCAGCAGCTTCGGGATCGTGAACATCGAAGGCGTGACCAACGACCAGTTGTCGGACTTCGACGCACGGGTCGCCCTTGCGCCGACGCCCGAGCAGGTGCATGCGGCCGCCCGGGTGCCGGGGCGAGTTTCGTGGAGCAAGTGCGGCACACCGGCGGAGCTCACCAGGTGGGGCGGCTAGTACTGCTGCGCGTTCCAGTGACCCTCGTCGAAGCCGAGGTAGTAGGCGAAGTCGTGCATCCGGTTGTGGCCGACGAACATGCTCGCCGTCGACGCCTCGATGTCGTTTCCGAGCGGGTTGATCGAAGCGTTGACGTTGTCCGGGTTGCAGCCCGACGTGTACCAGGCGTTCGTCCAGGCCGGCTCGTAGTCGCGGGTCGCGCTCGTGTCCCGCACGAGCGCCGCGTTCCCGAAGACCTCGTGGTTCCCACTCCAGACGCGCGCGTCGTCGACGTTGTTTCCGCGACCGTTGAGGTCGTGCCGAGGTTGGCGCCGGTGACGTCGAGCTGGGCGTCCCACGGGAACTTCGAGGCGACGCCGCCACCGTAGACGGTCGACGTGTCCCCGACCACGTTTCGTGCAGCCCGCGGTCGCGGTCCAGCAGAACGTCTCGCGCATGTCCGTGCTCGGGTAGTTCCACGGGTACGCGTTGATCGGGTTGTACGGCGGCGCGATCTGGAAGCCCTTCCAGGTCGGGTTGTCGACGGCGTTGAAGACCTGGTTCTGCCGGAACAGCAGCTTGCCGGTGGCCGCATCGACGATCACCGCGTACTGGCTCTGCGGACCGTCGGTGGTCTTCGTAACGGTCGCCGAGTAGGCGCGCAGCGCGCCGTGGCGGGGCGTGCCGCGAAGGCGATCGGCTTCACGGTCTCCGTGCCGCTGAATCCGACCGCGGAGATCGCGAGCGAGCCGTCAGGCGAGCGGCCGAGCGGTCCTGCGTTTCCGGCCGAGACCCCGTACCCGGCGGCCTGCGCGGCTCTGCGCCACGCCGCGAGAGGGGTCAGGGCGCGCTTGCCGGTGAGACGGCCGGCGTCCGGAGTCAGCGACGACGAGACGTAGACCACGTTCAAGTGGTGCTTGATGCGCACGACCGAGACCGTGGCCACGCCGTCCGCGGACGGCACTCCGGCAAACATCTGCCGGAACACCACTGCGTAGTCGCGGTGGTGCGTTCCGCGCAGCGCCTCAGCGGTCATGACCCGGAGGTGGGCCACCGAGGCGAGCCTGAAGAGCTGCTTGTGGGCGGCGAGATATGCGACGCACGTCAAGTTCGTGGTGACGAACAACCAGTGCACCGGTCAGCCGTCCTTCCACGGCGACCAGGATTTGGATCCCGGCAACAACACCGAGTGCCGAACGGGCATCCGGCAGAGCGAGGTGCACACGGCCGAGATCGAGGTCTTCAAGACGAAGGCAACCCTCGACGGCACGCTCGTCAGCGGGATCTAGCCCGCACCGTCACGAGGAGAGGGCCGGCCCAGCCGGCCCTCTCCGATCTCAGGGCTATGCTCGCGGCGTGAACGCACTCGTCGTCGCACTTGCCGTGCTCGGCGGAATCGCAGGCTCGGTACAGGTCGCCGTCATGTCCAACCTCGGCGACCGGGTCGGGGCGTTCGGCGCCCTCGCCTGGGCGACCTCACTCGCCGCGGTGCTGACGCTCGTCCTGCTGCTCGTCGCCCGTCAGGGCTTCGGCGAGCTCGCGGCGGCGGCGCGACAGCCGGTCTGGCTCTGGAGCGGAGCGCTGATGGGCGTGATTATCGTGCTCGCTATCACCGTCGCCGGCTCCCGAATCGGCGTGCTCGCAACCATCTCGGTCTTCCTCGCCGGCCAGTTCGCGGCGGGCGCCGCGATCGACCGCTGGGGCCTGCTCGGCGCGGAGCGGGTCGTCGTCGGCTGGTCGAGGCTCTTCGGGATCCTGCTGCTCGGAATCGGCGCGGCACTGACGCTAAAGCGCTAGGTCGTCCGGCTTGACGGGAACGCGGGCCAGCTCCCTCCCGCTCGCCGCGCGCAAAGCGGAAACGATCGCGGCGCTCGAGACGACGGTCGGCGGCTCGCCGACGCCCTTCGCCCCGTAGGGCGCGTCCGGCTCCGGGTCCTCGACCAGCTCCACATCGACGCGCGGGACATCGAGCGCCGTCGGGATCAGGTAGTCAGTGAAGCTCGCGTTCGTGATCAGCCCGTCCCGCGTCTGGATCTCCTCCATCAAGGCCAGCCCGAGACCCTGCGCGATCCCGCCCTCGATCTGTCCGTGCACCGCCCGCGGGTTGAGCGCCCTACCCGTGTCCTGAGCCGTGCCGATCCAGACGACTCGCGTTAGACCGAGCTCGACGTCGACCTCGGCCACCACGCGCATCGCCGCGCAGATGAACGCCACGTGAGCGTTCTCGCCGGTGATCTGGCCGGTCTGCGGATCGAGCGCCGCGGTGCGCTCGTGGCGGTACGTGCGCTCCAGGTCGACCTCGTTGCGGCCGTCCTCGAGGGCGGAGAGCGCGTCGCGGCAGGCGTGCCGCACCGCGCCGGCGACCATCCAGGTCAACCGTGACGCCGAGGCCGAGCCCGCCGAGCCGACCCCGTCCGAAGACGCGGACGCGAGGGCCACGTTCTCTGTACCCAGCTCCCCACGGGCGACCTGGAGGACGATGTCGTTGACGCCCTGACCGAGCTCGGCGGCGGCGCATCGGATCTCGGCCTGGAGCTCTCCGTCCGCCCCCTTCCAGAGCCGCACGCGCGCCGCGCACGAGTCGTCGAAGCCCTCCGAGAAGCAGACGTTCTTGAAGCCGACCGCAAACCCGACCCCGGGCCTGACGCCCTCCCCGCGGGTGGTGTTGCCTGCGCCGCCCGGGAGGCGGAGCGGGTCGCGTGGGAGCCCCTCCGGCTCGGGCATCGGCAGCTCCGCTGCGCGGCGTATCACCTCCGCAACCGGAAACGAGCCCGTCACAACCTGCCCGGTCGGCAGGCGGTCGCCCGGGCCGAGCGCGTTCAGGAGACGCAGCTCGACCGGGTCGATCCGGAGAGCGGCTGCGAGCTTGTCCATCTGCGCCTCGTGCGCGAAACAGCTCTGCACGGCGCCGAAGCCGCGCATCGCACCGCAGGGCGGGTTGTTCGTGTACACCGAGGTCGCCTCGACCAGGGCGTTGTCGACCCGGTACGGCCCACATGCGAAGCAGGCCGCGTTCGCGGTGACCGCCGCCGAGCTGGACGCGTAGGCGCCGCCGTCGAGCAGGATCCGGACGCGCACGCACGCGAGCCGGCCGGCACGCGTCGCCCGGTGCTCGGCCCAGATCTTCGCCGGATGCCGGTGGACATGGCCGACGAACGACTCCTCGCGGCTGTAGACGATCTTCACCGGGTGGTTCGTGTGCAGGGCGAGCAGTGCGCCGTGGATCTGCATCGAGAGGTCCTCGCGCCCGCCGAACGCGCCGCCCACCCCGGCAAGGTGGATACGAACCTGGTCGGGCTCGAGCCCGAGACAGGGAGCGACCTGGTCGCGGTCGACGTGGACCCACTGCGTGGCGACGTACACGTCGATGCCGCCAAGGCCGTCCGGCACGGCCAGCCCCGACTCCGGGCCGAGGAATGCCTGGTCCTGCTGGCCGAGCTCGTAGGCACCGCTCACCGAGACGTCGCCCTCGGCGTCGGGGTCGCCGTGCGTGATCACGATCGTGCGGAGGACGTTCGGCCGCGGGTCGTCGCGGAAACCGTGGTCGGCCGTCGGGCTCTCGGAGTGGAGCGGCTCCTGTTCCGTCGCGCGCTCCGGGTCGACCACCGGCTCGAGCGGCTCGTACTCGACCCTGATCCGCTCTGCCGCACGGCGCGCCTGCTCTGGGTGCTCTCCCGCGACGAGCGCAACCGGCTCGCCGAGGTAGCGGACGCGGTCGATCGCCAGCACCGGCTGGTCGGCGAACTCGAGCCCGTAGGTCTTGGCGCCCGGCACGTCGGCGTGGGTGAGCACGGCATGGACGCCCGGCATCGCAACGGCGTCGGAGACGTCGATCTCCGCGATCCGCGCGTGGGCGTGCGGGCTGCGCAGCGTGTGGCCCCAGAGCATCCCCTCCGCGTGGAGGTCGCTCGAGTAGGCGAACTCGCCGGTCACCTTCGGAATCGCGTCGACGCGCCTCGTGCTCTCGCCGACCCGCCCGAGCTCGAGCGTGCGCGAGGTCGTGCTCATGCGCTTCGCGCCGCCAGCTGGACGGCTTCGAAGATCCTGGTGTAGCCGGTACAGCGGCAGAGGTTCCCGGCGAGGGCCTCGCGAATCTCGTCACCGTTCGGCTCGGGGTTGCGGGCCAGCAGGTCGACGGTCGCGACGATCAGGCCCGGCGTGCAGAACCCGCACTGCACCGCGCCCGTCTCGGCGAATGCCTCCTGTACCGGGTGCAAGCGGCCGTCCTCGGCGAGGCCCTCGACGGTGACGATCTCGTGGCCCTCGGCCTGCGCGGCCAACACGAGGCATGAGCAGACGAGCCTCCCGTCGAGCAGGATCGAGCAGGAGCCACACTCGCCCTGCTCGCAAGCGTTCTTCGAGCCCGGCAGACCGAGGCTCTCGCGCAGTGCGAAGAGCAAGCTCGCGCCCTCCCAGACGTCGGCCTCCTGCCGCTCGCCGTTCACGGTCAGCTCGACCCTCATACGAGGCAGCGCTCCAAGGCGCGCCCAACGAGGACACGCAGCGCATGCCGCCGATACGCCGCCGTGCCACGAACGTCATCGATCGGGCTGGCCGCCTCCGCCACGCGCTCGGCCAGCTGGTCGCGCTCGGAGAGCGACAAGGCCACGAGCCCGGGCACCGGGCCCGCCGAGCCGAAGGCCGCGCGCACCTCGCCCCGCTCCTCGTCCACGGCCAGAGCGAGGGAGACGACCGCGATCACCATCGCGTTCCGCGGACCGATCTTCATGAAGGTTTGCCGCGGGCCGCCGGGGCTCGCGTTCACCGCGACGATCAGCTCCTCCGGCGCGAGCGCGTTCCGCTTCGGCCCCAGGATGAACTCCGTCAGCGGCAGCGTGCGTGAGCCGTTGACGCTCGCGAGCTCGACCTCCGAGTCGCCCACGAGCAGCGGCGGCAGCGCATCCCCGGCAGGCGAGGCGGTCCCGAGGTTGCCGCCGATCGTGCCGCGGTTCCGGATCTGCGGACCGCCCACGGTTCGCGACGCCTCGGCCAGCGCGCGGTAGTCGCCGGCAAACGGCGCGTTCATCGCCTCGGTGTAGGTCAGGCCGGCACCCAGCCGCACCGTTCCGTCGTCGCGGGACCAGCGCCGAAGCTCGGGTACCTCGTTCAGGTTCAGAAGCGTGTCGGGCCGGCTGCGGTCGAAGTTGAGCTCGACCATCACGTCGGTGCCCCCCTGGATCGGCACTGCGTCCGGCCGCTCGGCCTTCAGGTGGAGCGCCTCGTCGAGTGATCGCGGGCTGAGCACGTCCACGACGGCAGCGTACTTTCTGCGCGAGCCGTGCTGAGAATCCCGCACCCCGGGTATCGTCGTCCCGTGGCAGGGCTCGCTCGACGGTTGGCGGTGGCACGAGGCGACGAGCCCGCCGACCTCGTGATCCGCGGCGGCCGGGTTCTCTCCGTCTTCACCCGCGAATGGCTCGAGACCGACGTCGCGGTCGTCGACGGCCGCGTGGCCGGTCTCGGCGACTACGAGGGCGAGGAGACACTCGACGCCTCGGGCCGGTACGTCGTGCCCGGGTTCATCGACGCCCACATGCACCTCGAGACCACGAAGCTGCTCGTCGACGAGTTCGCGCGCCTGGTGCTGCCGCTCGGCACGACCTCGGTCGTCGCCGACCCCCACGAGATCGCGAACGTCCTCGGGACCGACGGCGTCCACTGGCTGCTCGACGTCTGCGGCGTTCTTCCGCTGGATGTGTACTTCATGGCCTCCTCCTCGGTGCCCGCCTCGCGGTTCGAGTCGCCTCGGCGCCCGTTCTCGACCGGTGACCTCGAGGGCCTGCTCCGGCGGCGCCGCGTGATCGGGCTCGCGGAGATGATGAACTTCCCCGGGGTCGTCTCCGGCGATCCGCACGAGCTCGAGAAGCTCGGCCTCCCTGGCGCGGAGCACGTCGACGGCCACGCGCCCGGCGTGCTCGGGAAGTCCCTGAACGCCTACGCAGCCGCCGGGATCTACTCCGATCACGAGGCCTTCACGATCGACGAGGGCCGCGAGCGACTTCGCGCCGGAATGTGGCTCCTGGTGCGAGAGGCCTCGGCCGCACGAAACCTCCAGGCGCTGATTCCGCTGGCGAAGGAGTTCGGCCCGCACCGGATCGCCTTCTGCACCGACGACCGGGAGCCCGAGCACATCGCGGAGGACGGTCACATCAACTCGATGGTGCGCGACGCCGTCGCCGCGGGCATCCCGCCCGAGGATGCGCTCGTGATGGCCTCGCTGAACACGGCGACCTGGCACCGGCTCTCCCACCTCGGCGCGATCGCGCCGGGGTATCAGGCCGACGTGCTCCTGCTCCCCGACCTCGAGTCGTTCGTCCCGGAAACCGTGCTCAAGCGCGGGCTCCCGCTCGGTGAGATCGAGCGGGTCGACGTCCCCGACTGGGTGAAGCACACCGTGCGCGTCAGGCACGTGGCGGCCCGCGACTTCGCGGTCCCTTGGGAAGAGGGCGAGGCGCGTGTGATCGGCGTGATCCCCGATCAGATCGTCACCGAGGCGCTCGTCGCGGAGCCGCGCGTGGAGGGTGGGCTCGTCGTCGCCGATCCGGAGCGCGATCTCGCCAAGATCGCCGTGGTCGAGCGCCACCTCGGCACCGGCCGGATGGCTGTCGGGCTCGTTCGCGGGTTCGGGCTGCGCTCCGGGGCGCTCGCATCGACGTTCTCACACGACGCGCACAACATCGTGGTCGTCGGCGTCGACGACCAGGACATGGCGCGCGCGATCGCGCGCCTGACGGAGATCGGTGGCGGTGTGGTGGTCGTCGAGGATCGCGGGGTGCGTGCCGAGCTCGCCCTGCCGGTCGGCGGTGTCATCTCGGAGGCGCCGCTCGAGGAGGTCGTCTCGGCGAGCAACGGCTGCATCGACGCGGCTGCGGTGCTCGGCTGCGCGCTGCCATCTCCGTTCCAGACGATGGCGTTCCTCGCGCTCTCGGTCATCCCGAGCCTGAAGATCACCGACCAGGGCCTGGTCGACGTCGACCGCTTCGAGCTCGTACCACTCCGGGTGTGAGACGGCTTCTCGCCAACGCCCACGTGGTCGTGATGGACGACACGGGCACGGAGCATTCGAGCGGCTGGGTGCTCGTCCAGGACGGGCTCGTGGCCTCGACGGGCGGCGGCGCAGCGCCCGAGGCGGACGAGCGGGTCGACCTCGGCGGCGCGGTCGTCACTCCCGGCCTCGTGAACACCCACCACCACCTCTACCAGACCCTCACGCGGGCGCGGGCCCAGGAGGCCGACCTCTTCACGTGGCTGAAGGCGCTCTACCCGGTCTGGGCGCGGCTCGACGACGAGTCCGAGCACGCGGCGGCCCGCACCGGGCTCGCCGAGCTCGCGCTCTCGGGCTGCTCGACCGTCTTCGACCACCACTACGTTTTTCCGCGCGGGGGCGGCGACCTGATCGAGGCGGAGATGACCGCCGCGCGCGAGCTCGGCGTGCGGCTCGTCCCATCGCGCGGCTCGATGGATCTCGGCGAGTCGGACGGCGGGCTGCCGCCGGACGAGCTCGTCGAGAACGCTGACGAGGTGCTCGCCGACACCGAGCGGCTTGCGGCTCGCTATCCCGAGCTCGTGGTCGCACCGTGCTCGCCGTTCTCGGTCACGGGGCGGCTGATGCGGGAGTCGGCCGAGCTGGCGCGGCGGCTCGGCCTGACGCTGCACACGCACCTCGCCGAGACGGTCGAGGAGGAGGCGTACTGCCAAGAGCTCTACGGGTGCAGGCCGGTCGAGTACCTCGAGCGGCTCGGCTGGCTCGACGGCGACGTCTGGTGCGCGCATTGCGTCCACCTCTCGGAGGGCGACGTCGCGCGCTTCGGCGAGACCGGCACCGGCGTGGCGCACTGCCCCACCTCGAACCTGCGCCTCGGCGCGGGCGTGGCGCCGGTGCGGGCGCTGCTCGACTCGGGCGCACGGGTCGGCCTCGGCGTCGACGGCTCGGCCTCGAACGAGCGCGGCGACCTCTTCCTCGAGGTCAAGCAGGCGCTGCTCGTCGCCCGCGGCCGCGGCGGGCCCGGCGCGCTGACCGCCCGCGAGGCGCTGTGGCTGGGAACGCGCGGAGGCGCATCGGTCCTGAAGCGCGACGACCTCGGCTCCCTCGAGCCCGGCAAGAGCGCCGACCTCGCCGTCTGGCGCACCGACGGCCTCGAGCTCGGCGGCGCCGACGACCCGGTCGCGGGGCTGGTGCTCAGCGGCCCGCACCGTGTCGACCGGCTGGTGGTCGCCGGCGAGGACGTCGTCCGCGAGGGCCGGCTCGTGCGCGCCGACGAGGAGGAGATCGCACGCGCGCACCGCCACGTTGCCGCGCGCTTCGCGTGAGCTTCCCGCCGGCACAAGGCGAGCGCCTGCCCTGGGAGCGGGTTCTGCCGGACATCCGCGAGACGATCGAGCAGCGGCTCGAGGGGCACGTCGCACGTGCGGTCACACGGCCCGGTGGGTTCTCCCCGGGTCTGACGGCGACGCTGGAGCTCGAGGACGGCAGGCGGTTCTTCGCCAAGGCCGTCGGCCCCGAGCCGAACCCCGACTCGCCCGACTTCCATCGGCGCGAGGCGCGCGTCGCCGAGGCACTTCCACCGCTCGCGCCCGCGCCGCGGTTCCTGTTCTCGATCGAGAATGAAGCGGGCTGGGTCGCGCTGGTCTTCGAGCAGGTCGATGGCGCGGAGCCGGCGCTGCCGTGGCACCCGAAGGAGCTGGAGCGGGTACTCGACGCGCTCACGGCCCTGGCGCGGGCGCTGACGCCGGCGCCGATCGCGGCACCGTCCGTCGACGAGCATCTCGACGAGCTCTTCCACGGCTGGCGCGAGCTCGAGCGACCCGCGGACGAATGGGCGCTGGCCCATCTCGACGACCTGCGGGCGCTCGAGGCGCAGTGGCCCTGGGCCGCCGCGGGCGAGACGCTCATCCACTGCGACGTGCGCGCAGACAACATCCTGCTGACGCCCGAACGGGTGGTCTTCGTCGACTGGCCCCACGCCTGCATCGGCGCCGCCTGGATCGACCTGCTCGCCTTCCTTCCCAGCGTCGCAATGCAGGGTGGTCCACATCCGTGGGAGGTGTGGGAGTCGCAACCGGTGACGCGCGACGTGCCGCCGGAGCGGCTCCAGCCGGTGCTGGCCGCGCTCGCGGGGTTCTTCGCCAACCGGTCCGAGCTCCCCGCCCCGCCTGGCTTGTCGACGCTGCGGGCATTTCAGCGCGGGCAGGGTGAGGAAGCGCTCGCGTGGCTGAAGCGCAGCCTGGCCGCGTCGTAGAGTCCCGGCCGTGAGCGTCTCCCTCTCCACGCACGTCCTCGACACCGAGCGCGGACGGCCCGGCAGCGGCGTGCGCGTCGAGCTGCACAGGGGCGGAGCGCTCGTCGCGAGCGCGGAGACCGGCGCCGACGGCCGCGCGCGGCTGGCAGAGGAGCTCGAGCCGGGCCGCTACCGGCTCGCCTTCGAGCCGCCGTCGCCGTACTTCCGGCGCGTCGAGCTCGAGCTCGAGCTCGAGGACGGCCACCACCACGTGCCGCTGCTCGTGTCGTCGTTCGGATGCGTGAGCTACCGCGGCAGCTGAGCGCCGAGGAGCTCGCGGTGCTCTTCGAGGGACGCACGCGGCTGGTCGAGCTGCTGGCCGCCCGCGAGGACCCGCTCGGAACCGCCGACGTGGCGATCGCCGAGCTCGACCAGGCCGACAAGCTCGAGGCACTGGACGCGCACCCGGCGATCGGCGCGCGCAGTGGGCTGTCCGCGCGCTCCGCAGCGGAGCAGGGCGCCGACGCCGACCCGGTGATCCTGACCGAGCTCGCCTACCTGAACCAGGTCTACGAGGAGAAGTTCGGCTTCCGCTTCGTCGTCTTCGTCGACGGCCGCCCGAAGACGGAGATCCTCGAGGTGCTGTGCGCGCGGCTCGAGCGCACGCGCGACGAGGAGCTGGAGACGGCGCTCGGCGAGCTGGTCGCGATCGCCCGCGACCGCTGGGAGCGCTCCTAGTGGACCCGTACGCGAACGAGTGGCTCTCGTTTCTCGCGCGCTGGCTGCACGTGACCGCGGGGATCGTCTGGATCGGGACGTCGTTCTACTTCGTCGCGCTCGACAACCACCTGCGTGACAACGAGTCGTGGGAGATCCACGGCGGCGGCTTCTACCGCGTCGAGAAGTTCGTGCCCGCGCCGCCGCGGCTGCCCGACGTGCTGCACTGGTTCAAGTGGGAGGCCTACACGACCTGGCTCTCCGGCTTCGCGCTGCTGGTCTTCCTCTACTACTTCAACGCGACCACGTATCTCGTCCTGCCGGGCGGGCCGCTCGGCACGGGGTGGTCGATCGCGGTCAGCATCGTGCTGCTCGGCGTGGCGTGGGTCGTCTACGACGTGCTCTGCCGGGTGCTGCGAAGCGAGGTCGTGCTGGCCGCGGCCGTGCTCGGCCTGACGACGCTGGCGGCGTGGGGCGCGACGGAGCTGTTCGCGCCGCGGGCCGCGTTCGTCCAGGTCGGCGCGATGCTCGGGACGATCATGGTCGCGAACGTCTTCTTCGTGATCATCCCGGCCCACCGGGAGCTGATCCGCGCCAAGGAGGCCGGCCGCGAGCCCGATCCCGCGACGGCGCTGCGGGCCAAGGAGCGCTCGGTTCACAACAACTACCTGACGCTGCCCGTGCTCTTCGCGATGCTGAGCAACCACTTTCCGAGTGCGTACGGCCACAGCTGGTCGTGGCTCGTGCTCGTCGCGCTGATGGCGATCGGCGCGTGGATCCGGCATTTCTTCAACCTCCGGCACGCGGGACGGAACGCCTGGTGGATTCCGCTGACTGCGGCGCTCGGCATCGCGGCGGTGGCCGTGGCGATCCGGCCGACAGGCGGCTCTGGCGGCACGGTTTCGTCCGGTTCCGTGCCCTTCTCGCGTGCCGAGGCGATCGTCCAGGAGCGCTGCGTGCCGTGCCACTCCGCGCATCCGACGATGGTCGCCGCCGCGCCGCTCGGGATCGAGCTCGACACGGCCCAGCAGCTGCACGCGCAGGCCGCGGCGATCGAGCGCGTCGCCGTCACCTCGCAGCTGATGCCGCTCGGGAACGTGACCGCCATGACGAAGGCGGAGCGAGCGGAGCTCGGCGCCTGGATCCGCGCCGGCGCGAAGATCAAGTAGGTTCGGCGCGTGCTGGAGATCGTCTCAGGGGACTACCGGTTCGCGGCGCGCCTCGAGGAGGAGCTCGCGCCTGCGACGGTCGCCGCCTTCCGGCGGCTGCTGCCGCTCGAGAGCCGGGTCATCCACGCGCGTTGGAGCGGCGAGTCGTGCTGGATCCCCTTCGGCGACCTCGAAGTCGGCTTCGGCCCCGAGAACGCGACGTGCTACCCGGCGCCCGGCCAGCTGCTCTTCTACCCCGGCGGCGTCAGCGAGACCGAGATCCTGTTCCCGTACGGGCCGACCGCCTTCGCGAGCAAGGCGGGGCTGCTCGCCGGCAACCACTTCGCCACGGTGCTCGAAGGCGGCGACCGCCTGGCCGAGCTCGGCCGCAAGGTGCTGTGGGAAGGCGCCCAGCCCCTCCGCGCGGCCGAGACCTAGCCAGCCGCCAGAATCGCACCCCACCCTTCTTTGGGTGGGGAAGATCGTCCACCCGCCACCCGCTGTGAGCGTAGCGCGGGAAACCGCACCTGTCTGTGACCCACCCGTGCCGGAAGCGTGACTAGTCGTCCCCGGCCGCGGCGAGACGCTCGAGCGCCCCTGCGAGGACCGCCAGCGCCAGCTCGATGTCCCCGGCGGCCGTGTGCTCGTCCGGCGAGTGGCTGATCCCGCCGTTCAGGCTGCGGACGAACAGCATCGCCGCCGGCACGCCCGCGGCCGCGAGAACGCCCGCGTCGTGCCCGGCGCCGGAGACGAGCTCGACGGACGGCAACCCTCGCGCGGCCAGCTGCTCGAGCAGCGCCGTTCGCGGGCCAGCCGCCAGCTCGACCGCGCTCGTCCGCGAGAGCTCCCCCGGCACGACTGCGCACAGCTCCTCCAGCTCCGCGTCGTCCCGGGCGCGCAAGTCCACGCTGAGCGAAACGCGCGCCGGGATCACATTCGAGGCCCCCGGTTCGACCGTCAGACAGCCGACCGTCGCGACCGCGCCGCCGACCGCCGCTGCCCTGTCCCGCAGACGCAGCACGAGCTCCGCCGCGGCCACGAGCGCGTCGTCGCGCTGGGCCATCGGCGTCGTCCCCGCGTGCCCCTCGCGACCCTCGATCACGACCTCGCCGCGCGCGCTCGCCACGATGCCCGTGACGACTCCGAGCGGCGCGCCCGCCGCCTCGAGCCGCGGCCCCTGCTCGACGTGCAGCTCGACGAAGGCCGCCGGCGTCGGGTCGATCCCACGCCGGCAGAGCGACCGGGAGCCGCGGCAGCCGGGACCGGTGGAGCCCTCCTCGTCGCGAAAGGCCACGACCACCAGCGACCGGTCCTGGACGCCTGTTCGCTCCACTGCTTCGAGCCCCCCGACAACGCCGAGCGCTCCGTCGAAGCGGCCGCCGCGCGGCACCGAGTCGAGGTGCGAGCCCGTCCAGACCTCTGCCAGCTCCGGCCGACGGCCGCGCAGCCGCCCGAACAGGTTCCCCGCCGGGTCGACCTCGACCTCGAGGCCGGCCTCCCGCATCCAACCCGCCACCAGCTCGTGCGCCTCGTCCTCCTCGGGGCTCCCGCCGGGCCGGTTAGCGCCCGGCCCGCCGCCGATCGCATACAGCCGGTCGAGCCGCTCCAGAACCCGCACGCTCACAGCCTAAGCCCGCAGCGGCCGCAGCAGCAGCACGCCGGCGAGCGGAAAGACTGCCGCGCCGGCGAAGCCGGCCCGCCACGAGCTCGCCGCCACCACTGCCGCGAAGGCCGGGGGGACCATCGCGCCGGCCGCCGCCAGCGCGGTCTGCTGCATCCCGAGCGCGGCGCCGCTACGGGCCCGGCCGGCAAGCTCGGCCGCGGCGGTGTACGAGAGCCCGTTCCAAGCCATCGCCATGCCTCCGGCCACGATCAGCGCAGCGACGAGCAGCTCTGCCGGCGCGTCCACGAGGACGGCGACGACGGCGAGCGTCGCGGAGCTCGCGAGCCCGATCAGCCGCAGCGGCCCGATCCGCGAGCCAACGAGGTCGGACCAGCGTCCGCCGCCGATCCGCAGCGCCGCCGCGAGCACCTGGATGCCGGCCAGCACCGCCGCCGCCTCGCCCGCCGAGAACCCGCGCTCGTCGTGAAGGAAGAGCACCACGAAGCTCGTGATCGCGATCTGGGCGACGAGGTAGAAGCTGCTGCCGCTGCAGAGGATCCAGAGCCGCCCGTCCCGGAGCGTTTCGCCCAACGCCCGCGGGCGGAGCACGTCCTCGGCCGCCTCGGGATCGTGAATCACCGCCGCGCCGAACAGCGCACCCGCCACCGCCAGCGCCGCCAGGAAGAGCAGCCCTCCGTCCAGCCCGAGCGACGGCAGCACGAGCGCTGAGACGAAGCCGCCGACCGGGATCGCGGTCTGGCGCACACCAAGCGCGAGACCACGCTCCGCGGCCGGGAACCAGTACATCACCGCCCGGCCGCTGGCCGCGTTCACGCTCGCGCCGGCCGCACCCGCGATCCCGAGGAGCGCGAGGAAGACGCCGTACGAGCCGGCTGAGGCGGCTCCGGCGAGGGCGACCGCGCAGCCGCCGAGGCCGAGCGCGAGGACGATCCGCTCCCCCACCCGGTCGGCGAGCAGCCCCCACGGCAGCAGGGTCAGCAGCCCGCCGATCCAGACGCTGTCGAGCACGAAGCCGACCTGGACGAGGTCGAGCCCGTACTCGTGCCGGATCTGGGGCGCGAGCACCGGCAGCCCGACCAGAACGGCCGAGAACGCCGTCTGCGCTCCCGTCCCCGCGGCAAGGACGAGCCAGCGATACCGCGAGTTGGCTACAGCCCGAACGGGTTGAACGGCTTCGGGCTGGTCGAGGCGATCACGCTCTTCGTCTCGAGGTAGAGCTCGAGCGTCTCGAGCCCGAGCTCGCGGCCGAAGCCTGACTGCTTGTAGCCGCCGAACGGGATCCCCGGGAAGGCGGTGTAGGGCATGTTGATCCCGACGGTGCCGGCCTTGATC
>Ga0335082_10005047_pt1 | contig 14397 bp, 17 predicted proteins | sample Lox_Sample_41_FD_206718 | JGI IMG/M metagenome (GOLD analysis project Ga0335082, IMG submission 206718) | Soil microbial communities from Loxahatchee National Wildlife Refuge, Florida, United States - Lox_Sample_4.1 | ecosystem: Environmental > Terrestrial > Soil > Wetlands | place: USA...
CTATCCGGAACTCTCTCATGTCACATGATTTTTCTGGCCTTGCCAAAGCGATACTTGAGGTGTGTCGGCGGCACTCCCTCAAACTCGCAACCGCGGAGTCCTGCACTGGTGGCATGGTGGTCGCGGTATTGACGGAGATTGCGGGATCGTCGGACGTGGTGGAGCGCGGGTTCGTGACGTATTCCAACGCGGCCAAGATGGAATTGCTGGGCGTGCCAGCGGAACTCATCGACTCCCACGGCGCCGTGAGTGCGGAGGTCGCTGCCGGCATGGCCGAGGGTGCCGTCGGCCATGCGCCCGTCGACCTCGCGGTCTCGATCACGGGGATCGCCGGACCCGGCGGCGCCACGCCCACGAAGCCGGTCGGCCTCGTTTATCTCGGGATTCTTCGCAAGGGGCGGGCCGTGCGGACGGAGCGCCATATCTTCCCCGGCGACCGTAAGGCCGTGCGCGAGGCCTCGACGCAGCGCGCGCTGGAGCTTCTGCTGGGAGCCGCGCGAGCCGGCTAAGGCTCTAGTCGCTCTCGAAATCGAGGCCGATGTCGAGGATCGGGGCGCTGTGCGTGATCCATCCCGCGGAGATCATATCGACCCCGGTCGCTGCGATGGCTGCGGCGCTCTCCGCGGTAATGCGGCCGGAGGCCTCGACGACCACGCCCGCCGCTGACGCCATACCCGCGGCCCGGCGCATATCCGGGATCGGCATGTTGTCGAGCATGATCACGTCGGCCCGGGCATCGATGGCCTCTCGAACCTGTTCCAGACGATCCACCTCGATCTCGATCTTGACCATGTGACCGAGACGCTCTCGCGCTTTGCTCACCGACGCGCCGATGCCGCCCGCAAGCGCGATGTGGTTGTCCTTGATGAGGAAAGCGTCATCGAGGCCGAAGCGGTGATTGACGCCCCCGCCGACGCGCACCGCGTATTTCTCGAGCGCGCGCAGGCCGGGCGTGGTCTTTCGCGTATCGCAGACCCGGGCGCGCGTGCCTTGAACGGCATCCACAAGGGCACGAGTTGCCGTCGCGATGCCCGAAAGCCGGCACAGGAAGTTCAGTGCTACCCGCTCCGCCGAGAGCAGCGCCCTCGCCTTCCCCGCGACAGTGGCGATCGCGGCGCCGGCCGTGACATCGTCGCCGTCGTGCCGCAGCACCTCGACCTTCGTTTGGGGATCGAGCAGGCGGAAGGCCGTCGCAGCCACCTCGATCCCCGCGACGATCCCCGGTTGGCGCGCCGCAAGGATGCCGTGTGCCCGCGCTTCCGCGGGAATGATTGCATCGCTGGTGATGTCGCCAGCGCGTCCGAGGTCTTCCGCGAGCGCCGCACGGACGATGGGCTCGATGATGATGGGGGAGAGTCCGATGATTTCAGCTCGCTCCATGGCCGATTCCCTCAGCGTTTTCCAACCGTGAGCATACGCTCGACCGCGCGGCGGGCCCGCTCGGCAATCGTGGGGTCGACGGTAACGGCATGGGTCATCGTCTCCAGCGAGCGCCGGATCTTCGCGAGCGTGATCCGCTTCATGTGCGGGCAAAGATTGCAGGGCCGCACGAACTCCACCTCGGGATGATCGGCCGCGAGGTTGTCGCTCATGGAGCATTCCGTGACCATCACGACGCGCCTGGGCTTGTGTGTCGCGACGTAGTCCGACATACCCGCTGTCGAGCCTGCGAAATCCGCCTCTGCGATCACCTCCGGCGGACATTCCGGATGCGCCAGCACGATCACGTCGGGATGGCTCTCGCGGAAGCTTTTGATGTCGGCGGCGCTGAAGCGCTCGTGCACCTCGCAATGTCCTTTCCAGGCGACGATCTCCACCCCCGTCTGCTTTGCGACGTTCCGCGCGAGATACTCGTCGGGAATGAAGATCACTTTCGGCGCGCCCAGGCTCTCCACCACCTCGACAGCATTCCCCGAAGTGCAGCAGATGTCCGATTCCGCCTTCACTTCGGCCGAGGTATTGACGTAGGTCACGACGGGAAGCCCCGGATAGCGCTCGCGCAGCAAGCGCACATCCGCCCCGGTGATCGAGGCAGCGAGCGAGCAGCCCGCTTTGAGGTCGGGGATGAGCACGGTCTTCTCGGGATTGAGGAGCTTCGCGGTCTCCGCCATGAAATGGACGCCCGCCAGCACGATCACCCCTGCAGAGGTCTTTGCGGCAGCGCGCGCTAGCGCCAGCGAATCCCCAACGATATCCGCAACCCCATGATAGATCTCCGGCGTCTGGTAATTGTGCGCGAGTACGATCGCGTGCCGTGCGAGCTTCAGCGCCAGGATCGCGTCGATGTCGGGCGCAAAAAACCGCCACTCTCCCGGCGGGATCACCCGCTCGACCTTGCCGTAGAGTTCCCCGAGCCGTCCCGAGAAGGCCTCCCGGCCAAGTGGGGCTCCGGCGCTGGGGATGGTGCCTGGTTCCATTTATACTCTCCCTGAGTATTAGAGCGGCGAAAAAAGACGGCGCTGCCGCCACCCATAATGCTGGGTATGAGCATTACCGCTGTCAAGTCATTGCTTGCGAGAATATCCGGGGCTTGTCATCACTGCCGGGCATGCGTGCCTCCGCCCTGCTACTGATTCTCCCGGTCATTCTCATGGCTTGCGCGGGGCCACCACCGCCGTCGCCGCATGCGCCGGAATTTGCGCTCAAACCCTTCGAGCCCTTCAATCGGACCGATGCCGTCGCGATCGCGCTTCGGGAATGGCGGCTCTTCGGCGGGGTCGTCGCGGATGCCGCGAGTTCCGAGGGGCCAGAGCCGCCCGCGCCGGATAAACCGGAGCGCCAGCCAGGCCTTTGGCAACGCGTAGGCGAGTACTGGTGGATCGGCCTCGATCCCAAGTCGCCAGACGTGCGCTGGACGGGCAAGCACGATGCGAGCGGCGCCATCTTCCCCGCCTCCGAGGACGGTCGCTACGCCTGGTCGGCCGCCTTCATCTCCTATGTGATGCGCCTCGCCGGCGCCGGCAACCGCTTTCCCTACTCCGGCACTCACGCGATCTATGTGAACGCGGCGGCAGCCGGGAAATCGTCGATCCTTCGGGCGCATCCCCCGGACGCCTACGCGCCGAAGCTCGGCGATCTCGTCTGCCTCGGGCGCGGCTCGGCGCAGGGCTTGACCTACGCCGACCTGCCGACCTCGAGCCCGTGGCCCGGACATTGCGCGATCGTCGTCGAAATCGTGCCCGGCAACATTTCCGTCGTCGGCGGCAATGTCGCCGATGCCGTGGCCCTCACCCATGTGCCCGTGACGCAAGACGGGATGCTCGCGGATAGCGGCGGCGTGCTCGTCGATCAGCAACACCGCTGGTTCGTGGTGCTGCAGGTGCTTTATGATGCCGAACAGGAGCCCGCCAACGACGAATAATTGCCAAAAGGGCCTGAGGAAACGCATGCGGCAGGATCGTTTCGGATTGTCCGTGACGACTGCGGCGACCGAGGCGCTCGACGCCTATGTCGCCGGCATCGACATGCTGCTCTCGGCCAATGCCGGAGCCGAAGGGCTGCTAACGCGTGCAGTCGAGCTCGATCCGAGCTTCGGCCTAGCTTGGATCGCGCTCGCTCGTGCGGCGCAGCTTGCGGGGCGGTTCGATGAGGCCAAGGCAGCCGCCGCACGCGCCCGCGATTGCGCGCCCAGCCTCAGCGAGCGCGAGCAGCGTCACATCGAGGCGATCGCGCTCGCCGTCAACGGCGAGGCGGCACGCGCCCAGGAGACGATCCTCACGCAGCTCCGCGATCATCCCCGCGATGCGCTGCCGCTCTCGCTGCTGCTGGGGGTCTACGGCATACTTTCCTTCAGCGGTCGCCCCGATCATCACGAAGCGCAACGTGCGCTCCTCGAGATGCTCGCGCCGCACTGGAATGGCGACTGGTGGTTCCTCGGCTATCTCGGCTGGTCCCATGCAGAGACCGGCAATCCCCAGAGCGGCGCTGCGCTTCTCGAGCGCGCGCTTTCCGCCAATCCCAGAAACGCCCATGGCGCGCACTCGCGCGTCCACGCCCATGTCGAGCTCGGCGAGAGCGAGGCCGGGGCGGCATTTCTGCGAGCGTGGCTCCCGGCCTATGACCGCCGAAGCCAGCTCCATCCCCATCTCAACTGGCACCTCGCCCTCTTCGAGCTCGAACTCGGCGCACCCGAGCGCGCCTTCGAGCGCTATGGCGCGGCGATCCGCCCCGCCGCCGCGAGCTCTGCGCCCATGCCGACTCTCGCGGATGCCGCGTCCTTCCTTTGGCGCTGCAACGTCTATGGCGTGGGGCCGCGCCCATTACCATGGGCGGAGGTCGCAGCGTTGGCCGAGCGCGCCTTTCCGAAGACCGGACTCACCTTCGCAGATCTCCACGCCGCGATGGCCGCCGCCGCGACGGATGCGGCTGCGCTGGAGCGCCGCATCGCGGAGCTCCAGCGTCGCTCGGAGGATGGCACACTGCCGCAGGGCGAGGTGGTGCCGCGCCTCTGTCGTGGCCTCGGCTCCTATGGCCGCGGCGACTACGACGAAGCCGCGACGCAGCTCGATCGGGCCATGCCCGATCTCACTCGCATTGCCGGCAGCCACGCCCAGCGCGAGGTCTTCGAGGATACGCTCATTGCGGCTTGCATGCAGAGCGGGAGACACGCGCGCGCCCGCTCGCTTCTCTCGGCGCGGCTCGAGCGTCGCCCCAGCGCGCGCGACCAGGCCTGGCTAGCCCAGACCTCTTAGCTTGCGGAGGCTTTCCGCGCCTGCGGAAGACGCACGCCCGGCGCCGGTCGTTCCACCAGGACGTCGCGGCGGAAGCGGAATTTCTCGGCGGGACGGCCGCCGGTGCCGCGTTCGAGCACGCCCAGCGGCTCGACGAGCCCGCCCTGCTCCACGAGGCGGCGAAAGTTCTGCTTGTGCAGCGCCACGCCAGCCAGCGCCTCCACCGCCTGCTGAAGCTGCAGCAGCGTGAAGGTCGGCGGCATCAGCTCGAACACGACGGGGCGGTATTTGAGCTTGCCGCGCAGACGGCTCATCGCGGTCGCGAGAATGCGACGGTGATCGAAGGCCATCGGCTGTCCCAGCCTGAGTATTTCGGGGTCGACCCGGGCACCGCGGTCCCGTGCCGCCTCCGCGACGAGACCCGCCTCGTAGAGCAGCTCGTACCGATCGAGCACGCGTTCCTCATCCCAGGGCGCGGGCGCCATGCCGAAGGCCAAGCGAACGCGCTCGTCGCGCCGGCGCCGCTCCTCTGCGGTGCCCCCGGACTTGATCCAAGCTGCAAGTCGCGGCTGCATCGTCTTCGCAACGATTGAGGGCCTGCCCTTCCGTCCGTCCTCCCAGGGAAAATACCGGTACCAATACTGCCACTGCGCACCGCCCTCACCCGCGGGCTTTGCCTCGCGCACGAGCGCGAGATAGCCGATCGAGACCGTGCGCGCAGCGCTCTCGCTGACGCGGGCCTCGCGGTCGCGGTCGGCGAAGGTGTAGAGCTGCTCCACATAGCCGAGGCTCAGCTTTGTCTGCTCGCCGACCCAGGCGCGCAAGCCGAGGTCGAGGGTGCGGTGACCGACGGGGTCGAAAGGCCCGAAGGGCAATGTCTCAGATGCGTCCCCGGGCTCTCCGGGCGAATGGCTCACCCGACGCACGGTCAGCACGCGCGGCTCTCCGGCAGTGACGGCGATGACGACCGCTGTCAAGCCGATGACGATCTCCGAAGCGGAGGCGCGGCGCCGCATTCGCTCCCTAGTAACCCTCCTCGATCAAGGGGAAGGCGCTCAGAACATGCGGCGTACGAACGGGCTCGGCCTTGTGTAGATACGATTTGTCCAGCTTCGAAAAGCTATCGACGCCGAGAAGCCCGAGCACCGACCTGATTTCCATCTCCATCAGCTCGAGCACGCGCAGCACGCCGGCATGGCCAGCGGCGGCGAGCCCATAGAGATAAAGCCGTCCCACGCAGACGAGATCGGCGCCGAGCGCGATCGCCTTCACGACATCGGTTCCGCGGCAGAAGGCGCCATCGACGTAGACCTTTGCGCGGCCTGCCACGGCCTCGACAATCTCCGGCAGGACATCGAGGCTGCCACGACCATGATCGAGCTGACGACCCCCGTGATTGGAAGCGTAGACCGCCGCAACGCCGTGCTCGCAAGCGAGTGCCGCGTCCTCGGCCGTCGCGATGCCCTTGAGGATCAGCGGAATGTCCCACTTGTCCTTGAAGCGTTTGACGTGATCCCAGTTGAGACCGGCCTGGAAATCGAACCCCGTGGCCCTCGCGCGCCAGGGCTTCACGAAGCGGCTCGCGATGTCCCGCTCGCGGCGGCTATAGATCGCGGTATCGACGGTGATGCAGAAGGCGCGGTAGCCACCGTCGATTGCGCGCCGGACGTGATCGTCGACGAAGTCGTCGCCGCCGCGGACATAGAGCTGGAAGATCCGGCACGCGCTCGGCGCCGCCGTCGCCGTTGCCTCGAGCCCAGGCTGCGTGACGGAGCTCAGGAACATCGGCACGCCGAACTCTCCTGCCGCCGCCGCGACCGTGGCGCCGCCTCCGGGATCGAAGGATTCGACCGAGCCCACGGGCGCAAGCGCGACGGGTATCCGGATGCGCTCGCGAAGGAATTGTCCCGAGCAATCGATCTTCGAGACGTTGCGAAGGACCCGCGGCCGGAATGCCAGGGAGTCGAGCGCCAGCCGGTTGCGCCGCACCGTCGTCTCCGTCTCGGTGCCACCGGTGAGATAATCCCAGATGTTCTTCGAGAGCTTTTCCCGCGCGGCCTTGACCAGTTCGTGAAGGGTGAGGAACTCCCCACTCGTTTCGCTTAGCATGACCGGGCCCGTGATTGCCGTTGCCTCCGGGCAACCCTAGAGCCCGAGCCCCGTGGCGGCAACCGGATTGGCTTGGATTGTCGCTAACCGAAGCTCCTTGTTAACGCGGCGCCCTCTAAGCCATGCGGATTGCGCAGGGAGCGTCCGTGTGAGGCGTCTTTACTGGTTGCTGCTCATCGTCGCGGTTCTCATGGGCACGCCCGTTGCCGCGCTGATCCTCAATAGCAGCATGGGCGCCTGGGATGCGACCGCCGTCGAGCATGACGGCAGCATCACCTACATGCGCTTCGACCCGAACATGCCGCCGCCGCAGTTCGTGCCGATCTATCCGGGCTCGCATGTCGTGCAATCGAGCTTTCTCGTGTCGAAGCAGGCGCCGAGCGGCGTCGGCCGGATGGAGCTCACCGCTGAAGGCTCGCTCGACGGGGTCCGGAGCTTCTACCGCTCACGCTTGGAGGCTGACGGCTTTGAAGTAAACGACGCCGGAACGCCCGGCCTCAACGCAGCGACCGCCGCCTATCTCGGCGTCGAGGACATAATCATTGCCAAGCGAAAGGCGACCGACGACTTCGTCTATGTCCAGATCGGAATCGAGGAGGGCAGCCTCGTGCAGTCGCGCCTGCTCGACCTGCGCTGGCGCAAGATCTCGGAGACGCAGGAGGAAAAGCCGAAGAGCCAGTGAGCTCTGCGCCCTCACCCTTGCCGCTGGAGCCTGCTGCCCTTACGCTCACACACAGTGAAGCGAAGGATGCTTCCAAGCCAAGGGTGTCTATGACCGAGATCCTGCGCCCCCCAGAGGCCGCTGTCGCCGTCATCGAGGACGGCATGACAGTCGTGGTACCGCCGGATTATTCCGGGGTCGCAATGGAAGCGACGCGCGCGCTCATCCGGCGCGGCGTACGAAATCTTCACCTGGTCACCTTGCCAGCCTCCTCGCTGCAAGCAGACCTGCTGATCGGCGCGGGCGCGCTCGCCTCCATTGAGACCTCCGCGGTCTCGCTCGGCGAGATGGGCGCGGGGCCGCGTTTCGCGGCGGCGGTGGCGGCGGGAACGATTGCGCTCAAGGACGCGACCTGCCCCGCGCTCCACGCCGCCGTGCAAGCCGCCGAGAAGGGCGTTCCCTTCATGCCGCTCCGCGGCGTCATCGGCTCCGATCTCCTGAAGGTGCGGCCGGATTGGAAGGTGATCGAGAATCCCTTCGCCGCAGATGACCCGATCCTCCTCGTGCCCGCGATCAGGCCGGACGTTGCACTCTTCCACGCGCCCTTCGCGGACCGGCACGGCAACGTCTGGATCGGTAGGCGCCGCGAGCTCGTCACCATGGCGCACGCCTCCGTTCGCACCATCGCCACCGTCGAGGAGATCCGCGACGGAAATCTCCTCGAGGATGAAATCCTTGCGGGCGCGACGATCCCGGCCTTTTACGTCGAGGCCGTCGCGGTTGCAAAGCATGGGACCTGGCCGCTCAAGTTCGGGGACCGTTTCGCCGAGGATACTGCGCACCTCCGCGAATATATGCGCCTCGCGGCGACCGAGGAGGGCTTCCGCCAGTATCTCGACCTCCACGTCCTTCGGCGCCGCGCCGCCTGAGCGATGAGCGCCGACGGGATCAAGCCCGAGGAGGTCCTGATCGGCGTCGTGCTGCGCTTGCTCGAGGGCACGCGGCACGTCGCCATCGGCGCCAACTCGCCAATGCCTGCCGCCGCAGCCTTCCTTGCTCAGCGTCTAGGCGGTGGCCGGCCGCACGTCTCGCTACAGCAAAGCCCAAAGCATAATCTCTTTACCGACGGCGGCCGCGAGCTATTCGACGCCGCGGGCCAGGGGCGGATCGACGTCTTCTTCCTCTCGGGCGCGCAGATCGACGGCCACGGCAACATCAACCTCGTCGCGATCGGAGACTACGCGCGGCCGAAGGTGCGCTTTCCTGGCTCCTTCGGCTCGGCCTATCTCTACTTCGTTGTGCCGCGAGTGATTCTCTTCCGGACGGAGCACTCGCGCCGCACGCTGGTGCCGCAGGTCGATTTCGTGAGTGCGCCCGGCGTGAGTCCGCCCAACGTCTACCGCCGCGGTGGTCCGGTCGCGCTGGTGACGCCGCTCTGCCATTTCGCCTTCGACAAATCGCGCGCGCGCTTCCGCCTCGAGAGCGTGCATCCCGGGCACACCGTCGAGGAAGTATTGGACGTGACCGGCTTCGAGTTCGACCGACCGGCCGCGGTGCCGGTGACGCCTCTTCCCTCCCTGGAGGCACTCTATCTGCTGCGCGAGACCGTTGCGCAGGAGCTCTCCGCCCTCTATCCCCACTTCGCCGAGCGCGTCTTTGGCCTCGCGCCGCGCGCTGCAGAATGACGGAAGGATCATGACCGAAACGACCAATCCCGGCGCGCTCGCGGGCATCAAGGTGATCGACCTCACCCGCGTCCTCGGCGGCCCCTACTGCACGCAAATGCTCGGCGATCACGGCGCCGAGGTGATCAAGATCGAGCCGCCGCAGGGCGATGAGACCCGGACTTGGGGCCCGCCCTTCCAGGGCGACGCCGCCTCCTATTTCATTGGAGTCAATCGCAACAAGCGCGGCGTTGCGCTCGATCTCTCACGACCGGAAGGGCGCGCGGTACTGTTCCGCTTGCTCGCGAGCGCGGACGTGTTGATCGAGAATTTCAAGACCGGCACGCTGGAGCGCTGGGGCATGGGCTATGAGCCCGTGCTCAGGGATCGCTTCCCGCGGCTCATTCACTGTCGCGTCTCCGGTTTCGGCGCGGACGGGCCGCTCGGCGGATATCCAGGCTATGACGCGGTGGTTCAGGGGATGGCTGGCCTCATGAGTCTCAATGGAGAACCCGAGGGCGCGCCGGTGCGCGTGGGCGTCCCCGTCGTCGATCTCGCGACGGGCATGAACGCCTCGATCGCGATCCTGCTCGCGCTCCAGGAGCGTCAGCGCTCCGGCCGCGGCCAGCTCGTGGAGGTGACACTCTTCGACAGCGCGGTCGCGCTCCTTCATCCCTATACCGCGAACTGGTTCCTGTCGGGAAAGCCACCCGCACGTACTGGAAACCAGCATCCGAATGTAAGCCCCTACGACCAGTACCGCACGAAGACGAAGCGCATCTTCGTCGCCGTCGGCAACGACAGGCAGTTCCAGCGTTTCTGCGCGGAAATCGGGCGGCCCGAGCTCGTGAACGATCCCCGATTTCGCAGCAATGCCGACCGCGTCACCAACCGCGCCGCGCTCCGGGCGGAGTTGGAGGCGATCCTCGCCTCGATCGACGGCGAGACACTCGCGATGACGCTTCTCGAGAAGGGCGTTCCCGCGGGACCGGTGCTCGACGTCCCGGATGTCGTCTCTCATCCGCACACGCGCCACCGCGGCATGGTGATCGAGCGCGGTGCCTATCGCGGCGTCGGAAATCCCGTGAAGCTCTCGCGGACGCCGATGAGCGTCCGCGAGACGCCGCCCGCCTTCGGCTCCGCAACGCGCGAGGTGCTCGCGGAATCCGGCTTCACGCAATCCGAGATCGACTCGCTCTTCGCCTCCGGCGTCGCCATGGAGACGCCGCGCAAGGCTGCGGCGGAATGATGGGCGCCGATGAGCGCGCGCTCCCGCCCGCGACGGAACGCACCTCCTACTCCGTCTGGGCGCGCGACCGGCTACGCTTTTCCGACACGGACCTCCAGGGACACATCAACAACGCGGTCTTCGCGACCTTTTGCGAGACTGGGCGCGTGAGTTTTCTCTTTGACGAGAAGCTGGACCTTCGAGGGCCGGGGGCGAGCTTCGTGATCGCGCGGCTGGAACTCGACTATCGAGCCGAACTCTTCTACCCCGGCGAAGTCGAGATCGGGACACGCGTCCTTCACATCGGGCGGACTTCGTTCCGCTTGGGCCAAGGCATTTTCAGCGGCGACGCCTGCGCAGCCACCGGGGAATCGGTCCTGGTCCTGATGGACGACGGGACGCGGAAACCGAAACCGCTGACCCCGCAACTCCGCACTTGGCTCGAGGGGCGGCTCGCGCGCTAGACCGGGTAGCCCTTGCTCCCGCGGGCGAGGCCGTCATAGAGATCGAGCATGCGTTCACGCCAGGCATGTACGGGATCGCCGGGTTCCAGCAGCTTGAATTCGCTGATGTTGCGCGCCCACTGGAATCCGCCGAAGACGACGTAGTCGCCGTAAAGCGGGCTTTCGCCGCCGATGAAGGGTTGCGCCTCGAGCACGCTACGCAACGGCTGCAGAGCTTGGCGGAAGCCTGCGAGGCGCTCCTCACGTCCCTCCTGCACCGCCTCCAGGCTCGCGCCAAAGCGCTCCTCGCGCGACTTCCGGAAGTAATCCTTGTCGCGGGCATCGACGTGTTTCCAGATGTCGAGCAGCAGGAGGCGCACCAGCATGGGATGCAGCACCGTGTCGCCCCAGCCCTGCACGAAGCGAGTCGCCGCCCGCCCGGCGGGCCCGCCGAAAAGCGAGGGACGATCCGGATATGCAGCCTCCAGGTAGTCCGCGATCGCGAGGGAATCGCTGACCCATTTGCCGCCATCGACGATCACGGGCACCCGGCCCTGCTTCGAGGGTGCGATCGCCTCCTTCTCCGTGAAGCGCCACGGCACGGTCTCGACGGCGAGCCCCTTGTGCGCGAGCGCCATGCGAGTACGCCAGCAGAACGGACTGAAGCGGCGGTCTGCCTCCGCGCCCGCGAGATCGTAAAGGGTGATCGTCATGCCTCTCCCCGTCGCAATGCGGCTTCCGTTATGGCGCTCCGCGGAGATGGGTCAAATCACGCTAAAGCGAGCCGATCGCTCGCCTCCCAAAGTCGTCGCGCCGCGTCGTCGTCGCGCGCGGCGGTCGAAGGCGTCGCGGCCTTGAGATCGAAGAAATATTCGCCGCTCACGTCCCCGAGGCCGGGCGCGCTCGCGAGATGAATCAGGGTCTCCGCGCCCTTCTCCGGCGTCCGGGCCGTGAGGAGTTTCGCGATGCCGATGCCGAAGCGAAAGAGGCCGCGGTTGTTGTCGCCGAACCGGCTTGCGACGAAGCCGGGATGTAGGCAATTCGCGGTGATGCCGCTCCCGGCAAGGCGGCGCGCGAGTTCGCGCGTGAACAGAATGTTCGCGAGCTTCGAGCGCCGATAAGCCTTCCAGCCGCTATAGCCGCGCTCGAGATTGAAATCGTCGAAATCCAGCACCGCGCCCACATGAGCCCCCGATGCGACGTTGACGATGCGCGAGCCGCGGGAGAGGCACGGGCGGAGCTCTCGGGTCAGCACGAAATAAGCGAGGTGATTGAGCGCGAAGGTGCGCTCGATCCCGTCCTCGGTGAGAACGCGCCGCTGGAACAGGGCACCTGCGTTGTTAATGAGGACGTCGATCCCCGGATATGCCGCCGCTAGCTCCCGTCCGAGCCGGCGCATCTCGGAGAGGCGCGAGAGATCCGCGAGATGCATGGCAGCGCGGAGGTCCATGACGCGCCCGCGCAACCGCGCCAACGCCGCCGCGGACCGGCTCGCGTCATGCCCGACGAGCGCGAGCCGCGCTCCCCTTCGCGCAAGCGCTTCCGCCGCCGCGAGCCCGATGCCGGACGAGGCGCCGGTAATGACGCAGAGCTTGTCTCGCACGATGCCCGCTCCGCCTTCGTGCGGCGGCGGCGCGCTCAGCCGGAAATGCGCGAGCGGATCGTCTGCAGCAGCGAAGCCGTAGGCTGGCCATCGACGGGGATGCCCGCGTCCTGCTGGAACTGGCGAATCGCCGTTTCCGTCTTCGAGCCGTATTGCCCGTCGGCGGGGCCCGGATCGTAACCGAGCTTCTGCAATCCGGCCTGAATGTCGCGCACGGTCGCGCCGTCATAGCCAGCGCCGGGCTGCGTGCTCGCGGTCTGGCCGCCAGCAGAGGAGGAGGAGCTGCCCCGCCAGACCGGCTTACCGAGATTGACCTGACTCGAGTCCGTGAGCACGCCTGCGGTCCCGCCGACTGCGCCCCCGATAAGGGCGCCACCCACGGGGCCGATCCCGGTGACGGCGCCGATCACCGCGCCGCCTGCCGCGCCGATGCCCGCGCCACTCAAGGCGCGATCCTCGGTCGTGTCTCCGCATGCGGCCAGCGCCAATGGCATGCCGACCGCGAAAAACAGCATCTGAAGTTTCCTGCTCATTTCTATCCTCGCGCAAAGGATCATGCGCGCGATCTTATACGAAAAATCGCGCGCGTGAATCCCCCGCGCGCGGCCTAAATTTTGACACGGAGTCGCCGTGATCTCGCCATCGCGACTCGCGGGCGCTCAGGGCGCGCGCCGGCGAACGAAGTCCATCCAGTTGTGCTTCGGAGCGGTGCAGGCCTCGTCATCGCCCGTCGATGTCGCGCGAATCGCGACGCCGCCGAAATTCCAGAGCTTGCGCCAGCGCGCGAGATCCTCGAGCACTTGCTCGCGCACGCGCCGCTCGATGCGCCGGCGCAACAGCGCCTTCACCACGGTGAGATAGAAGAGCACGCTCGCGCCCGCCACGCCCAAACCGATCTTGTAGCCGAACCAGTACCAAAGTGCCGCGGTCAGCACCAAGAGCCCGTAGACCCATTGGTTGCTCTCGGCCTCGAAGGCGACCGGGCTATCCATGTGCATGAGCCGCTTGAGATCGAGGTCGAGCGCGACCTTGCCTTCCTCGTTCAGGCGCCGGAGCCGTGCAAAGAGCATCTCCGCGGTATCTCCGGCCTCCGGCGGAATCTCGACCGAGGGAACCGGCTTCCGCGCGGGCGGTGCCGCCGGCCGCGGGGGCGCCGCGGGCGCGGGCGATGCAGTGACGTTCGGCCTCGTCATCGAGGGCTGAATGGTGGCTGCGGGCCGGAGCCAATTCCCGAGCTCGTGCGCGGGTCGTGCCTTGGCATCGGACCCGGAGAGGTCCTCGGTTTTCCTATCGCTCATGCTGGGTAGGGCGGCGGCATTGCGGGGGAGCCTATAGCACAATTCGCGGCTCGGGAGCGAAATCCGCGGGGCTCACAGCAACCCCGCGCCACCGAGCGCACCTGCAAGTGCCAGTACCCAGAGCGCGTTGACACGCGTCGCAAGCGAGATCGCGGCCGTTATCGCCGTCACGAGATAGGCGCGCCAGCTGTGATCGGCCGCGCCCGTGAGGACGTAGGCGCTGGCAAGGACGAGCCCGACGGTGACGGGCGCGAGGCCGGCCTCGACGTCGCGCCGCCAGCGCGCGTGGCGATAGCGATCCCAGATATGAGAGACCGCGTAAACGAGGAGGCAGGATGGCACGCACATCGCCGCAGTCGCGACGAAGGCACCCGGAAGGCCCGCGGCTTCCCAGCCAATCAAGGTCGAGATGAGCATGTTGGGCCCGGGCGCCGCGCGCACAATCGCGTAAATATTCGCGAATTCGCCATCGCTCATCCAGCCGCCGACCTCAACCGCCTGGCGGTGCATCTCCGGCACGACGGTATTGGCACCCCCCACCGCGACGAGCGAGAGCGAGGCAAAGAGCGCCGCGAGCTCCCAGAGCGAGGCTGTCTTCATCCGCGTCTCCAGGCAACCGCTATGCTGAGCGGCGCCAGCACCACGATGACCGGAAGGATCGGCCAGCGCAGGAGACCCGTTGCGAGCGCTGCCATCAGCGAGAAGGCGACGGAGCGAGGGA
>Ga0335082_10005049_pt1 | contig 14393 bp, 12 predicted proteins | sample Lox_Sample_41_FD_206718 | JGI IMG/M metagenome (GOLD analysis project Ga0335082, IMG submission 206718) | Soil microbial communities from Loxahatchee National Wildlife Refuge, Florida, United States - Lox_Sample_4.1 | ecosystem: Environmental > Terrestrial > Soil > Wetlands | place: USA...
TTCGTGAACCGCTGCGGACCGGCGACGGGCTGCCTGGCTTTAACGTCAGCGATGCGCTCTTCGTACGGCCTTTCAACGGATCGGCCGACCGAATTGAGGCAGACCAGGTTTTCAGTTATGACGGTGAGGCTATCGCGCCGGTGCTGGCGCCGGAGTTTCGCGCCGGCGAATTGTCCACGCTGCAGCTCTACTTCGTCATCTATCCGGATCCGATGGGAGCAAAACCGGAAATCAGTTTCGAGATTCTGCATGGAGGCCGCGTGGTTGGGCGCACGGTGCTGCCGTTCACCGACGAGTTGCGCGACACGTCCCGCGAGGGCATCGGCGCCATGAAGGGCGAGCAGAAGCGGCAGTTTCCATATCTCGCGACGTTGAAAGGAGTGAAGCTCAACGCCGGCGAATTCGAGGCCCGAGTGACCGTGCGGCAAAATCGCAATGTAATTACCCGAACGGTTCCCTTTCGGGTACTGGGAGACGGGAACGCCTTGGCAGAGGTCGCGGTTGGATCGAATGTTCCGGCTGCCGCCCTGGCAGAGGAGAGTTCGGCTGACATTGTGCTGCCGGAGATCGATCCCGTCAACGTGAACACCGCTGGTCCCGTGCTGCCGGCCGAGGCGCAGAAGCGCGTGTGGGACGAAGCGGCGGTCAGTGCGCTCGGATACAGCAAGCATCTGCCGAACTTCCGCTGCAACCAGGAAACGAGGCGGCTGACCGCACCCGCGAAGAACCCGGACCAATTGCGCGAGAGCGACATCATCCTTTCCGAGATCACCTATGAAAATGGGCACGAGGGCTACCAGGTGCTTGAAGTTAACGGGCTGAAGGCGAGCCGGAATTCGAAGAGGCTGGAGGGTGTCCGGTCGCGTGGCGAATTCGGCTCGATGCTCAAGGCGCTGTTTGGACCGGAGGTCGGTGCGAAGTACAAATGGGCTGGGCGGGCCATGGCCGGAGGGACGCTATGCCGCGTTTTCGAGGTGGAAGTCGAACAGCCGAAATCGAACTTCGTTCTGTACCACAACCTGCGGCAGGAGGTCGCCGGGTATCAGGGGCGAGTGTTCATCGACGAGGAAAACGGGCTGGTGCGACGCATCACGATTCTGGGCAGCGGCCTGCCCAAGAATTTTGCTTTGCAGTCGCCGTCAATGTCGCTCGAATATGGGATGGTGCGAATCGGCGACGAGGACCATCTGCTGCCGCTGAAGTCCGTGTTACAAGTGCGGCAGGGCAAGACGCTGGTGCGGAACGAAACGGTCTTCCGGAACTACCACAAGTTCGAAGCGTCGTCGCAGATCAAGTACTAATTTTGTGCGAACACGGGAGTGTCTGACGCGTAGTACTTCTCATGCTGCAGGACTTCCGGTTTGGCCTCAAGCTGCTGTGGAAAGAGAAAGCGTTTAGCACCACTGCGTTACTGACTCTCGCTCTTTGCATCGGCGCGAACACGGCGATCTTCACCGTGCTGAACGCGGTGGTCCTCAATCCCCTGCCCTACCCCGAACCGGGCCGGCTGGTGACGATGTACAACGTTTACCCGGGCGTGGGGGTGACCGACCGGGGCGCGAACGGGGTGCCAGACTATCTCGACCGCAAACAGTTGACAGACTTTTTCGAGGGCGTCGCGCTGGTGGGCTTTTCGGGGTTCGATGTCGGGATGGGCGGTTCGCCACAACGGATTGACGGACAGAACGTCACGCCGGACTATTTTCGCGTGTTGGGCGCGCAGGCGGCGCTGGGGCGAACTTTCACCGCAGAGGAGGCCGTTCTCGGGAAGGACAAGGTTGCGGTACTGAGCGATGGCCTCTGGAAAGAGATGTTCGCAAAAGACCCGGACGTTCTCGGGAAGGACATTCGTTTGAGCGGAGAACCATATCGCATCGTCGGGGTGATGCCCAAAGGGCTTGCCGACTATGGACGGAATTCGCCGCGGATCTGGGTTCCGTTCGCTTTCCGGCCAGAGCAGACCACTGATGACGCGCGCCACAGCAACAACTGGGGCATGATTGCGCGGCTGAAACCGGGAGTGACCATTGCCCAAGCGCAGGCGCGTCTTGACGCTCTGAACAAGACCAATGTCGAGCGATCGCGACTGCGCAAGCTGCTGGAAGACGTGCGTTTCGGGACGGTGATGCGCGGGCTAAAGGACGAACTGGTTCGCGATGTCCGCTCGATCCTCTATCTGCTGCAAGCGGCAGTGGTGTTCGTTCTACTCATCGGTTGCGTGAACGTCGCGAATCTTATGCTGGTGCGCTCGAACGCGCGGATGAAGGAAATTGCGATTCGATTCAGTCTGGGCGCCGGCCGGGCCCGTATCGCCCGGCAACTGCTGATTGAAAGCACGACACTGGCGATGTTGGGCGGTCTGCTGGGCATCGCGGTCGGGGTAGGCGGGGTGCGCCTGCTCGCGGCGCTTGGGTCCGACAATCTGCCGCGCGGGAACGCGGTCGAGATCGATGCGGCCGCGCTTGGGTTCAGCGCCGCTGTCGCGGTCATCGCCGGACTGGCGTTCGGTAGCGTGCCGCTGTTTCATTTGTTCCGGCGCAACCTGAACGATGTGTTCCGCCAGACAGAGCGCGCGGGAACGGCCCAGAAGCACGCGGTTTCAACGCGCTCGGCTCTCGTTGTCTGCCAGGTGTCTCTGGCGTTTGTGCTGCTCATCGGCGCCGGGTTGCTGGCCGCGAGCTTCTCGAAGCTCCTTTCCGTAGATCCGGGGTTCAGGCCGGAACGTGTCGTCAGCGCGAGATTCTCGTTGCCTCGCGTCCGTTACAAGGAGGATGCGGCGGCTCGAACCCTCATTACGAACCTGCTCACGAACATCCGGGCCATGCCAGGCGTGACTGCCGCCGGCGCGACGACATATCTGCCTTTCTCCGGGAACAACAATGCCAGCGTCATCGGGATTGCCGGCAAACCTCCGCAGCCGGGCGAGAAGCCGCCAGTGCCGGGGTGGAACCGGGTGAATGCGGATTACTTCAAGGCGATGGGGATTCAGGTGGTGCGGGGACGCGCGTTCGCTGACACCGATGGGCCCGAATCGCCGCGCGTCACCATCATCGATGAGTTCCTTGCCGAGAGGTACTGGCCGAAGGAGGATCCCGTTGGCGCACAGATCGTCCAGGGACTCGCAGGCGAAAAAGACACCGGCAAGCCATGGACCATCGTGGGCGTCGTCCGCTCCGTGAAGACCGGCGATCTGGCGGAGCAGAATCCAGTGGGACAGATTTACTTCCCGTATGCGCAGGACACGCCGCGCAATATGCACCTGGTGATAAAGACGTCGGCCGACTCGCCTCAATTGGTGTCGTCGATCCGGCAAGCGATTCGGGAGGCCGACGCAGAACTGCCTCTGTTCGATGTCAGGACCATGCCGGAGCGCTTGTCAGAATCGCTCGCGAACCGGCGCGCGGCAATGATTCTCTGCATTGCCTTTGGGGCGCTGGCATTGCTGCTGTCGGCGATCGGAATTTACGGAGTGCTGGCGTACACGGTAACGCAGAGGACGCGGGAGTTCGGCATCCGCGCGGCGCTTGGCGCAACCGTGCGGGACGTGATGGCGATGATTCTCGGCCAAGGCTTGAAACTGGCGGGGATTGGACTTGCGATTGGCGTGGCGGTGGCGTTCGGCATTACGCGTTTGATGGCGACGATGCTGTACGGGGTCAAGCCGGCGGATCCCGCCGTGTTTCTTGGTGTGGCCGCGGCGCTAACGATGGTCGCATTGGGGGCGAGCTTTGTACCCTCGTTACGAGCCTTGCGGATTCAACCGGCTAGTGCGCTGCGGCACGAGTGAATTTTAGCCGGCGCCCGCCGAGGTGGTCTCCTCGCGGTAGGTAACGGCCGCTGACATGTAATCCCGATTCATACGGGCGATGGTCTCGAGCTTGATGCCCTTAGGGCAGACGGCTTCGCATTCACCGATGTTCGTGCAACTCCCGAATATCTCGTGTTGCATTTGCGCGACCATGGCAAGCGCGCGGCGCCGGCGCTCGGGCTCGCCTTGGGGGAGAAGCGCCAGGTGGTTGATCTTTGCGGCAGTGAACAATGACGCGGATGCATTGGGGCATGCGGCGACGCACGCGCCGCATCCGATGCAGGCCGCGGCGTCCATGGCCATGTCGGCGTGTTTCTTCTCGATTGGGATCGCGTTGCCGTCGGGGGCCGAGCCCGTGTTCACCGAGATGTAGCCGCCGGCGGCGATGATGCGATCGAACGCGCTCCGGTCCACGAGCAGGTCCTGAAGCACCGGGAACGCCGTGGCGCGCCATGGTTCGAGCCACAATTCGTCGCCGTCCTTGAAGTGGCGCATGTGCAACTGGCAGACGGTCGTATTCTTGAAGCCGCCATGGGGCAGACCGTTGATCATGAATCCGCAGCAGCCGCAGATGCCTTCCCGGCAATCGTGTTCGAAGCAGACGGGATCTTCTCCCTTTACGGTGAGCTCCTCGTTGAGCACATCGAGCATCTCGAGGAATGACATGTGCTCGTTCACCTTGTCGAGCTCGTAGCGGACCATTTTGCCGGCCGATGCCGCGTTCTTTTGCCGCCAGATGTGAAGGATGAGCTTCATGGTGATCTTCCCCGTTACTTATAGCTGCGCTGCGCCAGGTGGACGTACTCGAAATGCAACGGCTCGATATGGCGCACGGGAGGCTTGTCATCGCCCTGGTGCTCCCACACCGCGGCATGGCAGAATTTCTCGTCGTCACGGAGGGCTTCGCCTTCGCCCGTCTGGTACTCTTCGCGGAAGTGGCCGCCGCAGGACTCCTCACGCTCGAGGGCGTCGCGGCAGAGCAGTTCGCCGAGCTCGAGGAAATCGGCAACGCGCCCCGCCTTTTCAAGCGCCTGGTTCATTTCCATCGACTCACCGGTGACGTTGACGTTCTTCCAGAACTCCTCGCGGAGCGGCGGAATCTTGGCCAGCGCGGCCTCGAGTCCTTTTCGATTTCGTCCCATTCCGCAGTCTTCCCACATGACCTTGCCGAGCTCACGGTGGAGACTGTCGACGCTCCGCTTGCCTTTGATGGAGAGGAGGCGCTGGGTTCGTTCGTCGATTTCCTTACGAGCGGCCTGGAACTCAGGATGGTCAGTGGAAACGCCGTCGCCCGCCTTCACCTGAGCGAGGTAATTGCCCATGGTGTACGGGATGACGAAATAGCCGTCGGCCAAGCCTTGCATCAAGGCGCTGGCGCCGAGCCGGTTGGCTCCGTGATCGGAGAAGTTCGCTTCACCGAGCACGAAGAGGCCCGGGATGGTGGACATGAGATTGTAGTCGACCCACAGCCCGCCCATAGTGTAATGGACGGCCGGAAAGATGCGCATCGGAACTGAGTAGGGATCTTCGCCCGTGATTCGTTCGTAGATCTCGAACAGGTTTCCGTATCGTTCTTCGATCGTGTGCCTGCCAAGGCGGCGGATAGAATCGGCGAAGTCGAGATAGACTCCGAGCCCGGTGTGTCCGACCCCGCGGCCCTCATCGCATACGCGCTTGGCGGCGCGCGAAGCGATGTCGCGCGGCGAGAGGTTCCCGAAGCTCGGGTACATCCGCTCGAGGTAGTAATCTCGCTCGTCTTCAGGGATCTCGGCCGGTCCGCGGGAGTCGCCTTTCTTCTTCGGCACCCAGATACGGCCGTCATTGCGCAGCGATTCCGACATCAGCGTGAGTTTCGATTGGTAGTCGCCGCTGACGGGGATGCAGGTCGGGTGGATCTGCGTATAACAGGGGTTGGCGAATCCGGCGCCTTTCTTGTAGGCGCGCCAAATGGCAGTCGCGTTGCAGCCCTTCGCGTTCGTGGAGAGGAAGAAGACGTTGCCGTAGCCGCCGGTGGCTAGCACGACGGCGTCGGCCGTGTGCGCTTCGATGGCTCCGGTGACGAGGTCGCGAGTGATGATGCCGCGGGCCCGCCCGTCCACCACGACGAGATCGAGCATCTCGTGACGGGAGTACATTTTGACGCGGCCGGTCTGCACCTGCCGCTCCAGCGCCTGGTAGCAACCCAACAACAGCTGTTGTCCCGTCTGGCCGCGGGCGTAAAACGTGCGCGACACCTGGGCTCCACCGAAGCTGCGATTCGCGAGCACTCCGCCGTACTCGCGCGCGAACGGCACGCCTTGCGCTACACACTGGTCGATGATATTCACGCTGACCTGAGCGAGGCGATAGACGTTGGCCTCGCGGGCGCGGAAATCACCGCCCTTTACAGTGTCGTAAAAGAGGCGGAAGACGGAGTCGCCATCGTTCTGGTAATTCTTCGCGGCGTTGATGCCGCCTTGCGCGGCAATGGAGTGCGCGCGGCGCGGGGTGTCCTGAAAGCAGAACACCTTGCAGTTGTATCCAAGCTCGCCCAGACTGGCCGCGGCCGCGCCGCCGGCGAGTCCCGTTCCAACGACGATGATGTTGTACTTGCGTTTATTGGCCGGGTTCACCAGCTTCATGTCGAAGCGGGCCTGGTCCCATTTCTTTTCGAGAGGTCCTTCGGGAATCCTTGCGTCGAGTTTCATGACCATCTCCTCCTACTGGATCACCCCGGTCAGCACACCGAGCGGCACGGAAACGAAGCCGGCGCCGATGATGAACGCCACGACTTTCGCGAGCGATTTCAATATGGCGTTGTAACGTGGGTGGCTGACCCCCAGCGTCTGAAAGACACTCCAGATGCCGTGATAGAGGTGGATGGCCAGCAGAATGTTGGCCACGATGTAAACAAGGGAGACGAGCGGATTTTGAAAGCCCGCCACAAGGTTGTGGTGGACATGGCCTTCCTCAAAGGTGGGATGGACAGCCTTCACGCCGAGAGTGAAGTGCATCAGGTGATACACGATGTAGAGCCCTACCAGAGGGCCGCTCCAGTACATTGTGCGGGACGCGTAGGTGGAAACGGTCGACGCTTTCTTCAGATAGGCCACGGGGCGCGCGGCGTTTTTCATGCGCCACAACTGAAAGGCCATCAGCATGTGCAGGAGCACCGAGATCAGCAGCACGATGCGGACAGCCCACAACAGTGGACCGAGCGCCCGCAGTTTGACGGCGTAAACATCAAGCGCGTATGTTCCGTCTGCGTGTTGCGGCAGGAAAGCCTGCAGGTTGCCCGCCATGTGGCCGACAACGAAGCCGAACAGGATGAAGCCTGTCACGGCCATGATGATTTTTTTGCCGATGATGGACTGGTAGAGGGTGGCGGGCCTATTGAGCGCGCCAGTCACTGCAATGGAACTCATCGAGACACTCCGTAATCCTCGCGAACAGAGCGAGAGGGATCCGGGAACCTCGAGGGTGAGGATTCCCGGAAATCACCATTGTATGCGAAATTTCGGAGTGCCCCGCCGAAACAAAAAAAGGCGCGTCCGAAGACGCGCCCGTTGCAAGGGGAGTTTGTTTAGTACCGCAGCATCGCTAGCGCGATTTCCACGCGCTGTCCAGTAGCGGGTGCGGGTTGTTGAATTCTGTGCCCGCCAAACCCTGCTGAGATCCAAACTTCGTTGAGCATCAATCCGTTGTTCGTCTTGACAAAGCTCAAGCGGGGATCGAACACCTGTTTGTTCGGGTCTCCAAGCGCGGAGGACATCATCATATATTGCCGGCCGTCAGGACCGGTCATCGTCAGCATCCCGCGGGTAGGCGCGGACGCGAACGTATAGACCCCTGGCGCGAACGTCTTTCCGTTGAGTTGGAATGCGAAGGGTATGTCCGCCCGCGCGCCGCTATGGGCCGGCGCCGCGCTAAGCGCCACGGTCATCGCAAGAACCACCACAATACTGCCAACTGCTTTCAACCAGCTCATCGTCTGCCACCTCTCTGCAGAATTCCTACTTTTCTTGATACGGCCGGGAGCGGGAAATGGTTCGCCGCCACGGCCAGGTTTTACTGCCGCAACGTTACCGGAGAAGGGCAATCTGTACTCTCTGCCCTTGCGGCTTCTTTTTGACCAGGACCTTCCGATCGCCGACGCCGGGGATCCCCTTCACATCCGTAAGCACGATGCCGTCCGCAGTTCGGACAAACACTAACTGCGGCGACGCCGCGCGCGAGACAAGCTCGTGCGACGTGTACTGGATGTAACGTTGACGGAATTGACTATCCCGGATTGTCAAAACCTGATTGAAACCCAACGTTGACACAATGTAAGTGCCCGCCGAAAACTTCTGTCCGGCGGCTTCAAAGTCGAAGGGCACCGTGCCTCTCAAGTCAGCGCCCTTCGCGGAGCCCACCAGGGACGAGCCGAGCAGAGCGGCGATACCGAGTGTTTTTGCGAAAAAGAATTTCCAGTTCATGATGTACCTCCTTGTCTTGGGCTACCGCACCAGCGCGATCTGCACGTTGGTGGCGGCACGCTTTGGTTTGAAGACCTCGTACACGACAGTGTTGGCGTGAATCTCACTCACCCGCTTCACGCCGCCGTCGTTTACGAAAACAATCTTGGAGTTGGACCAATCCCACGCACTTCCCGTCGAAACGGCAAAGGACAAGCGGGAGTTGCCGTCGGCGTCGGTGATGGCGACCATGCCCTTCTCAACGGACGCGGAGAAGAAGTAGGTGCCGGGCGCGTAAGTCTTTCCGGCCATCTGAAAAGCGAAGGGAATTTCCGCTCTCATGGGCGTCACGGACAGCGGGGCAGCGGTGAGCTGGGCCGCCAGGCAAAGAGTGGTTGCGATACCGCCAAACCATTTCATCAGTTTCATCGTTCAGTTCCTCCACTGAAGAACGCGCAACGGAGGGTCAATCCGGCTCACCTAAACGTAAAAAGCCCCGGCTCGACGCCGGGGCTTTTGCAATTAGTAACCTAATGACGCTTAGCGCGCCATGGCGACCTGCACGGTCTCAGAGCCGGAGACCGCGGGAGCATTCAACTTGTGACCACCCGTGTTGGCATTCATCCAGACTTCGCTGAGGACCATGGCGGTTTTTGTTCGCGCGAAATTCAACCGCGAATTGACAAGGTCGCTTGAACTGCCAATCGGTTTCGACCCCAGCAAACGCTTGTGGCCCGCTTCATCACTGAAGGCCAGCACGCCTTGCCACTGCGTCGATTCGAAATAATAAGTGCCGGCTGCGTAACTCTTGCCGTCCACCTGAAACGCGAACGGGATGTCCGCTTTCACTTTCGTTGCAACCAGCGGCCCAGCCGCTACGCTTGCGGCCAACAGGGCCGCCGACAACATGGTTCCCAGCGCATTACGCCAGCTCATTTCCACAGCCTCCTTGACGATTCGCGTCTGCTTCTACATACGCGTAACGTGCAAGTTTGTTCGCAAGTCCGTCGAGATGTTACACGAGGAAACTTGAGTACTGCGAAAAATAATGGGGGCCGCTTCAGCGGCCCAGGAGTGCGATCTGAACGGGCTTGGGGGAAGGCTTCACACCGGGGATCTTTTGGGCTTCGGAAGCTCCCGGCATCAACACCTCAGACAGCACGTAGCCTTTCGCGGTCGGTACGAAGGTCGCATACGCCTTTACCTTGGGATCATACGCGCCGTACGTGCCCGGACGAGTGAGGAAGAATACTCTCTTTCCGGCTTCGCTCTCGATGCTGCCGATACCACTCATGTTTGGAGCGTTGACAAAATACGTGCCGGCGGGCATCGCCTGGTTCTCCACGGCGAACGCAAAGGGGACATTCATTTTGGCTTTCTGGCCGGTCCAAGCGAGTGCCGAGACGGCGCAGAGAATCACAGTTAGAATCGCATTGCTCAGTTTCACGACTTCACCTCGGGATTTGATTTTTGAAGTTGCGCTGCGGCCGCGGCACTCATCTTCTATTTGCAGATGACGGTATCCGAAATCATTTTGTTCCGAAATTTTTGCGGCGGGCGCGATTTTGTTACCGCGCCCGCCTTCGCTTGTTACCAGTTCATCAATACGTACCCCGACGCGCGCTTTTCAAATCGCAGACGAGGCGGCGCCATTGGATTCGTGAGAACCATTACGCGGTGTCCCGCACTGTCCGTTATTGAGACAACGCCGGAAGCGGTTGGCGGCGCGAACTGGTATTCGCCGGGAGGCAATTCGACGCCTTTAACGGTAAAGGCGAATGGGATGGACGCTTTGAGGCCGGTTTGCGGCCACGCATCCGCCGTGGGAGCGGCGTCCACAACGCCCGCCAATGCGAGCGCAAGAATCGAGTTCAACATCAGTTTCTTCATTTGGTTTCTCCTAAAAGTTGAAATTCGGACAGACAGGCGCGCTACCACGCGTCGTCAAACGGGGAGAAAGCTCTTGCGGGCTCAGTCAGCCTGGAGTTGCCGCAACGGAGCAGGGGGGACAAGAAAACGGCGGACCATCCATTCGGCCGCAAAGACTCCGCAACCAAGAATGACGGCCGCCACGGCGTTGATCATCAACACCGATACCGCAGTAATCAAGAAAGCCAAGGCATCCACGCGCCGCATCTTAGGAAGCCGCCGCCACGTGGACCAATCGAGTAAGCAGATACCCATCCACGCCGTGACGCCCGCCAGCGCCGCCACGGGGATGCGCGCGAGCACGCCGCCGCCCGCTCCAATCATGAGGGCGAGGAAGCCGGCGTGCGCGAGGTTCGAGATTCTGGTCGACCCGCCGCAGCGAACGTTCGCGAGGCTGCGGGCGGGAATGCCGACGCTCAATGGTGCGCCGAACATGCCGGCGCAAATATTCGCCATGCCATAGGCGCCGAGTTCCGCGTCGGCGTCCGATTTCTTGAGCGGCCGATGCCATCCTCGAAAATGCTCGACCACACGCGAGGTGAGAAGGATGTTCACTGAGGCAACAAAAGCGAGTGCGAGGCCCGCGGGCAGCACCGTATAGACATCCGACGGCCTCCAGGAGAATCCCGCCAAGGGCGGTAGTTCGAGCGATAACAGGCCGACCTCCTTTTCCTGCAAATTCAAGACGGCGCCGAGAAGCGCGGCGGCTGCGATCCCTACAAGAGGCGCCGGCGCCTTCGGCCACCTCCTCGCTGCGAGCGTCGCGAACACCATGACGGTCACACCCAACAGCAGTGGACCCATCCGCGCGTCCGTGATGCGCGATAGGTTAGCGATGCCGAAAATGGTTGGGAGCTGTGAGATCACCATCATGCCTCCGATGCCGCAGGAAAAGCCCGTGACGACGGCCTGGGGCACACGCGCGATGTACCGGCCCAGACGGAGCAGGCTGAAGATCATCATGATGACAGCGGCCACCAGAACCACCTTCGCAGCACCGCCGAACCCCTGCTGTTGTACAGCGGCGGTGATGAATGGGACCGTGACCGAGGAGGTTCCTCCTATCAAGACGGGATTGCGTCCCAACATTGCCGTGATGGGCGCGGTCAGAAGGGACGTGAACAGACCCAGCACAGGCGGCAGCCCCATGAGTGAGGCCATAGCCATCCCGTAGGGGAGGGCGATCAGAGCGGCGATGAGCGCGCCGCTCAGATCACCCGCGGCTGCCTTCCAGGAGTAGATGCGCTTGCCCAATCTCAAGCCGACATGACCTTTTCAAAGGCGGTCTTGAATTTGGCCATCTCGTCCCGCGTGCCGACCGTCACTCGCACGTAGGTTGGCCAGGCGGGCCAGACACGCCCGATGTAGACCTTTTCCGTGGCCATGGCGCGAACTACTTCCTGACCGGGCCGCTTTCCATCGACCATGAACTTGTTCGATACCGAGGGCACAAACTTGTAGTTCTTCGCCGTCATCCACTCGAAAACGTCTTCGCGAATGTCGCGAATGATCTTTCGCCGTTCCGGCACAAGGTTCTTCGATTTGAGGCTGGCCGAGGCTCCAACCATGCCAGTAACCGGAAGCGCTCCGGCGCCGTAGGATTGCATCTTGGCCAGCAGATCGGGCCGTCCAATCGCCGCGCCCGCCCGCAGACCGGCCATGCCATAGAGCTTCGAGAAGGTGCGCAGGATGATGACGTCCTTGTCGGCCGCCACCATGTCGCTTGAAAACGGTTCGTCGCTGATATGGATGTAGGCTTCGTCGATCAGGAGGACGGAACCGGGGGGCTTGTTTGCGGCAAGCCACTCGAGGTCGCTCTTCTTCGTGATGGTGCCGCTGGGATTGTTTGGATTGCACACATAGATGAGGCCGGCGTTTGGCGATGCGGCGGCCATGGCCTTTACGTCGTGGGCATAGTCTTTCGTCAACGGGACACGCAGTACCTGCGCGCCGACGAAGGCCGCGGCGCGCTGCCCTGCCTCATAGCCGGGATCACCCATGACGAATGGCTTGGACGGCGACGTGCAGGCCAAAACGGCGCGATGCAGCGGATCGCTGGAACCGGCGAACGGCATTACGTAAGTCGGTTTCAATCCTTCCTGATCAGCCAGCACTTTGGCGAAGCTGAAGGTCTCCTCGTATAAGTAGCGGCCGCCCTTTTTCACGACGTTGTAAATCGCTTCGGCGGCCTCCGTACAGGGCCCCATCGGGTTTTCGTTGGCGTTGATTTTCACGGCATCGGGCGGCAGCGGCCCGATGTTGGAAAGCTGCGCGAGAGCGGGCTCGTTGTAGAACGGCAGCGCCGCGCCGGCACCGAGCAGGCCACCAATTCGAGCGAAGCTTCGCCGCGAGAAGCCGCGTGCGAGAAAGTCGCGTTTCTGTTCCGGAGTCAGAAGGTTGGTCATCGTATTCCCCTTAGAAGTACAGGCGTAAGCCGAGCTGAATCATGCGCGGGAAGTTACCTTGAGAAGTAATTCGTCCGAACTGCGAGTTGCCAAAGACAGCATTTGGCGCCCGGAAGTAAGGAGTGTTCATCGCGTTGAGCGCCTCGGCCCGGAACTGGGCCCGGAAGCGTTCGTACACGGTCACGGTCTTGAAGACGGAGAGATCCCAGTTCACCATTCCCGGTCCGCGCAGAGGCAATGTGCGGCTCGTGTTGCCGAACGTGAACTGCGGCGCCTGGCTGAAGGCGGCTGGATTCAGGTAACCGTACTGACCGGCCGCATTCTGCCGGTTGATCACGTCGCCCAGCGAACCGTCCGTGGCGGGGCTGATGCCCGTAGCGTTTGGCCGCTGGCTGGCGGCGCCGATGATGCTGTTGTTATTGGTCTGGCTGATCTGAATGGGGTAGCCCGTCTGAATGACGGTGATCGCATTCACCGACCAACCGCCCGCGATGTAATCTAAGGTCTTGCTCGAATTCAGGAGCTGCTTGCCTTTGCCGAAAGGCAACTCGTACGTGGCGGCTCCGCTGAAACGGTGCGGGGTGTCCACGTTCGACCGGCTGTACTCAGCGGCCATGTTGTAGGCGTCCTGCGGACCGACATTACCTGAGTTCAGGTTGTTTCCCGCGCCGCCGGAGCTGGCATCCATGTTGCGGGACCAGGTGTAGGTTGTCAGGAACGACACACCCTGGCTGAAGCGCTTCTGCGCCTTGAAAACGAAAGAGTCGTACCGGGCCTTGTTCGCGTCCGAAAACATTACACCCAACGAGCCAAACTCAGGAAACGGCAACATCAATTGCGCAAGAGATACTGTCGAAGCGCCGATCACGCCCGTGCCGCCATTTCCATAAAACGGATTGTTGACCTTGGTCAGCAGTGCTGGTCCCATGGAAAGCAACTGCGGGTACAACTGATTCATGTTGCGCGTCGCGGTGCCGAGCACCAGGTGGCTGGTCCGCGAGCCAACGTATCCGGCCGACATGACAATTCCCGCTCCGACTTCACGCTGCACATCGAAAGAGAACTGCTGCACGCGGGGCGATTTCGAATTGGGGTCGAAGATACTCAGGTTTTTTCCGACGCCGGTGAGGGCGCCCAGCCCCGTGCCTACCGGCTTCGACAGGCCACTGGGGAAGGGGTCAGAGAGCTTTGCGGCCGGCGTGGCGCCGCCGTCAAAGGTGCCCACGAGCGGTGTTGTCGCGGTGAAGCCTTCCGGACTGTAGGGCGCTCCCAGCGCGAACTGAGGCGCCCAATACAGCCCATAGCCTGCGCGAATGGTGGTTTTGGGATCGAACTGATAGGCGATGCCGCCCCGCGGACCGAACTTACTCAAGTTCGGATCGCCGACGGCCTTCTTACCGCCGTCCACTCCGGCAAACTTCAAGACGCCATTGACCGGATAGCCCACGGCTGTCCCAATCGGATTGACCGCGGATCGGTCGAAATCGGTAATGAGAGCGCTATTCCGCTCCATGATGCCGTTCTCGCGCTCCCACCGCAGCCCGACGTTGAGGGTCAGCTTGCTGCTGATGCGAAAATCGTCCTGCGCGTAGACGGCGTAGTAGTCGGCATAGTCGTAGAGCTTGGTCGGTACGAAGCCGCTGCCGCTTGCCGGAATGCCCAGCAGCAGCGAAGCGATGTCGGAACCTGTGCCGGCCACTGTGCGCACGGGGGTCGCCCGGGTAAAGGTGTCGTCAAATGAGAACTGCCCCGAACTGTTGCCGTAGTCCAGCCCGTCGGCATTGATGCGGCGATAGTCGGCGCCGAACTTGAAGC
>Ga0335082_10005050_pt1 | contig 14393 bp, 12 predicted proteins | sample Lox_Sample_41_FD_206718 | JGI IMG/M metagenome (GOLD analysis project Ga0335082, IMG submission 206718) | Soil microbial communities from Loxahatchee National Wildlife Refuge, Florida, United States - Lox_Sample_4.1 | ecosystem: Environmental > Terrestrial > Soil > Wetlands | place: USA...
GAAATCAACGAAATCGTGAAGGACCAAGACCGCATCCGCCAGAACCTCAACAGCCTCAACCGCGTCAGCGGCCAGCAGGAGATGGTCCAGAAATACGTCGCCCAGCTCGCGCAAGGCGACACACATCTTGCCCAGCTCCGCGACCGGCAGGCCGAAATGCGAAAGAAACAGGCCGCCATGCAATCGGAGTTGAACTCACTGATCGAGAAGCTGGAATTTTGAAACTCGCGCTCCTCGGATTCGGAAACGTCGGCCGCGCCCTCTTGAACCTGTTGGAGCGGCGCCTGGGGCAGCATCCCTTTCGCGTTGTCGGTATCCACACCTCGCGCCAGGGTACCCTCATTTGTCCGGAAGGCATCGCCGCGCCCCCTACCCTCGGCCCCCGCATGGCCACAGTCGAAGAGTTTCTCGACGCAGCTCGGGCCGACATCCTCGCTGAACTCACCTCGCTCAATCCCGAATCGGGCGAGCCCGCCATCTCGCACATCCGAGCCGCTTTTGCGCGCGGCATGCACGCTGTCAGCGCCAACAAAGGTCCCGTCGCATTCGCCTACCGCGAGCTCGCCGACGAAGCCGCCCGCGGCGGACTCCGCTTCCTCCACGAATCCGCCACCATGGACGGAACCCCCGTCTACAACCTCGTCCGCCACTGTCTGCCCGGAGTGCGTGTGCTCGGCTTCGCCGGAGCGCTCAACTCCACCACCAAAATCATCATCGATGCCATGGAACGCGGACTCGGCTTTGAAGAGGGAATCGAAGAAGCGCGCCGTCTCGGCGTCACCGAAGCCGATGCCGGTTTCGACATCGAAGGCTGGGACTCCGCCTGCAAAGCCGCCGCGCTCGCCAACGTCTTCATGGACGCCCGCACCACACCCCAGCAGGTCGACCGCAAAGGCATCTCACGCCTGACTCCTGAAAAGCTCGCCGAACTCCGCGCCAAAGGCAAAACCGTCGCCCTCATCAGCCGCGGCCGCGCCACTCCTCAAGGTGTCAAACTACGCGTCCGCGCCGAGGTCCTTGACCGCACCGATGTCCTCGCTTCCATGCGCGGTACCTCAAACCTGCTGGAAATCGAAACCGACCTGATGGGCACCATCGGCGTCTTCGCCCTCAATCCCGGCGTCGACCAAACCGCCTACGGGGTCTACAGCGACCTGCTGGAAATCGCCCGGCACTCCACGATGAATCGCCCCGAAGGCTGACGAGCCGCCGCCTGAAACGTGAGCCCTGACTTCCCCGCCAGCTCACGAAATTCCATGAGAGTCCGGCTCTTACCGCCCACCAATACCAGCATCAGCAACTCCGGATCCGCCGCTTCACCCGGCGAGATCCCACCGAGAATCACCACCCGTCCCGATGGCTGTGCGGCTTCGGCACATCGCCGCAGAATCATGCTCGCTTCAGCATCCGGCCAATCGGCCAGCACGTTTTTCAACAGATACAAATCGCCCCCGGCCGGCAGCGGCTCGAAGAAGCTCTGCCCCACTGCCGTTACGCGTGCCTCGACGCCTGCCTTCCGGAAGAGCGGAGCCGATCGTTCCACTGTCGCCGGTTGATCCACCAGGATTCCCCTCACCCCCGGCCTCGCCTTCAGAACCTCCGCCAGCAGCGACCCCGTCCCTCCACCGACGTCAACCACCGTACGAACGGAGTCCCAATCCGCCGGATCGATAAGCACCTGAGCATCCGGAATGCCATGCCCTGCGGGCCCCATCAAAGTATCGAATTGAGCGGCAATCTCACCATGCGACTCGAGGTCCTCCCAAAACGGCTTGCCAAACACATCCTTGTACGCCGGCCTCCCGGTTTTGACGGCTTGCAGCAGCGTACCCCACGAATGCGCCATCCGCCCCCCGAAGCCCTCGAGATCCAGCCCAATCAGCGTCCCCTCATTCAGCAGCCCGCACGCCGCTTCATTGAGAGTAAACCGGCCCTGCTCCAGTTCTTCGAACAGACCTTTGCGGACCAAATGGCGCATCACCCGGCCCAACGCCTCTGCATCGGCGCCCGCCGCCTGCGCCAGCTTGTCGATTTCGCTGATGCCGGCCTCAATGTGGCCGGCAACCCGCAGTGTGGCCGCCACGTGGACGCACCATGGTGTACACAAGTCCGCCAGGTCCCAGAGTTCCATTCAGTCATAATGGCACTTCCCGCCGTTATAGCCCGCCTTCAATCGGCATCGCCACCGGCGCTTCCACCAGGAATGGCAGTTCCGACAACTCCGTCAGCGCGCTTCGCACTTGCGACTCGGGTGTCGATTCCACAGTGATCACGAACGGAAGGTTTTGCTTATCGCCGCTCGGGAGTTGCAGCACGGCATCGATGCTGATTTTGTGCCGCGCAAGTATCCCCGCCATCTCCGCGATGATTCCGGGCCGGTCCTTCACGCGAAACCGCAGGTACCACGGTCGCTGCTGCCTCTCCAACGGCAATACCTGCGCCGCGCCTGGCTCTGAATACCCAAATGGCGACACTCGTTTCGCATCGCCGTACTGAATCTCCCGCGCCACCCGCATCAGGTCGCTGACCACCGCGACGCCCGTGGGCAGCGGCCCCGCGCCGCGCCCGTAGTAGAACGTGTCCTGCCCGAAATGCCCCTTCACCCATACGGCGTTGTATGCCCCGCGCACGCCGGCGAGGATCGTACTGCTCGGGATCAGTGCCGGCCGTACCGACAGAAACAGCCCGCCCTCCCCTCGCCGCGCCGACCCAAGCAACCGTATCGTGCACCCGATCTGCCGCGCATACGCAAAATCCACCGGACCAATGCGCCGGATCCCATCCGTGTGGATCGATGTCGGCGCCACCGTCACCCCGAAGGCCAGGCTGGCCAACAACGCCAGCTTCGACCGCGCATCGTACCCGTCAATATCCACGCTCGGATCAGGCTCCGCATATCCCAGCCGCTGCGCCTCGCCGAGCACAACCCCAAAATCCGTCCCGTGCGCCTCAATCTCCGTCAGGATGTAATTACTCGTTCCATTCAAAATGCCGAAAAGCGTGTCGACGCTATCTCCCGCAATCCCTTCCCGCAGCACGGCATGAATCGGGATGCCGCCGCAAACGCTCGCCTCCATCGCGATCGATGCGCCTCGCGCCTGTGCCGCCCGCCAGATCTCAACTCCAGCGAGCCCCATCAGTTCCTTGTTTGCCGTAACCACCGACTTGCCCTTTGCGATGGCTCCCTCAATCACCTCGCGCGCCACCGCAGTCCCGCCGATCAACTCTGCTACGACATCGATTCCAGGATCCTCCACCACACTGCGCCAGTCCGGAGTCCGCCGCGCTTCGCCGAGGCCGTCCGGCAGCGTCTTCGACGCCACCGAGCGGCTGCATACCGCGCCTACTCGCAGCCGGAACCCCAACTTGCGGGCAATCTCGTCGCCGGACTTTGCAAGAATCTCCAAAGTGCCGCCGCCGACATTGCCTAGCCCCACTATCCCGATCGTTACATCGCGCATAAAAGGGCCATGATATCAATACCAATAGGATGACCCGCCGCCGTTTCGCGCCTGTTTTCTGCCTTCTCACTCAGCCCCCCGAGACGCCGCCAAGCGACGATCGCCTGCCGAACGGCAAACGCCGCTCCGAGGAATTAATCAAAGCCGACTACAAAGACAACCTCCGCGACCTCGACGAAATGAAAAAGCAAATCGAGGAGGTCCGCACCGACATCGAAAAGAACGAAGGCCACGTACTCTCCCTCGCCAACCTCAAAAAACTCGAGCAGGTCGAAAAACTCAGCCAGCGCATCCGCTCCCGCATGAAGCGATTCTGAGCGACGAAACGAACCCGGGACAGTACACTCAAATCCCCAATATCAGATGGCCTGATCCTCCTCCATTCCACCTTTCCTCGGCCTGCCCGAAGGCCGCGGACGAAGCCTGCGACCCGCCCGCCCCTCCAACTCTTCCACAAACTCATTGCCCCCCAAAACCCTGCCCGGATCATATTCGCGCCGCCACGACCCTAGCTCAATCAAATTTTCGGGATCGCACCCTGTCAGATGCGCTGTTGCACTCGACCATCGATAATGCCCCGCCTCCGCCACCATGTGCGCACGGACGGGGTTGCGCTCCACATACGCCGTGGCCCGCCATAAGTGCGCACCGTCAAGTGGACAGGAAAAGAACCGCGCTTGCCAAACATGCCCACAGCTCCGCGTACGCAGGTTGAAGTGACGCGCGTAGCCAGCATGAGTGCGCCCAAGCGCCCGCGCCATAGACGTCGTCCTGTCCGGCACACCAATCAGGTGCACATGGTTAGGCATGATGCAGTAGCCAGAGAACCAAGCCGGCCTGCGCCGAATTCTCCCGCAGGAGATCGACATAGAGCATTCGATCGCCGTCATCAAAGAACACCTGTTGACGACCATTGCCGCGCTGCGTAACGTGATAGGGAATTCCTGCGACGACAACTCGAGCGATCCGTGACATCGACAACGTAGTTGGATCGCTGGTAAGGAATTCTCTCGTGAATCGTGTTTGAGTGTGCTGTCCCGCTCTGATACGCTAGCCGTTCGGACCCCGCCATGATTCCCATTCGTGAAAAAGCCCAATTGATGAGTGCGTCGGAGATCGACCGGACTCTCGTTCGCCTGGCCCACGAGATCCTCGAAAAAACCGAACACCTAGAGAAACTCGCTTTCATCGGAATTCGCCGCCGCGGCGTCCCCATGGCCCAGCGGCTTGCCAAAAAAATCCAGGCCCTCGAAAGTCTCGCCATTCCGACCGGAATCCTCGACATCAATCTCTACCGCGACGATCTCTCAACCGTCGGTGACCGCCCCGTCGTCAACAACACCCAAATCGACTTCCCCGTCACCGGCAAGGACGTCATCCTCATGGACGACGTCCTCTACACAGGCCGCACCATCCGCGCCGCCCTCGATGCCCTCTTCGAACTCGGCCGCCCTGCCCGAGTCCAGCTCCTCGTCCTCATCGATCGCGGCTGGCGCGAGCTCCCCATCGAAGCCCGCTACGTCGGCCGGAAAGTCCAGACCGCCGCTAACGAAATCATCGAAGTGAAGTTCCAGGAAGTCGACAACGCCGAAAAAGTCCTCCTCGTCGAAAAGGTGCAGTGATGGCTATGGATAAAGGGCTGTTGGGCATCGAACCACTCGAACGCCCGGAAATTGAGGCCGTCCTTGACCGGGCTCGCCACTTCCAGCCCGCCCACGGACAGACCTTCCTGAAGTCCGACACGCTTCGCGGTCGAATGATCGTGAACCTCTTCTACGAGGCCTCCACCCGAACCCGCACCAGCTTCGAGATCGCCGCCAAATGTCTGGGCGCCGACGCGGTCTCCATCACCGCCTCCGGCTCCAGCGTCAGCAAAGGCGAATCCCTCGTCGATACCCTCAACACACTGGCCGCCATGCACCCGTCGGCAATCGTGATGCGCCACTCCGCCTCCGGCGCGCCCCATTTCCTGTCCCGCTACCTCCCCACTCCCATCATCAATGCCGGCGACGGCACCCACGAACATCCCACCCAAGCCCTTCTCGATGCGCGCACCATCCTCGACCGTTGCGGTCGCCTCGAAGGCCTGAAGGTCGCCATCATCGGAGATCTCGCCCATTCCCGCGTCGCTCGCTCCAACATCTACTTGCTCTCCAAATTCGGCGTCCACATCGTCCTCTGCGGCCCCCCTTCATTGCTGCCCCGCGAAATGGCCAGCCTCGCGCCCGGCGTGGAACTCGAGTACAACATCCGCAAGGCCATTGCCGGCGCCGACGTCATCATGATGCTCCGGGTCCAGCTCGAGCGCCTTCACGAAAAGACCATGCCCGCCGGCGAGTACTTCAGTTTCTATGGACTCCGCCTCGAACACCTCGCCCTCGCCGCGCCCGACGTCATCGTCATGCACCCTGGCCCCATCAACCGCGGCCGCGAGCTCTCGAGCGAAGTCGCCGATTCCCAACGGTCCATGATTCTCAACCAGGTTGAAAACGGCATCGCCGTCCGTATGGCCGTTCTTGAAAGAGTATTGAACCCATGAAACTCGTCATCCAGAACGGACGCGTCATCTGTCCCGCCTCCGGCCATGACGCCGTGACCGACGTCGCCATCGAGGACGGCCGCATCGCCGCCGTCGGCGCCGGTCTCGATGCGACCGGCGCCGAAGTGATCGACGCCACCGGCCTTGTGGTCACCCCTGGCTTCATCGACATCCACGTCCATTTCCGTGAACCCGGCTTCGAACACGCCGAAACCATCGAGACCGGCTCGCGCGCCGCGGCGGCCGGCGGCTTCACCACCGTCTGCTGCATGCCGAACACCAACCCGGCAAACGATTCGGCAACCGTCACCAGCTACATCCTTGAGCGCGCCAGCCGCCACGCCGTCGTCAACGTCTTTCCCATCGGTGCCATCACAAGAGGCAGCGCTGGCGAAGAACTCGCCGCCATCGGCTCAATGGTGCGCGCCGGCGCCGTCGCCATCTCTGACGATGGCCGCCCCGTCATGAACTCGCTCATCATGCGCCGGGCCATGGAAAACGCTTCCGCGCTCGGCGTACCCGTCATCGACCACTGTGAAGACCTCGCCCTCACCGCGGGCGGCGACATGCACGAAGGCCTCGACAGCGTGCGCTGGGGTCTTCGCGGCATCCCCGGCTGCGCCGAGGACATCATGGTTGCCCGCGACATCCTCCTCGCCGAAGTAACCGGAGCCCGCTACCACGTCGCGCACATCTCCACCCGCAACGCCGTCGACATGGTAGCCTTCGCCAAATCCCGGGGCCTGAAGGTCACCAGCGAAGTCACCCCTCATCACCTCGCACTGCACACCGGGCACATGGCTCCTTACGACTCCAACTACAAAATGAAACCGCCGCTCCGTTGCGCGCACGATGTCGAGGCCGCCCTCGACGGCGTCGTCTCCGGAGCCATCGACTGCATCGCCACCGATCATGCCCCCCACGCTGGCGACGACAAAATGCAGGAATTCGAAAAGTGCCCCTTCGGCATCACCGGCCTGGAAACCGCCCTCGGCGTCTGTCTCGAAGTGCTCGTTCAGTCCGGCCGCATTTCCCTTCCACGTCTCGTCGCCCTCTTCACCTCCGAACCAGCCCGCGTCATCGGCTGGCGCGGCGATCAGGCGCGTGGCGCGCTCCAGCCCGGCCTTCCCGGCGATGTCACGATCTTCGATCCGGCGCGCGTCTGGACCTACGACGTCAATCAATCGCAATCCAAGAGCAAAAACTCGCCCTTCCACGGACGAACCTTCCGCGGCGGCCCTGTCGCCACCATTGTGGGCGGTCAAAAAGTCTGGGCTGCCAACGGCATCTGACCTCGTCTGCGGCTACACTGAGGCTGGAGGTTATTCGTGAACCGCTCCCTCCTCATCGTCCTCGTCCTGCTCCTCCTCATCGGCGCCCGCTCGGTCGCTTCCTTCACCATCGACTACGAATGGTGGCGTGAAGTCGGCCAGGTGGACACCTGGATCAACATGCTTCTGTACGGCCTCGTGCCGCGCCTCGCCGTCGCGCTGATTCTCTTTGCCGCCCTTTGGATCGCGCACGCCCGGGCCCTAAAGAGGGCCGGAACCGGCCTGTCGCAATACCCCACCTACGCGAAGTTGTCCACGCTCGGCCTCGCCGTCTTTTCGTTCCTCATCTCGTGGGCCCTCGTCGATTCCTGGACCATCGTTCGATACTTCGGCGGACGCGGTAGCGAAACAAGTACCGCCTGGCGCGATCCCGTCTTCCAACAACCCCTCGCCTTCTACTTCTTCGAATTGCCCTTCTACCGCGCCCTGCTCTGGCTCGTTATCGTCGCCTCCGTGCTGACGGCCGTCTTGTATTGGGTGGCCTGGCACGCCTGGGAAGCACGCGGCAAATTTCAACACTGGAACACCGACCCCGACGTGCGTTCACTCGACCTGAGCGGCTTGAACATCACACGCGCCCTGGAATCGAATTTCTTCCGCGGACTTGCCGCCCTCGCCCTGATTGCCTGGGCGCTGCGAACGTTTCTTGACCGCTATGAACTTCTTTTCGACGAACACGGCTCTCTCGTCGGCATCGATTGGGTGGCCGAGCACGTCACTCTTCCTCTTCTTGCCCTGACCGTCTTCGTCCTCGTCGCCGCCGCGGTCGCAGTCCTGATGCGCCGCATCGTAGCCCTTCTCGCGGTTCCGGTTGTCCTGGTCCTCCTCGCCTTCGTGCCTGGCATCGTTCACGCAGTCTACGTGCGGCCCAGTGAAATCACCATCCAGAAGCCCTATATCAAGCGTCACATCGAGGCCACCCGCGAAGCCTACGCCCTCAACACCCGGACCCGTGAAATCGACTTCCCCGCCCAAATCGAAGCGCCCATCCATGTCGAACGGCACAAGGAACTGCTCGACAATGTCCGTCTTTGGGACTGGCGCGCCTTCCACGACACCGTCACCCAGATCCAGGCCCTCCGCCCCTACTACGTGTTTCACGACTCCGACGTCGACCGCTACATCATCGACGGCAAGCTGCGCCAGCTCTTGCTCACCCCTCGCGAGCTCGACGTCCGTCAACTTCCTCCCGATGCCCGCTCACGTTGGATCAATCCCCATTTCATCTACACCCACGGCTACGGCCTGGTCGTTGCGGAAGCCAGCCGCATCACCCCCGACGGCCTCCCCGTACTGCTCGTGCAGAATGCGCCGCCCGAAGTGAAAACCCCATCCCTTCGCCTCACTCGTCCCGAGATCTACTACGGAGAAGTCACGCACGAACCCGTCTTCGTCAACACCGCCCAGGCCGAATTCAACTACCCCCAAGGCGCCGGCAACGTGGAAGGCCATTACGAAGGAAAAGGCGGCTTCCCCATCGGCTCCGCCGCTCTTCGCGTGGCCGCGGCCATCAACGAGGGCGATTGGAACATCCTTCTCACCAGTTACCTCACCGGCAACAGCCGCATGATGATACGCCGCAACGTGCGCGAACGCCTCGAGGAAGTCGCCGGTTTCCTGGCCTGGGACTCCGACCCGTACCTGGTCGTCCAAAAAGACGGCAGGCTGGTCTGGCTCGTCGACGGCTACACCACCTCCTCGCGCCATCCCTATTCCCGCATCTTCAACCTCGGCGAGGAGGGCCGCGTCAACTACATCCGCAACGCCGTGAAGGCCGCCGTGGATGCCTATGACGGCACCATTCACCTGTATGCCTTCGATGAACAGGACCCCGTCCTCCGCGCCTATCGTAACCTCTTTCCGCAGTTGATTCTTCCTGTGTCCGCTATGCCGGCCGACCTTCGCGCTCACGCCCGCTACCCCGAACTGATCTTCCGCCTGCAGGCCGAGGTTTATCGCACCTATCACATGCGCGACCCCGAAGCCTTCTTCAACAAAGAAGACATGTGGGACCTCGCCCGTAATCTCAACGACGCCTCCGGCAACCCCGGCCCCGTCTCCCCGACGTTTGTCGTCGCTACCCTTCCCGATTCCGATGAACCGGAATTTCTCCTGATGACGACGTTCACACCACGCAATAAGGACAACCTCATCGGGCTTATGGTCGCTCGCTGCGACGGCGAGCATCTCGGCGAGATCTATTTCCTGCTGCTCTCGAAACAGCAGTTGATCTTCGGCCCCATGCAGATCGAGGCCCGCATCAATCAGGATCAGAACATATCCAAAGACCTGACCCTATGGAATCAGCAGGGCTCCAACGTGCTTCGCGGCCAGATGCTCGTTCTGCCCATCGAGCAAACGCTTCTCTACATCGAACCCGTCTACATTCAGGCATCGCAGGCCCGCATGCCGCAACTGAAGAAAGTGGCCCTGGCGATGGGCAATCGCCTCGCCTACGCCGATACCTACTCGGAATCCATCGCACAGTTGCTAGGCGCCGCGCCCGCAATCCAGGAAGCGAAGACTCCCGTGACAACCGCCGCGCCCCCAGACGCATCTCGTCGCCTCGATGAAGCGCGCGCTGCCTTTCGCCGTTACCGTGATCTGATGACGCAAGGCAAATTTGCGGAAGCCGGGCGCGAGTTGGAGAATCTAGAAAAGATCATTCGTGCACCGTAACGATGCAATAAACTTGACGCTAGAGAAAAGGTAGGTTGCTTGTCGGAGCCTAGACCTGTCCGTGTATTAGTCGTCGACGACGAACCCGCGGTTCGCCAGGTCTTGACGGCAATGCTCGAAATCGAGGGCCACCACGTCGCCTCCGCGGCCAACGGCCGCGAAGCTCTCGACCGTCTCGAAGCCGAACCCTTCGACGTCGTACTCCTTGACCTTGTCATGCCCGAACAAGAGGGATTGGAAACGATCCAGCGTCTTCGGAGAAAGGACAACCGTCCCTTCATCATCGCGATGTCAGGAGCTTTCGGCGGTGAATACCTCCGCATCGCCCGCTCCCTCGGCGCGGATCAAATGCTGCAAAAACCGATTTCCCGCGCTGACTTGTTGCGAGTCATCAACGAGCATCTGGCGGGAGGCTCTACCCGTTGACCGTCCGCCTTCGCGCGGTTGGCGCAAATTGCATCGCGTTTCTTCGCGTTCTCCGAAGGTCCAGCATCTGTTCGCGGGATGCCTTCAATAGCGCCGCAACCGGCTCTCGTTGACCCTCCACTGCCCCCCAACTGAAGAACACCGAAGCGGTTCCCAACAACCGCAGTTGCAAGTCCCACAGCCTTTCTGAGAGGAGCGTGAGCCGCCGCTGCGCCTTCGATTCCGTCAAGCCAGGGAACAATAGTGCGTATTCGTCTTCGCCCGTGCGGCTCAAGAGGTCCGCATCGTCCTGAAGGCTCTTCAGCGCCCCTTCCACCGAACCCATCAGCTCATCCATCGCCGGCTGGCCGAGTTTCTCCAGCAGCTCATGGAATTCAAGCAAGCTGACAGTCGCCACCAGCCCTTCGAACGGCTCCGAACTCTTGAACTGCTTTTCAAACGCTGACAGAACAGCCGCGTCCGGCGCGGGCATCTCCACCACAACGCCCTTCGCGCTTCCTTTGACCGGCTCCTCCGTAGTCACGTCCTCCGGCGGCAGCAACTCAATCGCCGCACCCGGCGCGGTGGGTTCCGTCCGCGCAAACATCGCAGCAATACTACTGAATCGCATCGGCACTGACGGGGATGACTGTGGCCGCGGTATCTCGGGCGTCCACGCGATCCGCACCGCCATCGGCGGCTCCGGTTCCTCCGCCTTCTCCGTCTGGCTAAACAAGCTCTGCGACTCCGGCAGCACCGCGTCTTCATCAATCACGCGGATTCGGATCGCATCCGCTACGGGCTCCGGCTCGGAGATGGGCTGCTCGTCGAGGTTGGGCATGGGAGGCAGCACCGCCGCCCCAATCTCCTCCAGCAACGGAGCCGGCAGTTCCCTCGACTCCTCCGGCGGCTTCTGCCATTCCAGTTGCACTGGCAGCAGTTCCTCTTTCGGCTGCCAAAGGAATGGGACATCGCCGGAGAAGGACCGCTGAACGTCCATCCCCAGCGGACCCGCCTCCATCCGCGCTTGTCCGCGCGGAACGTAAACAGGATTCCCCTGCGTCAATGGGAAAAGACCTGTTGCCTCGGGCGGCACTGCCTCGGGCTCCGCCTTCTCCTCCTTAGGTGCTTCGCCCTGCGCAGCGCGAACCGTCGTCTTGGCCAGGTCCCGCAGCTCCGCGATCGCCGCCAAAGCCTCCGCCTGCACGGCTCTGTGAAGCTCCAGATATCGCTGCCGCTCTTCCTGGCGAGCCTTTAGCTCAATGTTTTGTTCGCGAAGCTGCTCGTTCCGACCCTTGAGGAAATCACAGATAAGTGCCACGAACGCCGCGCACAACACGACGATCAGACTGACGAATATCTGTAGCTCGACCGTCCCCATGTATGGACCCACTGTGATTGTAGGGGCATGGGACCATACGAGGAATAGGACTATGCGCGTAAAGGGGAGTCAAACCTTAGCCCGCATGGGGCGCACTCACTCTATTAGCGAGGGTGCGGATTCACCTGAGTTCCTGCCTCAGGGGACCTTAGTACCGTCCCTACTGCCGCCTCGGAATGGGCGAGGCCCCTCCCATCGGGTTCTTCGATGCAGCCGCCGGAGCCGGTGCCGTTGCTGTCGATCGCCGCACCGGCATCGCGTTGCTGAAATCGATCTCGTCTGGCGTGAACTTCAAATCCCGGTCTAAAACCATCTCCAGCGTGCTGCCTCGCTCGAGAATCGCATCCGGCCCACGGCTCATCAAGACGCCGACCATCCCGGCCGCCGCCCCAGCCGCTGCGCCAATACCCGCACCCATTCCAGACCGCGCCGCGACGCCGCCAATCGTGGCTCCCCAGGCCGTAGCCGATGCGACCGTCGCCGCATCCTCGCCCTTCCCGGAATCACCCTGTACTTTCCCCTCCGAGCGGTCGAGGCTCCCTGCGTTTTGTCCATCCAGTCCGCCCATCCGCGAGCGAAAATCGCGGGTCACACCATTCGGCAGCGTCAGCGAATCAAACCGGACGTACAGTTCCGCTTTACCCTTTACCTTCCCTGCCCGCTTCACGCTGGTCACGGTCCCGGCAACATAGCTCCCCGGCGGAATCACAATCTTCCCATTCGCAAGAATCGGGAAAATCGTTTCCAGATAAATTCGATCCCCCTCCGCCGCAGTCCGCGTGCTCACCGCATTCATGAGGTTCAACGGAACGCGCGTTCCCGATGTCAACTCATAAACCGCCGGTGCCGCCGGCTTGGCCGGGGCAGCCTCCTGCGCTTGCCCCCAGGCACAGGCAGCCAGTACGCAAATCAATCCCGCGTGTCGCGACAACAACATGGGCTATCCCCTTCTTCAGCCTACACTGGTTCAACGTGCCGAAGAGGCGGCCGGTTCCACCAGAAGACGCAGCCCCGCGGGACTCCATTCATCCCCGCACCGTACCCGAATCTCCGGGTTCGCCGTCAGAGCCTCGGGCAGCCGCACATTGATCTGGTACAGTCCCGCAAATCCTGGTGCGATGCCCGCATAGTCGATCCGGCTCCCGTCCAATTCCTCTCCCTCAAGAACAACGTGAAACTGCGCGTCGCCAACCAGTCTTGCCGGTCCCGGAGCGAGTTTCCCGTATTCCTGCGGCGGAGCCGTTGTCCCTAACCCGGTCGCATAGAGAACCACGGTTTCCCCCGGGCGCGCCGGACTCGTTCCATCAATCAGGCTTCCGTCCGCGTGCGTTCCAATTACCGTCTCAGCATCCATCAGGAACAGCGCCGGCGACGCTCGCCTTAGCTCGATTTTCACCGTCGGACCCCAGATACCCTCCCGAAACACGGCAATATCGATGGCTCCCGGAACCAGGTTGGCGGGAACCAGCGCGTTGATCTGCGTGGGCGAAACGTACGTCAACTGCGCCAGAATCGCCCCCACCCTCACGCGCACGTTCGCCCCCGCCAGTGCCGTCGGCAATTCGTCCGCCCGAAGATCCTGCGGTCCCAGGGCCCGCGTGACATAACTCAGGTTCTGTCCGTAAATCGTCACGTACGTGTTCGGCGCCAGTGGTCCCGCCCGGTAACTCGCCGCATTTACGACGCTGTCACCGGAATACTCCGGTGTACCCGCCGCGAGAAGCGTCAAAACCACCAGCGGTGAAAGTCCAAGCATAAAAAAAGGGGGGAGAGTTGCCTCTCCACCCTATGTAGTGCTTGAGGGAAGCGAATTATTTCACCACGGGAATGGTTAGTTCTGGATACCGCTCAAAACCAGGTCCTGGCTGTTCGAAACGCCGTCGACAATCAGCTCAATCGCCTGATCCCCAACTCCCACGTTCGGAACAACCGCGTTGATCTGGTACAGCCCGATAGCGCCCTGGATCGCGCCGAAGAATGTGACATTGGCCTTCTGTCCCCCAATGCGAAGTTCATAGCTCGACGACACGTTCGACGTTGTCGCCGTCACAACTCCACCCTGTGTCGCCGGACTCGTTGGACCGCACCCCAGCGCATAGATCACGATGTTGTCCCCCGGCTTCACGGCCTGGAACCCGACCCCTGAAATCAACCCCGGGGTCCCTACAAATGTCTTGAGGTCCGGCATGAGTGCGGCAACGTATTGCTTGCCGCCAATTAGGAACGCCGGCGTCGTCAACATCGAGGGCGCCACCTTGCTCTTCTGCACCGTCGCCGCGTTCGAACTCTGCCCGTTGTTGCTCACATGGATTACCACCGGTCCCGTCGCGGCATCGTCCGGAGTGTTGATATTGATTTGCGTCGGGCTAATGTAATACACGGCGGCATCCTTCCCATTGACCTTCACGCTCACTCCGTCCAGCGACGTCGGCGCCTTCGAACCCTGGAAATCGCTCCCGGCCCACTGCCGCGTCGTGTTTGAAAGATTCGTTCCGTACAGTTCCAGGTAACCGTTCGAAGCGAACCCGATGGCGAGGTTGCCTCCGAACGCGGGCAGCACCGGCTGATCAGCGCGCAGCGTCGGCGTCGAAGTCGCC
>Ga0335082_10005051_pt1 | contig 14393 bp, 11 predicted proteins | sample Lox_Sample_41_FD_206718 | JGI IMG/M metagenome (GOLD analysis project Ga0335082, IMG submission 206718) | Soil microbial communities from Loxahatchee National Wildlife Refuge, Florida, United States - Lox_Sample_4.1 | ecosystem: Environmental > Terrestrial > Soil > Wetlands | place: USA...
AGTCCGACGGCGACGACGATGACGACGACCGCGACCTCGCCGGCGACGCGAACATTGCGGGCGGCTTCACCAACTACATCACGCCCGCCGGCTACAAGCGGCTCAACGACGAGCTGGCGCGTCTGTGGACGGTCGATCGGCCGAAGCTGGTCGAGATCATCGCGTGGGCGGCCAGCAACGGGGATCGTTCGGAGAACGGCGACTATATCTACGGCAAGCGGAAGCTGCGTGAGATCGACCGTCGCATCCGCTTCCTCTCCAAACGACTCGACACGGCCGTGGTGGTGGACAACGCCGGCCAGCCGCACGACCGGGTCTACTTCGGCGCCACGGTCACAGTCGTGGACGAGTCCGGCGCGGAACGGACGGTGAGCATCGTCGGGGTCGACGAACTCGATCCGGTGCGCGGACGGGTGTCGTGGATTTCGCCGATCGCGACGGCCCTCCTCAAGGCCTCGGTCGGCGACGTGGTGACGCTGCGCACGCCGCGCGGCGCCGAAGAGCTCGAGGTGATCGCGATCCGCTACGATCCGCTGCCCTGACGGGGCGAGCCGGATCCTCAGCGTCCGCGCTTGTCGTTCGCTTGGCAGACTCCGACCGCCCGCGGACGCGGCAGGCGCTACGGAAGGCCCTGCAGCACCCGCGTAGCGATCCGGTTCAGCGTGTCCATCGCCTCGACGGTGAGCTCGGGGTCGGGGATGTAGACGCCCCACGCGGTCTCGATGAACACACCGATGTGGGCCACGCAGAAGGAGTCGACCAGCCCTCCGGACATCAACGGCTCGTCGCCGGCGAGCGGATACGACGGGCGCTGCATCAGCTCGGTGCAGATGAAGCTCCGACTGCTCGCGGCGGCCGACCTGGAGTTGCACCGCGCCGCGCCGCTGGCCAGCGCCCATCAGCTCCTCGGGGCTGCGCCGCGCTAGCGGCGCCCGTCAGCGCTGTGCGGCCGCGAGCTGAGCGTCGAGGATGGTGCTGCCGACTGCGGCCGTGCCGCCGTACACGACCATGCCCTGGACGAGCTCGCTGAGATCGCCGCCGACGCCCCAGACGCCACCGTCGGGATCGACCCAGGCGCCGTGCAGATCGAGCGGGGTGTCGATGCCCGGGTCCTGCAGTTGCCAGCCCTCGGCGCCGCGGAAGGCCACGGCGCCCTCGACGCCGACCGCCACGGCAGTCCCGTCGGACCGCAGGAAGACGCCGTTCATCTGCGGCAGCTCCGTGACCTGGTTTTCGAACGTGGTTCCGATCAGCTCGTCGATCACGCCGCTGGTGACCACGCCGCCGACCGCCGCGACGTGCGTCGCATTGCCGTGGATCGTGAACAGCGGCACGTCGAGCGGATCGGCGCCGCCGGTGTCGACCGGCACCTGCGCCCACTGCGTGCCGTCGAAATGGAGGACCAGACCGAGCCGGCCGGAAGCGTACACGTCGGTCGCGCTGCGCCCCCATACCTTGTAGAGGGCCGGGATCCCTGACGGACGGAAGCTGGCGATCGCGGGGTCGGCTCCCCACGACGTCCCGTCGAAGCGCCAGACCACCCCACCCGTGTCCTGGTTGGTCAAATCGCCGCCCACCGCCCAGATGTGGCTCGAGTCGGACCCCCAGATGCCGAACAGCGTCGTGCCGTCGCTCGGCGTGACCTGCGTCTGGAACATGCCGGCCGGCGGCGAATAGCGCAGGATCAATCCCTGATCGCCGGCCATGTAGAAGTCGCCGTCGATCGGCGTCACGCTGATCCACCACAGTCCGGGTGCGGCGCCGGTGGCGAGACGCCGCCAGCCCTGGCCGTCGTAGTGCATGACGAGGGGACCTTTGCCGTCGCTCGCAATTGCGCCGACGGCGTAGACGTCGGAGGCGGACGTGCCGGCGATCGAGAGGAGCGCGGCGGACAAGCTCTGGAGCACCGGATGCACCGGGCCGGCGGGGAAGCCAGTCCCGGTCGGCGTACCGACCGCCCCGCTCGTCGGGGTGGCCGGCGGCGTAGCGGTGGCTGTTGCGCGCGCGGTGGCGCTCACGACGGGCGTGGCGGTGGCCGTGGGCGCGGGAGTCACGCTCGCGGCGGCGCCCGGCTCCCAGTAGGTCCGCGCCTTGTCGTAGACGTTATCGCCGATGGCCGATCCCATGACGCGGCCGTTGAAGTCGTCGGCCAGGATGTGAATGCCGCCCCAGATGCGCGATTGCCCCGCCTGATCGGCGGCGTCGTAGTACGTCGCCCACTGGAGCTGGACGTCGGTGCTGGGTCCGAGCTCGAACTTGAGGAACTGGTTCTGGCGGGCGAGGAACGTCCCGAGACCGCCGGGGAAGAACGGCGAGCCGGTGAAATGCGTCAGGACCTCGGCGCCCGCGCGGCTGAAGGTGCTGTGACCCGACGTGAACGCCGCGAAGGCCGGCGTGACGAACGTGTCCTTCTGATACGGCACCCACTCCTTGGCGCGGATCCACTGCACCCCGCTGTACTGCGTGGTCGGGTCGGCGGGACCACCCGGCCAGGCGAAGATCGCGATCTCGCCGACGAAGTCGGCGAGATCGGCATGCCGCTGGCCGGGCGCGCTCGACTCCGGCGTGATCACCTCGATGAGCCCGGGCACGAGTGGAAGGCCGTCGGGATTGTATGAGGGCCCGGTCGGATCCGACGATTGTCCCAGTTCCCCCATGTAGCGGACCATCGAGATCGGGCGGGCGGAGTCGAAGATGCGCTTCGTCCCCCAGCACCCGTAGGCCGCGTCGTGCTCGGCCGCATTGACCGCGAAGTAGAGCTTCACGTCCCACTCGAGATCGTTGACGACAGGGCCCGTACCGCCGATCCGCTTCTCCACCAGCGGGCTGTCGGAGACGTTGTTCGCCATCACGTTCCAGTGCCCGGGCGGCGTTTCGGAGTTCGGCCCGTCGGCCCAGAACTCGGCGATCACCCGCCTGAAGTCGCCGCGCTTCACGATCTCGGGACTGTACGGTTGCCCCGTGACCGGATTCATCGGGTAGCCGCCGCCGTCGTTCGTGCCAAGCGGATTGTTGCCGAACGAGGCTGGCGAGATGTCCATCGTAACGCCGTCGTCCGGCGTCAGGTTGCTCGAGGCGCGGATCATATCGACCGCGGCCAGCTTGAACGCGGCGTCGGTCGACGGGTCGTGCAACCGCGGTGGCGGGTCGGGAATCAGCGCGTTGAGGTTCGCTGCGAAGGGGAGGACGCTGCCCCACTGCGGGCAGACGTACGTCTGAACGGCGCCCGGGATCGGGATGCCGTTCTGGGTGACCTGATGGGAAAGGGCAAGCGGCTGCCAGCGGTTGGGGTCGTTCATCGTGACGCCCGGCAGGGCCACGATGAGCGGAGGGTTCACCGGGCTGTAGGTTGGATCGGCGTAGTTGTTGGCCTCGTTCGAGCCGTCGTTGAGACCGTATTGGATCACCGCCTGCGCGATGCGGTTGCCGACCGCCGCCGGCGTGTCGCCGACCGTCGTCGTGATGCCGGGGTCGTAACCGAGCGCCGTCATCCGCGCCGTGAACGAGGCGAGCGAGGTGGCGGCGTTGGGCGAGATCTTGTACCGCTGATTCAGCACGCCGTAGGCTGCGTAACTGATCGCTTCCGCGCGGTCGGCCTCGGGGTCCGCCGATGCGTGCTTCTCGATGGTGAGATAGCCGCGGGCCATCGGATCGTAGGTCGCCCACGCGTCCCACATGGCGATCGACAAATGGAACAGATTGCGCGCATGGATGGGCGGCCGCGGCAGGTCGATGCGGATGGCGGAGAGGATCTCCTCGTCCCACTGACGGGCGACGGACTGCGGCGGGGGCACGGGCGTGACCGAGGACGACGGCGTCGGCGTCGCCGTCGCGGTCGCGAGCGGCGTCGGACAACCGTCGAGCGCGGCCCGCACGGCGCCGAGGAGCTCGGCCACCGTCACCTGGCCGTTCCCGTCGCTGTCGAACGCCGGGCACTGACTGACCGGCTCGCCGCCGAGCGCGATGCCGACGCCCTGCGTCAGCTCGCTGATCGACACCTCGCCGTCGCCGTTGCAGTCGCCGGCGCAGGCCAGCGCCGGCGCGCTGAGCAGCACGCTGGCGCCGAGACCGGCCAGCGTCCAACCCGCCAGCCGGCGAAGAGCCCGCGCGCTCACGGATCTGGCTTGCAGTGCCATGCCCTCCGCCCGTCCGTCTCCGCGAGCCGCGCGGCGCGCGCGCAGCCGGCCACTCCAGCCCGACCTAGACATATCCTTCAAGGCGTCAAGACATCGACCAACTACACTCCACGATCCGCCCTGCTCCACATCGAGTCAAGCCGCGATCTCGAGACGAAACAGCGTGAGCGAGGACGCGCGCCTCGACCCGAGTCTCTACCTGGAGGGCGCCGCTCCGTCGGCGCCGGGGTGACGGGGTTGGGGCGAGAAAATGCAGCAAAGAGTGTGCTGCGTCGATTTCACCCACCCTCGCCGCCCCGGCGCCGACGGAGCGGCGCCCTCCAGTTCGGAGACCGCGTCGGTCCTGTCAGTGGCGGCAGCCGCTGAGGGCGTTGTTCACGGCGGAGATGATCTCGTCGATCGTGACCGGCGTCTTCTGGACGCCGTTTGGACACGCAGTCGAGGGTTTCCCGCCGAGGGCGACGTTCACCATAGTGACGAGCTCGTCGATGCTGACGGTGCCGTTGCCGTTGCAGTCGCCGGCGCAGGCAGCGGGGGTCACCGTCGGCGTGCCGGTGGCGGTGGCGGTTGGGGTGTTCGTCGGTGTGTGGGTTGCCCCGGCCGACGGCGGTACGAGCGGTGTCGACGTCGGGGTCTGGGGCAAGATCGGCGTGTCGGTCGGCGTCCGAGGCACGCCGATCGATGGCGGTTGCGTGATCGTGGGCGTGGGCGTGTGGGTCGGAATGACCGTGGGCGATGCAGTGAGGCTCGGCGTCGGCGTGGGCGTCGTGGGCGGGATCGGTGTCTGCGTCGGCGATGCCGTGGGGGTGGCACAGTCGCCGGTGACCGTCAGCATGACCTTGGTCGGCGCGTAGATCAGACTGTAAATCTCACCCAGACACGCGCCCACGACCGTGAGGTCCGAGTAGGTGCCCGCCACTGCGGCCGCGGCAATGACGGTGAACATGTCGCCGTCGCGCGGCGCGGTATCGCCCGACACATCGACCTCCAGCGCGCCGGCCAAGGCGGCGTTGCCGGTGGCCACGATCTCGCTGATGGCCGACCCCTCGCTGAGGGCGAGCTTGGTGGTGCCGCCGGCATCCTGCCTGTAGCTGTCGACCGTGCGGGACCCGGGTGAGTCGGTCAGATCCAGGATGCCGCTGATGTCCACTGCCACCTGGTACGCGCCGGGCGCCACGCCGAGCGTCCCCTCGTCGTCGCACTGAACGGACGCAGCCGACGAACGCCTGGCGTTTGGCACGGGCGTGGTCGGACACCCCAACGACCACAGACCACCGTGGCCGCTCATCACACTGCCGGCCTGCAGACGGAAATTGCCGCGCACCTGCGTGGTGGCGTCCGGAGAAGTCTGGAACGTGCCGAAGAGCTGGCCGTCGCCGACCTTCAGAACGGAATTCACCGGCCGGAAACTGAACCCCCCGTTCGCCGTAATCGTACCGTAGATCAGCAGGGTGCCGCCGACGCACAGTGTGACGATGGGGTCGGACGTATCGGTGGCGCCGAAGGCGAACCCGGCGCCGGGTTCGATCGTCATCGCGTCCGTCACCGTGAGGGTCGTGGTGATCGAGCTCGAACCGAAGGCAAAAGCGACGACAGAGCTCGAGACCCCGTCGCCGATCGTCAAGCGGTGAATCGTGAGCGGACCGGTGAAGGCCACGGTGCCACCGGGGGTCGCGATGCACGCGTCGGAGGTCGCATTGAGTGTCCCCGCACTCCAGTTGCCCGGGTCGGTCGCGTCACCGTTCTTGTCCGCGCCCGTGTAGGAGTTGTTGCACGGCAGCCCGGCGTGGGCGGCGCCGGCCGCGCATGCGATGATCACGCCGATGAGAGCCAGCAGCGGCCACGGACCGACCCTGTCGCGTGTGCGCCGTTCGTCGAGTCGGCAGTCCATGAGGCCAGCTCCTCGTAAAGGCGGAAAGGCCGGTTGGAGACCGCGGGAGTCTTCTTCGAGCAGACGCGAAAGTCAATCGCGTCGGGAGTCTCGCACGCCTACAGAAGGATTCACCACGGAGGCACGGAGACGCGGAGAAATCCCGCCCAGCGCCGCAGCGACTTCTCCACCTTCATGTCGAGCACATCCTCTCCGCGTCTCCGTGCCTCCGCGGTGAATCCTTTCTGTCAGTCTCGCTGACACGGCGCGTGCGCTTGCCGGCCAACAGGGGTTCAGGCAGTACGAGGGCATGGACACAGCGGCAAATCCCAACAAGGCGCTCTGGGAAAAAGGCGACTTCACCCGCATCGCGGACACCATGCGCGAGAGCGGCGAGGCGCTGGTGCAGCGGCTCGGCGTCACCAAGGGGCTGAAGGTGCTGGATCTCGGCTGTGGCGATGGCACCACGGCGCTGCCGGCCGCGAAGCTGGGAGCGGACGTCTTGGGCGTCGATATCGCGCGCAACCTGGTCGAGGCCGGGAACCGGCGCGCCACGGCGCTCGGCCTCGAGAACTGCAGGTTTCAGGAAGGCGATGCGACCAATCTGGCGCCGTTGAAGGACCAATCCTTCGACCTCGTCGTCAGCATCTTCGGTGCGATGTTCGCGCCCAGACCCTTCGATGTCGCCAAGGAGATGGTGCGCGTCACGCGCCAGGGCGGACGGATGGTGATGGGCAACTGGATTCCCAATGATCCGACCCTGGTGGCGCAGATCCTGAAGATCAGCTCGAGCTACACGCCGCCCCCGCCCGAGGGCTTCGTCAGCCCCATGACCTGGGGCGTCGAGAGCCACGTCGTCGAACGGTTCACCGGCGCGGGAGTGCCATCCGCGAACATCGCCTTTCTGCGCGATACGTTCACCTTCAACTTCCGCGGCGCCCCCGCCGGGCTGGTAAATGAATTCCGGCAATTCTACGGCCCGACCATGAATGCGTTCGACGCCGCGGAGAAAAGCGGCCGGGCTGCCGCGCTTCAGCAGGAGCTCGAGGCGCTCTTCGACAGCCAGAACCAGAGCCAGGACGTCACCAGCATCCCAGCAACCTTCCTGCGCGTGACCGTGACGCGTTGAAAGAGACGGCGAGCGAAGAACGCGGAGGCCCTAGCGCGCGGCCTTAGCCTTCTCGAAGTCGCTCGCGTCGTGGCGTTCCGGGAGCTGGGGGTCGCCCCAGGCGCGATTGACCATGCGGCCGCGTTGCGCGGCGGGGCGGGCGCCGATGTGGTCGGTCCAGCGGACGACGTGCTCGTACTCGTGGACGGCGAGGAACTCGCCCCCTCCGTAGAGCAGGCCTTTGACGAGCGCTCCGTACCAGGGCCAGATCGCCATGTCGGCGACCGTGTATTCCGTCCCCGCCATGTACTCGTTGCTCGCGAGATGGCGGTTCAGGACGTCGAGCTGGCGCTTGACCTCCATCGCGTAGCGGTCGATGGCATACTCGAGCTTGACGGGCGCGTAGGCGTAGAAGTGGCCAAAGCCGCCGCCGAGGTAGGGCGCGCTCCCCATCTGCCAGAACAACCACGAGAGGCACTCGGCCCGCCGGCTCGGATCCTTCGGTACGAACGCGCCGTCGAACTTCTCCGACAGGTAGAGGAGGATCGCGCCCGACTCGAACACGCGCGTCGGCTGCGGCGTCGAGCGGTCGAGAAGGGCCGGGATCTTCGAGTTCGGATTCACCGCGACGAAGCCGCTCCCGAACTGGTCGCCCCCGGTGATGTTGATGAGCCAGGCGTCGTACTCGGCGCCTGTGTGTCCGGCCTCGAGCAGCTCTTCCAGCATGGTCGTGACCTTCACGCCGTTCGGGGTCGCCAGCGAGTAGAGCTGCAGGGGATGCTTGCCGACCGGCAGCTCCTTCTCGTGCGTGGAGCCGGCGATGGGGCGGTTGATGTTCGCGAACTGCCCGCCGCTTTCCTTGTTCCAGGTCCAGACCTTCGGCGGCACATAGGACGTGTCGGTCATCATCGCGCTCCGTTCGTGGGAAGGGTGAGGCCGCATTAGCTCCCGCGCGGGCCGCTAAAGCAAGCGTACCCGTCCGTGCCGTCGCGGTGCAGACGAGAACGGGCGCCACGGCGAGGCCCCGGATCGGGTGGGCCAAGGCGCGCTTGATCTCCGGCGACGCGGTAGAGGAAGCTCTCCGCATCGATGGTCCGCATGGGCCTACTACCCGCGCGACCACGGCTCCGACTGCCCAGGGCCAGGGGCTGCTGCGCGACGCCACGCAGCCGGCGTCGGAGGACAACGCCAAGCAGGACAAGCTCGACGCGCTCGCCGTGCCCTACGCCCATGCCATCGCAGGCACGCCCGGACGCGAGACGTTCGACCGGGCGAGCCGCACCCACGAGCTCTCCTTCCGCAGCATCGCGGTGCCAGGCGTCCGGCTGGCGAGCGGCGCCCCGACCAAGATCTCGTGCCGGCCAGGGTGTACCCCGACGGCTACCTCGCGCTCGTCCACAACGTGCGTATCCAATCCGGTGAGAATGCGCACTGGCTGACGTTGACCGCCGCGCCGAAGGCGGACGTGTCGGTGACGATCACGCCGCGCCAGTGAACGGATGTCCAGCCACTCGGCCGCCGACGCGGTCGTCGCGCGTGGGCAGATGACCGCGATCAGCAGCGAGCGACCCGCGCCGGGCACCTTTGCCTCAGGACTCCTTCCTGAGGATCTCACCCGTACGCGTACTCGTCCCCGTACACGTACTCGCACTCGTGCTCGTAGACCGCCGAGTACGTGTACGAGCACGCGTACGGACCTCAGGTCGTCAGTTTTCTGAGGCAAAGCTCCGCCGGGCCTCTCGTCCCCGGCCGGGCAACCTGCTAGACAAAGGCTCGGGCGATGGAAGGAGAGGAGCTCGTCTTCGAGGAGGGCGGCCGCACCGCGGCGCGCACGTCGTTCGCTCGCGTCTACCGGCGCTTGGGGCTACGGCGCGCGATCCGGCGGCGCCGATACGCCCTCATGTATCATTCGATGCGCGCCGTGATGTTCGGCCTGCGCCGCCTCAGTCTGCCACGCGCCCTGGCGCTGGCCGATCGCGCCGGTGACCTGGCCTACGCCGCGGTGCCCAGCGTCCGGCGGCTGGCACTCAACCACCTCGAGATCGCCTTCGGGGATACGCTGTCGGCCGCCGACCGCGAGGCAATCGCGCGCGCGGTGTATCGGAACACCGCGCGCGGCCTCACCGAGCTGATCAAGCTGGACGAGATCCGCCCGCACTTCGACGAGTACTTCTCCCTCGAGGGCTTGGAGCACCTGCAGGAGGTGCAGGCCCTCGGCCGCGGCGGCATCGTCGTCACCGGCCACCTCGGCAACCCGGATCTGCTGGCGGCGTACGCGGGCAGCAAGGGGATCGCGCTCGCCGCCATCGCCAAACGTCTCGATGACCCGCGGCTCGACCGGATCTTGACCGATTTCCGCACCAGCAACGGCCTGCACATCATCTGGCGCCGCAGCCGGCGGACGGGCCGGGAGATCCTCAGGGTCCTGAAGGAGCGCCGACTGCTCGTCATCCAGATCGACAATGATCTCCGCACCCCGTCGGTCTCCGTTCCGTTCTTCGGCCGCCCCACCCGCACGCCGGCCGCCGCCGCGGTCCTCGCGGTACATCGCGACTTGCCCGTCCTCCCGGCGTTCACGCAGCGGCGTCCGGAAGGCGGTCACCACTTCACGGTCCTGCCACCGATCTACCCGCCCAAGACCGGGGACCGCCAGCGCGATGTCGTCGAGCTCACGCGCCGCTTCAGCGAGATCCTGGAAGAGCAGATCCGCCGCAACCCGAGCGAGTGGAACTGGTTTCACCGGCGCTGGCGCCGCCGCCCCATTCCCGGCCTCGATCTCGACGCGTAGCGTTCACGTGTTCGCCGCGGAGGGCCGACTCCTGGGCGTCTCCCCAGCGGCCACTATGCGTGCGGCCCCTCGCCGCGCCCGCGCGGCCCCTCTCGTCAGTGCGGTTGGCGACAACGTTTGACAGCCGCTCTATCCGCCCCGTAGAGGCTCTGATGGGCCTGACAGGGGCGGGAAAGATATTCGGCTTTCTGTCAATTCACCCGTTCATGAACACTAGCCGCTCGAGCCGGACGGCGACGGTCGCACCGACGAACACGGGGACGCGCACCAGGACGATCGCCGTGTGGTGTCGCGCAGCGCTCGTGCTCGGTGTGGCGGCGTTCGCCCTCGGACCCGGCCGTGCGGTCGCCGGGTCCAACCTCACCTGCATCACCTTCAGTGATTGCGACGACGGCCTGTTCTGCACGAAGGACGATTGTGTCTTCTTCATTTGCGTCCACACCGCCTTCTGCCCGGACGACGGCAATGCATGCACGCTGGACTGTAGTGAGAGCCAGAATCGGTGCCTGGACCACATCCCGGCGCCGGCGGGAACCGCATGCGGCTTATTTGATCTCGATACCTGCGATGGCGCCGGCAACTGCACGACCGTGCTGGCTTGCGACACCGATGTCGACTGCCAGGGGGTGTTGGTCTGCGCCAACGGCATCTGCAGTGTCGCCACACCGACGCGGACGCGCACCCGAACCGGGACCGCAACCAGCACTCGAACCGCCACCCGCACGCCGACGCGAACCGCCACCCGCACGCCGACGCGAACCGCGACCGGCACATCGACGTCGACCGCGACTGCCACGTCGACGCGGACCGCCACCGCCACACAGACCTCGACCGCAACGTCGACGCGGACGGCGACGGCCACGTCGACGCGGACCGCCACCAGAACGTCAACCCAAACGCCGACCCTGTCGCCGACTCACACGCGGACGGCGACGTCGACCGCGACACCGACTCCAACCCCGACGGGCACCGAGACTCCGACGGTCACGCCCAGCCCTACGTCCATCGTGACTGCCACTGTCAGCGCGACCGCCACTGCCAGCCACACCGCGACCGCGACTGCCACGACGGAGACCGCCACGCCATCGCACACGGTGACGGCGATCGGGACAGCCGACACACCAACCGGAACTTCTACGGTGACACCGACGCTTCAGGCCCCGACGTCGACGGTCACGACGACCCCCACGCCAACGCCCATCCCGACGCCCACGGCCACGGCCGTGATGCCCACTCCGTCGATCACACCCACTCCGAGCCCGACGCTCGCGACGGAGTGCCCCGGCGACTGCGATGGCAACGGGACGGTCGGCATCAACGAGCTCATCATCGGAGTGAACATCGCCCTCAACACCCAGCCGGTCAGCGCGTGCCCACCGTTCGACCTCAACGGCAGCAGCGCGGTCGAGATCGGCGAGCTCATCAGAGGAGTCAGCGCGGCGCTGCGTGGCTGCGGGACGCAGTGAATGGGTACTCGGCGAGGGCCGATCACGAAGTCCTCGGGCGCCCCGGCAGATCGGAGCGACGCCGAGTCATCCGCGCACCAGACGGCCGATGCCGTCAGACGCGAGGCGCGCGGCATCCCTGGCGATCCCGTCGCCGCTGTGGCAGGAGGATCGCCGGTGCGTCATGAGCGAGCTGCCCGAGCATGTGGTGCGCAACCGCGCCCTGTGGGACGCGTGGGCGGCGAAGTACGTCGAGTCGGGAGAGCGGGGCTGGGCGGAGGAAACGCCGAGCTGGGGCATCTGGAGCGTGCCGGAATCGGAGCTGCACGTCCTGCCCGATCACCTCGCGGGCCTGGATGCGATCGAGCTCGGCTGCGGCACCGCCTACGTCTCGGCCTGGCTGGCACGGCGCGGCGTACGCGTGGTCGGCATCGACAACTCGGCGGTGCAACTCGCCACGGCGCGCCGCCTGCAGCGCGAGCACGGGCTCGATTTTCCGCTCCTGCACGGCAGCGCCGAGGCCGTGCCGTATCCCGATGCGAGCTTCGACTTCGCCGTCTCGGAGTACGGCGCCTGCCTGTGGGCGGATCCGTATCGCTGGGTTCCCGAGGCGGCGCGGCTGCTGCGGCCGGGCGGCCGGCTCGTCTTCCTGGTCAACTCGGCGCTCCTCATGCTGTGCATGCCCGCCGAAGACGGCATCGCCGCCACCGATCGCCTGTTGCGCCCGGCATTCGGCATGTACCGGGTCGAATGGCCCGGCGACCCTGGCGTGGAATTTCACCTGTCGCACGGCGACTGGATCCGGCTGTTGCGCGCCTCGGGCTTCGAGGTCGAGGACCTGCTCGAGGTCCGTCCGCCCGCCACCGCGACGACGCGCTACCCCTTCGTCACCCTCGACTGGTCCCGACAATGGCCGTGCGAGGAGGTCTGGAAAGCACGTCGGCGCTGATCCAGGGCCCCGGCACCACGCCTAGCCTGAGCCTCGGCCTCAGGCTGAGGTTTTGGCGATCACCCGCCGCTCGGTTAGGGCCGCGATCTCGCCGTCGGAGAGCCCGAGGTCGGCCTTGAGGACCTCCGCGGTGTGCTCTCCGAGCATCGGCCAGCGCCGCACCGGCCCCTCGGGGGTGGCCGACATCTTGATCGGATTCCCGGCGACGAGCAGCGGCTGGCTCGCGTCCGGCCGCGACACCTCGATCAGCATATGGTGGTTCTGAACGTGCGGGTCGGCGATGACGTCCTCGGGCGTGTTGCACGGCCCGGCCGTGATTCCCTGCTGGCTGAGCTCGGTCGACGCGCCGAGCTTGGTGCGCGTCGCGGCCCAGGCCTCGATCGCCGGTCGCACCACCGACTCGAGGTGGTCTACCCATCCCTGCCGTGTCGCGAAGCGTTGGTCCTCGAGCCATTCGGGATGGCCGATCGCCCGCGCCAGAGCGCTCAGCTGATGATCGCGCACGGCCTGGACGACGAAGTAGCCGTCGCTCGCCTTGAAGCCGTCGAAGATGCCCGTCACGCGCTGCCCCTTGCGCAGGCCCATGGACCACATGAACGGGACCACGTCGGCCATCGCGATCATCGCGTCGTACATGGCGACGTCGACGTGCTGCCCTTCGCCGGTGCGGTCGCGATGGCGCAGGGCCGCGAGCAGGCCGATCGCGGCGAACAGCGACGAGCCGATGTCGCCGAGGGCGCCGGCCGGGCCGACCACCGGCGGCTTGTCCGGCTCGCGCTTCGCCTCGTAGAAACCGGCCATCGCCTCGACGATCGGCGCGTAGGCGGGAAACCCCGCGTAGGGTGAGTCGATCAGGTTGCCGAAGCCGGAGACCGACACGTAGATGAGCGGCGGGTGGATGCGCGCCAGGTCCCGGTAGCCGAGGCCGAGGCGGTCCATCGTACCGGGTTTGAAGTTCTCGCCGACCACGTCGTAGTGCGGCACCAGCCGCTTGATCAGCGCGATGCCCTCCGGATGTTTGAGGTCGACGGCGATGCTCTTCTTGTCGAGGTTGTTGCGCAGGTAGGTCGCTCCCACCTGGCGCCCGTCGACGTCGGCGACCGCCGGCAGCGAGCCGCGGCCGGAATCGCCCTGCACCGGATGCTCGACCTTGACCACCTCGGCCCCGAGATGGGCCAGGAGCTGGGTCGCGAACGGCAGCGCCTGCATCTGCTCGATGGCGAGAATCCGCACCCCCGCGAGGGGCTTCGCGCCCTTACCGGAAGCGGCGGGAACGATTTCTCCGATCCGCATGATCCAATTCCTCCGCGCTCATCTCATTGCTCGTCCCACGGCTCAGTAGCCCGCTCTATGGGTTCCAAGTCGACGCTCAACGCGCACGCCACGTAAAGCCGCGCGAGGCGCGAACGATCAGTTCGCGAATACTCGTCCCGCTATACCGAGGTGCTGATGGCCGGCACAAACGCCGGCGGGCTCTCGTGGCGGACTCGAAGACCAACGCGCAGTACGGACGGGGACCTGAACGGATCGCCTAACGGACCGAGATTGAAGAGCAGACCGGCGCATCGCGCAGCTCCTGGAAGCGCGCCAGCGCCTGCTCGAGGTGATGCGGATCGTAGCCGTCGATCCGCGCCGCCCTGCCCTGCTCGTCGAGCTCCACCACGACCACATACGGGCTCTCGAATGCGCCGCCACTACCGTGACAGACGGTCTGTACGGCGCCGCAGGGCCGTCGACTCAGGGCTCGGTCGTGCAATTCACGATCGCTGCACTGAGGCTGTCGCCGGTGCGGAACGGACTTGGTCATCCAAACCTCCTTGTGCCGACGCTGTTGGGAAACGAGGCGGCAGCCTCGGCCGCCTGCGAAGCGCGGTCAACGGAACGCGCGCCTCCGTGCGACCGTTCCGGTCCGTCACAGGTGATACCGTTCGTGCAGCACGCAAACGCTGAGGACGGTCAGACAGCCGGCGGAGATCTTTCCGCGCAAGATGGGGTCCTGGATGTGTGGAATGTCGTCCAGCATGCGGATGATCGCGGCGTGATCGAAGAAGGGGACCGACGCGGTCGCCGCGCTGCGCAACGTGTCCTGCATCACCT
>Ga0335082_10005052_pt1 | contig 14392 bp, 13 predicted proteins | sample Lox_Sample_41_FD_206718 | JGI IMG/M metagenome (GOLD analysis project Ga0335082, IMG submission 206718) | Soil microbial communities from Loxahatchee National Wildlife Refuge, Florida, United States - Lox_Sample_4.1 | ecosystem: Environmental > Terrestrial > Soil > Wetlands | place: USA...
AACTCTTTGAGGAATGAAATGAGGACGGCATGGTTTCCTTTCCTGATTTCACTATGTTTTTTGACAGTATGCTCCAATTGTTCACGATCATGGGATCCCCATCACCAACCGCAGTTCCTCAAGGGCGGGAGCGACCCCCGAAGCGACGATAGGAACGAAGCGGGTTTGTGGCGGCTCAGGGGCCCCACAAACCGGGGTCGCTCTCCCGCCCTTGAACATTTTCCTGGCGGTCGCGCTTCAGGCATCTCTTCCCCTCTTCGCACCGTCCTACCTACCCCTTCCAGACGATAGACCCAGGTTCCGGGTGGACCATGCACCGGACCATGGTGCCTGCCGCCACGGTCCGCAATATTCCGCATTTCTTTCATGCCGGTATCTTCCGCCCTAGCCCGCCGAACAGTTCGTAGTCGTGATCCAATCGATAGCTGGCAAAGCCTCCTGCGCACTGTCCCGGGCTGCGTGTACTGTCACCGAGAACGCAATCGCCCTACTGCGAACTCGTTCAGCTCTTCTCGCAACCGGTCCAAGCGGCTTTTACCAAACGAACTTGTCTCGCGCCGGTCAAACCGATTGCGAGCCTGAAAGTGCTCGCGCAACCGCTCGATATCTGGATCCCTGGCGACCCGCACCGCCTCAACTCCATTCCCACATGAACGTCTGAAAATCCTCCCTGCCTTCGGAAACATCCCCTCATTCGCAGCCACATAGATGATCCGAAAACGGTCTAGCCGACTGAACAACTCCCTCCACTGCAGCAGGTATGTGTCGAACCCCGAGGGCTTCCCCGTGCCGCCTTCCACATAACAAAACCCGACCACAGGGGACGGCGCGCTCGACGCGCTCGAGAGAAGCAGCGGAAACTTGTCGACGAAATAGCGTGTGGTGGTGGGGCGATCAGTAGATGCGCTGCGGAAGCTGGCCGTGATTCGCCGAGTCTACCGACAAAATAGTCCAGCTTCTCGGCTTCTGTGGCTAGTGTGCAGTTTGTGAATTGCTCTTCGTTGCCTTCGGCCGAGGTCACTCCTTTACTGTGGCCCTGGGGTGAGCTTGGCTGGGCCCTTCTCGAGATGATGAATGCCGGCTTGGCAGAGTGGACTCTCGGACCTGCCTTAAGCAGCTCGACCGCTAAGATTCAGTAGATCGGACAGCGCCAAACGTCAGCGACGGATTCAGAGGAATAGAAACGTTATGATTCCAGTGGCTCGTGGTCGCTGGGAGCGGCGATACCCAAGAAGACGAGAACGGCACGATTCAGTCGCACCATGTCCTCGTCAGCAAGGCGGCCAACGCGTGCGCCGATCTTTGATTTCGGAACACTCGTGATCTTATCCACCATCAGCCGGCAAACAGCGCGAAGTCCGTTGCTTTCCTTGGGCTCGACCGGCAACCGAAACAGAGGAGCATCGGTTGGGTCGGAAGTGAAGGCGCATACCGTGATCGAATCCGTCATGTCAAAACGGTCGTCTTGAAGAATCACAACTGGACGGGGCTTCCCCGAATAGTCCTTGCCGCCCGCAACGGTCCAAATTTCACCGCGCTTCACACCGCGCCCCAATCAGAGACAGCGTCGATGAAGTCTTGGTCCTCCTTTGCGTGAGGACTATTAGCAACAGCCAGCGACTGCCGATGTGCTTCTGTCACAAAAGCAGGCGAGCGCATGTCGGGGACCCAAATCTGGATAGGCCGTAACCCCTGTTGACGAAGGCGCTTGCGGTGCGCTCTGACCTTATCCCGAGACGACTTGGAGTGAGTTCGTGCCCGCATTTTATCTCCCTGACCGGTTACATGTAACCTACCACAGCTACCCGCTAAAATCAAAGCCCGCAGAAGAAGATGAATGAGGGCACGCTGCGCTGATTGCGCCCAACAGCAGCGCATTACAGCGGGTACTCCAGTTGATCCGAAACCCTACGTTCCCAATTCTTTCAGCGGAATCCCGCCGCCGTATTTGTTTTGGTAGTCATGGCAGTGCGACCAAGAATGGCTCGGTCAAAGCTGTTGGGGTACTTCAAAAGCTGGGCGGAGCCGCGCGAGATACGGTGGCTTTCGAGAGTTTGGGTTTCCGATTGAACTCGACAGTCCCTTTATCACCCCGAAAGATTCCCCGGCCATGGCAACTGGATAATCCGGAAGGATTGCAGCGACGCTTGGAGTGAGAAAAGGTGAATCGTGGCTGCGGGTCACAGAACACCAAGAGCGGCTGGGGGTTGTGTTTGAGCAACTCTAACATTGAGAGAAGCAGCGGATCTGCTGGGATCCACCGGAAAACACTGGGCCAAGCGAGCTGGAGATCCCAAGGATAGAGATTATGATGTCTACCCAAGCCGTCCCGGTAGCGCCACTTGCGCCCGTGGAACCCTTCGTCGATCCTGACACCGCGGCCAACTACCTGCGGACAACCCGTCGTCACGTGCTCGAGATGGTGCGCGAAGGGCTCATCCCCGGCCACCCGCTCGATCCCTTCGCCAAGAAGAGAGACTGGAGATTCCTCCTGTCGGAGTTGCACGCGTACATGCTAAGCTGCGACGAGCGGCCACCTGGAGCACGCAAACCACCAAGGAGGGTTTGATGCCCAGGTATCAAATAGGCAGTCTACGCAAGATAATGCGCGCGGAGGGTCCGACGTGGGTACTTCGCTACTACGCCACTCGCTCGGATGGGAAACGAGTCGAACGCACGACCGCCATAGGTCTTGTCAGAGATATCGGTCCCAGCCTGGCGGATGCGTCGAGAGAAGTCGATCGTCAGAAGCTGCGCGAAACCATCAACCAATTCCAGCCCTTCCAGGGAACGCCGAGGACGTTTGGTCAGCTTTGCCAAGACTACATCGAAAACGAGTTGAGAATCGATCAATCGGAGTCGGCCCGTCCCAAAGCGTTCCCCACAGTCGAGACCTACGAGCGAAACCTGATCAACCGCATTATTCCACGCTGGGGAAAATTGGCACCTCTGGCTGTGGAATCGAGGCATGTCGAGGCGTGGTTTCGAGAGTTGCGCAAAGGAAATACTCAGAAGAAGGTGAAAGCGCTAGCCGATCCCACGATCGACAAAATACGCCGCATCATGAGTCTGGTCTTCAAGCACGGGCAGCGATGCAATTTCCTTCCTCGCCAGCAGGAAGGCAATCCCATGAACTGGGTGAGCCAACGAACCACGAGCGACTATCGGGCAATAGTCATGACGCCGAAGCAGGCGTTCGAGGTTCTTGTCAATATTCCAGAGCCCAGGCGCACGTTGACTCTAAGCGACGCGGCCACTGCTCTGCGAGTATCAGAACTGTTGGGCTTGATGTGGATGGATCTCGATTTCGAGGGGAAGGTGATTTACGTGAGACGAGCCTATGTGTGGGGAAGATTGAAAGAGCCGAAGTCGAAAGCGTCCAAGGCTCCCGTTCCCATGCATTCGCTTTTGGCTGGCTTCCTCCTCGCATGGCGGGAAAGAACAAAGAGTATGCCAAGGAAAGCGACTATGTGTTTCCCAGCGTGAAGCTGAGAGGCAAAGCGTGAAGCTGAGAGGCAAGAAGCCGCTGTCCGCGTCCGTCATGGTGCAGAAATACTTGCGCCCGGCGGCGATCAACGCCGGCGTCATTTCTGCGGACTGGAAGGGGCGATTCGGTTTTCACAACTTTCGCCATTCGCTGGCAACGGCGCTGGTGAAGCTAAGAGTGGACCCGAAAACCGTACAGGGTGTGCTGCGCCACGAGGACTTCGGCACGACCATGAAACTCTATGCGCAGTCCGACATGGACTCCATGCGGGATGCGCAAGGCAAGTTCCTGGAACAGCTGATGGGGGACAGAATTCACCTGCTCACAGAGCGAGTTCAGTGAGAATCATGGGTTGGATCGTGGGTTGGAAATTTCGGCTCTTGGCCGCTAAGTTCTTTGGAATGATGGTGGCCAGGGACGGAGTTGAACCGCCGACGCCAGCCTTTTCAGAACCGTGGTTTTGAGTACTTCCAACACCTTACAAGCCGCCGAGGACTGCCGTGGTACGTCGTAAGTCCTGCAAAACGGAAAGACCACAGGTGTAGACCACAGGTGCAATTTCTTCAGCGGGCCCTACCCCCAACAAGCTGCCGCCGCGCGGTCCTGTCTCCGAGGCTTTTTCACAGCGCTACCTTGACGCCGTAGCGCTGCGGGCCTTGCCCGCGATTAGAATTTTGGGGGCTAATCGTTTGAGTCAGTGATGTTACCCCACAAGCTATAGGCCCGTAGCTTGTTGGGTAGAGCGCCTCCCTGACACGGAGGAGCTCGATGATTCGAGTCCACTCGGGCCAGCATTTCAAGTCTGAACCAACGTTGCCTACCTTTGATTTCCTACCTACGTTCTTGTTTTTTCGGCTGAGGGGTATTGGTCTTTCGCTCATGCCGGTAACGACTGGTCTCTGGCGTTAACTTCCTCTAGGCTGCCTGTTTCGATCCTCGCAGTCACTCTTGCAGCCCTGTTGGCTGAAGTTTTGTGTAGCCGCTTGCCGAAGCCATCTCATTGACTCTACGGCTGCTCGTTCTGTACTGTTGCGACGTTCATCGTCGAGGAGCATCGTATGAGGCCAATTATTATTGCCGCATGCCTGTTTGTATTGGCAAGTGCTTCGGTGCCGTTGTTCAACTCCGCTGGCGCACAGATCGTAGATGGCACGAATTCTGCAGATGCACTACAGAGACTGGGCGCGGACCTTTGGTCTTGGCGGGCGACATATGCGCCGTTTACCGGGGACGATGTTCCACGAATTGAGAGAGTTGAGGGAATAAGAGACTGGTCGGCTGCAGCGATCGCGAAAAGGCGCCAAGACTTGGAGGTATTCGAATCGCAGTGGGTAGATATGAAGACCAGTGGGTGGCCAATATCGCGGCGAGTTGACTATGAACTGATCGGCTCTGCTTTGGCGCGCGTTCGCTGGGAACTGGACGTCAATCCCCGCTGGAGGCGTGATCCGAACTTCTATATCGAACAAACGCTGACGCCACTACTGGAATGGATCGCGGTACCGGGCCCTTATGACGAATCCCGAAGCCGAGAGTTCTTGACGAGAGTTAACAACATTCCCTCAATCATTGAGGCCGCGGAGGCAAACCTAATATCGCCGCCTGCGCCTTTTGTAAGGCATGCGCTTCGGTCTCTCGCTGACATTCGCACTCGGCTCCACACCATGGCTGTGAGCCTCCAGCCCGAAACAACTTTGAATGAATCCACGCTGACAGAGGCGACCGATCGTGCAGCCAACTCACTGGAACAATTTCGCAATTGGCTCCAGAAACTTCTGCCCCGCTGTGCGGAGCGGTTCGCAATAGGGCGCGAAGCATATTCTTTCTTTTTGCACAAGGTGGCTTTGCTGCCCTATTCACCCGAGGAATTGCTCGCACTGGGACGCCAGGAAGCCGCGCGGGCAATCGCTTTCGAGCGTTTTGAAGCTCAACGGGACAAGGATCTCCCTCCTTTACCGCTTCTACCCAGCACCGATGCGTGGATAAAAAAGGAGTCACAAGACGAGATTGCAATCCGTACCTTCTTGAAGGAGCACAGGCTGCTGACGGTGCCTCCTTGGGTGCAGCACTACGTGTTTCGCCCTACTCCAAAATACGTCGCCTCATTAAGTGCTTTCGGTGAGACGGATGATTTCACTTCTGCAACCCGACTGAAAGAAAATGCGACACGTTACGTCGATCCGCCTTCTGACGAGCTTGATTTTTTCTGGAATGCAACGGCAAGGGATCCTCGACCTATTCTGGTGCACGAAGGCGTACCGGGTCATTACTTGCAGTTGGCTCTGTCGTGGGCGAACGAAGATCCAATTCGCAGGCATTTCTATGATTCGGCGCCGAACGAAGGGCTTGGCTTCTACAGTGAAGAGATGATGCTTCAATCTGGTCTGTTTGATGACAGTCCACGAACGCGAGAGATCGTCTACAGGTTCATGATACTGCGAGCGATTGGAATCGAACTTGACATCAAAATGGCATTGGGTGAATTCACTATCGATCAGGGGGCGGCATTCCTCGATAAAGAACTAGGACTCGGCCTGAAAATGGGCACTGAGGGGGCGAACATTTTTGCAGTATGGCCCGGAGTGTTGGTGGCCTATCAAACGGGCAAAACGGATATCTTGCACTTTCTCGCGGATGCAAGACTAAAGCAAGGTGATGCCTTTGACCTCCGCGCGTTTCACGACTTTCTTTGGAAGAATGGAAGCGTCCCGATTGCCCTTCAGCGTTGGGAATATCTCGGCTCATCGGACATGATTGATCGCGTTCACCACTTCTCTAAACGGAACTGAGATCAAATCGAAGCGAGTCTGCTCTAGGGACTCTTCGCCGAAGATCATTCCATGTGAGGGTCTCGCAGTGGATTGACCTCCGCTAAATCCTCGCGGGATACACGCTGAATCTGATTCTGAAGTGCAGAACGAATCTTGGGGTCTCCCGGCGCGTACTTCAGAGCTTCGGAATATGCGCGCACACACTTCTCGCGAGATCGACTCTTCAGGTAGAGATTCCCGAGCTGAATGTGAACGAAGTAGGCCGTCGGGTCTAGCTCGGCGGAGCGGCGAAACGCTTCTTCTGCTTCGGCCTCATTCGGGGTTCCGCCATAAATCCTGTTGATTCCGTCCCAGTAAAATTCGGACGCTGCCTGTCCGGGCAGGTTTAAGGTGCCACGGAAGATGAACAGATTCCCCAATCGTTCTGCAGGCTTAGCTTCCCGCAAGGCAGGACTATCCCAATACCTCGTTGGAATAAAGTCGGACGGCCCGGCAAAGATCGTTCCCGACCGCTCCGGGAGTTCGATGAGCGCGGCATCACGTTTCTCGTCGCTCCCAAGGCAGTCGATACCTCTTGCGGCCTTTTCTTCGTCCCAAATCCAATAGAGACAGACAGGCCGGGCGTCACTTGGTTTGAGTACACGTTTGTAGTATTCCGCCAGTTCTTTTGACCTCTGTCCGAGGTTCACACCTTCATCGCTAAAGAGGTGATAGGCGTTCGAGGTGCCCCCGACGAACTCATTGAAATATTCCCAGGGGCGCATCTGTGGCAGCGCTGATGCGGCCGCAGCAACTAAAGCTGTCGTTACGAGAATTTTGAGTTGCCGCGTTTTGGAGGATAAGGCCATCTCAAAACTGATTCCCGCGAAAACAGAGAGCAGAACAACCACGGGCAGAGCGTGACGAATTCCTGCATAGGTCGCGCCCCTCGAAAGCACGAGCAAAAACAAGACCGCCTCGGTGAGCACGATCGCACAAGGCAATATCCAGTCCGGCGGAATGCGGCGGGTAAGAAAGAGAAACAGTCCAATCAGCATCACTACGATCAGACCGATGGGCACTTTGACAGCAATCATTGCGGGAAAGAAATATCTGGGGCCTCTAAAGTCGTATACCTTGCCAAAGAACAACTGAGGACTCTCGCGGCCCTCCATTCCGGCACGGATGGTGTCTGCAAAACCCCAGAGGTAGGCGCGGGGCACCACGTGAGTCGTGGCCATCGTGGCTAGCACGCCGTGATAGGTGGGCGAAGCAACGTCGTTGATCTTCTCGACCAGCGGGCGGTTGAACGATTCCTGCCCGGCGGGAGATTCGGAATATCGGAACATATAGGAGGCCCATAGCACCAGCATCGCTCCGCCCAGCACTGCGCCAAGTTTCAAAAATCTAAACCAGCGCGAGGTACTTGGCGACCCAAGCGGCTGGACGATGGCAACTACGGTACCAATCAGAGCGATGCCCACCGCAACAACGGGTGCAGAATGCTTTGCGGTCAAAGCAAGCCCGAGAAACACGGAGCAGGCGGCAAGGTCGGTCCAGATCCAATCACGGAAGGCTCTTGCAGCGAGGACAACAGCCGTAGTCGAGAGGAGCGCCACCGGCAGATCGGTCATGACAACGGGCAGGTGGGCCGCAACTGTCGGGTCGATAGCGAGGAAGAGAAGAGTACCGAGAGAAACACCTGCATTAAAAACGCGCTCCAGCGCAAAAGCCAAAGCCAGCAACAGGAGGCCGTTCAACCCGTACATTGCCACTCGTGCGCGCCGCTGGACAAAGTCAGGATCGTTTTGTCGGAAGACGGCAAGATTCGCAAAGGCCCGTTCTCCGGGCTTGTCATTAAATTGGCGAAGCGAATCCAGTCGAAATCCTGTTGCATACATGACAATGCCCACCCACAGTTTCACAAGAGGCGGGTGCTCCGGATTGATTCGGAAATCGTGGTACTTCACGTAAGAGACGCCAGCGGCGATGTGGTAGGCCTCATCGATGGTGAAGCCATCCAGGCCGGTTGAAATGGCCGAACGCAGGATTGCCAGCGCAACCAGAAGAAGTGCAAGCCAAACAAAAGTGTTGCGCCTTGTGGTGAACAGATTCGCCGGAGTTGCCGGCGCCGGGTCAACGCGTGGTACGTCGGATATCTGTTTCGCCATCTAGCCAGCCGAAATTTTGTATCGGGTTGCTTGAGAGTGTTTATACCATTGGCCAAACGGAGGTTGGTAGAGCAATGGAAGGCGCAGTGAGCCGCGCGGCGCGCCCCCGGGTGATGCCAGGACGCACCCAGCGTCCGCTGCCACTCCACCGATCTTTCTATCTGACACACCTCAGAACCACACCGCTCTGCCGCTCAGATGCCTAGAGAGGCACGATCGTGGTCGGTGGGACCCGTAAACCAGTGGAGTGGTTGGGATCGGGGAGGGAGAATGCGGTGGCAGGCCGGAGAGGGCACCGGGAGGCGTTAAACTGTATGCGTAACATGCCCTGCACATGATTGTTCCGGTGGATACGCGAACCGAGTCCATCAAGTGAACGACCCGGCCAGTGTTCATCTGCCCGCAAGCATATGGGCAGAGAAGGAACGAAAGACGTTATGGCACTGCAACTACTGCGGCTTTCTCTGGTTTACACATCTGCTTGTTGACGCCCCACGGACTTTTTTGATGCGCTCGCCTGTCGGTTTCTACGACAACTTCACAAGGCCCGGTGAGTTCTTTGCAACGCCAAATTACAGATTGAAGCCCGAGCCTATTGCAAAGCGGAAGCGTCGCTGATTGCCAGCGCATCCAGTTTGTTGCGTGTCCAGTTCCGGCTAGACGCAGCATCGCAGCAGCGTTGCATTGTGCTATCCAGCGGCACGTGGTAGCTTTTCGAAATGGACGCGCAAACGGTCAAAGATTACTTCTGTCTATTACCGGCGCGAGATGACCCGAAGTATAGAGACGCGTTGGGCGACTTTCTACACGCGCTTCGCTCGCAAAACATCGAAGTGTCTCCACGCTACTACGTGAACGATGCCGTAGGCGGTGGTGGTGGGCTGTCTGGTGAGTTTGGCCTCATTGCCTCCGCTGTAGGCCCCGCCCTCTGCACAGCCGTAGGAGCGTTCCTGGTTGCACGATTCGGACGGAAGGCGAGGTTGAAAATCGGGTTAGCTGGGGAAGTTGAAGCCGAAGCACAGACGGCAGAGGAAGTCGAAAAACTTATTAAGATTGCGCAAAAGCATCTTGAGACAAAGAACAGAAGATGACTTCCCACCGTCTCATGGCTTCAAAATCTGCCTGACGATGGTCTTTCCAATCTCCCAGAGCATTTTGGAATCGTCGGGCGTTATCCGCTTCTTGTGCTGGTACTCCTTATAAGGATGGATGTAATTGCGGTAGTCTCTCAAGATCGCGCCCACGTCCTTATACGTGTCTGAAATCCAGCCAAGCTCATGGGCAACGTCTATGTAGTTGCTGAGTGTCCATTCTCTCAACTTCAGAACAGCGCCGGTCGTCTTGTCCTTTGGCGCGGCCTTGGCTTTGAAAACAGGCGATTGGTCGCTGAGCTTGTTAATACGCGCGATAAGCAGGGCTTCGAGAATGCCGCCCATCATGACCGTTGCAGCGAGCGGCAAATCGTGGTTGACGCACGAAACGCATTCATTCCAGCGATTAACAAGAAGCTGCTGCATTTCGGCATCCGCCGCGATGGTCGCAAAAGACGGTGCCGCATCGGATGACGCCTTGTGCTTAAGAGGGTCGGACAACTCAATCGCTTTGTCCGCTTGCAAGGTGCTGAGCAGCCTCTTCAGCGTTTTGAGAAGATCAAGGTAGCGGGTGCGTGAGGTTTTGCGATTGGTGGCCGCAAGGATGTCTCGGTAAACGGCGTCCAGGGCGTTGAGGGATTGTTCGCCGACGGCTGCGACCAGAATACTCCGACGCGTGTGCAACCATGTATGAACATTCGCCTTGATAAGGTCAAGCTCTGGGGCGCTGGAAACCTGCACTGTTGCACGCTGGACAGGCTTTTGCGAAGCCGCTCAACTTCGGCGATTGTTGCCTGAATTGCTTCGTGTGCGGCTGTCACTTCTTTGCCGTGGCTTTTTTCGGTGCGGCCTTCTTTACACTGCGAGCCCGGTCCTTCCGCGCGCGTTTTCTAGGTCCGGAGTTGCCTGCTGCGGTTCCGTCGCCGGGGAGAGTAACTGCTACTAGATTTTCGCCAACCGAGTTGATCGCAAACGCTCCACGGTCTGCCTTGTCGAGTAACCCGGCGTTTACAGCATTACGGAGTGTTTGGCCTGGGGCCGGCGGGCGCGTGTAGTTTGCCAAACGACACGCGTCAAGCAGATCCGCTTTAGTGATCGAGTCTTTCTTCTCGGCTGCCTCAAAACGGTAGAAGTACGCGACAACAGCGGCAAATTGCATATCGTTCTTCGGCTTCTTCTGTTCGACGAAGTTCTTGATGTCCTTCGCTCCCCCTGACGGCGGCGCAGCCGGCGCGGAAGGCAAAACGTTACTGCCAGTTGAGCCTGCCGGCAGCGTGACGAGCGGCGTCTGACCCAGGCCGAGCTTTTCAGCGGTCCACCGCAAGATGCGGTTCTGGTCGTCGGGACCAAATGCTTCCAAAGTCTTGACGATTGTCCGAAGGGCGTCGAATTCATCCGGGGCGGGTGTACTCATTCTTGATCCTCACGCATAGCTTGGATGCGCTGCGACCTGCGCTCCTTGCAAGAAGTCCATAATACTCCGCTCCGCTCTAACCTCATCTCCCCAAGGGAGTTATTCGTCGTGGCGAAGGAGTTCGGCAAGGAGCTTTGAGGCGGGCGTAAAATCAGCCTCATGCAACTGACCTGCCCCCTGCTTTCGTTCACGTAAGAATACGACAAACTTCCGCGCGGTTCTAAATAGGGCAATACGGGGTTTTGCAAGGAGCGGAAATCTACTATTTCCCGCCCGCATAAATGACTCCGCGCAACCCCTTTGTAGAAGGGGCTGAAACACCATGGACGCGCATGGGGATTTTAGCTCGCCGCCAGTGTCCGGATGGCCGACCATTCGAGAGTTGTCGCGCCAGCTTGAATCCAAGTACCACACTCGATCTAGCGGCCTGATCGGTTGACGCGCCTCTGCCATGCTCCTAACATGGCAGCCAAGGTTTTCGCGCCCGCCCAATGATTGGTCGCATCATCTCGCACTACCGTGTCATCGAGAAGCTCGGCGGTGGCGGGATGGGTGTTGTTTACAAGGCCGAGGACACTGAGCTGGGCCGCTTCATCGCTCTGAAATTCCTGTCCGACGAATTAGCTGGAGATCCTCAGGCGCTGGAACGATTTCGCCGAGAAGCGCGTGCGGCTTCCGCGCTCAATCATCCCAACATCTGCACCATCTATGAGATTGGCAAAGACGGGGAACAATCCTTTATTGCCATGGAGTTTCTGGAAGGGGTGACACTGAGGTACAGGATCGCGGGGAAGCCATTGGACATCGACACAGTGCTGTCGGTCGGCATTGAGATCGCTGATGCGCTCGATGCGGCCCATACGAAGGGCATCGTGCACCGCGACATCAAGCCTGGCAACATTTTTGTGACTGCTCGCGGTCATGCCAAGATACTCGACTTCGGTTTGGCCAAGGTGGGATTGGCAGTCCCCAGACACGACGCGACGCCTGCCCGACCCACAGTGAGCGAAGAACTACTGACTAGCCCCGGTTCAGCTGTAGGCACCGTCGCCTACATGTCGCCGGAACAGACGATGGGCAAAGATCTGGATGCCCGCACCGACCTGTTCTCGTTCGGCGCAGTACTGTACGAGATGGTCACCGGAACCCTAGCGTTTCGAGGCGACACTTCCGCCGCCCTCTTCGATGCCATCCTGCACAAAGCGCCCACGGCTCCGGTGAGACTCAATCCTGACTTACCGCTCGAACTGGAGCGCATCATCCACAAATGCCTGGAGAAAGACCGTGATCTCCGTTATCAACACGCCTCGGACATCCTGACCGACCTCAAACGGCTGAAGCGGGATACGGATTCCAGCCACTCGGGCGCGGTAAGCGAGGTCGCTCCATCGAGTTCCAGCACAAGCATGAATCTGGCGGCAATCAGACCAGCCAGCGGGGCGGTCATACTCGCGGAAGCGAGGCGTCACAAAGGTGTGCTGGCGCTGACTCTGGCTATAGCAGCGTTGTTGATAAGTACGCTGGGGATCTATCTGTTCAGGACGAGTGGACGCCGCAGTGAATGGAACCTACAGGCGATGAAGATCAGCCGGGTTACGCAGAGCGGGAACGCCGGCAATGTCGCAATTTCACCGGATGGTCACTATGTGGTGTACAGCTTGCTGGAAGGGGAAAAGCAGAGTCTTTATGTCCGTCAGGTGGCTACCGGGAGCGACGTCCAGATTCTGCCGCCGGATGAAGTCCTGTTTTGGGGGCTGACCTTCTCGCCCGACGCCAACTACATTGATTTTGTCCGCTCCGAGAAGAACAACCTCTTCAACACGTATCTCTACCGGATGCCCGTCCTCGGTGGAACGCCGCATCTGGTCATGCAGGGAGGAACGGATTCAATCAACAGTTATTCCCCCGACGGCACGCATTTCGTTTATATGCGAGTGGATGGTACAAAACTGGATGTTTTGATAGCTAAGGCCGACGGAAGTGACGAAAGGGTGCTGGCTACCGCGCTCACCACTGATGAGTTTACGGGCACCGCGTGGTCTCCTGACGGTAAAACGGTTGCCTTCGCTACCTTGGAGGCGACGAACCGGCTGCGCTTTGTGTTGTGGGGCGTCTCCGTCTCCGACGGATCGATCCGTGAGATTTATTCCGCTCCCGACGCCATCGGCCGGGTGCACTGGCTGCCCGACGGCAGCGGCCTTGTGGTCACCATAGGCGACCGTTCGCAGGCCTTCCGTGGGCAACTGTGGTTTGTTTCTTTTCCAGAGGGTGTGGCTCGCCGCCTCACCAACGACCTGCTGGACTATCAGGCTTGTTGCCTGGACCTCACTCGAGACGGCAAGACTCTGGTCGACACCGAGCAGACTTGGGTGTCCAATCTATGGGTCGCTCCCGGCGCCGACGCCGCCCGGGCTAAGCAGATCACCTCCAAAGACGTCGCCGCAGGGCGGTTTTCCTGGATGCCCAACGGCAGCATCGTCTTTGACAGCAAGGATGGCAACATCTTCTCCGTCAACCAGGATGGAAGTGGGCGCACACTGCTGACTCCCAACCAGCAGTTAAGCCGGTCGCCCTCAGTTTGTGGCGATGGGCGGTACGTGGTGTTCACCTCCTACCGGGAACAGAAGCAGGGAATATGGCGCATGGATGCCGATGGCTCCAACCCGGTCCGCATCGCCGACGAAACGGTCGCTCAAGCCCCGCTTTGTTCTCCCGATGGCAAGTGGGTCGTCTATCTGCGCGGCCCAGAGTGGTTCCCGATGCGCGTCCCCATCGGCGGCGACAAGCCCGCGGAAGCGCTGGCGCAGGACGCGGTGGTTGCCAGTCCAATCTCCGACACTGATCTGAACGGGCTGAAAGGCTCTACACCGATCTCTCCCGACGGAAAGCTGATCGCCTACCTCTCATGGACCACTCCGGGTGTGAACGTTGGTTCCCCGTCCGCCTCGAAACCCCTTATTTTGAAAATAATCTCTTTCGATGGAGGCGCGCCTGTGCATCAGCTCGACTGGCCGGCTCAGGCAGGTGACCCCCACTGGGCACCACGGGGGGATGCCCTGCAATATGTGTTGACCCAGAAAGGAGTCTCCAACCTCTGGGAACAGAATCTCATCGGTGAGCCGCCGAAGCAGATCACGAACTTTCAATCGGGCTTGATCTTCGACTTTGCCTGGTCCCCCGACGGCAAACAACTGGCCCTGACTCGCGGCAGCCAAAGCAGCGACGTCATCATGATCAGCGACTTCCGGTGATCGCCACGGCACCGTCTGGAGATCTACCCGGCTAGGCCAGTGACCGTCTGGTTAGCACATCGAAGATGAGGCCGTTCTGAAAATTGGGTGATTGCTCCCGAGTGACGCTAGTGCTTTTTCGGACGCGACGCCGGGATGAGTGCTCAAGGCTGAAAGAAGGTGTGAGGCGTCGCGTTCGAAAAAGCCGTAAGAAGGAAGCCGCTGGCGCGGCGGACGCGGGCCTTATGC
>Ga0335082_10005054_pt1 | contig 14390 bp, 14 predicted proteins | sample Lox_Sample_41_FD_206718 | JGI IMG/M metagenome (GOLD analysis project Ga0335082, IMG submission 206718) | Soil microbial communities from Loxahatchee National Wildlife Refuge, Florida, United States - Lox_Sample_4.1 | ecosystem: Environmental > Terrestrial > Soil > Wetlands | place: USA...
GCTCGGCCGCGGCGTCCGGGTCGGAGCTCGGGCGGGCGATCGCGATGTTGGGGCGCGACTCGTAGTAGAAGCCGCTTCCATGCGGCACGAGCACGCTGGCGGCATCGTACCCGCCGCGCAGTAGCACAAGCACGAACTTCGTCTTCGCGGCCGCCGTGGGTACAGCCCACAAGCGCAGCGGTCCTGACACGAGGGCCGCCGCCGCGGCTTGGATCAGATGCCGTCGATTCATCGATACATGAACTCCGGTGCAGAGAGAAACAGTGCGGTCCAGTCGCGGTTGTCCCTGGCCTCGGCGAGCGCCTGGTTGGTCTGCGCTCCAAGCGTGGGCTGCATCAGCGTGAACACGCGGGACTGCGCGACACGGGGCTGCGCGTCGGACGCAGCGCTGACGGGCACATGAGCTGGGTCTTCGCCTTCTGCAGGACCGAACAGGCGCGGGCCGGCGTTCGCGATCTGTCGAGCGATCTCGAAGCGCCTGGCCAGCTGGCCCGCGCTCGCCCAGTCCTTCTGTTTGAGGCCATATCCATCGGGCGTCTGGTGACCGTAGAGCGGCTCGTCGAGCGCGTGCAGCCAGTTCTGCACCGGCTTGTAGTTCGTGATCGTGCGCCCGTCGTATGCCAGCCGCAGGGAGGAGAAGACGTACTGGACCGGGTCCTTGAACTTTCTCCCCAGATAGTCGTCTTGCCAGAACTCGCTCGATTCGAACAGCGCGTGCAAGGTGTGCGCGAGATCTCCGCCGCTTGCAAGGAACGCGTCCTGCATCCTCTGCACGACGTTCGCGGGCGGATCATCTCCCATGAAGTACACGGCGAGCTTGCGCGAGATGAAGCGCGCCGTAGCCGGATGAGCACAAAGGATGCCGGCGACCTCCGCGACCTCGTCGAACCCGCGGCCCGCGATGCGATGACCCAGGAAGACCTTGTCGCCGAAGTCGTGCCGGCGCGGGTGGAACGCGAACATGCCCTGGGCCACGTAATAGCGAGCGTACCGCGGACCGAGCTTGGGGGGCTTGGGCTCCAGGTTCACGCCAACTCCCGTCAGGATGCGCGCGAGCTCCTGGACGTCCTGTTGCGTATAACCTCCGTCCACGCCCAACGTATGCAGCTCGAGCAGCTCGCGCGCGTAGTTCTCGTTGATGTGGCCCTGCGCGTTTTGCGCGTTGTCCAGGTACATCAGCATCGCTGGATGCATGAGCGTAGCGAGCAGCAGGTCCCGGAACCGCCCGAAGACATACGGCCGGATCGCGCGCTCTTCGTAGTCCGCCACCACCAGCTTGACTTTGCCCTTGCCCTGGAACACGTTGAAGTGGTTGAACCAGAACCAGGTGAGCTGCTCCTGGAGCTGATTGCTCGAATACAGAGCACGGATGATGCGCCGTCGCTGTGCCTCCTCCAGGACGAACTGATAGCGCTCGTTCAGCGCCTTGTGCTGGGCCTGGCGCCCGTCGCCTTCCGGCAACTCCTTGAGGTGCCGCTCCTCTTCCTCGTAAGCGCCGACGATATCGCGCGCGGGGATGCGCGTGATCGTCATCGCCTCGATCGCGCCCCGAGCATCGGGCGGCAACGCGGCGTCGCCCACGAAGTGCAACTGCGACGCCCAGAACGCCGTGCGTCCCGCGGCCGCATATGCCGACGCGGAGGAATCGTTGCTGCCGTAGGTGATCCGGTTCAGGGCACGCAGATCCGCGCCGGATAGCTCGGCCGCCATCGCAGGCTCCCAAGAAGCGATCGACGCGGCGACGACAAGGCAAACGAGCAGCGGACGCTCAGCGCTCGAGCGGTGCCCCCGAGACGGTGAGGGGTGGCACGGCCTATGGCAGACCCCGGAGGCGATCGCTTCGGACATATCGCTACAACGGCCGAGTGGCGTTCCGGGTTGATCGATACAGGGGCGGGAAACGGGGGGTCATCCGCCGCGGGACCGGATCCTTTCAACAGGCTTTCGCGTGCATGGGCAGCCGCCGGATCCCGCAGCCGTACTGCGGCGCAACGTCAGAGACAGTCACCGCAGCCGAGTCCATTCCACAGGCCGTGCGCACGGATGCTGGCGGGCACAGCAGTGATCCCGCTGTGCGGCCCGGGCACAAAACACTCGCGAGGGCGTCTCCGGTGCTCGACGCCGGCCAAGGAGCGGAGAGGGTCGGCAGCGCGCGCCCGCGGCGATGCGCCTGCGGTCGAGCGCGACCGCGCAGGCGGGAGGGCCGCTGGGGAATGGAACGGTACGATTTATGCGATGGTCGCCGCCACTTTCGCCAGCGCGGCTATGACACTCGCAATCTGGTCGATCGCCGCAGCGACCTTGGCGATGTCCTGCTGCGCCTGTTTGATCTGCTGCGTCGCAGTCTGGACCGCGGCCACCGCATCCTTGTACTCCTGCTTGGTCTTGTCCAGCGTGACGTCGGAGAGGTCCGCGAGACGCTGCGTGAGGTCCTGCAACTGCGCCGCCAGCGTGGCGCCTTGCGCTGCGGTGTGCGGCTGCTGGAACAAGGCCCAGGTCTGGTTGATCAAGTCAGGCAAGACGCCGGGATCGGATAAGCTCGCCATGGTTCGCTTCCTTTGGACTCGTGGAACAGGGCTAGCGACCGGAGATCGAAGTCCGGATGCTCGAATACGTTTGCTTCGCCGAGGTGTAGAAGTCTTGGATCTCCTTGGTCGGGCTGGTTCCGTCGTGAAGCGCCTTGAGCAGCGCAGCGTTCGCGCCGGCACAGGAGCCGCTGCTCTTCACGATCTGCGGGAAGACGGTGTCGGCTTCCTCCAGGTTCTGCTTCGCGAGCAGATACGCGGAAAGGCTATCGGAACGCGCAAGCCGATCCGCAGGATGCAGCTCCATCCCCGATTCGGCCGAGGCGAGGAGCACCCTGGCGGTGGTCTGGAAACGGAACGCGAAGTTATCCTCCTGGTGCTCACCGGCTTTTGCGAGCTTGAAGTTGGCTCCAACCGTGCGACAGATCGTCGGCACCGCGCCGGCCGTGCTCTCCACCACGAGCTGGATCGCGTGCGCCTTCATGCTATCCAGCAGCGTCTCGGTCAGCTTCTCGGACACGCTGCTCAGCGAATCGGTGCTCGCCTGGCCGAAAGGAGATCCTGGGATGGCTTGGAGCGCCGCGGCGAAGTCTTCCGAGGATTGCTTCACCTGACGCGTGTTGGTGGCGCGGAGGATGGAGGTGAGGGCGGTACCGTACGCCTTCATGGCCTGCGGGCCGGAGAGGAACAGCTCATACCACTGGCCGGAAAAATCGCCAGCGGCCTTCTGGTACTTCCGCGCCTTGATGTCGGCGACGACGATCGGATCCCGGCCGTTGAGCGCTTCCGGGGGAAGATCCGGCACTCGGTAGAGCGCGACGGTCATCGCAACCGTCTGTTCCCTCATCTTGAGCAGCTCGGAGGATGCGCTGTCCCCGAAATCGGTCGCGGCACGTGCGAACTTGAACGTCGCATCACGCTGGACCGCCGAGAGGCCGCACCCCGCGAGGCAGGCCGCCGACGCCAAGACCAGCACTAGGACCCTGATCGATGGTCTCATCCGTCCTCCTCTGCACGAGTCTCTGGTCCTTCAACAGGGTAATGCAAAACGCACGCTGATGGTCTTGGCGCACGGTGACGGGGTTGCGAGCCCTCGCACGCCCAAACACTTGTGCGCGTGTGCGCACCGCAAAATTCCCGCTGGCGCTCGCGTCGTGGCCCTTGCATCACGCTGTTGACCGCAAGCAAGTGTATTCCATTCGTCTACGCATCGCAGCGGCTACGAGATCGGGACAGGATGAGACCGGAGCTCGCGCCGGTGTGAGCACGCGGCTGCGGAAGTGTACGATACGCGATGGAGGAAGGATCATGCCGCAATCGGGACGAGTCGTGTTCGGCGAGATGGAAGAGGTGCTCTTCGGGAGCCCGGCCGCGGACGCGATCGCCGACTTCGTGCAACGGGTCGACGCGCGCCGGATATTCCTGATGGTGAGCGGCACGCTGAACCGCGAGACGGAGGAGATCGAGAAAGTGCGCAGCGCGTTGGGCGAGCGTTACGCCGGAACCTTCGATCGGATGCCGGCGCATTCACCCAGGCGAGCCGTCCTCGCTGCGGCCGGTGAGGCTCGTGAGGCGCGCGCCGATCTGATTGTTACGATCGGCGGGGGCTCGATCACCGACGGCGCGAAGGCGGTGCAGCTGTGTCTCGCCAACGATGTCCGCACGCCCGAGGCGCTCGACGACTACCGCTCGGTCAGAGGCGCCGGCGGTCTGATGGGGCCGCCTCCTTGCCGTCCGCCCGGGACCAGGCAGATCTCGGTCCCCACGACGCTCTCCGGCGGCGAGTTCAGTGGGATCGCCGGCGTCACCGATGAGCGACACAACGTGAAAGAGCTGTTCCGGCACCCGCTGATCGTCCCGCGCGCGGTCATCCTGGACCCGGCTATCACCGTGCACACGCCGGCGTGGCTATGGCTTTCGACCGGCATCCGCGCGGTCGACCACTGCGTCGAGGGTATCTGCTCGGGCGCAGCCAACGCCTTCTCCGACGCGCAGGCGTTGCACGGATTGGCGCTCCTCTCGCGCAGTCTGCCCAGGGTGAAGAACGATCCGAAGGACCTACAGGCGCGCTTGGACTGTCAGATGGCGACCTGGCTCTCGATGGGGCCGTTGGCGAGCGGTGTGCCGATGGGCGCCAGCCACGGCATCGGTTACGTGCTCGGCGCGCTCTTCGACATCCCGCACGGACATACCTCGTGCGTCATGCTGCCCGCGGTGCTGCGCTGGAACAAGCCGGCGAATGCCGAGCGGCAGAACTTGGTCGCGGCCGCGATGGGGTGTGCGAACGAGGATGCCGCCGATGTCTTGGACCGCTTCATCTCCGCCCTCGATATGCCACGGAGCTTGCGCGCAGTTGAAATCGGGCCGGAGTCCTTCGACCGCATCGCCGAGCAGGCCATGGGCACGCCCTGGGTCCCGCACAACCCCAGACGCATCGAGGGCCCGGCGCAAGTGCGGGAGATCTTGCAGCTGGCGGCGTGATACCCTCCGTCAGGAGGCACGCCGCGGCGCCCGCGGGCACGCTCGACTCCCGCTTGTCATACGGTCTCACGTCTTGTAATGCCTCTGCGCGCGCTTCTCGGCGCGTGCCGCCGCTGCCTTGGCCGTGTGTGCGCCAGAGGCCGCTTCCGCCACCATGTTGACCATGATGTAATCGGCCAGTGCGGCGGCGGATGCGGGGCCGAGCGAGCCCGCGTAGCCGTGGTATTGCATCTTCTTCAACGAATCCCGGAAAGGCGTGTGCTTGGGATCTTCGGTCCATACCGGGTTCGCCTCGTAGGCTGCGAGCGGCTGCGTCACGTAGCCCATGGAGGCTTCCTGCCAGGGCCAGTACTGCTCCTTCTCCCACATGAAGCGCAGATACTCCTTGGCGGCATTCGGGTAGTTCGTGTGCTTGAATACGAACGCCTGAGTGAGCGCCTGAAGTTCGGCGGGCCGTCCGATCGGGCCGACCGGGTAGTTGGTATGCCCGATGTCGGCTGCGATCGCGTTCATCGCCGGATCCTTCGAGGTCCTTGCGACATAGTAGATCGAGATGCCGTTGAAGGTGAGGCTGATCTCGCCCGCGAGAAAGGCTTTGTTGTTGTTGGGATCGAGCCAGGAGAGCGTGCCCGGAATGAAGGTCTGGTACAGCTCCTTCGCGTATTCCAGCGCAGCCCAGGTTTCCTTCGAGTTGATGACGACACGATCGTGTTCGTCGACGAGCTTCCCGCCGTGGCCCCAGACCACCCAGTGGCACCAGCCGTTCGCGTCGCCCACCGCGTTTCCCAGCGCCAGGCCTGCCGGGGTACCCTTCGCTTTGAGCGCCTGGCACAGTTTGAGGAAGCCGGGGAAGTCTTTCGGGATGGTGTCGAAGCCCGCCGCTTTGATCTGGCTTTGCCGGTAGGTCACGCATCCGCATGGCGCCCCGAGCGGCAGCCCGATCCATCGGCTGTCCCGCATTCCGTATCGCTTACAGACCTCGTACCAGCCGCCGTATTTCGCCCCCAGGTAGTTGGCGAGCTCGGTCAGGTCGACCAGCTTGTCCGGATACAGTTGCGGATCGTCGTACCAGCCGATGACGATGTCCGGGCCGGTGCCCACGTTGGCGGCCACAGCCGCCTTGGGCCGGATGTCCTCGAAGTTTTCGCTTTCGACCCGTACCTCGACCCCGGTTTGCTCGGTGAACTTCCGGGTGTTGGCCATCCACAGGTCTTCGTCGCCCTGGACGAAGCGCTTCCAGCGCAATACTCGCAGCTTGGCACCTTTCTCCGGCACCACGTGGTAGTCGGGCGCCGCGCTCACCCGGGCGCCGGGCACCGCGGTGGCGACCGCGGCCGCACCGAGCGCCTTTATCGCATCTCGTCTCGTGAACTGTCCCATTCTCGCCTCCTCCATTACGCTCCGGGATGAGCGGCTTCCTCATCCGGCGTGATCGCAATTATATGCGACGAGTCGCGACAGACCGGACGCCCGGATCGCGATTGACGCTGCGTCGCTTCCGCGATTAGATTGACGACCGTCGAACGGTGCCGTCCAAGAGGCGCGTTCACGCGACGACGGGGCAGTTCCAGCCAAGGAGCGAACCGATGAAGTTCAGCGTACAGACCGCGGTGCTGCCCGAGCTGACACCGCGGCAGGTCGTGGAGAAGTTGAGCGCGCATGGTTACGATGCCGTGGAATGGCGGGTTCATCCGGACTATCACATCGCTCCGGAGGAATTGGTGGCGCGAGCAGGCGAGATCCGCAGGCTGGTAGAAGACCACGGCCTGCGTGTGTCCTGCCTCACCGGTCGCGCGCCGCTTGCGGACCTCGACCAGCAGCGGCGCTTCGCGGATGCTTGCGCGGTCATGGGCTGCCCACGGTACCGGCCTGGCCCTGTCATCTACGACGGCTCGCGGAACTACCGCGAGCTGTATCAGGAGACCGTGGAGGCGCTAGGACGGACGATCGACGCGCTTGCGGGCACCGGGATCAAGCCCGTGATCGAAACGCACTTCAGCACCATCGCCCCGAGCGCGAGCCTGGCCTATCGCCTGGTCGAGCATTTCGACCCGGCCGCGATCGGGGTCAACTACGATCCGGCCAATCTCATCATCGAGGGGCGCGAGGCCTGGCAGATGGGGCTGGAGCTGCTCGGCCCTTACCTCGACTTCGTGCACGCCAAGAATATCGCCTGGGTGCGCGAGGAAGACCGCTGGCGTTGGGTATTCGCCTCCATGACCGAAGGTCAAGTGGCGTGGGCCGAGATCATTTCGGCGCTGCGCGCCGTGGGGTATGACGGATACATCTCGTTCGAGAACTTCTTCGAGGTGCCGATGAGATCGACTGGTTTCGTCGGCGAGGACCTCACCCAGCACGCGACGAGGTTCCGGGATATCGATCAGCGGCTGGACGAGGATCTGCGCTACGTCAAAGGCCTGCTCGCCGCCACCTGAAGACTTCGAGCCTTCACGCGCCAAGATGCGGGGCGCATACTGGCTGCCCTGTCGGCGCGCCGTTCTCCTCCGGTCTCAAGTGGGGGGTCGGGAGCGCAATGGGGGAGATGCAACGCGCAGTCCATCGCTATCTCGCCGGAGGGCGAAGGAATACGCACCCGCGGGATCCACGCGACGGCGTGAGGAACCGAGGATCAGACCTTGCCGGGGGACGCCTGCTCGCGTCGGGCGGCCCTCGCCTGCGTTGCGATCTGCCTGCGCAGCTCGCGGAACCTGGCTTCCACATGGTCGCCGAAGAGCGGATCGGACGCGGGCGTGGCCGCCACCGCCGCCCAGTCCTCTTGCGTCAGCAGCCGCGCTGCGCGGGGCAAGATATCGCGCTCCTCCGTGGCAATGTGGTGCCGATAGTAGACAAGGTAAGTATCAGCGGCCGCCTCTAGAGCGTGCCGGGGCGTCATCACGTCACCCGCGACGTCGTTTAGCCTGCTGGCGAACTCGTTGCCGGCGGTGGCGATCACGCGATGCTCCTGCAGCAGACGATTGATCACCAGCTGCATCCCGGGGTCCCGCTCGGAGATCCGGGCGAAGGCAACGTCCTCCCGGGGATGGTGAGAGTGATCGGCGAAGGTTCGCAGGTAGTAGACGATATCGCCCATCAGGTCGTAGTTCGGGCGCTCTGCGCGATGGAATGCGGCAACCTGGGTTTCCAATAGGTCCAGCAGCCGGGCGAAATTGACATGCTCGGCATGCCAGATGGCAAGTGGCTCGGACATGGCGCGCTCCAACCGCAGAGCGTCGGGCCCCCGAACCCGCCTTCGGGTCGATGGCGGGAACGTCGGCAGCTCAGACACCCCGTGGACAAACGGTCCAACGCAATGTATCCCTGCTCCTGCCGGCGTTGCTTGATCTAGGTCAATGCGCCATCGCGGCTTCGACCTCGGCGCTTGCGAGGTTCCGGGGCCTACGTCTCCCACTCACACTCGTCCACAGGCGATTGGGCGAGCAGGCTGTTGTCCCGGTCGAGTGTCTGTTATGGTAGGCCGGCTCAGCGCAGAAACCGGGACAACCGCCATGCCCGAACGAAAGACCGGACCGAACGACGCCCGCCTCGATCGCGTTGTCGCGGAGGCGCGCCGCGCGCGGGAAGAACGCGCCAAGGGCTACCGCGAGCAAGCGCTCAAGATCTACCCATGGATATGCGGACGCTGCGCGCGGGAGTTCACCCTGGCCAACTTGCAGCTCCTGGAAGTCCATCATCGCGACCATAACCATGACAACAATCCGTCTGACGGAAGCAACTGGGAGCTCCTCTGCACTTACTGCCACGAGAATGAGCACCAGCGCTTCCTGACCGAGCAAGGCCGGGACCCGGAGTCGCCCGGCGCGGCTGGACCGGCACCGGCTACGCACCAGCCATTCGCGAACTTGAGCGCTCTGCTGAAGCGAAAGGACCCGAGCTAGTTCCTCGGGGGTTGTCCCTCGGCTCGATACTTCTGTCTCAGGTGCGGTATCAGCCGGGCGCTCCGCGATAGACCTGGAACGGCGAGAACGACTGGGTGACGGGCATCAGCTCGATCCGGTTGATGTTCATGTGCGGCGGCAGGGTGGCGATCCAGAACAGCGTCTCCGCGATGTTTTCCGCCGTCATCGGATGCGCATCCTTGTACAGCTTGTCGGACGCCTCCCGGTTACCGCCGGTGCGCACGAGAGTGAACTCGGTTTCCGCCATGCCCGGCTCGACCGAGGTCACGCGGACGCCGGTACCGTGCAGGTCCGAGCGAAGCCCGAGCGAGAACTGGGTGACGAACGCCTTGGTGCCTCCGTACACATTACCGCCGGGATACGGGTAGGAGGCGGCCACCGAACTGATGTTGATGATCCCGCCCTTGCGGGCGATGAGCGTGGGCACCAGCTTGTGCGTCACGGTCACGAGGCCCGTGATGTTCGTCTCGATCATCTGTTGCCACTGTTCGAGGCTTGCATTCTGCGCGGGCGCCGTGCCGAGCGCCAACCCGGCGTTGTTGATCAACAGATCGATGTCGCGGAATGGTGCCGGCAGCGCCGTCAACGCCGCGTCGATCGCTTCGGGTTTTCTCATATCGAAGGCAGCGACATGGACGCTGTCGCGCCCGAGCTCCTTCGCGAGCGACTCCAGGCGGTCCGCGCGGCGCCCGGTCGCGATGACGCGCCAGCCGGCTTTTGCGAATCGGCGTGCGGATGCCGCACCGAAACCAGAGGTCGCGCCGGTAATCATTGCCGTCTTCGTCATGGGGCCTTCCTTTGAGTGAGCAGTCGCGATAATCGGTGGGACTCGAGCCCACGACAACCGCAATCATAATCCGGCGGGTAGCGGACCGCTGCGGCTTGAGCTTGCCATCGGAATCGGTGCTCCAAGGCAGTGGAGCCGCCTCGATCCGGTCCTCAGATCTGAGGGCAACGACTCGCGGGTTCAGAAACACGTGGAGCGAAACCCACAGCGCTCATTGCTCGAGGGCACGTTGGCCCAGGCGGGGCGTGCTCGTGCCGCAACCAGTCGAGACCCGAGAGTCCGCAGGCCAGAAGGAGTCTTGGGCGCATGCGGCACTCGGACGGCGCTGCTCCATCTTGTGCTTCAGGAACCTGCCGATGCGTATCGGTGGAGAGTCAAGATTCAAGACCTGACCCCATCTCGAGAGAGTCAAGATTCAAGACCTGACCCCGTCTCGGGCTCGTTATCGCATCGGCCGCGCGCTTAGCGGCTGCTCGCTTGCTCGTCGCGCTTGGCCTCGCGCACCAACCAGGCGACGAAGTCTGCGACCTCGGGGCGCTCGGCAGAGCTCTGCGACGTGAACACGAAATAAGCCCTTGGGGAGGCGGTACTGCGGCCGAACGGCACCGCGAGCTTGCCCTGCTTGATCAAGCGGCGGACCAACGGCGAGCGCCCGAGCGCGATCCCTTGCCCGTCGACGGCCGCCTGGATCATCTGATCGTAGTGATTGAAGCGCAGCGCCCCGCTCGTCCCGATGTCTACACCGGAGAGGGGTTCAAGCCACGTGAACCAGTTCGCCCACGACTGCAGCCCGACGCGGTCTTCCAGATGCAGCAGCACGTGATGACGCAGATCTTCCGGCCTCTTCAATGGTCTGGAAGGATCCTGCAGCAGTCCCGGCGCGCAGACCGGAAAGATCTCCTCGCCGAATAGCTTGGTCGCCCCGTCCGGTGCGAGCTTCGGCGGGCAGAACCGAATGGCGACATCGATACGCTGCCGCTCCAAGTCGAGCATGCTGTTGTCGGCGGCGATGCGCACATCTGCTCCCGGGCGCTCCTGCCTGAACGCGGCCAGTCGGGGGATCAGCCACAAGGAAGCGAACGAGATCGTGCATGTGACCGTCAACGCCTCGCTGCGCTCTGCGCCGTCCAGGCGTTCCACCGTCTCGCGCACCTGTCGCAGGATTTCAGACGCCGTGCGGTAGAGCGTCTCGCCCGCTTCGGTGAGCACGAGATCCTTGGGCCGGCGCTGAAAGAGCACCACACCCAGCTGTTCCTCCAGCGCCTGGATCTGGCGGCTGACAGCCGACTGGGTGAGGAAAAGCTCACTCGCCGCCTTGGTGAAGCTCAAATGCCGTGCGGCGGCCTCGAAGCCCTTAAAGAAATCCAACGTCGGCAGAGTGCGTTGCTTGCGCCGCATGCGAACCGCTCATGGACACCATGAGAAAACATCGTTTGAGGCGCGCCGCCGTCCCAGCAGACAATCACTGCGAGTGCGACGGCGCGTCGCTATCGACACAAGTCTAGCACCGCCGTCGCGAGTGAATCCGGAAGCCAAATATGAATTCATCTCTCATGACCCGCTTTCCGCTCTCTGGTCCGCAGGCGCTGGGACTCCTGTTCGCCATGCTGTGGAGCTCGGCATGGATCGCGGGCAAGATCGGCCTGGAGTTCACCGGGCCGCTCACGCTGCTCGAGATCCGATTCTCCGCGGCAGCGCTCGTCATGCTGCTGATCGTGCTCCTCACCGCAGCGCCTTGGCCGCGCCGATGGGCCGACTACGGTCACCTGGCGGTCGCCGGCTTGCTCATCAATGGTCTGACGATGGCAGCGCTTTATACCGGGCTCAGCGATGGCGTGAGCGCGGGGGTGTCCGCTCTGATCGCAGGCCTGACGCCCCTGTTGACCGCGCTCGTTGCCGGCCCATTCCTCGGAGAACGGGTCGGAGCCGCACGCTGGGCTGGTCTGGCGATCGGATTCCTCGGCGTGGCGATGGTCGTCACGAACAAGATCTCGGCTGCGAGCGACGGCTGGGAAGGATATGCACTCACCTTCGCTTCCCTGGGCGCGTTCGTTCTCGGCACGCTCTACCAGAAGCGGTTTTGCAGCACGATGGATCTGCGCACGGGCAATCTCGTCCAGTTCGCGGTGGCTGGCGTAGCGCTTTTCCCGCCCGCGGTGTGGTTCGAAGGATTGCGCGTCGACTGGAGCCAGGCGCTCATCGTGTCGTCGGCGTGGTTGGCGCTGGTCAATTCGATCGCCGCGATCAGCTTGCTCTATTTCCTGCTGCGCAGAGGGGAAGCGAGCCGCGTTGCCGCGCTGTTTTATCTAATCCCGCCGATCACCGCGACGTTGGGCTTCATCGTGCTCCACGAGAGACTCGGCCCGGTCGCGCTCGCCGGCTTCGCGCTCGCGGCAGCGGGCGTCTACCTCGGCAGCGGAAGAAGCTATCGATGATGTCCCACCGCGCGTCTCCCGTCGCCTCGCCGCCTTCGCCGACCGCCCAGTCTCGGCTGTGCGGCAACAGCGCGCAGCTGCCGCAGCAGCGATCCGAGCGTAATTGACGCGGCTGGTGTTACGGGGCAACCGGCGCTCCGCAGCGCCTTTGCGGTCCACACGTTGCAGGTATTGAACAGACTGTAAGTGTCGCGGGACGGATAGAAGCGACCGCCTCCGTACAGCCCATCTTTCAACGCGGCCGTGCTCCCGCTTGCGTCCACTGCAAAGCTGTCGGCCACATAGCCAGACAGCCGTGCAAACGCCGGCGACGACAACCGGATCGGTACGATCTCGCTGTTGGGGAACTCGTCGTGCACTGCACCGCGGAATCCGGCGACGTGCAATACGGTTGCGGTTGCCCCGAGCGCTGCCTTGAGCGCCATCCCCGAGTCCGGCTCTCGCGACATGTAGAAGTCCTTGTCCCCCCAGCCCACCTCCAGGTATTCCGCGTCGGGGAAGTCCGCCGCGACCGGCCAGGCGAGGACCGGCTGCCGGTCGCGCGGAACGACGATGCCGGCATGCCACCCGTGCGCCACCACGTACACGATTTCGGCCGGCTGCCCTGGCTCGGCCGGGCACATTCCCTTGACGGGAGCGGTGCCGTTAGCGCATGCAGCAGCCGCGAGGGCAACGAAAGCATACGCCACGAATCGGAAGCGAGACGCGCATGCGGAACAGAGCATAGCGATGCCAGGCCGCGTCTCAGCTGCACACAGGCACCGGATCATCGCGTTACTCCGAAACATGCGCTGCATTTGGTTCGAGAGCGTGAGCAGCAGGATCGTTGAGCGCGCTGCTGGGTCGTTCAGCACTCCGCGAGATCACGCTGTCATCGCCTCGAAGGCAAGTCGGGTTGCGGTCAGTCCCAGACGCAAAGGCCCGTGCGCGATCAACTCTCGTCCCGGATGGACTGCCAGAATTCGCGCTCGCCGATCGTCTTGACGCCGAGCGCAGGTGCGCGCTCTACAGTCGAGCCTGGTTCGGCCACCACCGCGATGCAATCGGGATCGTTCGACTCGCTCTGGTCTGTCTCGGCCCCAAGCTGAGCGAGCCGATTCGCGTGCCGGATGAGGGCCGCCAGCAGTGCAGGCGCTCGAATGCCACTGTTCGCTTCCTCAGACATCCATGCAGATGTGCAGGGTACCACCCCTCGGAGGATGCTTGTGTTGCCTCAGACGCCGCGTGTCCGCACCGCGGAGACGGCGCACTGCACTTCAACTTCTCCGAGTTCGCACCGATCACGATCGCAAACCGCAAGGCCCGTGTGCCGGCTTTCTTGCGGGAACTGATCGTGTACGGCTTGCGCTAGGAGCACCGAAAGGCGCGGAGGCGGTCCGCCCGGCGGGGCTCGGTCACTGGAGACTGGACCCCAAGGAGCCTCCAGTGATGGTCACACCGAGCATCGTGGACAAGGAACCAGCGCGCGCCGTGTCGCCTTTCATGCCTTGCCCAGACAAGTCTCGAGCAGCTCGACCGCCCTGCTGGCGAACATCCACATATTAGCTTCGCGATCGGCGCTGCCGGTCTCCAGGGTGATCACGGCCTCGACGGGACCGGACACGGCGATGCAGGCGTGTCCGGGCACATCCCCGTAGCGATTGCCGCTCGGACCGGTCGCACCTGTTTCGCTGAGACCCCACGTGGCGCCGAGGTTTTGTCGCACACGCCGCGCGAGCAACTGGGCGAACGGCTCGCTCGCCGAGCGGATGTTCGTCATGTCCTGCGCGGTCAAGCCCAACAGGGCCGAGCGGCTCGCGCTCGTGTAGACGATCGCGCCGCCGAGATAGAAGGCGGATGCTCCGGGGACGGCCACGAGCGCGGCATTGATCAGCCCACCCGCGGAGGACTCCGCGACCGCGAGCGTCTCCTTGCGCTCCTTGAGCAAAGCGCCCACGGCGCTGCCGAGCGCGGTAAGCGATTCCATCTCCTGCCTCCCCGATCCCGAGTTGCACCGGATAAGCTTAGACCAACGTGGCGCGGAGCGCGAGCTGATCGGGCGAGCCGACCGTCGCAGCTATCGCGGCAACCTGCGAGGTCACCGATCCGATGGTGGATCGACGGATGATCGGGCTTCAGGGCGCGAGAACATGCTTCCCCACCGCCTCTACCAGACGGTTCAACTGCTGCGCGTCGTTCGCCATGCCAAATACATAGTGATCTGGGCGGACCACCACGGCGGCGCAACCATGGTGTTCCATCCAGA
>Ga0335082_10005055_pt1 | contig 14390 bp, 16 predicted proteins | sample Lox_Sample_41_FD_206718 | JGI IMG/M metagenome (GOLD analysis project Ga0335082, IMG submission 206718) | Soil microbial communities from Loxahatchee National Wildlife Refuge, Florida, United States - Lox_Sample_4.1 | ecosystem: Environmental > Terrestrial > Soil > Wetlands | place: USA...
GGGGTTTGAGCAGGGCGACCTTCGGCTCCATCCGGCTGCGGCCGAACAGAATGGCTTCGAGCGCCTCCGGTATGCCGTGGCCGCGGATCCGCTCCGATCCGTACCGGGCCATCAGGCCGATGACGAGCCCGCCGACCACGGGCACCACGATCACGAAATATCCAAGCCGATGCTGGTCGGGCGATTGGAACACTGTGGACCATTGCTGATAGAACGCCAGATTGGTGATCACCGCGATCAGTCTCATCAGCGCATAGGCGACGAGAGCGCTGATGGCGCCGACGATGACGGCCATCAGCGAGAGCATCAGCACTCTGGGATCCCTGGTGAAATCCGCCGATTGATCGTCTCGCGTGATCGACCGTCCCATCACCGTCCCCAGATGTTGGAAAACTCCTCGGGCGAGAAGCCCACGGTCACCCGCCTCCCGTCCGTGACAATCGGCCGCTTGATCAGCCGTCCTTCCGAGGCAAGCAATGCAATAATCGACCCCTCGGGGAGTTCCTTGACCTTCTCTTTCATCTTCATGGCGCGGTATTGCAGGCCGCTGCGATTGAGAAAATCGGTGTAGGGGCGGCCGCTGTTCTTGATCAGGCCGCTCAACTCAATCGCCGACGGCGGTGACAGAGTAATATCGATTTCGTTAATGGCGTGACCGAATTTTGCCAATTCTCTTTTGGCCCGGATGCACGTGCTGCATTTGGGGTAACCAAGGAAGGTCAGCATGGCAAAGGCGGCAATGTGAGATGAGACAATCTATGTCGCTTTCGTCACCACCGAACCGCAGTGGGCGCAGCGGCGGGCGCCGATGGGAATCAGGGAGAGGCATTCCGGGCAGGCCATCGTCGCGGGCGCCGCCGTCGCGGGATGCTCGGCCATCGTCTTGATCCGGTTCATGGCTTTGATGACCATGAACATCGCGAATGCGACGATCGCGAAGTTCAGGATGGTGTTCAGAAAGATGCCGTAGCGCAGCGTCGCGGCTCCGGCCTGCTGCGCCGCCGCCAGGCTCGGGTAGCTCGTCCCGCTCAGATTGATGAACAGCCCGCTGAAGTCGACCCCGCCGATGGCCAGCCCGAGCGGCGGCATCAGCACATCCTCCACCAGCGAGTTGATGATCTTGCCGAAGGCGGCCCCGATGATGATGCCGACCGCCATGTCCACAACGTTGCCCCTCAGCGCGAACGATTTGAACTCTTGAACGATGGACGCCATGACATCCTCCCCGCGCGCGGCGCACGACCGAGCGACACCGCACGCGTTAGAATTTATAGCCGATTGTCGCCAGATAGGTGGTGTCGTTTGGACGCCGGCCGCTTGCCGGCTCGCTGTCATAGCTGTCCTGCACCACAAACCGCATGGTGGTGTGGGTCGTGACGGTGGTCTCAAGCCCCGCCTCCCCCATGACCAGGTAGTGAAAATCGGTCGCCAGGTTGTTGAGCGCCGGGAAGAAGTTTGCCGTTTCCCAGAATTTTGCTGTGCCGGAAATTTTCCATTCGCCCCGTTCGGCCACGCGCATCGTCAGATAATTCTTGGTCGATTGGTTCAGAAATTTATCGCTGAAATAGTTGACGCCCAGCTCGCCGACCAGCGTGGCATCGGGCCGCTTGATGAAATAATAGCCGGCGCCCGGCCCGACTGTCACCCGCAAGTTCAGATCGGCCAGACCGTCCCGCTCGACTCCGCCGGCCAGATAGCCGCTGACCCGTTCGGTGAGGAGATAGCTGTAATGGACGGTGCCCATCGCCTTGCTGGTGGAAATGCTGCCGTCAGATTTGCCATAGACCACGGAGGCGGTGGCGCGTAATTCCGACGGATCTTTTTTGTACTTGGCGTCGGCCGACACGTTCCCGCTGTAGGAACGGCTGTTGCCCGATGCGGCGGTTAATCCAAAATTGAACGACCCGGACCACGGCGGCGGTGGTGGCGGTGGCGGCGGTGCCGGTTCCTCGGCACACGCGATCGAACAGCACAGTGTCGCACTGAGGCCGACTCCCCAGATGATATGGCTCCACTTCGAGGTTATCATGTATCCCGCTCGTCCATTGCGGTCCTAGATCTTGGCCAGCACACCGTGATTGACCTCGGCCGCTTTCTCCTTGCCGGCCAGGATCTCCACCAATGCCATGGCAAACTCCATCGCCGTCCCCGGCCCGCGGCTGGTAATGACGTTGCCGTCCACGACGACGCGCTCGTCGGTGTAGTCGGCCCCGCCCAACTGAGATTCCACCGACGGATGGCTGGTGACCCGTTTGCCCTTGAGCAATCCCAGCCCCGACAACACCGTTGGAGCGGCGCAGATCGCCGCCACCTGCTTGCCCTGGGAGGCGATCTCCGTGATCAGTCGTCGGACCGCTGCGGATTGCTGCAATCGATTCGTTCCTTCGGCCCCGCCCGGGAGGATGATCATGTCGAGCTCGGCCGGATTGACCTGGTCGATCGGACAATCGGCCAGCAGCCGGATGCGGTTCCGGCCCGTGATCGGATCGGCCGTGACGCCGGCCACCGTCACCTCGACGCCGGCACGCCGGAGAATATCGATGACGGTGACCGCCTCGATCTCTTCCACGCCCTCGGCAATGGGCACTACGACTCGCCTGGCCATGATCGCTCTCCGGTGACCGTGCCGAGGCATCATAGAGAAATATGCGTATGCTGTCAAGAATGGCGCGTCTGATGGTCATGTCCCACGGCCGACCCGGCGGCCATGGCCGGCGCCGTCCAGGGGCGGACCACTACGGCGTCATGGTCCCGCAGCCCACCTGCCGGAGATTCCGCGACTCCACCGACGTGATGCATGAGGTGACAAGCCAGAACGCTCGGCCCCGCCGTTTAAAAACACCACTTTTGGGGGGGTTGACTTGCGAAACGAATCGTGTCTTCAATGTTTGAAGTTTATTTTTCGTTCGGCCAGTTTGCCGGCCGCACCGTGTTGTGCCGCATGAGGCGGTCAGCGGCGGAGCCCAGCGGGCCGATGTAAAGTTTTATTGCCATTTTTCGACTCATCGAGGGATTGGTCGTGCTTGTTGATTGAACCATCGTCTTGACGTTGGCCCGGTCACCCCGGATGGCCCAGCGTCGGACCAATACGGAATGGAGGGTTGTCGTGAGGGGATTCTGCCGCATTGCCGCGTTCAGTGTGCTGCTAGTCGTTCTAATTGCCCGAATGAGCTACGCCGTTTCACTCCCCACCCGACTCTACCTGTCCAATAATCCAAGCGGGGGACCGTACAGCATCGTGGCCGTCGATCTGACGACCAACACCGAAGTCACCCCCGCCATTCCGGTGACGGCCGAACCCGGCGAGCTCGCCGCGAGTCCGGACGGCAGCAAAGTGTATATCATCGTGGGGACCGACCTGAAAGTCATCGACGTCCTGACCAACACCATCACGAGCTCCATCGCGGGTGTGGGCGGATTTCAAGACTTCAACCACGTGGTGGTCAGTCCGGACGGGAGCAAGGTCTATGTGGCATCGCGGATCGCCAACCCGTTGAGCCCCGCGACGGTGCAGATTCAGATCGTCGACACCTCGAGCAACTCCGTGGTCGGCTCCATTACAAGCACGCTCTTTAACGGCTGCTACGCGCCCCTGGGGCTGGGCATACGTCCCGATGGAAGCAAGCTCTATACCGTCTGCCGGCCCAACAGCACCAGTCTGCCGGATCAGTTTTACATGATTGACACGGCCACTCACGCCGTCACGCTGGCCAGCACCTTCACCCGGGACAACACCAACGCCGCCTATATCAACGCCATCGTCGTGAGCCCTTCGGGGAATGAAGTCTATTTTGGCAGAACCGACAGCAAGAAAAGCACGATCGAGATCTTTGACGGCGCCACCGGCGCGAACCTGGCATCAATCCCGCTGCCCGCAAACGCCCTGCCGAGGGCGGAGGTGGTGACGCTCGATGGCAGCCGGCTCTATGTCGCAGACGACCGGTTGGGCGTCCACTTCATCGACCTCACCACCCGGAGTTACTTGAGCACGATCTTTTCATCGACCAGCCGGGGATTCGACATCTCCATGAGCCCGGACGGCTCCCGCGTTTACACCTCCTTGACCACCAATGTCTTTATGAATTCCACGACCTCGAACAGCTTGATCGGGACAATCACGGGAAGCTATACCTTTGTCAGACAAATGACCACGGCGTCTGGCGGGGGGACTGTCTCAACCAACCATCCGCCGGTGGCCAATGCCGGGCCCGACCAGAGCGTTGCCGTCTGCAACCAGGCGTCCGCCGCAGTGGCGCTCGATGGGTCGAGCTCATCCGACCCCGATGGCGACACGCTCACCTATACCTGGACCGGGCCGTTTGGCACGGCGTCCGGCGCCAATCCGACCGTCACGCTGCCGCTGGGAACCAATGCGGTCACCTTGTCGGTCAGCGACGGCCACGCCACCTCCACGGCCTCGGTGAACGTCACCGTGACTCAGAACATGCTGTACAACTTCAACGGCTTACTGCCGCCGATCAACAATGACGGCTCCAGCAAATTCAAGATTGATCGCGTGGTGCCCGTCAAGTTCACGCTGACCGATTGCAGCGGCGCCGAGGTGACCACTGCAGTCGCGACGCTGGCCGTGTACAAAATCCTCGATCAGTCGTCGGGCACCGTCGAGGAGGTCACCGTGGAGTCGGCCGGCAACAGTGACGAGGGGAATCTGTTCCGATTTAGTGACGGAAATTACATCTACAACCTCGACTCCGACGACTATAGCGAGGGCACCTACCGCCTGGATGTCCACATCGATGACAACTCGGTTCACAGCGTGAATGTCTCGATGGTCGAACATTTTCACGACGACTGAGCTCCCTAGCAACGCGACGCCTGACGGACGAGGCGGCCGGGCATCGTGCAAGGGGCGGGTCCCTGCCTTCATAGCTGCCCCCGGGCGAGCCCGGGGACGCAGCTATCCAGTGAGCAACGCGAGCAAGAGGGGGATGGCTCAGGGGCGTGGGGGCATCGGAGGACATGGTGCCGACTCCGCACGGGCCCCCACATCAAATGTCGGCGACCTACCGGCCGGCAGCCGGGCGCGAGTCCCTTCAATAGAATTTCCTGTCACTCGCCCTCATGGGCGCCTTCGTCTCAAGACTGACGGCCGTGCGCTCTGCCCCCGGCTCAAAACAGCACCCATGCGCCGATGGCCAGGGTTGCAAGTGTGATCGGCACGCCGATCTTTAGATAGTCCCCCGCTCCAATCGTCACGCCGGCCCGCCGGGCCATCTCAAACACGATCAAATTGGCCGCCGAACCGATGACCGTGAGATTGCCAGCCAGCGTCGAGCTCATGGCCAGCGTCAACCAGCCTAGTTTCGTCGCGCCCGCAGCCGTCAAGACCGGCGAGATGAGGAGCACCGCCGGCACATTGCTGACCAGATTGGAGACGAGCACGGACGCGACGGTGAGCGCCGACATCCCCGAGCCGCCCGCAACATGCGTGATCCGCTCGATCACGCCGGCCCGCTCCACGCCGTGCATCACGACAAACAGCCCGGCAAACATCACCAGGAGCGTCCAGTCAACCTGCCGCAACAACCCGCTCGGCCGGTAACTGTCCAGAAGAATCACCAACGCGCCCAGCGCAATGGCCGCCGCCTGCGGCGGATAGCCCGCCATGAGCAGCCCCAGAAACACCGCCATCACGAGCATCGAAAGTGCCAGCTGCGGGTTGAAAACGGCCGATTCGGCCGCCCCGGTCCGATCTTGACGTTCAGCGCTCCACTGTAACGACGCCCGGAAAACCCACCAGATCACAGCGAAGTCAACGAGCAATCCTCCCAACGCCACCGGCCAGAGGGCCGCGAGAAAATCTGAAAATGGGATCTTCGATCTGATACCGACCAGCATGTTCTGCGGATTGCCGACGAGCGTCATAACGCTGCCGATATTTGCCGCGGTAACCATCGCCAGCAAATGGGGCACGGGATTCACGCGCAGACGCGTGGCGATGCGGAGGAGCACGGGCGTCAGCATCAGGCAGATGGTGTCATTCATAAAGATCGCCGAGAGCAACCCGCTCGACGCGACCACCAGCGCCAGGAGCGTTGTGCCATTATGAGCCCGGCTGAGGACCAGCTGTTCCATCACGGCGAAAAAACCGGCCGTCTCCAGATAGCCGATCAGCAGCATCATGCCGAGCAAAAACGTGATGGTGTCGAGATCGATCGCGTCGTAGATCTCCGTCGGCGTCAGCACGCCGAAGAGCCCCATGGCGACGGCCCCGACCAACGCCCCCGCCGCCCGGCTCAGGTGCACGCGGGGAATCTTCTGGACGACAATGATGAAATAGGTGATGAAAAAGATGACCAAGGCGGGAATGTGCGATTGGTGTTGGCTCATGATGGCGATGTTAGAGTGCGGATATCGTCATGCGATGATAGAGAAGACGACGACCCGTGTCAAGAATAGCGCTTGCGGCGGTTCAGACGCTCTGGTAAGCTCTCCCGACGATGCTGAACGCCATCATTTTCGATTTCAACGGGATCATCGCCGATGACGAGCCGCTCCACCTGGAGATGTTCCAGAAGGTGCTGGCGGAGCAGGGCATTCCCCTCTTCAGGGAGGAGTATTACACCCACTTCCTCGGCATGGACGATCGCGACTGCTTCACGGCGGTGCTCGCCGCGCGGAAACGGCCGGCCGATGATGCGCTGATCGATCAACTGATCGCCAAAAAGGCCGGCTACTATGCCCGGGCAATCAACGAACGGCTGATCATTTTCCCCGGCGTAAAGGCGCTGATCACCGCGGCGTCGGCGGCCTTTCCGCTGGCGATCGCGTCGGGCGCGCTGCGTCATGAAATCGAAGGGATTCTCGACGCCATCAACCTGCGCGCCGCCTTTGCGGTCATCGTCAGCGCCGAGGATGTGCGCCACGGCAAGCCCGCCCCGGACTGTTTCGTGACGGCACTGGCCCGGCTCAACGGACGGAAGGGCGCTCCGCCGATCGCCGCCGCCTCCTGCCTGGTGATCGAGGATTCGCCGTGGGGCGTGACGGCCGCCCACACCGCGGGAATGAAATGCCTGGCGGTGACCAATTCCTATTCGGCGGATTCGCTCAAGGAGGCCGATCACGTCGTCTCGACCCTTGAGGGTCTTCCACTCGCTGCACTCAAAGGGCTGTTCGATATTTAGTCACAGGCACATTGAGATGGGGCCGGGGCGTGGGGGCGGTAGCCCCCACACACCAAAATCAGGGAGGAGCGTGGGCATCGCTCCCCCTGTCCGCCTTCGGCGGATGAGCGAGCGTTTTGTGCGAGCGGATTAATCTGTTCGACTGAGTTAGTCGCGTCTGCCCGTCAGCGCTCGTTTGACCATGCTCAGCTTGTCGAGAAATTTTTTTTCGGTCAGCACGGGCACGGGATTGTCGGTGACGATCGACGTATCCAGCGTCACCCACGACCGGCAGCCCTCGAACCAGGGCTCCTCGGCGATCGGAATCACCCGCGGCAGCCGGTAGACGCGGAGCGCCAGCACCGTCAGGTCCGGCTCCCGCCGGTCGAATCGCTCCCGGATCTCCTCGGCCGACCAGATGTGGAAGGGCTCGAGCGCGGCAACCTCCTCCCACTTCTTCAACTGACGGCCAAAGGCCACCGTCGCGTAAGCACGCAGCTCGACGTAATCCTTCACCTGGGGACGGACGGCCTTCAGGAATCGGTGCCGTTCGGCCTCCTTGATCCCCTCTCCCTGCTGGTGGGTGTAGGTGGGAAAGAGAAAAAACTCCTTATGTTCTGGCGTGAAGCGGCCGCCCTGATCCTGCAATCCCCCCTTGCGCAGGAGGATGAGCTGCCGCCCCTGCAGCAGCGCTTCAATGACGACCGCCCATTCCTTCAGGCCGACGGCGTTGGTAATCTGCATGGCAGATGATGAAGGCCCCCCGCCGTCCCTCTCCCATGCAGCGGAGAGGGATGCGCAAGCGGGAGTTCCCTCAAAAGGCTCCTTGGACGAAGGGATTTGTTCGGCGTTCGTCGCCGATCGTGGTCTCGGGGCCGTGGCCGGGATAGACCACGGTCTCATCGGGAAGCGATAGCAGGCGTGAGGTGATCGACTGCATGATTTGCTCGTAGGAGCCGCCCCACAGATCGGTCCGACCGATGCCGCCGCAAAACAGCGTATCACCGGAAAACAGGACCGCAGGGGTATCCGATGCCGATGGGTGGTACACTAGTGGCCCGGGGTGTGGGGGCAACGGAGAATTCGCCTGTGGTGAATTCGCACGGGCCCCCACATCTAATAACAAACAGACGCTGCCTGGCGTGTGGCCCGGCGTGTGAATGACACCGAGCCTCATCCCGCCCGCCTTGACCTCCTCGCCGTGGTCGTACCAGCGTGAGACCGGCGCCGCCTTCGGAACGGGCACGCCGAACAGTTGCGCCTGCATCGCCAGATGCTCGTACAGAAACGTGTCGCCTCGGTGCAGGCAAATCTCCGCCCCGGTCGCCTCGCGCAGCGGGCCGCTCGCTCCGACGTGGTCGAAATGGGCGTGCGTCTGAACGATCGTTCTCACGGTCAGCCGGTGGCGATTAACCTGGGCCAGAATCCGGTCCGCCTCGTCGCCGGGGTCGATGACGATCGCCTCCCGCGTCGCCTCGTCGCCCAGGATGAAACAGTTGCACTGCAGCGGCCCGACCGTGAGATGTTCAAAAATCATCGTCTCTCCCGCATGCCGGACATGAGCCCATAAGGTTCTTATTATAGCATCCGAAATTTATTTGTCTGTTCGCTCGATGCTCAGGAGCGGGCGATCGGCTGATCGCCCCTCCGTTCGTGAAATCATTGTCTTGCACCCTTGACGCTTTCCCCTACACTTCACGGCTCCCTGCATGTGTCACTCCCCCACTTTCAACAACAGCCCCAATTCCTTGACCTGGGCAAAAATCCAATAGAAAAAGAGGAAGGCGACCGCCAGATAGACGCCGTTGAGTGCCGTCGCCGCCAGCAACTCGCCAACCGGGAAGGTCCCATCGTGCAGCACCTGTCTCATCCCCTGGAACACATGGGTGGCCGGCACCGCCCGCGCCACCGGCTGCAGCCAGGCCGGCAGCACCTCAACCGGGTAGAAGACTGCGGAGATCGGCTGGAAGAAGAAGGTCAGCCCCCAGGCCAGCACCTCCGCCTTCTGGCCGAACCGCAGGACGACCGCCGTCGTCACCACGCCGATCGCCCATCCCATCGCAACCAGATTCAGGATAAACGGCAGGAGCGCCACGCCCAGCACCAGCAGATTGAACGAATAGAAGAGCCAAGCCAGCACGGCGCTCGCCAGCGTCGCCGTCGTCACCATGAAGAGCCCCATCAGCATCGAAGCCGTGAGAAATTCGATCGGCCGCAACGGAGCGACGAAGAGGTTGAGGAGATTCCGCGACCACACTTCTTCGAGAAAGGTGATCGAGATGCCCTGCTGAGACCGGAACAGAATGTCCCACAGAATCAGCGCGCCCAGAAACGCCATGATGAAGGAGACCGGCTTCCCGCCCTCCGACAGGGGTTGGGCCTGCCGTAGGTAGACCGTAATGAACCCCCAGACGAACAGATCGATCAGCGGCCAGTAGAAGATCGCCATCCAGCGCGAGAGGCTCCGCTTGTACAGATAAAAATGTCGGGTGAAGATCGCCCAGATGCGGTACCATGTCACGGCGCCACTCCCTGCCGGGCGATCAGGAGGAACAGCTCCTCCAGGTTGGCCTGCCCGTACTTCGCCAGAACCGCCTTGGGCGTGTCCATGGCGATGATCCGCCCCTTGTGCAGGAAGATGATCCGGTCGCACAGCTCCTCCATCTCCTGCATGTTGTGCGACGTGTAGAGGATCGTCGTGCCGTTCTGATCGCGCGACTCGCGCAGCAGCCGGCGGGTTTTGTCGGCGATGTCGGGGTCGAGGCTGGCCGTCGGCTCGTCGAGAAACAGCACGCGGGGATTGTTCAGAAACGCCTTGGCCAGACAGACCCTCGTCAACTGTCCCGACGAGAGGCCCCGGCCGGAGGCCGAGCGGAGGTCCGCGATCTCGAACAGCTTCATAACCGCTTCGACGCGCTCTTTGGGATGCTGCAGGCCGTAGAGCCGAGCGAAGACCATTAAATTCTCCCGCACCGTGAGCGACGCAGGCATGGAGACATAGGTCGAGGAAAAATTGACTTGGTGCAGAATTGTCTCCCGATGGCGGGTCAGGTCCAGGCCCAGAATGCGGATCACGCCCGACGTGGGCAGAAGCGTGCCCAGGAGCATTTGCAGAATCGTCGTCTTGCCCGCGCCGTTCGGCCCCAGCAGGCCGACCACCTCGCCGGGGGCGATCCGAAAGCTCACGTGATCGACGGCGAGCGTCTCGCCGAATCGCTTCGTCAGCTCGACGGCTTCAACGGCGACCGCCGGCGAAACCACAGGCCCATCGGTGGACACGGGTGCACGGTCCGAGGCCGTGGTCATCGGTTGCACCGCTCCCGCCCCTGTGCTAAAATTCCCCCGCTTTCACCATGGCCGATCGCAGCAAACGTCACCACCCGGCGCGCAAGCGGCGCTTCACCTTCGAAGAGGCGCAAGCGCTCCTGCCCAGCGTCCAGAAGCTCACCGAGAAATCGGTGGCGGCCGTCACCGTCATCGAATTTCAACTGGCGGCGCTGAAGGGCGCGGCCAAACGGCGGGCCGAACTGGAGCAGGACTATTTTTCCGTCATCAATCACTGGGCGGAAACCATTCATGAGCTGGGCTGCGAGGCGAAGGGGTTGTGGCTCGTCGATTTCGACAACGGCGAAGGGTATTATTGCTGGAAATATCCCGAAGCCTCACTGAATTATTTTCACGATTATTCGTCCGGTTATTCGGGCCGGATGAAAATTACTGAACCCTAGCACATTTTTCGCTGCAGGTGATCGGGCCGATCGCCCCTACATCCTGTTTACGCGTTCCACTTTCTTACCTCTGATTTCTTTCTTCTCGGCTTTCCTAATCTATCCGCTCGCAAAACTCGCTCGCTCATCCGCCGAAGGCGGACAGGGGGAGTATGCTCAACTCCCCCTGATATTGATCCGTGGGGGCTCACGCCCCCACACCCCGGCCCCTTCGCCATACGTATGGCATCCACGGCTCGCGTGTCAAGCAGATGCCCACGAGCTTATGGGTATCTGCTCAGCGAGCAACGCGAGCGTGAGGGGGAGGCTCCACCGGGTTTATCCGGTGGAGGGGGCGACGCGAGCCCCTATAATAACCGCGCGGCCCCTGGCCGGCATTATCTGGCTTTTCGCAAAACCAAAATGGGGCTAAGATCTGCCATCGTAATCAGCCGTCACTCTTCTTCACTTTCACCGACGCTTGCATCAGGCCGTCGGCCTGCTCCGGCACGAAGCCGTCTGTCCGCTCGCGCGATCCGGCGCTCGCTCAACGTCAGGGGGAGATGCTCATCTCCCCCTGACCACCCCCATCGCCATACCCCATCAGCGCTTCTTCACCTTCACCGATGCCTGCATCAACCCGTCGGCCTGCTCCGGCACGAAGCCGTCATAATTATGACGTTCGGCCAGTTCCAGCACTGAATAAGCCTGGCCGTCCCGCTGCTCGGAGGCGGTGAAGATTTGCCTGAGCCGCGTGCCGCGCGGTCCGACGATCCCGTCGGAAAATTCGATCCCCTCCGCCTCCATCGCGCCCTTGACCGCCTCAATGTCACGAACCAGCACGGCAACGTGGTGAAAACACTCTTCCCCAAACCGCTTCACCCATGAGGGCAGAAAGCTTTTCTTCCCCCGCTCATCGGCGTAGGCCTGATCGATGAACATCGCCGGGTAGCCGGGTTTCCGATAGACCCTGGCCCACCAGCCCTGTTCCGGATATTCCACGATCTCGTTATGATTCTCGTATCCGATGGCCTGCAACGGCCGCGCCCGCCGGTCGATGTCGAGGCAGCGGATCGTCAGATGATCGACAACCACCGGCCACCCCATCTTGTTTGAGATTTCCACAAACCGGCGCGCGGCCTCATTGTCGCGGAAATAGTCCGCCAGCGGCCGTTGAATCAACGGCTCCGGATACTTCGCCAGAATCTGCTCAATCGTCGTCATGAAATAACAGGACAGATTTATTTTTATCTTCACTCGTCACTTGTCACTCGTCAATTTTCACTATTCACTATCCACTCTTCGCCGGCAAATTGAGAAACTCCCTCATGAAATTTGTGAGCTGTTTCCGGTGGTCGGCATTCGACAGGTTCAAGCGAAGCTCGTTGATGACCTTCACCGACTGGTCCATCCATTCCTTCCAGCAATCGTTGCAGATCTTCGCCTTGATCTCTTCCCCCAGCTTGCCGCCGTAGGCGGGCGCGGCGATCACCGGCTTCTCCTTGCCGCATTTCACACACTTCACCTGGCTTGTTTCCATGTCATCCTGCTCCTGTTTGTATTATAGCCGAAACCGCTTGACAGTCGGTCCCATCCTCACCTACGATGACGCCTTCATGACAAAACGTCCTTCTCTTGCTGTTCTGGTCAGCGGCGGAATCGATAGTTGCGTGCTTGTCGCTGATCTTGCCCGCCGCCATCGCGTCCTGCCCATCTACGTCCGGAACGGCCTGCGCTGGGAAACGGCCGAACGTTACTGGCTTCACCTCTTTCTCTCATCGATGCCGCGCCGATCGATCGCCCCACTGGTCGTCCTCGACCTACCCATGCAGGACGTGTATCAGAAGCATTGGAGTCTTACAGGCCGCGTGCCCGGCCGCCGCTCCGACGACAAGGAAGTCTATCTGCCCGGCCGAAATATTCTCTTGCTCACCAAGGCGGTGTTACTCTGCCAGCCGGCCGGGATAAACCGGATTGCGCTTGCCCCGCTGGGCCACAATCCCTTTCCGGACAGTCGTCCCTCGTTTTTTAGACAGATGGAACGGACCTTCGCCGCCGGCATCCGTTGGCGCGGCCGGATCCTTGCCCCCTACCTTACACTCACCAAAAAGCAGGTGATCGCCAAAGGCCTCTCGCTCGGCCTGCCGCTCCACCTGACCTTCTCCTGCTTACAGCCGAAGGGCCGCCGCCACTGCGGACGGTGCAACAAATGCGAAGAGCGGCGGCGCGCCTTCAAAGCGGCCGGAGTGGCGAATCCAACGAGCTACTGAAAGTTGAGCACAGGCCAGGGGCGGAGACGAGCGCCGTGTCGGAGGCTGCTTCCACAACTGGCTCCAAAAATCGAAGCAGCCGAGACCCGAGGGCCGGCGAGGACCGTAACCGCAGGCGAGCCCGTGCCGAGGAATCCGTCCCTGGCCTGTGGCCAGATGCGACAATCTAGCTTGCCTCCCCCCTATACGCCGCGAACGATGACTCCGTCTCCCACAGCCGGACTTCGGTGACCGGGAAGCCCTGCTGTTCCACCTGCTCGTAGATCAACTGCGCAATTGCCTCCGCCGTTGGATTCTGCGTCATGAGAAAGACCGGCTCGCCCAGTTTCTCGAGCGCAATCACCAGCGGATCGTCACCCCGCAGCAGCATCCGGTGGTCGAGATTGGCATCGATCCAGCCCTTCATCGCTCGGCCGATGTCGGAAAAATCCTGCACCATCCCCTTCTCATCGAGCCGGTCGGCCTGCAACTCAATCTCAACTCGGCCGTTGTGGCCGTGCGGATGGCGGCACTTGCCCTCGTAGTTCATCAGCCGATGGCCGTAGCAGAAGAAGACCTGCTTGGTTACGGTGTACATGGGCCCTCCGCTCACGCGATCAGCCTGCCCCCATCGACCGGCAGCAAGACACCGGTGATGAAATCCGATCCTTCCAATAAAAAAACCACCGCATTGGCGATATCATCCGGCGAGCCGATCCGTCGGAGCGGCGTCGCCGCAATCACCACCCTCCTCCCCGCGGCCGTGATGTCCTTGGGCAGCAATACGGGGCCCGGCGCCACGGCGTTGACCTGAACCGTTGGCGCCAGCTCCAACGCCAGCGCTTTCGTCATGGCAATGACGCCGGCTTTTGAAATGCAATAGGGCAGATAATCCTTGTAGGGCCGTTCACCCGCCCAGTCGGCGAGATTAACGATCTTCCCGCAACCCTGCTTGAGCATCCGGTCGCCCGCCGCCTTGGCGAAGAGAAACGGCCCCCTCAGATTCGTCGTCAAGATCTCATCCCACGCCTTCTCATCGAGCGAGGCCCACGGCGTCCTGGGGTAGATTGCGGCGTTGTTGACGAGCACGTCGATCCGGCCGTAATTCTTCACCACCGCCCGGACCGCCCCCTTCGCGTCGGCCGCCCGCCGGAGATCAGCCTTGACCGCCAGCGATTTGCCACCGAGCGCGGTCAACTCACGAACCAGCGCCTTGGCCTCCTGACGTGAGGTCTGATAGGTAAAGGCGACGTGAGCGCCGCGCCGGGCGAGCGCCAGCGCGACGCTTCGGCCGACGCGCTTGGCCCCGC
>Ga0335082_10005056_pt1 | contig 14387 bp, 12 predicted proteins | sample Lox_Sample_41_FD_206718 | JGI IMG/M metagenome (GOLD analysis project Ga0335082, IMG submission 206718) | Soil microbial communities from Loxahatchee National Wildlife Refuge, Florida, United States - Lox_Sample_4.1 | ecosystem: Environmental > Terrestrial > Soil > Wetlands | place: USA...
CCGCCAACCGAAGGTGTGGTTCCACGAGATTTTTCGCACCGATGGACAGCCTTATCGCCAGAGTGAAGCCGATTTGATTCGCCGACTCACGCAGCCCGATTCGGCTGCAAAGTGACAGTCCGGCCGCCGCCGCCGCGGGCGCCAAGTGCGGTAAAGTAGTGTCTCCATGATCATCAATCTTTCGCGGCGCGCACACGACCACAACTGGGAAATCGATCCCATCACGCGCTCCCTCCTCGATACCGACTTTTACAAGCTGCTGATGCTCCAGTTCATCTGGAAGTGCTTTCCGAAAACGAAAACGACGTTTTCCTTCATCAACCGCAACGCACACGTGCGCCTCGCGGACATCATCGACATCGCCGAGCTGCGCGAGCAGCTTGAACAGACCCGGACCCGCCGCTTTCACAAGTCGGAGCTCATCTGGCTGGCCGGCAACACCTTTTACGGCCACACCGGAATCTTTGAGCCGGACTTCCTCGAATGGCTGGAGCGCGATTTCCACCTTTCGGACTACGAACTCTCCGTCAAGGATGGCCAGTTCGTCCTGAATTTTCATGGCTCGTGGACCGAAACCACTATGTGGGAGATCTACGCGATCTCCACCATCAGTGAACTGAAAACACGGGCCAGCCTCAAACGCCTCAGCGAATTTGAGCTCGATATCCTCTACGCACGCGCCAAAACCCGGCTGTGGGAGAAAATGGCCCGTCTGCGCGAGGTACCTGGACTGAGTGTCAGCGACTTCGGCACGCGCCGCCGCCACAGTTTTTTGTGGCAGGAATACGTCGTCAAGGCCATGAGCGACGTCCTCGGCGCAAATTTCAAAGGCACGTCGAACACCTTTCTTGCCTACAAGCATGACCTCGAAGCTATCGGTACCAACGCGCATGAACTGCCCATGGCCCTCGCGGCCATGGCGCCTGACGAAGCGTCCCTGAAGCAATCGCAATATCAACTGCTGGAGCTTTGGCAGCAGACCTATCACGGAGAGTTGCTGGTTCTGCTTCCGGACACTTTCGGCACCACGCAATTCCTGCGCGATGCTCCCGAGTGGGTACCGAACTGGAAAGGGCAGCGTGCTGACAGCAAGGATCCCTACATCGCGGGTGACGAGTACGTCGCTTGGCTCGAAAAGAGGAAACGCGACCCGAAAGAAAAGCTTTTCATCGCCTCCGACGCCCTCGACGTCGATGACATTCTCGGCCTGCACGCCTACTTCGAGGGTAACTTCGTCAACGGCGCCAGGCCGTCGGATTTCCGCTCCGCGCAAGATTTCCGCGATAAACAGAAGTGGCTTCCCGGGCGTCGCATCCGTTTCAGTGCCGGCTGGGGCACGCTTCTGACCAACGATTTTCGCGATTGCAATCCCCGCGGCGACGACTCCTTCCACCCGCTCAGCCTCGTCTGCAAGTTGAATGACGCGGAGGGACGCCCGACCGTCAAGCTTTCCGACAACTTCCAGAAAGCCCTGGGGCCCGCCGATGAAATCGAGCGTTACCGCCGCCTCTTCGGCCTGCAAGGCGTGGCCGACATCCCGGTCATGATCTGACGGCAGGGCGGCCGTTCCTCCCTGGATCTTATCCCCCGCATTTCGCCGTTGTGGGGTCGATGGTCCTGTTCACCTCGGTGATCTTCGTCGCGGGGAAGCCGCTCAGTTCCGCATGCTTCCGGATGATCGCCTCGTTTTCCGCCAGGTACACGCAGAACATCTTGTCGTCGGCTACGTAGGATTCCTGCCACTGGATCTCCGGCCCCAGCTCCGCCAGCACGTCGTTGGATTTCTGTGCCGCCCCGCGAAGCGGCTCCCCTTTCAGCTCTCCGACCTTCGGAATATCGCGTTCGATGATGTATTTCTTCATATGCCCTCCAGGTTGGCCTGCCGAAGGCGCTGCGTTCGACGATCTCAGGCTAGGGCTCGGGAGGGCTTGTGCCAAGATGGCGGATTTGCCATTCTATAGTGGTGAATAAGCCAAACCGGCCGCTCCGCCGGCTCCTTGATTCGAGGTCCGCATGATTGATGTTACCGTCGTCCTGCTCGATGCCACCTTTTCCTCCACCGCGATTGGGCCCATGGAAGTCTTTCGCCATGCCGGCTCGCTGTGGAACCAGCTGACCGGCACTCCGCCCCAACCCCGCTTTCGCGTCACCACCGCTTCCGCCGATGGCCGCGCCGTCTTATGCGACGGGGGAATCCGTATTCGGCCCACAGCGTCGTTCCATGACATCCACAAGGCTGACCTGATCTTTCTACCGACAACCGGTTTAAGTGTTCAGGACGCGGTCAAACGTAATCCCAGGGTTGGGGCTTGGCTGCGGCGCTGGCACAAACGCGGAGCGGCGATTGCCAGCGTCTGCACCGGCGTTGGCCTCGTCGCCGCAACCGGTCTGCTCGATGGCAAGCGCGCCACCACGCACTGGGCCATCGCCGATCGCTTCCGCCAAATGTACCCGCGTGTCCGGTGGATGCCGGAGCTGATGGTGACCGAAGACCGCGGACTTTACTGCGGCGGCGGTGTCCACGCCGCTCTCGACCTCAGTTTGTATCTGGTCGAGAAGTTCTGTGGCCACGAAATCGCCCTGCAGAGCGCCAAGGCCCTGCTTCTTGAAACGCCGCGCTCGTGGCAAGCCGGCTTCGCCATCGTCCCGCTCAAGACCGAGCACAGTGACGACACCATTTCCAGCGCCCAGGCCTGGCTGCACCAGAATTTTCAAAGGAACTTTCCCCTCGAAGCTCCCGCCCGCCGCGTCGGCATGAGCCTGCGCAATTTTGTCCGCCGCTTCAAACAGGCTACTGGAGACAGCCCCTTGGCCTACCTGCAAAAACTTCGGGTCGCTGCCGCCAAGCGCCTGCTCGAAAGCGGCCCGCGCAGCGTCCAGCAGATCAGCGAATCGGTGGGCTATCAGGACATCGCCTTCTTTCGCAGTCTGTTCGAACGACACACCGGCGTCTCCCCCAGCGCCTATCGCCGCCGCTTCGGCCCTCCCGTCGCCGAATCCTGAGACGAACCGGGGGGAAACGTTGAACACGACCGAGTTTCCGTCACTGTGCTTTTGGCGGTAAACTAGTAAGGTTCGGCGGATTCCAAGGAAGTCCCCTGAAGTGTATAGTTCCGCTTTGCCGCAGTAGCGTCTGGTATTGCAAGGAGAGGACCCATGGCAGTCGATGTCGTTATGCCCCAGATGGGCGAGAGCATTTTCGAAGGCACCATTACCAAATGGCTGAAAAAGCCCGGTGACAAAGTCGAGCGCGACGAGCCGCTCTTCGAGATTTCGACCGACAAGGTCGACGCGGAGATTCCGTCGCCTTCCGCCGGTGTACTGAAAGAGATCAAGATTCCCGAAGGGCAAACCGTTCCCATTCAAACCATCGTTGCCGTCATTGACGGCTCGGGCGGTGCTGCCGCCGCCGCGCCCGCTCCAGCCGCTGCTCCCGCTCCTGCCAAGGCGCCTGCGGTTCCCGCTCCCGCCGCGCAACCTGCGGCTGCAAAATCAGTTCCGGCCGCACCGCCGGCCGCCGCGCCGGCTGCTGCTCCTGCTGCAACTGGCACTGGTACCGAGCGCATCCACTCTTCTCCGCTTGTTCGCCGCATGGCCAAGGAACATGGCATCGACCTCGCGTCTCTCGAAGGCACGGGCGCCGGCGGCCGCATCACCAAGGAAGATTTGGAAGCCGTAATTGTCGCGCAATCGGGCGTGGCCACGGCGGCAGCTCCGGCCACGGCTCCCGTAGCGGCTGCGCGTCCAACGCCACCACCTCCTCCCGCTCCTGCGCCGGTTGCGGCAGGTGCCCCGGCGGTGCACGGCAGCCAGTTCGCACCCGCGCTTCAGGTTGGCGTTCCGCGCGAACGCATCTACTTCGGCAACTACGAGGTCCAGCCGCTCAGCGTGATGCGCCAGAAGATCGCTGAGCACATGGTGGCCTCAAAGCACGTTTCCCCGCACGTCTATTCCGTCGACGAAATCGACATGACCAAGGTCGCCGCCATCCGCGCCAAAGCCAAGGCCGAATTCGAATCCCGCTACGAGACCAAGCTCACCTTCATGCCCTTTTTCGTCAAGGCCGCCGTGGCCGGTCTCCGCGCCTATCCGCAGCTGAATTCTTCCCTCGACGGCACCAATGTCGTCACCCACAAGGAGATCAACATCGGCATGGCTGTCGCTCTCGATTGGGGTCTGATCGTTCCGGTCATCAAGGGTGCCGATGAGAAGAACCTGCTCGGCATTCAGCGCACGCTGAACGACCTGGCGGAACGCGCTCGTACCAAAAAGCTGAAGCCCGAAGAAGTCCAGGAAGGCACCTTCTCCATCACCAACCCAGGCGTCTTCGGCGGTTTGTTCGGCCTGCCGGTGATCAGCCAGCCCAACGTCGGCATTCTCGGCCTGGGCGCCATCGAAAAGCGCCCAGTCGTGGTCGACGATGCCATCGCCATTCGCTCCATGTGCTATGTCACCCTGAGCTACGACCACCGCGTGGTCGATGGGGCTATCGCCCACCAGTTTCTGCACAAAGTGAAAGAGACCCTCGAGAACTGGTCCGAGCCGCTTGTCTAGCCGAATCTAGCCAGACGAAGTGCTTTCTTAGAGTGGCACGGCGTTTTTCGCGATGTACGCCTCCAGCTGAGACGCCTGCGACCCGATGTAGTGGAATGCTTCCGCCCACTCGACGCCATACTTGCGGCCCAGTTCCCTGTCGGACACCACGCCGCGCAGGTAGCGCGAATCGAGATCCAGCATGATGTTCTGGATGTACGCGCGGTTGGCGGCATCGTCGCTGTCGCCGAGAAGCGGCAACCGCCGCTTCTGACTGGCCAATTTCGCGCGCAGCCGCGCTCCGTTCTCCCCCGCCGGACCCTGCGTCTTGTTCGCCACGTTGGCTTCCACCTTGCGGTCGATCCACGGGGAAATGTCCACGACGCGGTTCACGATCTGCGGCCCGCGCGCGAAGTAATACTTCTCCTTCACGCCGTGCGGTTGCAGGCCTCCGTCGAAGTGCTCCGGGTAATCGTGCTCGCCTGCGGCCATCCAGCAGGCTGCTTCCACCATCTGCGCCGTCACGTAGTGATCGGGATTCTCCTCGTAGATTCCCCAGGGGTCGTAGCACACGATGGTGTCGATCTTCAGCAAGCGGATCAGGTAGATCAAACGCCCCCGCATTTCCACCCGGGAGATGTCATCCATCAAGTGGTTGCGATACTCCAGGTCGTAGACCTTTTTCAATCCGAGCGCTTTGGCCACCCCCTCCGTGTCGCGCTCGTTGTCCAGCACGCGCTGTCCGGTTGAACCCGCGCCTACCATTTCATCGTTTGTCGTGCGGATCAGGTACCCGGTATAGCCCTCCGCTACCAGTTTCGCCACCGTGCCGCCCGCAAAGATCGGTGTGTCGTCGGTGTGCGGCTGGATCGCCGCGAGCACCTTGCCCTCATGCGGTTTGCCCGCGGCGGGCTTCTCCACAAACACGCGGTCGCCCGAGCCCGGCTCGGCTGCTTGCGGCGGCGACCCCGCCTGCCGCGAAATTGCCGCTGGCTCCGTGCTAAGAAGCGTGCTTCCCACCAGAATGTTCCCCACGAAATCCCGCCGTCTCATACGCACTCTCCGCCCTGCCATTGCGGCGCCCGCAGCGGCGCGAGTATAACACCGCCCGTAGACCGGGTCGGCCGGGTTGCACGAATGGGAGACCTCAGGCTCGAGTCCGTGGTTGCGGAATCGCGATAGCGCACGCGGGCAGCAAAGCCGAACTCTTCCGGCTACGCTGCTGGGTTTTTCAGAATGCCCGCCAGGGCATGCAAACGGGACGCGTCGGCCGCAGTCTTCGCGGAGGCCGCACTCTTTTCCACCGACGGCGCCATCTTCTTCAGCTTGCCCACTTTGCCCTTGTTCATGTGCGAGGCTTCCGCACCGGCAATGGCCTTGCGTAGGTCCGTGATCTGTTTTTCCGGCAGCGCCTGTGTGCGCGAGAGTTGGTCGAGATACGCCTTTGCCACCACCAGGGTGGACGGCCACTCGATCTTCTGCTGGTTCTGCACGTTCAGCTCGGACGCTTTCACGCTCTTCGCAGCGTCAATCTCGTTCTGCGTCAGATTCGCGGTCGGCGTGAGTTCGAAAACGTCCAGGCCGCGCGCGATTTCCGAGCCGTAGATATACCCGTTGTACCAATACGCGGACCAGTCGCCTCCCAGAATCAACAATTTCGGGTCGATGGCGCCCCGGTCGAAGTAGGCGATTTCAAACGGTTTCGCCGGATCGGTGAAGTCCACCACCGATATGCCGCCCTGGTACCACGCCTGCACTTCGATGTCCCGGCCGGGCACCGGAACTAGCGAACCGTTGTGCGCCACGCAATTCTCCGTGTCGCCCTGCGCCGCGGGCATCTTGTAATAGTTCGCAAAACTCAACTTGTCGTCCTTCAACGTGAAGATGGCATCCGCGCCCCACTTGTTGGGGTCCGTCGGGCGGCAGCGCGGTCCAAGTCCCCCGCCCCACTCGTCGGTGAACACCACCTTGCTGCCGTCGTTCGAGAACGAAGCGGAGTGCCAGTAGGAATAGTTCGGGTCGTTGACGGCATCCACGCGCTTCGGGTGGATGGGATCTTTGATGTCCAGCAGGATGCCGTTCCCCGAGCACGCGCCCGCTGCAAGCCCGATCGCCGAATACACCGTGATGTCGTGGCACTGGTCGGTGTCTTCCGGCTTCTCGTTGCCCTTGCCGTGGCTGCCGCCGTTGTTCAAGCCGTTGATGGCGCCGGTGCGCGCGTCGATGAAGACACGCGGGCTCGAAACGATTTTCGCATTCTGCGGCGCGGCCACGGGCACCTGGATCACGTCGATACGGAACAACGCCGTGTTCGGATCCTTATCCGGTTTTTCGCCCGAGCAGCCCGCCAGTTCTTCCGCTTGGCGCACGAACGACGTTCCCGAAACGTAGATGTACACGTTGTTTTTGTCGTTCGGGTCCACCACCAGCGTATGCGTGTGCGAACCGCGGCAGGTCTGCACCGCCGCCACTTGTTTCGGATTCTGGATGTCGCTGATGTCGAAGATGCGCACACCGCGAAAGCGGTCCTTCTGTGCGGCCGGAAGCCGGCGCTTCTTCGCTTTCTCTTCTTCCGGCGTCAGCGGCGGCTCCGGCGGGAAGCCCTGCATGCCGCAATCGAGCCGCCCGTTCGGCATCTCCACCGACATGAACATCAGGTTCTTGTAAATCGAAACGTCGCCTTGACCGCCGGGGCACACCATCGCCGTCAGCAGCTTTGTGTTCGCGGGATTGCTGATGTCGTAGATGCTGACCCCGTAGAAGTTCCCCTGGAACAGGTGATTGCCCTGAAACGCCAGGTCGGAGTCAGCGAACGCGAGCTGCGCGATCACCAGTTGAAACGGCTTCGGGATTTTCGCCACGTTGCCGATGCCCAGCGTCCCGATGGTCTTCTGCACTTTTGGATTGTCGGGATCGTCGGTCCCGAGTTGGAATGCGTCCGGCTTCTTGAGGAGCAGCAGGTGCTTGATGCCCACTGCCGCTTCACCCGCGTTGTCTAGTCCGGGTGTCAGCTTGTAGCGAGGGTCGTTCACGTCCGATCCGGTCATTCCCGGCGGCAGTGGCTGCGGCGGCTGCGGTACGAACGGATTCTCTTCCTCTTCCGCCGGCTTCTGGTCCGCCTTTGGCGGGGCCTGCTGCCCTGCGGGCGGCGTGTCTGCGGGTGGCTTCTGTTCCTGCGCCCGCGCCCCGTTCACCGCGGAAGTGACGAGCAGCGCGGTCAGCGCTGCGCGAACCAGCATCCCAAACACTCGATTCATCGTTTCTCCTCAGCCGGCATTCTATCGAGCATGCCCTGCATGATCTTGATCTCGGCTCGCTGCGTGTTGTCCGCGTCGTTCGCGAAATCAAATATCTCGGCGTCCTGCCCCGCCCCCGCGCTGTTGAACAGATCCTTCACCATGGTCAGCGCGCCGTCGTGATGTTGGATCATTCCGCTCAGGAACAATCGGTCGAACTCGCTCCCGTGAGCCTTCCCCAGCGCTTCCATCTGCTCCGGCGTGAGCATCCCGGGCATCATCATTGTGTGGTGGTGGGAAGCATCCATGCCCGCCATTTCAGCCATGGGCATCGAAGTCGGCTCGCCGCGCTCCGCCAGCCACCGCCGCATGAACTGGATCTCTTCGCTCTGCGACCGGCTGATGCGCGCGCCCAGCGCCTGCAGTTCCTTGCTCCCGGTGTGCGAAGGAATCCACGCCGTCATTTCCACCGCCTGCTGGTGGTGCATGATCATCCCTTGCATGAATTCCACGTCCGCGTGCGAAAGCGGCGGAAGCGTGGCTTTCGTCGAGAGCGGCAACGCCTTGCTGGGCTGGCCCGGTGCGCCCGGCTGTACCACCACCGGCGTCCCGGCGGAAGTTTGCCGGGCCCGCGCCGCGCCGCCCGCCACGCTCGCTATTGCGGCAGCTATCAGGGTCGCGTGGCTCCTGAACTTCCGGCAAATACGGGGGAATTTTCTGTTCGATTGGCTCGTGAGCATTTTCCCGCGCGTGCGCGCAGGCAGCAAGGATAGACGAAGAAGCCCCGCCTTCGCAAACGTCCGGGCTCACTGGATATGCGGCTTCAGCTTGGCCACCCGCACCGCAAAACCGTCCACCGCGACCGCCTCGATCCCGGCGTCCCGCAACGTTTCCTGGACGAATTTCTGCCGCGCATTTTCCGCAACCAGGTGAATGTCGGTCACGGCCGTGAACTCGCTCGAAGGCACTCGGGCGCGGATGCGTTCCACCGTATACGCCAGCGATTTCACGTCGCCTGGCGCGCGCGATACGCTCAGCGTCTGCACAAATCCCCGTGTTCCGTTTCGCCGGTACGCGTAGTCGATCCGCATGGGGTCGCCCGGAAAGGTAAACTCCTCCACGCGAACCGCTTTCTCGATGCGCTCCCACAGCCGCGCCGTTCGCCAAACCTGTGAACAATGAGCGCGCAGCACCGCTCGGCTCCCCGGCTGCCCGACCCGCGGCGTTTCCCCGGTTTGCGGCGCCACCTGGTCCGCGTACAGGCGCTCCAGCTCGGCGTCCAGGTCCGTGGCCTCCGTCCCTTTCGAAGGCCCCAGTTGCAACACGTTCGAAAGCACCGTGTCCCACTTGTCCAGAAGCTTCAGCCAGTCGGCGCGCCCGTTGCCGCCCGCGGCATCCTGGCCGTTGCCGGAAAAAAGCTGCGACGCGCCTTCCAGCCGGTTCTCCAACTCGTCCCGCAGTTGCCGCAGCACCCTCTCGTCCGCCTGCGGGTGCAGCCGCCGCACCCGGCGGAATTCCTCCGGTTCCGCGATCAGCCGCAGCCTCCGCTCGCCCGTCCGCTCGTCGAAGACCAGCACGCCGATGTTGATCCACTCGTCGCGCACCAGGTTGGGAACGTAGCGAAACGTCCGATAGCTGAACATCGGTCCCGCCGTCTGCGCTTCTGCCGTTGTCATGATCCCTTCCTTCCCCCCGCGAACTCGGTTCGCCCCGTGCTCCTCGCCCTACACCCAATTCGGAAACGGTTGCCGGTTCGACCGCCGCGCCATTTCCAGCAATTCCGGCACCCGCGTCCGTCTCCGGTGCACCTGCTCCAGCAGCCGTATCACCGCGTCGTAGTCGTCGTCATACCACGCCGGCGGAACCTCGTCCGCCAGCTCCGCCAGCACCTGCTCGTTGATCCTCTCCAGCCGCTCCAGCCACGGCGCGAACGACGTCATCCCAATCACGCCGTCGTACACGCGGTTCCGCGCGTACAGCCCGCGCAGCGGTGCGTCCGGAAAGTTCCACTCGCCTGCGTTGAAGCAGAATCCTTGGTCGATCATCACCGTGTGATACGCCCCACGGCTCAATCCGGCCTCTCCCGCCCCCGCGCGCGCCGGGATCTCGTCTGCCTTGTGCCGCGTCTCGAAAAACACGGTCTGCCGCCCGTTCGTGTTGCACGTCCACTTGTCGAACACCAGCATGCCCGCGAAGTCATGGACGTTGTCCACCTCGCGCAGCTGTTCATCCGGCAAGAAATCGTGCAGCGTCACCCGCCGCGGGTCCCCAGGGTAGCGCGAGCCGAATTGCAACCCCGCCGCACACGGCATCCGCGCCCGCGGCAATTCCACGCTCAGCTCCGGCGTCAGCCGAATCAGCTCCGCCGGCACCTCCACGACGCTCACCGGCGCCGTCGGCAGCCCCAGCCGGCTCGCCAGACGTGTACCCAGCAGCTCGTTCACCAGAATCCGCCGGTGTTGCGGATTATTCTGGAACTTCACCACATAATAGTAGCCGTCCGAGCAGCGCATCAGGTGCGATTGTGCCCCGCCGCGCATCCGCCGTATCTGCTCTACCGCTCGCAACATAGCTGCTACCCCGATTTATCCTATCGGCACTTACGCAAAGGGGCAAGTTTCCGCGCCCTCTCCTTGCCGTTTTGACCTGCCCGCTTGTCGTTTCCGCACTCTCCCACCACCCCCGGGTCCCCAAAGAAAAAGCCCCCCGGATTCTTCCGAGGGGCTTCGTCCCTTTCTAAGACTCTTCGAGCGCTTAACGCCGCCGCTTCTTCGCTGCCTTCTTCCCCTTCTTTGGTTTTGCCTTGGCCTTCTTCGCCGGTTTCTTCTTTGACACCTTCTTGGCAGCCTTTTTCGTTTTCTTCACCGGCTTCTTTGCCGGCTTTTTGGCCGCTTTCTTCGCTGCTGGCTTCGCTGCCGCCGCTTTCGGGGCCGGCGCCTCTTCGCCTTCCTCCGCCGGTTCTTCGTCGATCGCCAGAATCTCTTCCTCTTCTTCGATCACGCCTTCGGCTTCGCCGCCCAGCTCTTCGTCTTCCTCCAGCCGCGACAGCTCCTCGTCGTCTTCGAACTGATCTTTCTCGAAATCCATACTCTCCTCCCCTGGGGGCTCCCTGTTATACCCGCGTAAGCGCGTGGCACGTACTGTTTCAGCCGGAGACGAACCCGCTCCGCCCTTGCGCTTTGTTATCCCACTCCTTCGCGCTTGTCAAGCGTTCTGCTCACCAGACGCGTTTTTCCAGTCGAAGTCTGCTCTTCCACTCCGAAATGCACGTCGATCTCTAGTTTTTCGTCTGTGCCGTGGTCGTCGCGGGCTTTTTCTTCTTCGATTTGGCGGACGTGCGGTGCACCGGTCGGGCTTCCGGGGCCCCCCCCACCGTGTAAATCCGCAGCACCATGCCCCGGCTCACCTTATTCGACTTGAGCCCATTCCATTTCCGTACCTGCTCGCTTGTCACGCTGAACTGGTCGGCGATTCCTCCCAGCGTGTCGCCCTTCCTCACCCGGTACCGGACCAGGCGGCTCTTGGTTTCTTCCGCCGGCTTCGTCGCCGGAATGATCAGCTTCTGTCCTGGCTCCAGCCCCGCCCCGCTTTCCAGGTCGTTGGCCTGCGCGATGGCCGCCGCCGTCACACGGTATTTCTTCGCAATGGAGGTCAGCGTTTCGCCCGTCTCCACGCGGTGCCGCCGCCAGCTCACCCATTTGTCCGCGGGTATGTCCGCGATCTCCGCCGAAAAACGCTCGGAAGTCCCCACCGGCAGGTGCAGCGTAAACTGTGGATCGTCCGGGGTCACCATCCGCAGCAGCGATGGATTCAGCGATCGCAGCGTCTCCACGTCCACGTCGATCGTTTCTGCCACCAGCCGCAGATCGATCGCCCTTCCCGGCTTCACCGCGTCGCTTGCCGCCGGCGTGTCCGCCTCGACGTCAATCCCGTAGTGCTGCGCGTCCTTGGCGATCAGCGTCAGCGCCACGATGATCGGCACATAATTCTTCGTTTCTTTTGGCAGCACATTCCGTTTGTACAGCTCCCAAAAGTCCGCGTAGCCCGTGCGCTCGATCCCCTTTTGCACGTTGCCCGGGCCGCAGTTATACGCCGCCATCGCTAGGTACCAGTCGCCGTACAGGCTGTACAGGTCGCGCAGATGCTGCGCCGCCGCCCTCGTCGCCTTCTCCGGGTCCATCCGTTCGTCCACCCACCACGTCCGTTTCAGCCCGTATTCGTTTCCCCGCCACTGCACGAACTGCCAGATTCCCCGCGCTCCCGCCCGCGAAAGTGCCAGTGGCTGGAACGCGCTCTCCGCCTGCGCCAGGTAGATCAAATCCTGCGGCACGCCCTCTTCCCGCAGCACCCGCGCGATCATCTCCTCGTAGCGCCCTTTCCGGCGCAGCCCGTTTGCCACAATCGCCCGGCCTCGCGGCGTCTGGAAGAAATTCAAGTAAGAAGCCACGATGTCGTTCACCGTCAGCGGCAAGTCATGCGAGACGTCCTTCGCCACCTCTTCGGCACGCTCTTTCACCTTGGCGTCCGCCGGAAAGGTCATCTCCGCCACTTCGTCAATCGGCGCCGGCACCGCCGGAGCTTCCGAAAAGCCGTCACCCGCCCGGTACGCCTGCAGCTCGTACGAATAGACCGTATCCGTTACCTGCTGGAAAAGCTCGCGCAGCTTCGCGTCGCTGTTCGGGTCGTACCCGCTCTCCAGGATCCAGTCCACAGAATCGTCGAAATCCCGCCGCGCCGCCGCCAGGTGCCCGGCCTGGTAATTCGCCTGCCCCGACGCGAACTTCTCTTTCACCTGCGCGATCAGGTAGTCCATCCCGCCCGGTACTGGCGGAACCAGCGAAACGGCCGCCGGGACATACTTCGCGAGCGGCAGATTCTCGATAGCGGTTTGTTCCGTCTTTTTGGCGGCGTCCGGCATCAGCGCCGGGGCCTTCGCACTCGCTTGCACCGGCTTCTTGGCGGCTTCGTCGCAGCCCGATAGGCCGGCGATTCCCAGGGCGCATAGCCCCGCCATGGCAATCCGGACCCCGCGTTTTCTCCTCACGCGCATTTACCCATGGTAAGGAGCCTGTCGCTCCCGGGTCAACGCCCCAGCCGTACCAGGTTCCTACTGGCCACCGCCTGCCCCATTTTGCCGGCGAGGCTGCCTGCTCGCCGACGTTCTTCTATTGCGGTGCCTCGGGCGCCTTCACCCCGGGCCGGTTTGCGTAATACCCTTTCCGCGCGTACACCTTATACTTCCCGTCCGCCGCCGCAATCTGCACTTTGCGGAATTTGCCGTCCCAGTGTTTGTTCTCCGGGTAGTAGCCCAGGCTGTATTGGTGGTGAAGCTCCTCGGAAATCTCGTCGAGCGCTTCTTCGATCCGCTCCATCCCCTTCACCTCCAGCATCCGCCCGCCCGTCGCTCCCGCCAGTTTCTTCAGCACATACTCTCCATGCTCGTCCCGCGCGTATGTGTGGACCACGTCACACCGGTCGTGGCCGTCGTGGCGGCGCGGCGCGTCGTAAATCTGCAGCACGTATGCAATGGTGTCGCTCGCCAGCAGCGCTTCGAGCGCTTCCTCATATTTCGTCTCGCTTTTGGCGTCGCCCGAGAGCGCCACGATCACCACTGCTTTCCGCCCCACTTCCCCCGCCAGGTAGCGCTCCGACGAAAATCGGATCGCGTCGTACAGCCGCGCCTGCCGGTTCAGGTTGACCGGCTTCCCGTTGATCCCTACCGTCCCTCCCGCTCCCACTCCGATCTCCGGTACCCCGCCCGTTCCTTCCGGCCCCGGCGCCACTTCCCCTCCGCCGCTCGGCACGTTGCGCACGCTCGCCTGCAACAGTTTCATGTCCGAGGTTGGCAGCTGCAGCGCGTTCACGCTCGCGGCGTAACTCACTACGAAACCCAGGTCCCTCGGCCGTACCACGTGCCTCAGGAACAGCGACGCCGCATGTCCCTCTTCGTCCAGTAGCCAGTCCATCCGCGTACCCGTATCCAGAAGCACGCCCACGTTCAGCACCACGTCGCTGTGATGCGCGAAGAACTTGATCGTTTGAGGCTGGCCATCTTCCGCCACGTGGAATGCCTCTTCCTTCAGCTCGCTCACCAGTTGCTTTTTCTCGTCACGCACTGTGAAGTACACCGAAACCAGGTCCACCTCGCTGCGCACCTCGCCCTGTGCCTTCGTTTCTTGTCGCTCGCTGGCTTTCGGGCTCGGAGTGAGCTCCAGTGCGGCGCCCGTGAACAACGCGGCCATCGGCAGGCAAGCTGCCACGGCAAGGATGCGTCTCTTCATAGCCGCCCTCCTTATCAATGAGCACCGGGATGCCTGGTTGGACGCCGCAGCACGGACCGGAGTTGGCCCTCGCGCCGCCTTATTGCGGTCTTCTTCTTCCGGCTCGCCACATTTCGATGCCCAACGCCTTCAGAAAGTCCCTGCCCCACAGACCGATCAGCAAAGCTGTGCCGAACAATAAGATCGCGTCGATGCTGATCCGGTCCCGCCGCGTCCAGTAGATTCCTTCCTCCAGATTCAGCCACAGCGCGAATTCGTCCAGCGTGAGGGCGGCGCCGACTCCATACAGCAGCGACATCAGACGGCTCGCCAGCAGCGACGATGCCCGTTCTCCCGT